>Ga0179593_1561450_pt1 | contig 14594 bp, 21 predicted proteins | sample CZODoug2_1_08_16_FD_185931 | JGI IMG/M metagenome (GOLD analysis project Ga0179593, IMG submission 185931) | Vadose zone soil fungal communities from Angelo Coast Range Reserve, California, USA - CZODoug2_1_08_16fungal (PacBio error correction) | ecosystem: Environmental > Terrestrial > Soil >...
GAGGAAGGGTGTATAATCAGAAGGACGGGTAAAATAATCTTGCTCAAAATTAAGGGGGAAAAAAGAAAAGGAAAAAGAAGAAAGGACAGAGGGGAAAAAAGAAGGAGATCTATCCCTTTATTACTCTCCCCTCCTTTCTTTCCTGAAGTTGACAACAAGGGGGGTGGGGAGGGGAAGGAGGAGGAACGCTCAAGAAAAAGGAGAGACAAGGTCGACCTGCCCGTACTTTTTCCTTCGCTGCGGAAAAAAGAAGAAAGAAAAAAAAGAAAGGGTTCAAAAAAAAAAGGCAATAAGACGAATCTCTGCATCTCTCTTCCCCAATGCCCCTCGCTAGGGGGGAGAGGAAGGACTCGGAGGATGAGGAAGCCTCTTTTTCTCCTTCCCGCGGACGATTGGGAGAAAAGGGGGGAAGGGAAAAAAAGGGAAGGGGGGAGAAAGGATGAAGCGGACACACTTTACCTCCTTTATTAGGGGGAGGGGGGAAAGGGTTGGAAGGGGGGGGGAGGAGAGCACTGGTTTTCTTTCATTTATAAAACCAGGCCAGAGTTTACAAAAAAAAGGAGAAAAATGAAGGAGAGAGCTTTCTTTCCTCCTTCCCTATAATCCCCCTGCGTATTTAAAAGTGGGAAGGGAGGGGGAAAGGGAGGGGTCGCGAGGGGGAGAGAGAAGTAGGAGGCCACTTACTCTCTTTCCTCTTCTGCTTCATTCGCTAAGAAGAGGGAGAGAAAGAGAAAAGTAGAGGGGGGAAAAAGAGGGGAAGAAGAGGGGGGAGGAAACGCATGTCCTTTCCTTCTCCGAATCTGCAGGCAGATCGGGGAAAAGAGAGAGGAGAAGAAAACTTGAATCCTCATTTTTTATTCTCTTCCGGATTACAGGGGGAAAAGGAGGGGAGAAGACAGAAAAGGGGAAAAAAACTTTCTCCCTTGTTGCCGGGTAACACGAAAGGAAGAATCCAAGGGAAAAAGAGATTCCTTTCACTCCTTTTTTTCCTTGGCACCGCCGAGGAAAAGAAAAAAAGAAAAAGAAAGAGAGGGAGAGGGAGGAGGACAACTTTCTCGGTCAATCTCATTGATCTTCCTGGTCCATGAAAGATATGAAAAAAAGAGTAAAAAAAGGCTGAGGAGAGAGGAGCGCCCTTGGTGCAGAGCGGCCGCGATCGGAGGAGGGGGAGGGGGGGGGTAAAAGGGAAGCCGACGGCAATTACGGGCAGGTCGACCGGGGAGAATAGAGAAAAAAAGCGACTCATCTTCCCCAATGGTGTAACAACAGTAAGTAAGGGAAGGAAAAGGGGGAGGGGGGGGGGAATCCTCATTCGAATAAGGAAAGGCTGCGGAACCTCTTCCAGAAAAGGTCGGGGGAAAAAAAGGAGGGGGGGAAAACGACGCCTTCAATTTCATCCAAATCAAATATCCGGGTGCTCAAAAAGGAAAAGCACTAGAAAAGGGAAACCGGGGATTTTTCCATTTTGTCCTTTTTGGCCCCGCCCCGAAAAGGAGAAAAACTAAAGGAAGAAGAAACAGACCTCGGTTCCCTGCGCCTCCCCGACCGGGGCCAGGAAACGAGGGGGAGGAAAAGAGGGGGTGGCCGCGATTTGCAGTCCGCAAGGAAAAACAGGGGGAAAAAGAAAACGCGCTGAATGCCTCGTTTTAACAACATTACAAACGCAAAAAAAGGAAGGGTCACCGGCGTTTTCTTTTTTCGGGTCGGAAAAGAAAGGCCGACGCCCCACGCGCGCGGGAGGAAAAAAAAGGAAAAGGAAAAAAGGGCGGACTACGAAGTTCAGCTCAGGAACTCGCAAATAGTGAGAAACTAAAGAAGAAAAGGGGAAAAACGCCACCACGTCTTTTTCCTGCCTCAAAGCCGACAAGAAAGGAAGGGAGCGCATCTTCGTATCACCTTCAATTCGGTGGACAAGGAAAACTCAGGGGGGGGGGAGGTTCGAAAGATGCCGCTTTTTTCGAGATGGTTTTCGAAAAACGGGATTTACAACTGACTTTAACTCTCCACCATAGACAGAGGGAGGAGTTAAATAATCCTCATCTCCAGGTCGCGGCGGAAAGGGAGAGAGGGGATGATTGCTCTCCCGCGTCTTCCTTGACTTCCGGGCGGGGGGCACTTCAATCTCTTTCTAATTCATGTCCACGGAGGGAAAAAGTCCTTTTCCCTCCCTAGAGGCCGGGGGGGGAGAAGAAAAAAACGACTGCGAGTGGGGGTGGGGAGGGAAATGGGCATCTTTCTAAACTAACATTCCCTCTAACGTTTCCGAGGCGGGAGAAGGAAAAGGGGGCGCTCCTCTTAATCTCCACTGTGGAGGGGGGGAGGTGTAGCTTTCCCCCTCCTTGTTTTGGAGGGGAACAATGGGGGGAAGAATCGGGCGGCGAAGCAGATTTGCGAGTTCCTGAGAGGAGAGAAAAAAGGAAAAAAAAAGAGGGGGGAGGGTCGTCTTTCTCTGAATAAGAAGGGGGGGAAAGCGGGGGGAAAAATTTACGCGAGGCCCTCGTCGAAGAAAACGCCGGGGACGAAAGGGAGGAGGAAAAAGAAAGATTGGCATTCATCCTCTTTTTGAGGGGAAAAAAACGAAGAGAAGGGGAAAAGAGGAGGCCACCACTATTCCTTCTAACACACCAAGGGAGGGCCATACCGCTCTTGCTGCTCTTGCCTTCCGTGGATGCGCAGGGGGGAAAAAGGTTTATTGAAAAAGGGAAGGATCTTAAAGTTCATACGTACTGCGGGGCAGGAAGGTGAAAGGGGGGAAGCGGGATGCTTCCGGGGGGGGGCCAAAGAGGGGGAGTCGGGTACAAGGATCTTTCTCAAAATTAATTTCACAAGCTCACAATCAGCTTGACACCGAAGGGAAGGGGGGGAAGGGGTTCGGGGGGGGAAAGAGAAGGGTCATGAATTGACAACCATTTTTTGAGCTTTCCCTGTGTGAGGGAGGGGGGGAAAGTAAAAGAGGGGAAGGGGAAGGACTGTGTCCGTCGGCTGCGTCAACCATCAGCGAAGAAAGAGGAGAAAAAAGGAAAAGGGGGGGGAAGAAGGAAAGACGAATCGCGGCACGCTCTGCCCCAAGGGCGCCTCGCTGCAGAAGATATCTTGAATGACCGGAGGAGGAGAAGGAGGATAGGGGGGGGAAAAAAAAGGGGAGAGGGAAGGGATGGCCGCGGTACACCCTTACCTCCTTGAGTCGGTGGCTTGGAGAGAAAGGAATGGTTCATGGGAAGAAAGGGAAAAAGGAAAGAGTTTGACACGGCCCCACGGTCTCAAGTTTTGGACCAACGTTTGCCGGGTCGCGATGACTAAGGGAGGGGGCCAAAGAAAGAAAGGGGAAAAAAGGGAGCAAAGCGGACGGCAATGGCAAAGATAATCCCGTCGATCCGCTCTTCACGCGCACCTCCGGGGAGAGAAGAGCTGGAAGAGAGGAAGGGGGGGCAAACAAAACACACGGATATGATGAAAATATAGATATCTATGGCTTAGCAATGACGAAGGGGAGGGAGAAAGAATCGAAGGGGGGGGAGAGGGGAGAAGATTTGCTTCGACCGCCACTTTATCCTCCTGTTTATTCTCTGCCGTATTACCGCCAAGGGGGAAGAAACCAAGAAAAGAGGGAGAGGGGGAAAAAAAAAAAAAAAAGGGGAGGACGGGGGGAAAAGAAGAGTGAAAAAAAGGCAGAAAGAATTCCATTGGTTCCTCTGCCTCCTCCTCTCCACCCTGCAAAAGGGGAAAAAAGAAGGAAAGGGGAAAGTTCGCGGCAATCTCATTTATCTCCTTTTCCCATGAAATATCTCCCAGAGGGAACACCAAAGAAAGACGAAAAAAAAAGGGGAAGGCGTTCCGCGATTCTTCGGATGTCGGAAGAGAACCAGAAAGGGGGGGAAAAGAATGAGAAGGGAGAAAGGTCAGGGAGAAAAGGGGGGAGGGAAGAAAAAAGGGGAGAAGCCTTCAAATCAAAGCCGACACATCTTCCTCAGCTCCACCATATGGGGGGGGGGGGAAAAGGGTATTAGAGCCGCAGAAGAGAGGGGGGATGGCAATCTCGTTTCAATCCATTATTTTTTGCTCTTTTTGAACCGAAGGGGGAAGGAAGGTAAAAGAGAGAGGGGGGAGGGAGGAAAAAAGGACACCAGTGATAACCGGGATTTTCCATTTTGTAAGGGGGGGGGAGTCCAGAGGGGAAGAAAGAAGAGAAGGAGCGCTGATTGCTACTCCAACCTATTTCGGCGAAGGAGAAGAAGAGGAAAAGAGGGAAAGGGGGGAAAAGAATAAGGTACTCCTCCATAACCCCTGTTGCTTTTGGGGGGGGGAAAGTGTCAAGGGAGGAAAAGGAAGAAAGGAAAGGCGATTCGGGGGCCCTCAAAAAGAGAGGAAGGTAGGAGGGAAAGAGAGCTTCTCCTCCAAGAGAAGAGAGGAAAAGGAGGGTGAGAAAGGGGGGAAATCGAGAAAGGAGTCCAACTCCATCTGCCGCCAAGAGGGAAGATGGAATTCAGCTAAAGCCTACCTCTACTGCCGCGCAAGGGAAGGGGGGGATAGGGGAGAGAAGACGAGCACCTCCTGCAATCTCGTGCGTCCATAAGAGAAGAAAAAAGAAGTGGAAAGACTCAAAGCCCAATATCGTTCTCGTCCGGAAAGGGGGGAGGCATGAGGGAAAAAAAAAGGTAAGCGAACCGTTCGCTGGCATTGTCGTTTCTACAGATGCCCAGGTTGGGAGGGAGGAAAAGTTAAAAGGGGAAAGAGAAAAGGACGGGATCTCCACCATCGTGTACATGCATTCTAAGATATTGAAGTGGGAAGGGAAAAAAGAGGAGGGACAGGGAGAAAAAGGGGGAAAGAAATATCTCAAAACACAACAATTATTCTTATGAAAATATATAGAATGAGAAGAAAGAAAATCCTGGGGAAGAGAAGGGGGAGGGGGGGGAAGGGGGAAATGCATGTCCACTATTTTTTCTCTTCCCGTCCGTGGAAAGAAGGTTAAAAGGGAAGAGGAAGGGGCATATTAAAGTCATGAAGGGGGTGGGAGGGGAAGATTGATGTTCTAACTCCTATTCTCTCCTCGGAGAGGAAAAAGAAGAGGGGGATTTTATTCTTTTCCCCTCCTTGGGGAGGGGGAGTAAAAAAAGATGGAGAAGGGAGGGGGGGGAGAGTTCCTTATCTTAACTTCTTATTCTCAATAGGGGGAGAGGACTTGGGTAAAGAGAAGAGGAGAAGAGTGCGAGGAGTTGTCCCTCCTTTACTCGAGTGCCCCTCGAAAGAAAAGGGGAAGGATCTAGAGAGAGGGGGGGAGAAGATGGCATTCAGCGCGGTTTTCTGGCCCCCGAGCGAGAGGGGGAGAAGGGCTTGGGAGGGAAGGAAAAAAGAAGGGGAGAAAAAAGACGGGTATGGGCGTCTACGGAGTATGCTTTTCCATAAAGGGAGAGGGGAGGGGGAAAACGCGGGAAAAGGGCTGGGGGAAAAAAAAGGGGAGAAGGGTGGTTTCCTTACTATTTAGAAACTCTCATCTTACAGGGAGAAAGCAAAATAAAGGAAAAGAAAAAAAGGAAAGGGGGGAGAGGAGTTTTGATACCCGGCCTTTGCCTTTGGCTGCAAGGGCCAGGGAGGAACCTTAAAAAAAAGAACAAAAAGATAGGGGGGGGAAAGAAGAAGAAGGAGGGAGACGGCGGAGGAGATCGCATCCTGTCATTCCTCCTACCGCCCGGGAGGGAAGGGGCCTTGGGGGGGATGGAGGAAGGTGAGCCGCGTAGCGCAACTGAGAACTCTACCTCTTGCACGGGCAAGCAGAAGGGAAGGGTGCCGGGAGGGAAAAATAAGAGAAAAAAAAGAAAGGGGGAAAGAGAAGGGAAAATCCCCGACCATCCGACTAAATCTCTTCCTCCGCCGCCAAGAGGCGCCGTCGTGGGAGAAAGAAGAGGAGGGGGAAAAAGGCTGGGGAGAGGGGGGGGAACGGGGGGGGGGAGAGGAGATAAAGGAGATTGCCTCAAAGTGAAGAAGACTCTCGACTACCCGTTTCGAGAAGGGGGAAAGGGAAAAAGGGGGGGAGAGAGGAGGGAGAAGGAAGAGGGGAAAGAAAGGAGAGAAACTGGGGGTCGTGCATTTAGAAAACCATTCCATATTTTTCACTTCCCCACGGTCTCAAAGGGGGGGGGGGAAAAAAGTGATGAAAAGGGGGGGGGGGGGGTGGGAGGGGGGGAATCAGGAAGAGAATCACCCCTGCGATTCAGTTTCCTGTCTAATCAAAGCGGAAAAAGGAAAAGAAGAAAAAGAACTAGGAAAAGAGGGGAAGAAAAAGAGAGAGAGGGACTCGGCGTCGTATTCGCTACGCCTCGATCTCTACGAAAGAAAAAGAGGGCGAGAAAAGGGGGGAGAAGGGAGGAGAAAAGCGGCAGAAGAGATCGTCAACCGCTATTTTCTCGTGAAGCGCGGTCGAAGGGGGGAGAGGGGAGGAAAAAGTCTTCAAGGGACACTTGAATAAAAGGGAAAGACATCATGTCGGTATTCTTCCATATCCCCCCCTCCCTCTTCGTCATAGGGAAAAAATTGAGTTTTTCCTTTTCAAACTCTTTCCTTTTTTTTCTCAAGGCACAAAAAAAAGGCATACGAAAAGGGAAGTGCATCCTCCTATCCCCTCCCCCTACTCCAGGCGGGAAACGGGGAAGTCCCCGGGAAAGGAATATTCACGTAGGAGGAAAGAAGGAGGAAGAAAAAATCGGTCCCTCCTTCCTTTTCTCCCAGCGTCTTCACATCAGAAATATAGGAAGGGGGAAGGAAAAAAAGGGGAGGAGGGGGTAGGGGGAACTTCGAGTGCACCACCTTTTCTTGGGAAAGGGAAGAGAAAGTGGGGGGGGGCCTCGCGACTGCCACATTACTTTCAGGCGGAAAGGGGGGGAGAAGATTTAGGAGAAAAGGGGGAAGAGGAAAAAGAAAAAGAAGAACACAGCGGCCGCATCTCCACCACTGGTTGTCAAGGAAGAAAGAGAGAGAAAAGGGAGGAAAGAACTCCAGAAGGAAGGGGGAAGGAGGGGAAAGAGGAGGGGGTCAAGCATGATTTTTTTGAGCTTTGTGAACCTTAATTGGGAGAAAAGGAAGGAAAGAAAGGGGGAAAAGGAAAAAGGGGGGGAGAAAAGGGGGAAAGGGCAACGTACAATGGACACCATTTATAACCGGGGAAGGGGGGAATGGGGGGGGGGGGAAAAGAAAAGGAGGAGAAAAAAGAAGGAGGGAACAGGACTCTGATTTTCTACTCCACCTATTTCGGCCGAGGAGAACTTAGAAAAGAAGAAAAAAAAAAAAGAGAGTATGGTCAAACTCATCCTGGAAGAGGCAAAGAAGAAGGGGGGGAAGAGGGAAGTCCGCAATCAAAAGCCTAAGTCTATTTCCGCCGCGGAGGGAGGGGGAAAAAAGAGAAGGGGGGAAGAAAGGGCTCCTCCCCTCTCCATCCAGAGGAAGGGGGGTCAGTAAAAAAGAGGGGGGAGGAAGGGGAAAAACTCCTCGCCATTTTTTTTTGTGGTGTTGGGGGGGGGGGGGAGAGGGAAGGGAAAAAGAAAGGAAATCTCCTTGCGACAGAAAAGGAAGGAATAGCAAATCTTTCTTCGTCGCGACCGGGAAGGTGAAGGAGAAAGAAAGGGAAAAAAGACACCACGGGAGGGGGGGGGGAGAGAGCCGGCAACAGGTGGCTGCTTCCGAGTCAGGCACTAGATGAGAAGGGGGGAAAAATGCATGCACATCCTCGCACCGTTCTGCGGGCAAGGGGGGGGGGGGGGGGGGGGGGAAGGGGGACGGGGGGGAAAGAGACCGCATTCTCCTCATTCTTCGGATGAAAAAAGGGGAGGATGGAGGAAGTAAGGGGGGAGGGGGGGGGAAGGAGTAATCCTAAAACAATCGAACAAGGGGAGGTAGAAAGAGAAAAATGGGGAAAAAATACATCTATATAACAACAACACTTATTATTATTACCATCTCTCTCTATTCTCCTAAGAGGGGGAGGGGGGAAGGTCAGAAAGGAAGAGAGAAAGGGGGAGGAAGGAAAATTCATCTCTTTCAATTCGTTTCAGAGCGGGGGGGGCCGGGGGTAAGAGGAGGGGAGGGAGATGGGATAAACCATCTCTCCAACCTGGGATATGAGAAGTACACGAAGGATGGGGGGGGGGGGGGGGTTTGTGTGTCACGACCTCTTTCTTTTCTACTAGGAGGAGAGGAGGGGAAATCAAAAAGGGTTGAAGAGTGATTTGAGTCTGTCCACCTCCTTTTGTGGAGGGGAGGGAACGGAGGAAGAATAAAGGAAAGAAAAGAAAGAAATTTGTCTCTTTCCGAGGAGAAAGGAGGGCGGAAAGGAGAGGGGAGGGGAGGAGGGGGGGGGGAGGAAGGGCATCATCCATCTTTTCGAAGGGAAGTGGGAAGAGTTCCAGAGGGGAGGGAAAGGAAAGAAAAAGAAGGGGGGAAAGAGGGGGGAGAGGCGGCGTGGCGTAATTTCCCTCTTTCATTAAAGGGGGAGGAATCAGGGGGAGAAGGCGAGGGAGGGGAGGGAGAAAAGGACGGCACCACATTCCTTCGAACAAAAGAAAGGGGAAGACTTTTGAAAGGGAAGCGAGGGAAGGAAAAAGGGGGGGGGTGAAGAGAATGAAACCCTGAGGTCTTTTCTCTGCCTAATAGGTGGAAGGAGGGAAAAAAGAGAGGGGGGGAACGGAATAAAGAGGAAGGGGAGAGAGGGGGGGAAAAAAATGACAACAGGCCAATCCCTTTTCTCAATTTTTTCCATTTGAAGAGGGGGGAAAAGGAAAGTTGGAAAAAAAGGAGAGGGGGGGGGGGGGGAGGGAAAAAGGAGCTTGCTCAAAATTAAGGTTTCACCATCTCACAAAATCATTCTTCCCACGGGAGAAGGATGGGGAAGGCAGGGACAGAGGGAAAGGGGAGGAAAAAGACGGGAGGTCCCTTGACTTTTCCCCCCATTGGGTGGGAGCGGAGGGCCGAAGAAAGGAGGACGAGAGAGAGGAGGAAAGAGAAAAGAAAGTCTGTCCGTCGGCTTCTTCCCATCAATCTACACCAAGGGGAAAAAAGAAAAACAGGGGGGGGAAGAGGAGGGAAAAAAGAAAAGGGAGAAGAGGAGGAAGCAAGAGACTCTTTATGACCTTATTCTTCTTATCCTGCTGTGCGAAGGAAGAGGGGAAAGGGACTTCGGAAAAGGAAGAAGGGAAGGGAGGAAAGAAAAGGGGAAAAAAGGGGAAAATAAAAACCCTGAGTCGGTGGCGTTTATCGGCTTCTGCACGGACACCAGGGAAAGGGGAAAGAGGAGAAAAGGGGAAAAAAGAGAGACGGGGGGGGGGGAGGGGGAAAAAGGAACAAAAGGGAGAAAGGTTGGGACCAACTTTGGCCGTGTCGCTATGACGAATTCTGGGTGGAGAGGAAAGGGGTCATCAGGAGGGGAGATCAGAGAGAAAAAGAGGGGGAAAAAAGAAGAAGAGAAAGGGAAAAGATAATCTCCTTCGATAGAGGAGGAGAAAAAAGAGAGTGAAATGAGAAGAAGGAAAGAGGGAGGGAGGAAAGGAGCTACGCCATCGATCTCTCTCAAAACACAACTGAGGGGGAGGGGGGGGGGGGAAGGGGGTGAAGGAGAGAGGGGGAAGGAAAAGGGAGGGAAAGTGCGCGTGAAGCGCGATCGACGAGATTATCTTTGTCATTGGGGACGCGGGAAGGAGGGGGGATGAAAATTGAGAGGGGTGAGGAGAAAAGGGGGAAGGAGGGAGGATGTCATACCACCCAGCCATTCGTCATTCTCTCCCCTGCCAAAAATGGGAAAAGAGGGAAGAGGGGGATGGGGGGGAAAAAAAGGGGGGAAGTTTCACTTATAACTTATATAATTGAAAGAAGGGGGGAGGAGGGAAAAAAGACAAAGGAGAAAAGGAATGAGAGATAAACGGGGAGTCCGCGCGTCTTCTTCACTTTCTCGTCAATCTCATTTATCGCCTTGGGAAAATGGAAGAGAGAGGGAGAGAGGCCGGGGGAGAAAAAACGGAGGAAAAAAAAAAGGAGAAAGGAGGAAAGGGGGGGGGGGAAGAGCGTGCCGCGATTCGTCGGATTTTCGTGATCTCCTTTCGAAGGAAAAAAGGGAGGGGCAAGAGGGAAGGGAAGGGGGGAAAAGAAGCGCCGACGGCACAGTACGGTCAGGTCGAAAGGGGAGAAAAATCTTGGAGGGGATAAGTTGAGGGGGAGAGAAAAGGGAGAGAAAAGCTCGAAGAAGAGAAGTCCCAGAAAAAAGAGGCGGGGAAGGAAAGAGGAATAAAGAAAAAAAGGGGAAAGAAGGGCGAAACACTTTTTTCCCCCCTTTTTCTTTCATAAGGGAGGGAAAAAGAGGAATGAGGGGAAAGTTGGAAAAGGGGGGGAAAGGGAAAGTGCATCCAAATTCCAATATCCGGGTTCGAAAAGGGGGAAGGAGAAAATTCAAGAAGAAAAAAAGGGAAAAAAGGGGGAAGGGGGTTTGGCCCCGCCCGTCCTTATAACTTAAGAGGGAGCGTGAGGCGCGAGGAAGAGCAAAGGGGAAAAGGAGGGAAGAAAAGAAGGGGCCAGCGCAGCAAGATCTGTATTTCAAACGCATCCTGGAAGGAAGAAAGGAGACAAGAAAAAGGGGGGGGGGGGGGGGGGGGAAGAAAGGTGTCATTCCGCAATCATAATCCGTATTCTCCTGTGCCGAGGAGGAGGAACAAAAGGAAGGGCAAGAGGGAAGGGCGGCCCACCCATCTCCTCCAAGATAAGGAAAGGGAGGGACCCGAGGTAGCATGGGGAGGGAGGAAAGAGAAGAGAACGCCTGATGATTCCATCCGAAGCAGGAGTCAGAGGGGAGGAAAAAGGGGAAGACGACAGTCCTCTCTTTCTTCCTCCTACGTTCACTCGAATCTGCGTCCTCAGGCACGGAACGGGCGTCCCTCCTCTTCTTCTCTCGACGACAACCTAAGGGATGGGGAAGAGAGTGGCTCCTCCTCTTCCCCCATTTTCTGCTTAAGAGGAAGGTCGAATATAAGAACAGCGAAGAGGGGGAAAGGGAGGGGGGAATTGTCCGTTTCGAAAGATTCCGCCTTTTTCTATATTTTTTAGGGGCCCATCTCCGCATTCGTCTTTCTTTTCCCCTTCCTTTCATTTCCAAAAGAGATGTGGAACGGAGGGGAAAGGAGGGAAAGAGAGCCCAAGTCGCGTGCTTTCACCATTCTTCACTGCCGAGAAAAAAGGGCTCAAACAACAACGGATGATGGAAGAAAAGGAAGAGGAGAAGGAAGCATTCCTTCCTTTCCCTCCTCTACCTGGGAGGGGAGGGGAAAAACGGAAGGAAATATAGGAGAAGAAAGAAAATGGTGTATATTCCTCCTTTTAAATCCTCCGACGAGGAGTCAACCATCTCGAAAAGAATGAGACAATTCCCTCTCCCTTTTCTCTTTCTTTTCCCTTTTCCACCGCGGAGTTACCCTCTCCTCGAGAAAAGAGGCATTTCTCTCCCTAATATTGAGTTGGAAAAGGAAATCGGGTGGACGTGGGGGGGAAAGAAAAAGCTTTCCTTATTTTCTCTTCTCTTCTAGAAGGAAAGGTGGGGGTAAAGAGAGGGGAAGGGGGAGGGGGAAGAGAGAGGTCTGCTTTCCTAATCCCCTCTCTCCTTTTGGAGTGATCCAGAGGGGGAGAGGAGGGGAAAGAAAAAAAAAAGAAGGTGACGCGGCCTTTTATCTTTTCTGAGATGGGGGGCAAAATAGGTGTAAAAGGGGGAGGGGAAAGAAAAAGAAAGAAGAACTCCTTTCCTCCCTTCTACCTCGCTAACGGAATTAGGGGGGGGGGGGGGGAAAAAAAAGAGGACGGCGAACAAAAGCACGGGTATTTCGGCGTACATTGATGCGTTGACATAAAAAGAGGGGCGAGGAGAAAAAAAGAGGGAGGGAGAGGGAAGAAAAAGAGGTTGATTCTCCCATCCTCTCTCCTTTTCCTGAAGATGAAAAAAAGAAAAAAAGGGGGGGAAAAAAGGGGGAGGGGGGGGGGTGGAAAAGTGTATCTTGCAATGGCCCCACTCTTTATTCTTCCATTGGGGAGAAAACAGGGGTGGGATGGACAGGGGTAGGGGAAGGGAAAAAGAGAAAAAAGAAGGGAGGTGACACCGAAGATGGCAGCCTTCTTCAATATTTTCCTCATTCCTTCCTGAGGGAGAAGGGGATACAGCCGCTGTATGAAAAGAAGAAAAAGGAATTGACACCATTGGTTTCCTCTTCTTCCTCTTTGTGTAGGAGGGGGGGGGAAACGCGGAAAAGGATAAAGGGAAGGGAAGGATAAAGGAAGGGCCGTCGGCTGCGTCCCCATCATCTCCACCCTAGGAGGAAAGGGAAAAGAAAAGGGATTTGGGGAACGTCGAGGGAAGGGAAAGGGGAAGAGAAAAAGGGGGCGCCTCGCTGCATCAATATATCTTTCCTTCCCTTCTTCTTCTTAAGCCGCGGGGGCGCCAGGAAAAGAAAAAAAAGGGATAGAAGGGGAACAGGGAGAAGAAAGGGGGGGAAGAGGGAGAGAAGAAGGAGGCCGCGTGACACACTTTTAACCTCCTTGAGTAGGGGGATCGGAGGGGGAAAGGAACAAGGGGGAGAGGAGAAGAAGGCGCGCCCCTGGTGTCGTCCTTTATAAAACCATTCCCTATTTGGAAAAGGGGGAAAAGTAAGAAAATAAAGTTTGGGGGGGGGGGGGGAAGGGGGAAGGGGGAGAAAGAAGAACAGACATGATGCTCATCATGTGCGTAATCCTTCCTATAATCACCCCTCGGATTAAAGGGGAAGGGGGAGGACAAGGGAGAAGGCGAGAAGAGAGGAAGAGAAAAAGGGAGGGGAGAAAGGAAAATCGCGTTCCCGTCGTCTTCCTTCTCTACTCCATCTATCTAGAGAAAAAAAAAAAAAAGGGGTGAAGAACGGAAGCAGGAGGAGGGGGAAAGAGGGGGAAAAAAGAGGAGGTTTCTCCTTTACAACTCTTTCTCTACTAGATTGATTGGAAATTGAGGAGGAGGGATTTGAAAGGGGGAAAGAAAAAAAAGGGGGGAAAAAAGTCCATGATTGCATCCTTTCCTGTCTTCGTCAGAAAAACAAAAGGACAAAAGGAGGGACCAGGAAAAAAGGGGAAAGAAGGAAAAAGCTGGCCTTGGTTTTCTCCTCTAATTCACGAACCCCCAGGGCGGAGAAAGGGAAAGGTAAAAGGGGGGGGTACGGGGAAGAAGAAGGAAAGAAGCAGGCGGTTCAACCGTTTGTCCTCTTCATCCTTCGAGATAAAAGGGAAAAAGGCTGAGGGGAGAAGGGACAGGGGGGGAGAAAAAGAAAAAAAGAGGCTTTCAGCATCTCCGTTCATTCACGATCTCTTTCTTCGGGAAGGGGAAAAAAGGGGGACGCGGAGGATGGGAGGGAGAAAAAAAACTGTGCGGTCACGTTTTGGCCCGGTCGCCGTGGTTGAGTTATGGGGGGGAACAGAAAAGGAGGGGCTCGCCCTTGCCCGTTCACTCTTTAGCGTTCGAAGGGGGCAGGGAGGAAAAGAACAGCGAAAAGGAAGCTAAAGAAAAAGGGGAGGGGAAAGAAGGGATAGATCTCCTCCTCCGTCTAATAATTAAATTCCTTGCGGAAAAGATGGGAGGGGGGGAGGGGAGGGAAGTTCAAAGGGGAAGAGGTTGGGAAAAAAGGAGGGGGGGAAAGAAAGCCACTGTAAATTGCATCCAAAATCAAACTTCTTTTTCTAGGAAGAAGAAGTGGGGAAAGGGCAACCAGGGAGAACCGTGTATTTGTCCTTTTTTTGGGGGAAGGGGAAAAGCCGGATGACGGGGAGAAAGGAGAGGGAATGGAGAGAGGGGCGGAAGGTGTGCGACCTCCACCTATTTCGGCGAGACCAGAAAAAAGAGGCGCAAAAGAACCCAAGGGGGGGGGAAGGAAAGAAGAAGGCGGTATGGTCAAACTCATCCTTTAACGGCCATAAAAAAAAAGGGAGGGGGCAAGGGGGGCAGGGGGGAGGAAAAGAAAGAGGGGCTTTCAAGATCTTATTCTTCTTTCCCTCAAACCGAGCGGAAAGGGGGGAAAGGTGGGAAGTAAAGGGGAGAAAAAATCTCCTCCAATATCACCTTCCCGCTTCAACCGGAGGGGTCCCAAAAGACTATTGGCACGCTCTTCACCAGGAGGGCCACTAGCGCTGGGGAATGACGAAAAAGAAAAAGCGACGCTGGAATTCACTCTAAATCCTCCGCGAAGAAGGACGGAGGAACGGAGAGGGGAGAAGGAGGGCTCTCTCCTATCAACTCTTCAATCAGGGAGGAAAGAAGAAGTCGAAGAAAGGGAAGGGGAGAAACTAGGGAAAGACAGCAATAAAGAAGGGGAAAGGAACAGTGCTTTTCCTATTCCTCACTGCGGGAGAAAACTTGGAAGTGATAAAAAAAGGGGGAAGGGAAAGGTCGTTTCTCCATTATTCCCAGGTGGGAAGAGGGAACAGAGGCTCCGCAGTTTCTTATTTACAAAAATGGAGGTCAAAGAGTGGAAGAGGGGAGGGGGGAGGGAAGTGGGAGTTCACTATCCCTCCGAAAGGGAGGAAAGGAGGGAAAAGCGACGCGGATTCTTCAT
>Ga0179593_1608691_pt1 | contig 14594 bp, 20 predicted proteins | sample CZODoug2_1_08_16_FD_185931 | JGI IMG/M metagenome (GOLD analysis project Ga0179593, IMG submission 185931) | Vadose zone soil fungal communities from Angelo Coast Range Reserve, California, USA - CZODoug2_1_08_16fungal (PacBio error correction) | ecosystem: Environmental > Terrestrial > Soil >...
AGAAAAGAAGACATGTGTTCATCAGGCGCAGCTTCTGAGACTCGCGCTCTGAGCGATCCGGCAGTCAGGGGGGGGAGACCGGAAAGGAGTCGGAAAACGAGTTCTATTTTCAAAGTGCCTACGGAAGGCTAAGCTCGCGCCGAGATGGTGCAACTGCCATCGCTTCGTCATCCCCGAAGAAACCACGAGAGTGAAGAAAACGCTCCACTATCGCCGACGTCGACAGCGTGGCGCAGAATCGCGAACGGGGAGAACGACGGGCTCACCGACCGAGGCGGTTATCGACTTGAACAGGAAGAATGGGAGAAAAAAATTTTCGGAAGGGCAAATGCAGTCCTGCTTTCGATGGAAATCAAGACCGACCACGGGGCTAATATCGGATCCGCTCGAGGAGGCCATCAGGTGAAAGTCCTAATCTAGAGAAGGGGAGAGGGGAGATCGCAGAGGGAGGATTGATTGCTCGATGAAAATCTTCGGCAGGGAGTTCTCTGACTTCGGGGAGGGGAACGGGCCGGAGTTCACGCCCGAGGACGCCAGTCATTGCATGAATCTATGTCGGTCACGAAAGGTGGGGGAAATCATCACCAAGTCAAGGGGAGGGCTAAACGGGAGAAAAGTGTGTGGTATCCAAAAAAGAAAAAACCAGTGTTCGGAATTTGGACAGTCCGACTTTCCATCTGGGGACAAACGCAAAGAATGGTGGTAAGGGGCAGTATCTCATCGGGAATGGGCGGGGGAAAACGAAAAAGGTCAATCATAATGAAAATCCACCGGGGGACTCGCGGCGGACAGCCTCTGAATTCTTCCTGGGGGGATGGCATTGCCATCGGGAGAAAAGGAGGAACATCAACCTACAAAAGCTGGCGTTGAAGAGGCATCATCGTGTCGATTCCAGATGTCGCGGGTGTTGGACCATTTGTTCACCTAAACCGGTGCCCCCAACGGAAGAAGGGCGTGGGATCAGGGAAAACATCGTCGCGTTTACAATGGCGAGGAGCCGACCTGGATGGGAGAAAGATTCCAATTCCACGAAAAGGCAAATGAACATCGTTTAGAAAGGAGAAGGACACAAACCTTTCGCGGGGAAAAATCGTTGAAGGGAGCGTAATATTTCGGATGGCCAGGGGAACGCAAGACAGACTCGGATCGCGCGCGTGAGGAGAGGGCAATACGAATCGCTTGGGTAACGGGTCGATAAGGTTATGGGTCGCGTTGAATTGTCTGGAGTGGCGGAGCGGGGGCGCCGGTCGATTATAAAAGGGGGATCGGTTATGTTCTTTAAACAATAGGAGGAAAAAGGTTCAAGGGAAAGAAAACCGCTACTTCCACTATCGACAGGGATCGAAAGAAACATGGGACAAATAGAAGGGCAACCCAGCAGGCAAAAAAGAAAGATGCAACTTTTCCCATAGAAAGCGTGAAGGAGGGAGGTACCCCACGGGGCTACAAGGGGTTGGTTGCTCTCCTGCATCGAGAGGGAAGAGCCGCTAACGTGGGAAGAGGAATCACGAGAAACGTGATCCTCTGGGCGGGGAAAAACCATTTCGAGTGTCGATCCTGCTAATAGAATCAGAACAACAACAACGGGGGGGGGATCATATCTCACACTACGAAGGGGGAGGCCACAGCCCCAGAGGAGAAAAGAAGAGGATTGCGAGTCCCCAAGGTTCAGAGAATCCGTGCTCTCGAGGAGGAGAGAGCACAAACCCACAGAGACTAAAAGCGAATTACACTCAGGAGAGGGAAGCATCGAGGAAAGGTGGGGACAGATACAGATCTCGTCGTGTTTCGGGTCGCCTGCGCGCGTGAATAAAGCGGATTAGGGGGTGAAATCAAAAAAATTTGTTTCCCGCACCGAGAGGGCGTGCGAAAATCCGCGACCGAAAGAAAACCGCCGTCTCCGCGAAAGAAAGAAAAGAGCCCTCGGCAATGGAAAAAAAGAAGAAAACGGGCCTATGCCTATCAGCCCGAGGCTCTCAGAGTCGGCTGAAAAACGCGATGCGGGAGAAAAAGAAAGCTTTCGCGAAAAAAGCTTCTGCCTCTAACTTTTGGGGAGGAAGGGCGCAACGTGTTAGGAGACAGAACGTCCGTGGGACATTGGAGGGTCTGCGATCGCATAACCTCCAGGTCGATGCCGCCGCAGGGAAGAGAAGGAAATGTGCGATCCCCGAACCATTCAAATTTAATGACCCAATGGAGAAGAAAACACCAGCGACAGAAAAAAAAAGAAAGATGCCTATCAACGCCGCGGCTTGGTCAGGGTGACCGAAGGGCATGTCGCGATGGCAATAAAAAAGAGCAGATTCCGATCAGAAAAAGCCCTGCCTCCGAGTGGCTGGTAAAAAAGGGGAAGGGACCCTCGAACTCCAGACTTTCGTACCTAAACAATCGGCGATGAGGGCAAAGGGCCCTTCCCAAGATGGAATTCGGAAAAAAGGAAAGAAAAACTGGGGGGAAAGGGGGAACTTGGGGGGATACCAACAGGAGTCACCGTGTTAGAGCCCGTGAAGACACATGGCGGGGTCCTCTCACACTTTTTAGGGGGAAGGGACCATTACGGGGAAGGACGAAACCGCTCTGGTGTCTGGGAAATTCTCGGCCCGTCTCACATAAGAAAAGGAAGAGAAAGAAGCTGCTTTATCGAGGCAGAAAAGGGAGTCGCGGCAGGAAAAAAAGAAAGTACACGGCGCAGGGCGGAAATCGCGCGGATGTCTTCCGGGAAAAGGGGAGGGGGAAGTCGAAAAGAAAGATCATTAAGCCCCTGGGAAAAAGGAAAGAACGGACTGCAAGGGAGAAGGGACCGAAATTCTCGAAGACAGGGACGGACGACGGCACGTCGATCCCCGCCACAGGAAGGAAAGAAGCGTCGGTGAAAGAAACGATCACCACTTTTCGCGCTCAAGAAAAAGTCGGCGAGCGAAAGGGGGGGAAACTGGTATGAAGAAAGGACGGGGCGATGGGGGGATGACGAATCTGATGGCGGTGGGAGGAAAAACAGAGGGAGGGCGAGAAGGACGGGCCCTTTTCCAATCTCACGAAGAAGTGAGTCCGCTCAAGAACTTAAGGGACAAAAACCACCGACTGCCATCGCCCATCGGAATCGCGTAAGTCGCTGTCGTCCACGAGACGCTGAAAGGAGGGAAGGGGGGATATCTCTAGAAAAAAGAAGGAGTAGAAAAATATATATATATCCACCTGCAAAAGGGGGGGGGTAGACATGCGGCAAGGGAGAGCGAAGCGACGCGATCCTCAAAGTGGAGATCGGCAGGCGGGTGGTTTGTTTCGCCCTTGAAGGCGGCGGGAGAAGGGGCAGTTCTATTGGGAAAGTCTCCATCCCTAAAACACAACGACATCGATTCGCCCCCTGCATCGACCCGACGATCTGGTGCAAAAAAAAGGGGAAAAAAAGAAAGAAGAAGGACGCCGCTCTACGCTTCCGAAAAGGAAAAAGTGGGGGGGAAGAGGGACGGGAGCCAACCCGCCGCTGAACAAAAAGAAGGAGGAGTGGGACGAAGGGAAGACCGCCATGAGACGAAATTTCGGGGGACCTTCCGGCGGCGAAGGCGGAAAGACCCGGGGGAATATCTGATAAAAAGAGACGGAAAAAAGGTAACATTCCTCTCTTCAAAAGAGAGGGACCGGGTAAAAGTGGCCGTGGGATAGCGCAAGAAGTCACGGTAGTGGAAGAGGTCATCCGCAGGGGAAGAAAGCGGACTTCTGTTTATGTTTAAGAACGACAACACGAGGGGGGGAAAGCCTATCCCTGGCGAAATCATGAATGGAAAAAGCGATTGTCGTCACTACAATTTTTGGGAAGGAGAACCAAGGCAATGTTGGGGAGAAACGGTGATGATTCCGTGGGTATCCCAAAAAAAAAAGGAGGAAAGCTTCTCCAGTTTTACGGGGAAAGAAATTTCCCATCTTTAAAGAATCCTGGGGGAGGGGGGAAAGAGAGATATATCGCATCGCGTTGTGGGGTAGGACGAAGCGGATGTCGAGGTCAATCATTATGAAAACAAAACAACACCCAATTTGGCTGCCTCGTCGGAAGTAGGCCGAATGGAGGTGGGCCGTTTGGCTAATGGAGCGACGTAGTGCCGTGCGGCTTCACTGAAAAGAAGGGGGAAAAAAGAAAGATCGTGGAGGAAAAAGGATGTCGCGGGTTTTTTGGGGGAGCCGAAAAGGTGGGCACTGACCCACGTTCCCCACAAGAGAGGGGATGGTTCTTGGGATCGGTCGGGGGTGAAAAGGGAGGACATCGACCTGGATGGGGGGAGAGCCCGAAGAAAGGAAGGGAAAAGGAACGGTTACGGAAGCATTAACAGAAGAGATGGATAAACAACCGGGAGGGAAAATCTTTGAAGTGGAACCGAAGAGGAAAGGTATTGGCAGTGCGAAAAGAGGAAGGGGGCGGATCGAGGAATCTCTTATCAAGGGGGGGGGCCATCGAAAAATCGTAAACATTGCGGGAAGGTGTTATTATGTGGAGGCTTGGCATTGCTGTAGTGTCGAAGGGGAAGGAAAAGTTCGCGGATGCCTCTTTACCCCTATCTTTGCGGTAATAGATGTGGAAAAAGGAAAAGGGGAGGATCCGCGATTCCACGATCAAAAAGAGAGATCAGAAAGAAAATGACGAAGATCTTTCTCTTTCACCCCAAATGGAAAAAAAAGAAGTGCAAGGAAAGTGCCTGAGAAGGGAGAGTACAACGGGATAAAGAGGGTTTGTGCCTCGCAGAGTCGGATCATCCGAGACTCACTGATGCCTCTAAAGGGAGGGGGGGGGAATCTAAAAAAGAAAAAGACTTTTTCTGTTTATGGGAAGGGTCTTCGGTGGACGATAAGGAAAGAGATCTCAACAAAAACACGTATGATGAAAAAAAGAGAGTTAAATCAGTATCGAAAAGGGGGGGGAAAGAGCCCCCGCACAAGGGGGAAAGTTGTTGCTAATATGTCTATGGAAAGGGATGATCGAGAATAGAAAGAAAAAGGGCTCTCGTCCCGTGTACGAAAGACCTAATGGAAAAGCGCACTAATTCTTTGCAACGTCATCGATCCACAGAAGGTGCCAGAAGAAAGATCTCAGGAAAGGGGGAGACTTCCTTCTCTTTTCTATAGGCTTTAAATCGATACGATGGTTTACCGCAACAGATCGTAGCAGACCGCGACCGTAGAAAGAAAGAAAACTCCAAATGCGCCAATCACATAATCGATCCGGAAAAGGGGCCGATTCCGACCACGCGCAGAACTCAGGTACCGGCTCACAAGTGTTCGAGAAAAACCATACGAATCTTTCAGAAGGCAACGAGGGAAAAAGTCTCCGCGGGGGTTGTGGAGAAAAGGGGGCGAATTGCTCAAAAGAATTCTTTCCTCCCCGTCAAAAGGAGGAGGGCGATCGGAAAGAGAAAAAAGGGGATCCCCTTTTAAACGAAAAGAAGAACCATTCGAGAATGGGGGGAGTTTGTGAGTACCAAGGGGGGCAATATCAAAGACAAACACCCTCGACGAAAAAGAGAAGATTCCTATCAAGAAAAAGGGGAGGGAAAGCTCACTTCAATTGGGGGCGAGATGGCAATTAAGCCAAAAGGGAAAAAGGGTCCGTCAGAAAAAGTCCCTTCCTCCTAAGGGGGGGGGTCCTTTTGGGGAAAATAATTGACCTAGCTCCCGTAGGGAGAATAAACAATCGGCATGCGAAAAAAAAAGTCCCACTCAGAGGAGGGCAAGATTTAAATTCTTAATTTGAGAAAGGGGAAAGGGATGTGGGACGAATGGTGAGGAGGGTGATGAGAGGAGGGAGGTGGGTTAGGGGGGGGAGGGGACTAGGAGAATGAGGGAGAGTGGGGAGAGGGGTAGTAAGGAGGGATGTAAGGCGTGGAGGAAGGGTTTCCCTCAAGAGGGGGGGTAAAAAAAAACTTGGTGGGATACCCACACGCATCAGTTGAGAAGACTTCAAAACACCTGGGAAGGGGTGATGATTTCCATCTCAAAAGGGGGCGATTGTGAAAGGACTTGTAGCCATTGGGAACCCGCTCTGGGGTGGGGAACTTCTCGGCCGGCAACATAAGAAGAAGGAAAAGAGAACTCCCTGCCTAAGGCTTGATCTAGGGAAAAACTCCTGCGTCGTCAACGAGAAATACCCGGCGCGAGTTCGGAGGGTCTTCGGGAGGATGTGCCGTCGCCAAAGAGATATTAGCCCTAGTGGGGAATAGAGAAAAGCCGGGAACGGAGGGACGGCTCCCTTTCCAAAAGGGGGGGAGGGACGACGTGCAAGTCGAGAAAAGAGAGATTAGCAAAATCCTCGTCAGGGGAAGATCACCACTGGAGAAGCGAACCAGCAGCGTCGCGAAAAGTAAATATCGGGGAGGGGTGGAAACTGGTTATGCATCACCAGAGAGAATTCAGGGGGATACGAGAAAGGAAGGGAAAATGTTGTCTGAACCCAGGAAGTCGTGGCCTTGTTGGGTTCCCGAGGGGACTTTCCGCCCGCCTGAAAAGGGGGGGAAAAAAAAAACGGACTGCCTATCGCTCCAGAGCGCGATAAAAAAGGAGTCCACGAGACGCTGGGCGCCTGGAGAAAAAGGGGGAGCGACGTCACAACAAAGGAGGGAGGGGGGAAAAGAAAGAAAGAGAGAAAAAAACCGGCAGCCGTCCTGTTTCATCAAGGGAGGGGGGGGGGGGAATCGATCGGACGCAGAAGTAGAGGAGAGGGCGATCGTCAGTCTTTGGTAAAGAGAGGAAATCAACTTCCTGCGCGGTTGTGGGACAGGGCCAAATGGATCAGCAGAGAGGAAGGTCAGCCAACATTACACCAAAGAGGTCGTCATCCCCGGAAGAAAAAAAGTGAGGCAGTACCAGTTTTACAACAAAAAGACGCGCGACCCGAAGGTCGCGATCGGGAGAAACGGGGGAAGAAGACGGAGCACCGACTCGGATTGAAAGAAAAAGTGCACGTCGTCGCCATGAAGAAAGGAGGGAGGACGACGCCCTGCATTCCGCATCCCCTGTTGCTAAATTCTGATCACGAGGGGAGAAGCACCAAAAATTGGAACCGAAGACGGAAGAGGATTCCGATCTGCTCGCGGGTACCGTGCTCAAGGAAAAGGAAAAAGAGTGATCATAGTCAAAGCCTCCTTGAAAGCTTACTTCCTTTCGGAGTTATGGGACGGGAAGAGAATGCCAAGGAAACCCATAGCAAAGAGACATTCATGTTCCCTGAAAGGAAAAATACAATTTTGAAGATGGAAATAAAAACAAGGGGGGCAGGACGGGAACGGGAGAAAGGATGATCCTTGTTTGGTATCCAAAAAGAAGTCTCCAGTTTTCAGGGGAAGGTGGTGGACCACTTTCCGAATTGGAAGCACGTCCTTGTGGGAAGAGGACGATATCGCATCGCATGTGGGAGGACGAAAGACTTTAGTTCAAGATGAAAAAAAGAAAATAACACAATGGGGCTGACGCGCGGCCAGGGGGGAATTCTTCTCGGAATTCTGAGGGGGGGGAGGCATTGAATTCTTACATTTCCGGGGAAAGAAAAGAAATCTCTGCGGAGTTTGGAAGAAATGTGTCGAGCAGACGGCTGTCGCGGGGTTGGGGAGCACATTTGGGAAATCACCACGTTGCCAAAGTTCTTGTATCGCAATCGTCGCGGGGGATGGAGGAGGCATCGCGAGGTCTAAGAGATCGCCCCTCTATTAAGGGACGTTTACTGAAGAGGAAAATCTTTGAAAGAAAAAACACCACCGGTTTGTTCGCAGAGAGCCATCGTAGGGAAGATTCGTAGGCAGGAGGAGAAAAAGCAGAGGAGGGGTGAGCCGGAACTCTGAGAAAAGAACTGTATCGTCACAGACGGCAAATCGCGCGGCCGGGAGGTGAAAAAGGGGGGGGCGCGGGGGGAGGAAGGGAAGGGCGGAGCGGCGTTTGGAAAAGACGCTTACCGATCGTGGGGGAGGGGAACAGAGCAGGGGAATGTTCAAGGTGTCCTCATGAATCCGCGAGGAAAAGGGAGCAGACAAAAAAAAAACACTGGCCTATATCTTTAGAGGGGAAAAAATAAAAAAAGGGGGAATCCGATGGGGCTGGTGGAAAAAGAAGGATGCCAGTCGCTTGGAGGAAGGTACAAGGAAGGCAAGGTGTTTTGCTCTCGAAGCACGATGCCTCGAAAAAAAGGGGGAATCGCAAAGAGGAAAAAGACGTGATCCAATGGTGGGATAGAAAAAAGACTCGTGTCGATCCTGCTACTCTCGAAAGAGTCTCAAACACAACACGGGGGGGAGAATAGCTTATCAGTCAGTTTCTCATCCCCAGCACCAAAGAGTGGTCGATGGCGAGGAAAGAAGAGGCTCCGTTCGCCGATGAAAAGAAAAGAAAAACAACCCCTTGCTCGCGAAAGAATGACGAAACAGCGAATGAAAAATGCATCGTATTCACCGGTGCGGGGGGGACACAGAGAACTCTCGGGTCATGGAAAAAAAGAAGGCTCGCTGTTCGAAGGGGCGGCGGGGGAGGACACCCTTGAACATGAGGTTTTTCCAGAACAGAAAGAAAAAGAGGGAAGAGAACCCGACAGGGGACGCAACTCCGAAAGAAATGGGGCAAAAGCAAAAAAACAATATCTATCCAAAAGTGAAATCGATGAGGCCATGCAAGGAACGCGAAATCAGATCCGGAGGAATGCGTCTCGAGCAGAAAAGAGAAAAAGAGGTTCACCCAAAAAAACGATGGCGAGAAAAAAAAGGTTGTTTGCCAGGAGTTGGCTCAACGTATTTTGGGCCTCCCCGGAGGAGGAATCGTCGGGCTATCAAAGCCATCGAAAAAAGGAATGCAGCCGCCATGGAGTTTCGATCAAACAACAAGGCGAAAGGTGTGGGGGCACCGTGGGGCGCCCATTGCCGATCAACGACAACAGACCGAAAAGCCTGCGTCATCGACAAAAAAAAAACGCGCGAGCTTGTTAGGGGTTTTGGAGCATCGATTGCAAGAAAAGGACAGAGCAGAGACGAGAAAGAAAAAATTCCCCCTTCCGCAGAAAGGGGGTGTGCGTGGCATTAGGGGGGACCAGCGGAACTCCGTCAGTGAAAGCTTCTATTGCGAGAGGCAGCGTGGACAGGCAAAAAAGGCGTGCTTTCATATGGGAAAAAAAGAATTTTTCCACAATTCACAAAATGAGACGCGTTCCCCTTGGATCATCCCCCTTTTGAGCGAAAAAGGGAAAAAATTGCAAGATGGTGATTTAAAAGAAGATTGTAGTGACGGGGGGGGCCATGACTGGAGCCAGTGGAGACGGGAAACCCGCTCTGGGTGTCGTGGAAAAGAAAACATACATCAAAAAGGAAGAAACTCACACGAACGGAGGGGGGGGCATCACATCACGGCCTTAGGAAAAAACACTTGTACCCGGCGCGAATGAATGAAAATCGCGAATGTCTGGATTCTTGCCGCGAAAAAGAGGGGATCAGGGTGCAAAGGGAGGGCAATATCTGAAAGCCGACTTGAAGGGAAAGCCTAAATTCGTCTCATGGCGAAGAAGTGCACGTCGATCCCCTCCATCAGGATAGGGACTCCCTCTTCTGACGATAAGGGAGAGAGGCTCCACAGCGGGGAAAGGAGTCGTGGCGGAGTTGTTGTAAAGAGAGTTCGATGCAGGGGGATGAAGAAGGGCGGGATTTCCTTTGTCAGAGAGGATAGCTTTGAAGCCATTTCCGTCGGGAGTGTAAATGGAAAAAACGAAAGGCCGTGCTTTCCGCCGAAAAAAAAAAAAGACTGCCGATCGCTCCAAAGAGAAGGGTATCGCGTCCGCTTCGCTGTAGGCGGAGAACCCTGACGGGAGCCGGGGGAGAGCACAACAACACGAGGGAGGAAAAGAAGAGCCACCCGGCATCCGTCCTGGTTCATCAGATCGTGTGACACGCGAAGCGGAGAGACTCAGACAGTCTTTTGTTTTTGAGGAAAGAGCGCGAAAGAAACGGAAAGGAGGGACGGAGTGGTACAATGGACCGAAAGCTCGCCGAGATGGAAAAAAAGGAAACCGAAGAATCTAACCCTACGATCGGTGCAGAAAAATGGAAAAAACAACGAAAAAAGCCTCGGAAGCTCAGATCGCCGAAAGGGGGGGAGCGGAGACGACGGGAGCAACCTAAGAGAAGGGGTGATCTACGTGAAACGTCGTCAGAGAGGGAGGGGGGCAAGGGCTTGCGCCAAAGAAGGAGGTTTCGATATGCCGCAGAAGGAACTAAATATCTGAAGAAAGACGCTGATGGCGACGGCCAGCATTGAAAAAAAAATTCCGATAGCCGGAGCCGGGTACCGTGCTAATCGAAGTCCACTGGAGAAAAAAGCGAGAAAAGACATTAAGGGGCGAAAGAGGAAGGACTTCTTGAGGAAAAAAGTGCCCGAGAAATCCAAAAAGGGCTGGGTTTTCTAACAGGGCCTGGCTAAGTCCCTGGAAGTAAGAGATTGTCCTTCCACTCAAATCAATCACCAAGGGGCAATGTGGGCCGGAAGGTACTGTTTTATTAGGGTGGTATCATCAAAACAATGATGAACGCTTCTCCATGGGAAAAAGAGGGTGGACAATTCCGAATTTAAAAAGGGGGGATAGCCGCCTGTGGAAGGAAAGTCGTCCGATTGTTTAGGAGCGAGGAGAGGCAGAGTAGGAAAAGAAAGCCACCCCAAAAAAGGCTGCGGCAGGGGGAAGGAGGGGGATGCTCGGAATTCTGAGAAAGGGGCTTCATTGCCATCGGGGACGTGGCACGTCGAACCTGAAAAAAAATCGGCGGCGGGGAGGAATCTTGTCGTGCCAAGGCTGTCGCGGGTGTTTTAAGCCATTGTCCGAAAAAACAGGGTGCCAACACACACGGCTCGAAGAGGGGAAATGGGTTACAATGGCGGCAAGGAGAGGGGACCTGGTTGACTAGAAAAGGAAATACGATTCCAATGTCCACGGGAAGATCGTGGAGAATTCGCCCGGGAGAGTTCGCTGGTCGAAGAGGGAGGGAAAAAAAGGAGAGAAAGGGAAAAAAAAAAAGGGGAATTGCTCGAAAAGTTATCGGAAATCTGAGAGCGCGGGATCGGCATCGGCCAACGGGGCGGGACGGGATCGGGGGGGGGAGGTATTGGCAGTTGCTGGAGTGGGGTCGCCGGTCGGGCGGATTCGTCGGAGTTGCTTTAACAATCGGAAGAGAGGTAATGTAACCGATTCAATAGGGAGGGACGAGAGAACAGCGTAGCATGAGAGAAATCTTTCCTGGGCAACCCCATGCCAAAGTGAATCCCGATTGCACTGGGAAAAGCGTCATTGGACCTTCAGTACAGAGGGAGGAGCAAGGGTTGTGCTAGACGAGTTCACTGAAGAGGGGGACTAGACCAAAGGAGAAAGGAAGTTAATCCCTGGGTGCTAAAAAAAAAGTTCGTCGTGTCGATCAGAGGAGATCTCACAACAACCACTTAGATCTTATCAGTAGGAAAAAAAGAAAGGGTGGCTGATCAGGAACCAGATGGAAGAAAAGGGACGAGATGGCTAGTCCCACGGGTCTCTCGATGACGTCGATGAAAATACAAACCCCTTGCTCTCGAAAGGACTACCAGCGAATGAACGCTAGAAAGGGGGGGGAAAAAAAAGGGGGGGAGGCGTTACCGTGTTAAAAAAGGGGGGTTGCCTATAAAATCCTCGTACAGGCTCAGCTTTCAGATCCGAGGCGGAGTGATGAGGAAAGGATCCGCTCGCGGACCCACCTCCTCGGGGAGAGAATCCGCGGGAGGGGCAACGCCTCTCCAGAGACATCAATGAAAAGGGGCACTCACTTAAGAAAGGAACGGCAATGCGCGATAATGCCTATGAAAAGGGAAGATTCCGGCTAAACGATGCGTTCTGATCAAAGGATGCTCTCCCCTTAAGGGAGGATCTTCGCGACGGTTTGGGAGGCAAATTTGAGAATCATGATGAGAACGAAGGGGGACATTGGAATTAGGGAATCCCTTTCTATGCCCGACCGGGGGAGGGGAGGACTTGTCGACACGAAAAAAAAAGACCGTGTGGGGCACCGGGGACCCCATTGAAGATCATAAAAAACACCCGCACATCCGAGGGGGTGAGAAGGGGAGGAAAAAGAAAGGGGGGAAGCGAGCAGGTTCCGGTGAAGCCTCACGGCAAGGGGGAAGAGAGGGCAATTAAGCCAAAGAACAGAGCATAATTCCGAGAAGAAACTTCCTCCGATTTGCGTGTTTCATTACCTCTAACTGAGGTCGTCGGGGAAAGGCGATATCGCAGCAGTTTCCGAAAGCTGTGCAAGATGGAAGGGGGGGGGTCAGTTGTCCACAAAAGAAAAGACCTTTCCTCCTGGGATACCAACACTATCTAAACCGGACAGGCCCGGCCACATTGCCTTGTGAGAAAGAGCTCAATTGTATTGACCGACAATAGGGGGTTCAATGTCCCTTAACTTATAAAGGGCTAAACCCGCTCTGGGTGTCGGGATCAGCCGACTCAAGGAAGCAGTCAGAGAACTCCCTGAAGGGATCGGGCATCACTCCGTCAAAAAAAAAAAAAAAAAAAAAAAAAAGATAGCCCCCGGATCACTACGGACATTCGGAAGGGGAAAATGCTGTCGCCATCGAGCGTGATCAAAGGGGAGAATATCGAAAGCCGGACTGCAAAGAAAACGGCCGAATGGGGGAGCAGGAGGGAAAAAAAAAAAAAGAGAGCCCCCACAGATGGAGAAAAAGACCCTTCGTCGAAAGATCAAAGGCGCGATCTGCGCCCGGAGAGACGGTCTTCTATCGTGGGGGGGGGGACTGGTAAGACCAGCACCAAAGAAAAAAAAACATCGTGCTGGGATGAACGAAAGGTCATTTTGGCTGAAAGGAGCGGCGAGATCTTTATAACCCACTCTAACTCGGTCGCGGCCGTAAGGGGGAACGCCTTCATGGGCGAAAACCAAAGGGAGACGACAGATCGCGAGTATCGCGTAAGACGCTGCTGCCTGAAAGGAAAAAAGACGCCGGTGGCTATCTCTAAGAGGGGAGTACAAATATAGATAGCCACAAAAAGACTCCTGGTTCATCTAAAAAGAGGAAAGAAAGCGAATCGACGCTATCTGGAAAAATCGGCCAGTCTGTGGGGTGTGTTTCAAGAGCGGCGCAGGAAAAAAGTATTTTTACAAGGAAGGGAGAAAGCTCTCCTCCGCGAGGGTGGGGAAAAACAGGACACCTGCCATCATACATCTACACCCGACGAAGTGCTGCATACAAGAACTATCTGCCGACGTCGCGACAAGGGAAAGGGGCGAAGGAATGTGATCGTTCTACGACGAGAGTACTTGCGCATCATGCTGGGAGAGGGGATCGACGTTGCACGTCGGAAGACATCTCCCGACTTGCAGAGGGTGGGGAGGCCAAGAAGCAGACCACGGGGAGAAGACGGCCAGCAATGGAGAGGGACTTCCTCGATTCATTCCGAAAAAGAGTTCTCTTGTGAAGAGAGGCAAGAGAAGTCACTTGGGATGCATAAGCCCGCTTCAGGATCTTCTCTTCTGGATTGGGACGGTCCGAGAAGGGGGACTCGAAGAGGGGTTTCATCAAGAACTATCCAAAAAAGGGCATTGAACCTCGAATTACAAGGAGGGAAATCATCACCAAGGCAATGTGGGAAAGGGGAATTCATCCGTTTGTTAAAAAGAAGGAACGCGTCAAATCCTGGCGGGATGAAATCCGAATTTCCATCTTGCCGCAAAAAGGCTGCCGATAAATCGCCTATTGTTTTGGACGGAAAAGGGAGGTCAAGGTCACGGAAGGGAAAGGAACGCCACCGGGGGGGCTCAGCGAAGGCAGGGGAATGAGTATTAGGATGCTCTTAGTGGGCGGATGGGCACTCGCGGAAAGGGCGGCTTCACCGAACAGATGATAGGGAAGGAATCAAAAGGAAGGAAACGCCGTTCTGTCGCGGGGTGGGTCAGGGTTATCGGGGAAAGGGTCCCTTCACAACGGAACACACTGGAGAGAGGGTTCGTGGGGGATTCGTCTCTTTGGGAAAAGGGCAAAGGGGGGACGGATGGTCAGAAAGCCCGACGATTCCATGTCCAAAGAGGGGGGGAAACATGAACATCGTTGAGAAATGCCGGGAGACAACAACAGGGGATAGCCATCTTTTGAAGGGAAAGGGAGGAGGGCAGGAGCGAAAGGGGGAGAGAGGGTTATCCGGACTTATCGAGGGGGAATTGGCAAAAAGCGCTTTCAATCAAAAACGTGCGGAAGGGATTATGTATTGTCGAAAGGTTTCTGGAGGGAGCGGTTGCTCCGGGAAGAAACGCTTGATGTCGGGAACAATCGAGAAGGGGGGCGGAAGGGGGCAGCACTCAGCAACTCACGCGATTCCAAAAATTCTACCTAAACAATGGGGAAGAGGACTCTTGCAACCCCATGCCGCAAAAAAAGAATTAGTGTTCCGCTGCGCTTGGGGCGCCTGAAGGCGAGAGTCAAGGTGGTTGTGAAAGTAAGGAAAGTCGATCGAATCCCATGAGGCACTGAAAAAAGAACTTGGGACTCGCCATCTTCTCCCACGACCGTGGAGGGGGGGTTTCTGGGGATGAGCCAAAGGAGGGTCT
>Ga0179593_1278961_pt1 | contig 14593 bp, 20 predicted proteins | sample CZODoug2_1_08_16_FD_185931 | JGI IMG/M metagenome (GOLD analysis project Ga0179593, IMG submission 185931) | Vadose zone soil fungal communities from Angelo Coast Range Reserve, California, USA - CZODoug2_1_08_16fungal (PacBio error correction) | ecosystem: Environmental > Terrestrial > Soil >...
GGGGGAAAAGGGGGGGTACGTCGGCCCCAATTCAGGCGTGGGAAAAGTATGGTTAAGACAAAGTGTGCGAGGGAGCGGAACGGGAGCATTGGAGGCTTAGGGGGAAAAACAAAACAGTGAAGCAAGTGAAAGCAGTGGGCGGGCAGGAATAAAAAAGGAGAAAAACGTGGGGAGAGTGGGCAGAGAGAGTCCGGCAGGTGTTCGGCTAAATTTCTCGTAAGTGCGGAGGATTAAGGGAGAGGCGTGGTCTTCTGAGGGTAGACAAGCAAAAGGGCAGGAAAGCACTTTCGACATGGCCTGGAAGGACCCACGGCAGCGCCATTGGGAAGGCAGCGCATTGGAACCGAGCGATCGCAAAACTAAACTCTTCTGGTGTCCTTACCAAAGGTTCATCCCAGTGGGACAAGGCGCGCATGAGAAAAAATTCACGCTGGTGAATGGAACCGGGAACAATGCACAATTCTTGCCCCCATGACGGAACACCTTGAGGGCACCAAAAATGCACTTTAACAGTCATCCATCTCTCACAAGAAGAGGGTTTGGTGGGGGGAAGGGGTAGTACGGACCGCACGAATGGGGAGCCAGAACGACACGGTATTCAATTCTCGAATGAAGCGACTCTACTGCCGGTGCGCCCCTCGGTGGTGCAAAACGGGGAAGCTCGCGCCGCCATGGAGAGCACAAGCCAAAAAAGAGATGGGAGCAACAAGCGTAGAGACCAATAAAATCCCAGAGGCTGGCCAAGGAGAGGCGGAGAGATAGGAAAATCATCTTTCAACTTAAAAATTTCTGTCAGGGGGCCCACATAAATTTCACTAGTGGTACTGCGCCCTGGAAACAAGGCTGTGGGGAAAAGGGAAAACAGGAGAAGACTCCCGGTAGTGGTGACAGTACGCCGACAAAGGTTTTGGGGGAAACAAGACACCACCAACCTCCGGGTACGGGCGGACACGGGGCAGAAAAATCGCCGAGGGAAGGGGAAAAGTCTCGGGGATTCCGGCGACGGAAGAGTAGGGAAGGTGAGGGAAACAGGGGACGCATCGACAGAGACAGAATGAGGAGAAACAATAAACAAGTCTCACAAAGAAAAACAAAACAAGCAGGAAAGAAAGTCACATCGTTACAGGAGGAGGTGAACGGGGACAGAGGGATTCAAGCATGAAGAAGCGCGGTCGAGCCAGGGAATCGAGGACTCAACTTGGAATTTTATAACCAGGGGAAAAGAAAGGAGAGGAGGAAAGCCTCGGGGCTGGCCAAGGACCCCGGGTGTTGGGTTGTTCTTAAAGAACAAGAACAATTTTTGCATTCTCCAAAGTATCTATGGAAGAAGCTGGTCGTCAAAAAACTCCCGGTACGAGGAGAACCATTGGCATGAAAGTGTTGTCCTCCAAACCGGGGGATCACGGCCTAAAAAAACGCGGTCAGATTTTGTCATGGAAAAGAAGTTTGAGAGGGAGAGTTCTAAAAACATGCAGTGCAGATATTCGAACGAAAGAAAAAGGGAGACTCGGAACAACGTTCGGAAGGAGAAAAACAACCTGGGTCTCTATCTGACCGTATCTACATCCTAAATCACTACTCCGCCAAGGGAAGGGGAAAAGGTAAGAGAAGACTGAACAGTGGGTAGTGGAGGGGAAGGGGGAGAAAAGGGGACTAAAATCAGGCATAGGACCAGAAAGGGGGGAAACACGAATAAAAATTTGATGAAAAAAAATAAGACAGGAAAGGCGAAAAAAAAAACCTCCGCCTCGAAGCACGTACCGGAAACTCGCGAGCTTTGGGTTAGTAATGAAAAGCAATGAAGAAGGGTTCTAACAGCTCTAGGGGAAGAAGAGAGGAAAAACCATCACGGCACAGAGGGGAGAGGGGAGGAGGGAGGAAACAGAACGGATAAGACTGCGAAGTTGTTGCAGGCTGTTGGGGCCTCAAAGAAGGAAAACGAAACGTTTTTGAACTGGAAAAGGAGAGGGAGGAGACCTCAGAAGCAGCCCCGCATATCAGGTCAGTGGATGGCGGTGAATCCGGAGTCGGAAGTTTGGAAAGAGGAAAAGGAGAACCGCAATTGGTTCAAAATAAAACTCTTTTTCCGAAGACCTTCTTTCAAGAAAAAGCTTCAGATGCAAGCCTTCAAAGAAAACTGAGGGGAAGAAGAACCCCTCGACCGCGGGGGATGGCAGAAAGAAAAAGGTGGGAGATAAAGTGAGTAAACCACGAAAACTTGCAAGATGACTGGTGACAATGGGAAACCAACGCGACTGCCAAGACAAAGACAATGGCTTACAAAAACCAAGAAAAAGAGGAAGAGGCCAGTCATAGGTTGTTCAGACTCTGTACAGTACTAGAAGAATGAAAGGTGGGGTGATCTTAGAAGACAAAAGAAAAGCGGAGGGGGACGTGGGTCAAGGGAAACAACAGGAAGTAAAAGCGTCATCAAAACGGGAGACTTCATGATGTTCAGGCCAGCCTGGCAAAGAAAAAAGCGTTAAAAAGGATCATAAAAGGAATGGGGGGGGGCTCTCTACCCCAACAACGAGAGGGGAAAGAAAAAAGGGGATGAAATCCTCCCAGACTTCAGAAAAAGGTGAGACGAACGAATGAGAACAAAGGAGAAAAGATGGGAAAATTCTACGCAAAGACCGTTGATTACGGATGTAGTGACTTCCCCGCGAATTCTGTAGGAAAGGAACAATCACAGAGGAGGGTGGCCAAGTATAACACAAGGAAAAAGGACGGAACGCACAAAAAAGGTGGCGGGGGGGGTTCCGGTCCTGTCATTCTGTCTTCAAAGGAAAAGCTGAAAAGGAATAGGGGAAAGAGAGGTGGGAATACTCTCTCAAGAGAGCTAAGCAACTGGGGCTTACGAAAGGGGGCATTCGGGAAAAAAGAAAGGTGGCTGACTTAAACGCGGTTGAATGGCGTGACTTAAGAAGGAAAGGAAAAAATATTCACAGGGCGGGGGTGAGGAAAGAGGATGGTGAGGGACGAGGTTCCAACCTGCCAAAGCCGGAGACAAGATGGCGGCCAAGAAAGAAAGAGAAAGCTCATGATGAGGAGAATAAAAAATAAAAGGATAACTTAAAACTGGCCATCTAGGGGTTATTCAAAAAGAGACGAGGCAAAATGCAGCAGAGCTTACTTGAGAAAAGAAAAGGGCCCCCGAGCCAGGAGAAATAACCTTTATCTGGTTCTCCGATTCGGAGACCTAGCCGCTGTGGGGGCGAACGGAGGGGAAAGGGAAGCTCAAGAAGGGCATGAAGGGAAAAAAAGGCGAGAGATGCAGAGAAGAGAGACGGCGGTGGGCACTCGGGAAAGTACAGAACGTATCGTTAATGGCGACTAAAAACATCGATGTAAAGGTGCAAAGGCAAGACTAGTCAAGGAAGGTGAAAAAAGTCACCCCGACCACAGGGCAGCGAGGAGTGCAAAATTAAGGCTGAGATGAAAAAAAAAGAAAGATGAGAGTAATTGTCGATCTTCAAAGGGGGGACTCATACTCCTATGTGACAGGGAGGAAAGGAGCCAGGGGGAGGGAGTTAGAATATCGGAAGATGGGTAGAAATAAAAGAGAAAAAGGCGAAGGACAAGAGATATTGCTGGGAGGGCCGGTCTTCGTGTTCATTGAAGTTAAGGTTACATCAGGGGGGAAAAAAAAACTCGTTTAAAGAAAGAAATTGAGGGAATGGGAAACAAAGGGCGCTGGTAGAAAAAAAAGGGCAAGGGCCAAACTGAGAAGCTCTTGTCTTCAACGGGGAACACTCTGGCTAAGTAATCAAGTTTAAAGGGACGATCGACAGAGAGTAAAAAAGAGAAGGCGGATCCCGCGGTCACCAACGTCACAGCCGGTTGGGGGGAAAAGAGAGAAAAATGGATGCGCGGGGGGAAAGGCAACAGTGGAATTCCTTGTTTCTTTTGACCTCTCCGCAGGAGGGGAACGCTGTATTCAGGGGTGAGCAACTGGACCTCTATCCCGGATAAACGAAAGGCAAGTGGGCAACAAGAAGGCAGATGGGAGACACCGGGTACGAAAGAAACAGGTTGTTTGGAACGTAAGCGAATACCCTAAAGAAAAAAAAGTAAACACACTAACCGGAAAAAGAGACGAAGGGGGCGGCACCGCCGAGGGAAAGGGAAGGACAAAAAGGAGAAAACTTTATGGAGATCAAAGACCAAAAGTTTTAAGGGTTAACATTTTGCCTCTAATAGAAAATCAATGAAGAAGTGGATTGGTCGGTGGATAGGGGAGGAGAAGGGCAAAAGGGGTGGAAAGTCTGTGGGGGGGGATGGTGGGGATGAGTCATGGCCGGACGGGGAGAAGAACGTAAAGAAAAAAGCGTGTGAGAAAGGGGTCTACAGCAAAGGGAGCACATTCCTTAGATTGAAAAAAGACAGGGATCCACGGAGGAGGGTGAAAAAATTTTTTTTTGTGGGTGTTTGGCGAAATCAAAACAAAAAAAAAAAAGAGAGCATGAGCGATATGCCGAGAAGTGAGGTGTCCCAACAACTCAATCCTTGTTGAAAGATGGGGGGAAAGAGGGGGAAAGGTCGCAAAGAGAATTCAAACAGCAGAAGAAAATGGGGACGTGCACAAAAAAAAGGGGTGGAAAAAGAGGGCTTCAAACGGTAAGTAAGATTTTCCTCTGTGAAGGAGGACATTGGCAATTCGAGTGCAAAAACTGGGGAAGTGCCAATTGCCAGGGCACGCAGGACGAATGCGCGTCCGGAAACTGGCGACACAAAATCGTAAACGCCAGCGAAAACACGCACATGCCTCACTTAACTGTTTGGCGCGATTTCTCACAGCTCCCCGGGGGAAACTGCGAGACCAGGACAATTGCCCTGTGCAGAAGGACCACCGAAACAAGGAAAGATGACGAAGGGGGGGACGGATTCAGGGAAGCCAAAATTGACGACTTTGAAAAGAAAAATCATCAAGACTCAACAAAGTGAGGGGAGATGGTTATTAAGGAGGGGGCCAAGTCAAGTTGGAGGAACGATTCCCGAGAAAGGAGAAGAGGAAAGGGGAGGGGGGGTTTGGGGAGAACAGCACTTGGCAGGGGAAGTAACAAGTTGGGTAAACGCTTGATCGAACTTCGCGCCCCGAAACAAAGAGTGGCAGGAGTGCGGGTTGAGAGAACTTGGGCAGCTGGCGTGTTCGGTTCGTGGGGAAGGAGGGGAGTAAAGAAATGGAACTGCTGAAGCTCAGTGGGAACGGAAGGGAAGGGTGCCCGCAGCTCCTGTTTCATTACCCGATCGCGTCGGCGCAAAAAAGGGAAAGGAAAAAAAAACATGGAAGAAAACGCGAAGAAATATTCCAAACACAAGAAAAGGAAGGGTGAAAAAGCAGTCGTCACCCATCTTCCACTGGTGAGGGACTCAAAAACCTCAATAATGCCAACAGAGGGGGGAAAACACCGGCTGGGAAAGGACCCAATGGACGTTCGAAAGGGCAGAAAAAAAGGGGATTGGTTGGTGGAGCGGAGAAAAACCCCACGAATGGGGCGCCAGCACGAGGGAGTTCTCGCAAGGGGGAGGGATCTCGGGACCTTTCGTGAGCCCCTTGTGTAGGTAACGGGAGAAGAGCCGCCGGGCCATGAAAAAAAAAGCACAGAAACAAGGGAAATCCACAGGGGGACGGACAGTAAATATACAAAATAAACAAGGAGAAGAAGTATAGTGCGGTTCGGCCGAAGATGTGAAAACTTGAAAAGGCTGGTCCAGGGGGGGGGCAAAGCACTAATGGGGGCAGAAGTGTGTAAACCATTGCAGTAAGGGGGACAAAAAACGACGCACAGGGGGTGCCTTTGGACCCTATTTGAGGTATAGAAAAAGGGGCCAACCAAAACCGGGGTCGTAGGGGGGGGGGGGAAACACGGGACCCATCAGTACCGACTGAGTGCAAATTTCCGGAAAGAAAAGATCTAGTATCAGGGTTCTTACAAGGGGAAGAGACGAGGGATTCAGAAAGAATGCGGGGACGAAACCAGAAAGAGAAAGACGAAAAACTGCGCAGGATGGAATCCAAGACGAAAAAAGGGGATAGCAGGGAAACCAGGAATGATTTTGAAAAGAGGTTTCAGCATGGTTAGGACTGGTGGCGAGCGGGAGAGGGTACGAACTTTGGGGAAAGGTGGAGCCACGGTTTGATGTGTGGAAATAAAGAGCTAAGTAAAAATGGTCTTTCCCATGACCGGGGGGTGATGACAGACATGCACTACTGCATTCGGAACAATTAAAGTTAAAAACGATCAGTGTGCAAAAAAAAAACTACAGTAGACCTATGGGCAATGAGGGGTTTCAAGAAACCAGACGTCACGGCAGCAAAGGCGGGGGAGGGGGGGGTCGGAGATCAGATCCGGAAACGGGGGAGAAGTCTCTTTCTACGCATGCATAATATTCACTAACAGACCCAGGGGAAGACAGAGGAAATCAAGAGATGCAATGGAGAATACCTGGGGTGAAGCCACGTGTTGCTAATAAGGATACAAAAATTGGACTGTGCCCGCTTGATATGAAAAACTCTTCTAATGAGTGGGGAGGTAACTGTAAAAAGGACTCGCCGCGGGGAGGACCATCATATGTTGAACGTAGGAAGGCAGGGATGTGGAGACAAGACAAAACTTATTCGAACACAGAAAAGAAGCAGCGGCCAACTCAATCAACTGGGGGGGTTCCTGGAAGGCTCGGCAAGGAGAATATCAAGAGTTCGAACAGGCGGCCCGGGAATGACATCGAACCCACGGAAAGAAAAAAAAAAAAAAAACGTAGGTAGAAAGGGTGGCTCTAGAAAGGGCCTCCCTGATAAATATCGCGCTTGCAGTGACAGGAGAGAGGTGCCTCAATCAGAATGTATCAAGTCGGATCCGGGGGGAAAATCATTTTCTTTCTGCTTCTCCTCAGAAAGGAACCCCTCAGACGGGGGAGGGTCGGCCAGTGCGCCAGCGCTTAGAAGGGGGATTTGGGTAAAACGGGTCCTTCATAAGCCGATTTGCGCCAAGGACGGGTCCGCGAACGACCGGAGGTCGGAAAACCTCAATATGCCAGGTCCGCAGCAGCTCAAAAGGAATTTTTGGTCTAATTATAACACCGAAAAGCAAGGGGACGAACGCAACATTCGGAGGCGTAGGGTAAGAACCCTAGCAGTGAGTTTAATTTTCGAAAAAACGCGAATGCCAAAGAAAAAATGGCGAACCACCATCCACACTGCGCGGCAAGTCAAAGATGGTCTCCGCGGTTTGGATCCTTGGAAGAGTGTCGAGGAGGACGAATTCCAACGGAAGCGCGGATCAGGGGGGGGGAACGACAAAAACATCAAATCGGGTCAAAGAAGAAAAGGAAAGTAGGGGTAAAGGGTTCGTTCCAGTTAATGGGGAAAAAGGAAGGGGCTCAGCGCTATAATAGGGAAAGTTAGCGCACAACACCGGAAAAGGAGGATGGAAGAAGATAAGCCTCCCTTATTAGAGCGGAGGAGAGCATCTAGTGGAGGCCAGGGAAGGAAATAAAGTAAATCAAAGGGAGTTGATCGATGAGTCTGGGGGAGGTGAAACACGATGGGGCGGAATCGGGTCATATCGAAAAAGTCAAACTATGCTATGGCCAATACAGATTCCCCCAGAGACCGGGAAAGCAGCCGATGAAGGTTGGGAACCGACAGTGGGGCGTGGTAAAATCTGGCCAGACTTCTTGGTAAAAAACGCGAGTTGAATCGTTGTAAGTCTTCCGCTTCATGGGTGGGTGCGCCTCAAACCTGGGGGGGGGGAAAGTTGGGTCAGGAAAAAAACGCAGGGGGGGTATCTATTTCTCATTCTTGAAAGGGGTGATAATTGGAAGGCGAAGAAAGACACTTCGGGCGAAATCGGCTTTGGAGGAATTGAAAAAGTTTAAAACTGGCCAAAGCCGAAAGTTACGCCAGACAGAACCGGGATTCTTGAGGGCTCAAAGGTATTGAGGGAAAAAGCTGCAAAAAGAGAACCCGCCGCGACATGTCCAAATATCGAACAAAGCCGGCGCTGGTATCAGGGAGCAGGAGAAAAAACCGGGAGTCAGACTCGGGCCAAGACTCCGCCGAGCAGAGTTCGAAAGGAGGTTAGGCCCCGTCCGTAAGAAAAAGAAAAAGGATGCAGACGTGCAGGCGAAGAAGGGGACCGGTTCGAATACAGGAACGGACCGGCAGGAGCCGGGATCCGAAATGGAACCTGGCGGGGCACTAGAAAGGAGGGACCTTTAGCACAGTCACTCCCAAAAGGGGCAGTGCAAGGATACTCCCTCTAAAAGGAGGAGTAGGGAAAAAGAGATGTGAAAATCGATCGTGAAAAGAAGGTTAAGAAGGCAGACTCGATGGACTGAAAATCAAAGTGGCGGTCTTTAGAAAGAAGATGTGGAGAAAGCATAGAACACGACTCCTGACAAAGCCCAGGAATTAGGGGAGGCGTGATCGGCGTGGGAAAACCAGCCAAGGCCATGGGGGAGAAGAGGGCAGTGTTTTGAAGAACATCGTGAAAATACGGAAAGGGTGGCGGAACTTAAGTAGGGCAGAGAAAAAACGGGCAGGGGGGCAATCCACGGAGGCGAAAGGTCCCAACGATCCAATTGGTATTCCTCAAGTTTTGCAGACTACAAAGAGGCCGCTCAGAAAAAGACGTGCGAATCCCTCTGTCACACGATCCGCCGGGAAAGAGGAGCGCTTCGATTTGATGCGGGGGTGGAAGCAAGTTTAGGATGGGGGGGGGGCGGGGTAAGTAGTCGTGGAAGGAGCATATGAACTGGGACAGAATTTATCCTATTCCCGAGGCTAACTGCAAGGTGGCACAGAAAAAGAGAAAAAACCTTGCCCCAGGAACACCGGGGGGGTATACGAAGTTTGTTGGTTTCTTGCGAGAATAAACACCACAATAATAAGAGAGGGTTCACCACACGGGGGAAAAGGCATTTTGGCGGCACTGGGGGCGTAAGGGAAGGGGGATATGGGGGAAACGAAGGGCTAATTTGGAAAAAAGACAAAGTGGGTGAAAGGGGGGGGGGGGGAACATATGACGCGTCGGAAAGACAAAAAAATTCAAAAAAAAAAGAGGGAATGATAGACGGGCTAGAAGAGGGGATTGAAAGCTCTGTGTGGGCTGGTGAGGGAAGGGGAGCCAAGGCAGGAAAACGCCGCACCAAAAAAGGGGGGGAGCATCTTATTCCTAAAAAAGAGCGCCAAGAATTAAGGGGGAGTCCATAACGTGCGGGCGGGGGGATGCCCAGTCTGGTAAGGCAGGGAGGAACAAAAACCCGCTCTCCGTTGCGCGATATGAAAGAGAAAGGGAAGGGCAGGGGCCAACCCGACCGGTGTTTCAAGAGGGCAAGAATTGTGAAATGCCGGACGGCACCAGCGGAAGATGGGACGGAATGGGCAGCGCATGGCAAAAACGGGAAAACTGGAAGGGACGTTAGGGGCACCACTCGTTTACTCCAACTGTAGGGAGAAGAACGAGGGGCAAAGAAAGACTGCAAAAAGGCGACTGACAGGGGCCCCTGACAGGAAAGGCGACCGAAACTTGCTCGGAAAGAACTGGACGGGACGAAAAAGAAAAACGAATCGCACCAAAGTGTAGAGACCAAGGAGAAAAGAACTCTTTGGACAGCTGGTTGGGCGCGGAAAGTGATCACATATCCCCGGGCCCAAATAACCTAAAAGGGGGAAGGGGGCACCTGCAAACTTCACCCCCAACAGAGGACGAGGGGTTCGTACGAGGGGGAAGGGGAAAAAAGAAAATCCACTTGACGAAGGGGAACCAAAAAGAAAAAGGAATCCGTGAATCGCATCTAACAGGGGAAAGAAAGGGCGTATTAAGTCGGCTGTGCCAATCCAGGTCAGTCAGACCTATTCACGCATAAGGAGGCCATATTCAATTAATTTTTTGAGAGGTGGCAGGAGGAACATGGGCACTTTGAGTGCAGGCATGAAACCGTGGTAAAAAAGGGTAGAAAGCGCCAACCAACTGTCAAAGGGGGCGGTGACGAACGTCTATGTCTTTATTAAAGGAGGGAGTGCTGGTAGTCACGCAAGTGGGAAGGAGGGCAACAGGCGACAGACAATGAGGGGCAAAAAAAAAAGGGCAGTCCTAAAGCATGGCACACGCGGCGTGCGGGACCCATCTAAAAAGGGTCCTGGGGACCGGGAACGGCACTCTCCAAAGGAAGGGTCATGCGCGAGTAACTCGATGGTGAATGGGGGGCCGCGTGAAAAACTTCCACTTATTGCCCGGGAAAAACCGTAGTGAGGGAAGGGGAGGGGCATTACTTTCAATAAGGTGCGTCTAGCAACTGAGAAAAAGGGAGGGTGTTGTTGTGCAATTACGCAGAAGGAAAAGGGGCACCACCCGAAGAGTGGCATAGCTAAGGGGATGGGTCACAGCGACTCCTAGTAACCCTCGTGGGAGGGGAGGAGGAACTCCCGCCGGGAAATGACAATCAAAAAAAAACAAATTTCAAAGAACCCTCGTAGCATCCAAACTCATCCCATCCCTGCTTCCAGAGAGACGGGGAAGTCAGGGAGGGAAGAGGATTTAAAAGGAAAATGTCTTGGCGAAAAACAAAAAATCGGTCAGTGGGTCCGGAGAGCCAATGGAAAAGTCCGAGTCGCATCGCCCTGTAATTGGGGCCACCTTATATACGATGGGGGGGAGGGGTAGAGGGAGACAAAACCAACCTCGGGGGGCGGAAAGGGGAATCGCTCGGGGAGGTCTTCTCGGGCAATTGCAGGGAGGAAACAGGGGGATATATAGTTAAAAGGGAAACAGGAAGAATAGCGCAGAATCGGAAAGAAGAACACACAAAGAAAAAATCGACAAGATAATCAGCTTCATCCGAAGAGAGGAAGAGGAAACCGGATGTGACGGGAAAAAACCGGAGTCAATCATTCGAGTGGGGTTGGGGGAAAGGCAACGATAGTAAGCCTTGGGAGGTGCCAAAAGAGACTAAAGACTGGGGGCCGTGCTGTTCTTGCACAGACAGGGTGTGGATCCACAGCACTCAGGGGGAAAGCGAAAGGTTCTTCTTTTTTTGTGGCTGGACGTAAAAACTGCAAAACTTAGACCTATGGCAGGATAAGAGTGTGTTAAAAACCCGATCAAGGAAAAGACAGATCAGCGTACGACTGGGAGAGGGGGGAGATACTTGAGGACCCATCAGTGAAGGGATTCATCCGAAGCGCCCCAATGAAAAAAAAAAAGCACCATAAATAATAAAAAGAACAAAGACAATGCGAATCGGGGGAACAGGGCTAACATTGTGTGGAGCGCAAGTTATCGACAGAATCGTTCGCTGACCGCAAGGAATGTGCCGAAGGATCCTGCTCTAAGGACAGGGGGGCGGGGACTGGTGGTCTAAAGGACGAGCAAAAGCTTAAGGGCAGACAACCGCAAGAGGGGGTACATGATCATTTATGGAGGGCACTCCCAGGCAGGGTGAACAGTTCACGGCCTCCGCGCAAACTATCGACTCTGGGGTCTTCACGTAAAAAAGAAGGCGGTAAATAAAAAGAGAAAAACTGTTAGAGGGAATCAAGCGACCCGTATCGGACATATTTATCAGAGGTAGAAATACCATGCTTTTGGTGAATATCTCTCTGAAGTGGGAAAAGGAAGATTGGGGACCAGACAATGGGAAAAAACGGGAGGCCGGCCAGTTGGGGAACATTACTATAGGAACTCCTCATCACGGCCCCCAAGAAGGGGGGTCAATGGGACCAAGCGGCTCGGATATCAGGTTGTTAAACTTCGCGGGTGAAAAGAAGGGGACGCAAGCAAGTGCAGAGTAGAAACTGCGGGAAAAGGATGTCCGTAAAGGAAAGCAAACAGGATGCCATCCAGCAGCAAAAAGGGGACCGGCCCCCTCGACAAGAAGGGGGGGCGAAGAGGGGACAGTATTGGAAAGAGGGAAAAGATCTGCAACAAACGGGTTCCGCAATTGGTCAAAAAAAGCAAAAAAGAAAAAAGAAAAGCGGAAACCAAAAATGCGAGGGCCGTAGTTTCTAAGTTGTGCTAAGGGCCACTCAGCAGTGATAGAGAAAGTCACCCAAAAGCAGATCGTGGCCACAAAAAAAAAAACGACCGAGTCAACTTTGACGGGGAAGTGAACAAGGACCTGACGGCAGAAACAGAGACGGGGAGGAGAAAGCACAAAGGGGGGTGATCCTCAAAAACAAAAAAAAAGGGGTAGGAAAAAAAAGAAAGGGAAAGAAAGAAGCAATTCTTACAGCCCGACCGCGCTGAGTCAACATGCCGGAAGGAACAAGTTGAAAAGCTGAAAAGGATGGGACTGTGGTTGCCGTGACACCTATCCGGAGGTCAATGAAGAAAGACAAGCACGCGATTTCACAATTATAACCAGAGAAAAAAAAACTTTAGCCCGAAGGAAAACATGGGGGTGGGGGAAGGGAAATTGTCTGGGAGTCTGTCCTCAGATAAAAAAATGGACACCTGGAACAGGCATGAATGTGCAAAAGGCTCGGTGGGGGAAAGACAAATACAGTCAAAAAAAAACCATGTTTGCTTCGCCTACCCCAATGGGCTATTGGGCACTGAGGGAAACAAAAAAAAAACGGGAAAATTATATCACGAAGGCCAGGACGAGGGAAGGGCGGGGGTAGAGGCCCAAAAAAAAAAATGGCTTGGCTACATAAACGTGTGGGGGGATCGTATGGGGTTACAAAAAGAAAAACCAAAATAAAAGAGACCCACAGAAAAGAACAAGTTTCTTCTTGGGGGAGCACTGTAGATATAAGAAAAGAAAAAAAAAAAAAAAAACCTGGAAAAAAAAAAAGCATCACGACATTTCTTTCTTAAAAAGGCAGAGAAGGAAAATGCCTCGAAGAAAACTGTGAATCAAAAAACGTCAGAAAGAAAAACAGAGGAGAAGGGGGGTCCGTGTAAAATTCGCAAATAATTCAACAAGAAAAAAGATTACCGAGGACGGGCCTCTCCAGCAGGGGAAGAAGAAAAAAGAGCGAGAGTTGCAAGTGAAATGAGGGACGTGTTTCAAGAAGGAAGGAAAAGCGTGCATGCCTCATCCCTAAACTACTGAAAGGGGGAAATCTGTGCGGGTCCTTACGCACTATGAAGGGAAAAAACGGGGAGACATACCACTTCGGAGGAGAAAAAGAAGGTCCTCGGCAAAAGAAAGGGAGGAAGATGTAAAAGTCGATCGTAAAAATTTATCAAATGAAAACTAGATGCCTGCATGGAGGGGTCGGAGAAGAATAGAGGGTGGGAGCGATCAAACGTGCGAAAAAAAAAAAGTCTCCGGAAAGCGAGATCTGGATGCCGTGAAGGGCTGGAGGACAAAACTCAGCATTGCAGAAGGGAGAAGAATTTAAAGGGAATTTGGGGAACCAGCGGTGAGGAAAAGGGGGCGCTGACCCGCTGCAAAGAAAAACGTTCATGGGAAACAAAAAAAAGAGCAAGCATCGAGAACCTGAACTGGGTACATGACAAAGTTGGGACCGATCGAGGCCAGGGCTCGAACAATAAGATTAACAAAGAGGTCACCACACTCGTCAAAAAAAGTAAAGAGAAGAAATTGTCCGGAGGTGATTGCAAGGGGGATATGCTGTCCTCTGAGAGTCGGTGAGGGAATGGGAAAGGGGTTAAAACTGGTAAGGAATAAAATCAGTCTACGCAGAAATTGCAACTGAGAAAAATAAAACGATTGGACGGAACCGTGGGTCAAAAACCCGATGTTGTTTGGTGGCGGTCGCACCAGAAAAAAAGAATGTATCGTCTAAGTTGTCACACTACCGAGACAATTGGTGAGCAACGCCGAACCGGGGGGGAGCAAAAAAAGATTTGTGGCTGATCAAGCAACGAAAGAAAAGTGGCGGTTATTAGAGAAGAAAAAAAAAAGAAGGAAGCAGAAGAATGATGGGTGCAAAAAAAGAAGGGTGTGGGGAACGTAACAAATATCGAAAGGCTGCAGTAAAACGGGCGGAAAGATCCCTTACCCGCCAAAAAGGGGGGGGGGACACTCGTAGCCCAAAGACAAAAAAAGGAGAAAATGAGGTCTAAGAAAAGGTAAGACAGCGATGCTTGCGAAAAAAGCGTGACGAGGACATGAGGAAGAAAAAAAACGAAGACAAAAAGTTGTCCGATAGAAACAAGTTCAATGGGAAAGCTGTGGCCATTAAAGAAAAGTGTTCACAGGGGTGTGGCAATTGTGTGAGGGAAAAGAGAAAAAAGGAAACCAAGACGAAAAGAGGACTTGCTCCCGTCCACCGTGAGGGGATGGAATATGGATTCAAATAAGGTAAAGGGCAAAAGATCGTTTTGTCCGAGGGGACGCTCACTAAAAAGCGATTTCTCTCCCATCTCAGGGGGGGGGGGAATCCATTGCCTGGAATCTGCATCCATGAAAAAGGAGGGACCTAAAGAAACGAAAGCAGAATAAAACGCCACGCAAGTTGAAAATTCGACCTTCCACGAGGTTGGGGAGGGAGTTGGTGACGTTTCTACTCACATCACGCGGGGGAAAAAAGGGCAAAAAGTCCGTGTGACAGCCGAAAAACATACATATGGGAATCCCGAAGCAAAAAAGGTCAACTGGATGGCAACGAAATTGA
>Ga0179593_1298431_pt1 | contig 14593 bp, 19 predicted proteins | sample CZODoug2_1_08_16_FD_185931 | JGI IMG/M metagenome (GOLD analysis project Ga0179593, IMG submission 185931) | Vadose zone soil fungal communities from Angelo Coast Range Reserve, California, USA - CZODoug2_1_08_16fungal (PacBio error correction) | ecosystem: Environmental > Terrestrial > Soil >...
ATAACAGCCTCCAGGGAGATATCATGGGCAATGAGGCCGGAGGAAGACAGCCTTGTAAAGCAATGGATCTTCTCCTTCACGCGAAATGGTGACGCGGAAACGCGGGCGCACGTCATAGGCGAGGCCCGGGGACGGCTTCCCCGACGGAGGGCTAGAAGAGCGGAAAAACGGAAAGTGCCTCCTCGCCAAAGCAACTGAACAAAACACTGCTGGTGGAAGAGAGATCCTGAGAAAGAGACAGAATACTGGCTGCCGTCAGGGGTTCTTGTCTAGATCCCCAGCGGGAAGGACATCGCGAAACGATACGATCAGATAAAGAAGAAAGAAGACGGGTCAGCATTCCCAGAGAAACAAACGGGGGCCAAAAAAAAAAGGGAGGCCAATGGTACTAGCCTGTAGCGCGGGCTCTTTGCGAGACTTAGAACAATGTAATCCGTCCTCAGGTAAGGCCCGTCTAAAAATTTGAGAGAACTGCAGAAAAAAAAAATCGTGGCGTGATGAACTATCGGTCTGAAGAGACACGAGCTGCAAGAAAAAGTCGAGATCAAACACTAAAAATTTTCAGAGATGTTTCGGGTCGCGCAGGAGATTTGGCTGACGAGGACCACGCGCATAGAACCGGGGCTGCTTGCAGCGACAATTGGGTTGACTTCTGAAGTCGGCCAGTGCTGAGCAGGCGACCTTCAGGCGAATCTACAGCCGGCTCGAGGAGGAGCATTCCACACGCCGACCGGGGGTAAACATCCGCACTGGGCGAGAAACGAAAGGAGGTGGCAGGTGTCATTGGGAATAGAAAAAAAAGAAAGAAGGGAGGATGGTGTAGGAGGGAGGGACGGTGTCTTCCAGGAGAGGGAGCCCAATCTAGTCCGTCCAGGTAAGAACGAGTATCTATTCTCAATAAAGAGGAAAGGGTTAAGGCTACTGGACTGACCGTGGAAAAGGAGGATGATCCAACCAAAAACGAGTATGAATCGCGGCAGACACAGGGTAGCGCTCACGCCGTAAGGGCTAGGCTTGGCCGAAGGTGCGGCTCTTTAGGAGAAGGGAACACAGAAACAGGCGCGGCCATAACACGTAACGATCCTCCGCACCGAACCAAGAAGACCATCCTCCGCGGCCCTCTAACTGACGAGCAAAGGCGGAAAAAGGGAGAAGGCGTCCCCACTCTGGGGGGGCCGCAATCTACGAGTCACACGCCTGGCGAAATTGTCAGACATGGACACGAAAGGGGGTAGCAAATGGATGCAGCGAATGCCTTCTAAAGTATCTCGAAAATAATCTTCTTGGAAGGGGTCGGCATTGCGCCGCGCACGCTTGAAGGAGGAAGTGAGCGGGACCGACGTTAAGGCCAAGATACCCTGCGAGAAAACCGGCTTCAGGTAGAAACAGTTCGGTGTTCAAAAAGTGGGGTTCAACCCCCGGGTCCGGTGCGCAAAAACGTAAAGGGTGCAGGAGAAACACCCTCTAGAGAGGCGCCAAGCCAACGACCAGCAACGGGTTTTTAGTTGAGGCCATTTTGGAATCGATTCTACTCAGGGGGAGAACGACCGAGGGCGTGAGGGGGAAAAGAATTCAGGACTGAACTTGAGATCAGAGATTTGCTGACAGTGTGCGACACATCTGACTAGGGAGAACAGCTCTTCGTGCCGAACGGCACAACGAAAACGGACATACCCGCGCCACAAATCCTGCCGTGCTGTCGATTCACTCCATGTTCGTGAGACGGGAATCGCACTGGGAGAGACGTGTTCAGCGGTTGTGACTAAAGACTCCTAGAAAAAAAAACAAAAGGAGTATTTAAATATATAGAATTACGCACAACATCAATCACTCGCGAAGAAAGGTGTCACAGGAGGCACGAACGAAGAAGTCGGAAGACGCAACAGATTGAGTGGAGGCTGTCGTCTAAGCAGGGCGTTAATGTGGACTGGAAAGAGTAAGGGATTAACGGTCCCGACTTCGAGTCGACAGAACCTGAAACAGACTCTTCAGAGGTCCAGGGCATCGTGAACTGTAAAAAAAAGAAGGGCGAGAAGTCACCTAGGAGGAAAGGCGATCCCCGGGGGAGGCCGCAAAAGGGAAGGTGCTAAGTATTAGGAGAAAAAGGGGTCAGGGGGAACAGTGTACAGTGGGTCGGGGGCACTGTACAAACCAACGGGGGAAGCCCGTCTAGGAACACACGGGAGGAAAACTGAATCGATGGAAGGAACTCGGTCATCGAACTGATAGATAGAAAAACGCTCATCGCTGGGGCCATTCGGGAGGCCGAAGGTAGATTTCGCAGGGAGAAGGCTCAAGTCGAAAAGAAGTTTTTTGTTCTCCGCAACGGCGGTAAAAGGGGGGGGGGACAGCGGCCCGGCCACACCGATACTCCAGGAATTACCCGAGGAGGGGAGAAGAGAAATTGGAGACTGGGTAAGGCTATCCAGAGGAAGGAGGATCCTCCTTGTGCTGTGCTGAGACTGGGGGGGGGGGTGGGAGAGGGACTGTACGCTACGTTCCCTGGACCTGAGAGGAATGAATAACTTAGGAATAAGGCCGGGTGTCTGCTAGGTCTCAGAAGTAGAAAAAGGTGGCCAGCGCTCTCCATATGCGAATCCTACGGGACCAGAAGGATAACCGAGGGTCGGGACCGAAAAATCGAGTTCGGAATCAGATAGAAAAGACGCGGGGGTAACTATAGGAGGGTAGGCAGATAGCGTCCTAAGAACAGAAGCAATCAAGAGAACTACCGTGTCTGTTCGATACCAGCATCTGCGCACCGAACGTCACACTGATTCTCGCATTTTTTGAGTCGATAGAGAAAAAGGTCTAAGGAATTGTAGAAATACTCTAAGAGAGGGGGCCGGATAAAGGGCCCTTCGATCCGACCAAAGACTGTAGGCGGCCCACAACTTTGGGGGATAAAAGCTAGCAGAACCAAGAATCAAGGGCTTGAAAGAAGAGCCTGTCAAAACTCTACGATTCCAAAAAAAGGACGAGTTGGATCTCTCTTTGGAGGGAGGAATTCGACAGTTAGAAGTTAGGGGAATAAAAAGAAGGTTGAGCAGTTCAAGGGAGAGAAAAGAGAGGGTCGTCATACGGGAAGACTCGAGAGGAGGCAGTTAAGTACAGGTCTAGAACCGGATCAACAGCGGCGGATAACTGCGGACCCTGGACATCTTAAGTTTTAGATGGGGAATGCCGCCCACCAAACGCGCGTCGGAGGGGATGATTCCGCATCCGTGAGACGTTTGAATCTCCGATTGAGAAACGCGGGGTAACTCTCGAAAGCAGGACCATATTGAGGTAGGAGGGAGATTATCGTCGAATTTTTGGTCCAGACAAAGAGAAAAGTTGTATGAGGACTTCGGAGCTGTGTGGTTTGGACTGGGTATGAGCAGAACTTCTTCTCACTGACTGGGGCCGGCACCCAAGTTGGCTGACGATTCTACGTTCCGCAACGGAAAACAAAACAATAGAGGAAGACCGCATAGAGGAAGCTGCATTAGAATGGCCGCCAATGTCCTAAGGAGAAAAGGATATGTTCTATATACAACACAAAAAAGAGGGTAGAGGAAAGGGGATAGAACATCATAGGCTGAGATGATGCTTCAGGCCCTTCTAAAGAAGAGTAAAGAGGAAAAGAAAGAATAGCGAAGGCAAACGCGAGGTCTTTGATCGTTCTTATAGACATCGAGAAGAGCACTCAAACTGAGCTAGGGGACCTGGGCGGCCACAGGGAAACAAAAACAGTGATCCACCAGGCGCCTCAGGATTACAAAAGGAAAAAAGGGCCACGTTCTCCGCCCCGCAGCACTGAGTGATTCAACCAGTCTTTTCCTCTGGCGCATAGGCCAGACTTCTTGGAGGAAGGGTCTTCTGCGTTGGACTACCAGAGCCCGAACCAGAGACTGTGGCAAACGTCAGCCCGCGATCAGCGGGGCGTGAGATTCAACCGACCAAGTAGGACATAGGAATTGAGACCGCTCGCGTCTCTTTTGAGAGGGGGAGGAACCGTCTCCTCGACTTAGAATAAAGCAGAGAAAGAAAGCGTCGACGAGGGAACGAGCTTTGAGCGAATTCCACAAAAATCATCTTCGTGAGGGAGATCACGACGTCTGTCAGCTCAAAAGAGAGACGAACCTCTAGCAGGACTTCTGGGGCCGAGTAGAAAGGTGGAAGGTCGTATAAAAACAAAGCATGGTCTTTTGGTCTTCAAATGCGCAACTCTCAGTCGGGCAACAGTTGAGGTGCTGAAGAAGGTTACCAGATGGGTCGTCGGTATTGAGAAAGGGCGCAGAAAAAAAAATGCAATAAGTTACGGGAAAATAGCGCCGCTCTCGCCGCTTAAGCGAGAAGGAAAATGTACCTAGAGGAGCATCAACGTGAGCAAGGATGCTGGGGTGAGAGAGAATTGAATGTCCGTGGGGGAATACGAACCGATAATGAAAGGAAGGAGGTCCGCGTGCGTCAAAAGGGGTGGGGAGAAAAATCGGTGCCGTCCAGAAGAAAGAAGTGACAAACCAGAGGGTCCGGAACTGGGACAGCAAGGATGGGGAACGGTAATGGGTCTGAGCAGGAAGAAAAAAAGAGACTCAAAAGGACGCGTCAGGGCAGCGAGACTGAGCGCAGAGCGAAAGGAGGCTAGTCTTTCAGCAGAGTTTCTCCGTTCGACGCGGTCAAAGACCGCGCGTCCCATCACGGGTCCCGGGGCTCAAAGTCCAAGCAACCCGACCTCGTAGATGACAGAAGAAGACAGGCCGAGAAGGCTCCCGGGAGTAGGCTGAGAAAGCGGCATGAAAACCTAGCAAGAAGAACGAGCGTTAAAACTAAGTTAAAGACTGGAAAATCAAGAAGCCAGTGTTCGTGGGGTCGCAGACAGTTAGAAATTCAGGCGGCCCTCGAGGAATAGACGAAGACGAAAGCAGACGGCGCAGGTCTGCTTTCGAGGCTCTAAGACTGGGAAGCAGGGTCACAATCGGCCAGCTAAGCATGAGAGAAGAGTCGGTGGCAGGGGGAAAAATAACAGCGGTTGAGCATGGGGTACCCGGAACGTTGCACCTGAGCATGGACCTGGAGAGGGGGGCCGCCTTCACTCCGAATAGAAAAGGGTGGACGATTCGTACTCATTTTTGGGGGACTGTACACGAAGAAAAAAGAGAGGTCGAAGCGCTGAAGGGACTGGGAGTGGTCCAGTGAATGTACGAGGGAACCTCGAGGAAGGATCTTTTAAAGTGAAGGTTACTACTAGAAAGAGCTGGAAAAAACCAAGATTCGTTCTTCAGGGGGTTAACGGGAAAGCCATGACCAGACTATCCAAAAGACGGACAAGTCTTTCTTTCCAACCTGGGTCCGTCAAGGGCAGAGGGATCGAGGTGGGTCAATAAGGTGGGGTCATCGATACAAAAAAAACAACTAAATGATTATTAAAAGAAGATTATACACAACAAGGCGAAATCAAATCCAGGGAGAAATAACAGTCGACCGTTCCAGGAGGAGACAGATCATGAGGTCGTGCGGGCGGATGGGAGGAGAGTGGACAGTGCAGGCCGAAAAAATGTTCTTGACCAAGTCCAAGAGGGCGGAGGAAAGGACAAGCGGCGGTAACTCATAGTATAAAGGTACTGAAAAGACATCGCGTGTACTCCTAGAGCTGTCGACGAGGAAAACATGTGCAGCGAAAGAAAACCGTTTTCGGTCGAATTCTAGAGGAGAAAGTGGAGGAACCGTGAAGAAGGCAAACCTAAAAAAAAGTCCAAAACCACTTTATAAGTGACAAGCCACGCCTGTTAAGGGGCGCGCAGGGAAATAGTAGGCTTACGTCTCTCTAAAAAAGAAGAGAAAGTCAAGCACAGCGCACGGAGCCGTATCGCCGCCGAGTGAGACTTTTAGAGACGCCGACGGCAATCACGCTGAGCCAGGGTCGAAAACGAAACGTCCAGAGATGTGAAAACAGGAGTCAGCCTCGAGGAAGGGATGGGAGAGCGAGGTGCGAGGTCGGGTGGTTAAGAAGAGAAGACCTTGGGAATGTAGCGCGATACGCTGGGGGGGGAGAGAAAGGAGTTGGGGGCTTGGGGATGGGTAGAGGTAAGAGAAGTGGGCTGTGAAATGCCGAGAATATACGCATTCGGCACGACTCCGGGGGTGAGAACTCATGAGAAAGAAAAATGGTCTTACCGAGCTGAGCTCGGTCGTAATACGGTAAATCGGGCGGCCTGTTATAAAAAGGATGGAACATCAATGGATGATCTCGCCATACGATTTTTACTATCTGGGAACTTCATCGAATGTACCCTCGACTAATAATCAACGAACCGGCCACTCGGAAGAGGTAGGAGGAGTCAACAGATCTGCGCAAAATCAGAGGGGGCGAAAACGTTGGCTCGGTCACTAGTTTTACTCGTTCGGTCTAGCGAAGAAGGGCGCGAGAGAGCAGCGGAGAGATACTAAAGCGTTTAGCTAAGGGAAGAAGACTCCCCAAATCGGTAGGAGTAAAGCATAGGGATCTTTGAGGATCATTCTCCAAGAAAGTGTCGAAAGAAAAGAAGGCAACCTCGACTCGCACACTGAAGGGGGATAGGGTGTTTCCAGGTTGAAAAAAGAGAGGATCACGCACAGAAACCGAATGAGGTGGTCTAGGAAAAGGAGAACCAGGGTGTCGAAGGTATAGAGAGGTTGAGCATTTATTATAAAAAGGAGCTAAAAGCGACCCCGCTATCTACGGGGGGGGGAGAAAGACCGATTGGAAGATTTACGCGGCCTTAATCAAGTAAAGGGAGCTTTCTTAACCGGTGTCGTCAAAGGGTATCGGGAGAGCCCTGTCTCAAAGATGGGTCTCGCCTAAACAGGCATCCAAATGTGGAGCTTCGAATCGAAAGGAAACCATGCGTGGTTTGGCAGAAAGGACGCTCGCGGGGACGCGAGGGAAGGGCGTGGACCGCCTAAACGTCTGAAATCAAAAAAGGATGCGCGGGCCTTGACCCTCGCCGACTGGGGCAGGCGGCGCTCCGTAAGGATACCTTGAATAATCAACTCCACAGCGGCCTCTAGGAGAAAACTGAAGGGAAGGGTGGAATGGTGGGGGGGGTGGGGGGGTGGGGGGGTGGGGGGGGGGGGGTGGGGGGGGGGGGGTGGGGGGGGGGGGGGGGGGGGGGGGGGGGGGGGGGGGGTTTGGGGGGGGGGGGGGGGGTACTCTTCAGAAGTGCCACGGCCTCGCCGCGCGTCCCAAAACTGTACGAGGCCTTGGTAGTAAAACAAACCAACTGAGTATGAGGGATATAGGCAGGAATAATGTAGAAGCTGGAAGGCTCGGAGAGGAAATTCCAAGAGAAAGCGAGCCTTATAGGTTCAGCCTTGATCCGAAGAGGAGCGTTCTTTTATCTTGAAGGAGCAGGGGACGGGGCGCGACGAACATCAAAAGAGAAATGAAAACGCCCACCCTTTGGGAGAAAGGCTAACTAAGAGAAAACTTGAAAAGAAAGGCCTCAGCTCAAGTCCAAGAGCTACTTTCATAAACGGGAACGTTGTCCATAAGAGGCAGCGAAACGCCCTATCTGGGCCTGGAGTATAGAAGAGGCAAAGCTTGAACAAGAAAAAATGAGAAAAAAGAAAACGCACTTTTCCTATAAAACCGTCACCGACGCTCAGCTGGGGCAAAGATCGGCCCGAAGACAACCTCCCGAATAGGCAAAGGGAGAAAAGAGGACGGGACAGAGGAGGGTCGTCACCTTCTCATCATTCTAAGAAAAGGAAGAGGTCCCCTAGAAGATTGACTAACCAAAAACCCAAAACGAAGTAGTAGGAGGGGAGAGACAAAGCGTCAAACTTGTAATGCGCCACAGAGAAAACCTCAAGAACAGCGCTAGCACAGGAGGCCTTCTGGGAGAGAGAGGTGCCTGAATAGTCGGGATGGAGTGGCAAAAGGGGAAAGATCTTCCCCCCGGTGAGGAGGCGCCGGACAGGACGGGTGGAGGGAAGGAAAGTAAAGTTCGAGAAAGAATAGGGAAAAGATCGACTCCCAATCTAGGAGACATAGGCGCTCCCTGAATCGGATACTGTGCAAGCGGTAAAATGGAAATCAAGGTTGTTCAGAAACCTGGCACAGTTAAGGGAGGGAAAAGAAGAGATCCGGTACAGGGAGGGAGAGGTTAAGTCGTCGGCGAGGGGAAAGTCTATTCATGAAAAGACCCGTAGATGTCGATATCTATGCCAACAAGGGGTAAAGGGAGATTACCTGAGCCGGAGAACCTAGGAGAGACAACAAGAGGCGCCGCGCTTCCACACGCAGAAAGAAGGATGAGGGCCACTGGTCTCTCTGAAGAAGGGAGGCCCGATGTCGCGAAGTTACAAGAAAGGACGTCCTCACGGTCCTCACGTCCCTCTCCACGCAACGAACCGGCTGCCCTCAATCCTATCCTCCTATCAAAGGAGAAAAAGGGCGGACCACAAAAGACGAGGGCGCAAAAAATAAGGAGCCAAACGCGATCTGGAAAAAAGAAGGAAAGAGCTGACATCCCTTTTTAGAGACACCTGGATCGGGTCACGAGACACCTGGAAGAAAAGAAAAAGACTGCGAGAACGGGGTTAACTGACGTGCGTCTGGAAAGCGATCGTACAGGGTACTACAGGTTGAAATCGGACTATAATGAAAAGACTCCGCGTGGCATTGAGAATAAAAGGGGCGTGAAGGGGTTTTTTTACAGACAGGTGCATGAAAACATGTGGGTCCAACTTGCGGACCTGGAGAAGGGAGAATACAGAAATATAGTGAAAAGGGGGTGCGCTAAAAAAAAAAGGGGGTCAGTAGGTAGAGAGAAAGCGGAGGAACGCCTGAAAGAGGGATTGTTCACATCCTGAAGAGGAAACGTGAGCGCTTCAAAAAGTTGAAGGGGAAAAAGGGGTCGCCATCGTGGGGGAGAGAGCAGAAAAAGGATAATGGGGAAGAAGAACGGCCAGGACCCCAGACAGGATCCGAAAGAAGACACCGAACTAACTTCTTGGGCTGGGGCCGGCCTCATGTGGCCTTCAAGAATGATGCCAGGGGAGAGATCGAGGGTCCGCAAGTGGATCTATCTAAAACAACACCAAAAGGGGAGGGGAGGGGAAATAGTTCTCCACACCTGCGTTGAAGAAGAGAGCTCCATTGCTATAAAGGAGTAGAAAAAACTTGGGGGGGGGGCCCAGGAGGCTTCCTCACTCATTAGGTCGGTGGCTCAATCTGAAAGGCGTCGTTTCCTGGTCTAAGAAGGAATAGGAGTAAAAGAAGTGCGAGTCGAACACGGTCACTGTGAAGGATAGGAAGGAGGAAAAAAAAGCAGCGTCAAGTAATGTTTCCAAATCATCGCTAGACTCAGAGATGGCTGAATTCAGAACGAAGGGTGAGGGTCAGTAACCCGGTGATCTGGGAGAGGAGAGAGCCATGTCGAAGTTCAAAATGGAGCCAGACCGGCCATGGAACAAACAGTCCCTACCAAGACAGGGACTACGAAGGTAGGAGGGGAGAGCTGGAATATTCCTGCCTGGGTCAAATAAAGAGAGTCATCTCAAAGAGAGAGACCAGGTGTGCCTAGTAGTCTCTTGTTCGAGCGAGGGAAAGGCATATTCGCTAATAAAGGGGGAGACGCAACGGGAGTTACGTTTCAGTAGAAGAGGAGGCGTCGCCAGGCGGAGTTGGGGAAAAGAAGACGGCGACCGGTTGACTAGGAGAGTCTAAGGACACGAGGGCCGCGGGTACGGGGACTTTCGCTTGGCGGAAACTTTATTTAATCGAGGTGGACCTGCGCGAACATACCAATTGAGACTCAGCTCGTCGGGGAAACGACCGTCGACCTGTATGGACTCATACAGAGGGACTCCTGTCCTTCCAGGGAGACCTGGAAAAGCGACAACTGCTGAGGGATGCAGATAAGGCGCTGGGGAAATCTGCTTTAGGTGGACCAGAAAAAAAAAAGAAGAGAGCCGACCTATACGGAACCGAACCGATTCGTATTCACAGGAAAAAAGGATATCGAAAAGCGCTGTTCTCTACAAAAGTGAGGAATGGTTACGAGAGGACGCTAGGCCGCAAGATATGAGGAAGGAGGGGAGGCTCACGAGCGGCATGATAGGAAAGGCCGCTTCCCTCCGAACCGTCTTTCACTGAGGAAAAAAAAAACAGGTGCTATCTCTCTTTGGAAGAATCAAAACCACAAAAGGACGACAGGGTGAATATCAAACCTGAAAAAAGAGAAGAAGGCCACGCGGGACAAGTGAAGCGGGATAGAAGATGATCGAGGGGATACTGGTCAAAAAAGGGAGCAGGGACATCCGCACCGACTATTAGTGTTTGCTCGGGAATGCCCCGCAACCGTGCACAGCTTCGACTGCATGCAGGGAGGAGTAGGGAGGACAAGTAGGAGCCACCTCGAAAAAAGGAGGAAAGGATACGTATGCTCAATGGCGACCTCTTTGGGGAAGGTGGTCGCGGGTCAGAATCAAAACGAAAAGAGCAGGGCAAGGTGAGAGGGAAACGGGGAGAAAGAGGGGGATAGGGGCGCCACCTTGGCTATCTAGAAAAAAAGCGAAGCCCTCCGTGCTTCTGAGGAGGAGATATCCGGACAACCGAGGGTCATCCCGTCGCCTCAAGGTGCTGAGGAAGCGCACCTGTGCTGGGAATTTTGTACAGACAGAGGGCGCCACGCGGGAAAGGAAGAGACCCCGACTTGTATGTCGCCGGAGGCAGAGAGGGAAGGAAATCAAAACGACCGCCGCGCGGCCGTCTAGGAATAAAAAAAGAGGAGTATAGTCGTCCAGGGCAGAGGAAGAGAAGGCAGCTAGCGACAGTATTCGGGGTAGATCAGCCCAAACAACGGAGGAGGAGAAAGGATATCCCTCAAAAGGAAGGAAAATAGGTGCGCGGCTCTCAATGCCGGAAGACTCAAGGAAAAGATCTGAGGTCGTTCATCGGCCGAAAGCGAGAAGCGTTGATCTGAAACGGAGCGACGAACGAGCGCACGTCCACGGAGGGGGGAGAGGGGTAAGCAGGTCGGAGCCGTTAAAAGCTCCGGATGCTCTACTCACTCTTTCAAAAGAGGAAAAACCGAACCGGCGCCAGCCCCCTAGAAAAAAGATGACAACCACTGTCGGTGGGACCGATATCGCATCGAACGCAGATAATCAGGAGGGACGGCGGTATTAGAGAAAAAGACTTTGAAGACCACGTCCGATCCCTATAAAAGGGGAAAGGGGGGGGAACGTCAGCCTACGCGCGCGGTCAGGGGAGGCCTCTCCAAATAGGCAAACGAGGCAGATAGCATCACGAACGCGAGGGGAGAGGGGGAAAAAGCCTTCAACTCCTCACTGAGAAGCAAAAAAAAAGGAAGCTGAAAGAAGAAGGGGTGGGCACTCGAGGGAAGGAAAGCGTCCACCTCATCGTAGGGAGGGATGATATGGACCGGGGCGACACGTCATAAGACATATCGGAAAATCCGGTTCCTATAAGATTGGGGGAAGGGAGCTCCGTCGCAAAAGAGCATGGGGCTGCCATTCGAACAAGAAAGCCCACCCAGTTGCTGCAGGAACAAGGAATGGATGAGGGGGAAATTACGAAAACGTCATTAAGACTGTCGAAAGAGAAAAGCGACCGGGACGACGCCCGTAGAGGGGTGATAAAGACGAGGAAAAAGAGAGGGGCAAGCCATTTCTAGCACCTGCTTGGAAGAAAAGGGGGGAGTTGAATACGACCCGATCCTTAGGAGAGGGGCGGAGGTCGGGGGAAGTCGTCACTTCCGAGTCGCAACCTCTATGAGGTAACAAGCAATATAAAACACCGCTGGGAGGAAAAGGAAAGAAGCCAGGATGTCTGAAAAAAAAAAAGCCTGACCGAAGGAAAGAAGTGAGAGGAAACGGGATTCGCCGCGCGGGAAGCCAAACAAGGAGGAAGGAACTGCTAAGAGAACAAAGCTGATGAGAGGAAAATTAGGGTGCGGCGATGAGAGAGGAACCGGCCTCTTACATCACTTTAAAGCGCCAAGGACTAAGAAAGCACGGGGAGCAAAGAAGAAAGGTAAGAATACATACACAGGTCCATCACAAGGAAGGAGGAAAGCCACAAAAACTCACGCTTGAAAGACCCCGAGGGAGCCCCTCTCCTAAGGCCGTGGCCACGACGTTCAAGGAAAGAGGGAAGTGGGGCATAACTGGGGAGGGAACGAAAACGTCTCGAAAAGAAAGCGAGGGAAGAATCGGGGTTCAATCGAAAAGCGTGCCGAGGAGAAGCTTGAAGAAGTCTTTGGACCAAGGGAAGGGGGTCCCTGGCCCCAAAGACGCCGCAGAAAACCTTCGCATTCAGAAGTAGAAAAGCCAACGGGGGGTTGTTAAGGGGTGAAGGTGGTCCAGAAAAGGAGTAACTTGGCCCCTTCAACGGGGAAAATATATCAGGTAGAAATATATCTACAAGAAGTGGGAACTGGCGCACAAGAAAGTTTGCCGCTTCTAGAGCGAGGAGGACTACAAGTGAAGAATTGGAGGGAAGCATGAAGGAACGTACCTCTTCATTCAAGGAAGATTGCACTTTGACCGTCGACGCCAGAGGGGGGAGCAGAAAGAACAGATCTTTGAGGCCGGAACAGTGACAGCCATAAGGAGACATCAAGAGGGAAAAAAGGAACCCGAATTCCAGTGGCCGTCCGCATGTTCCTAAACCGCCTTGATCGCACATGGATATCTCGGGGGGGACGCAAGGGTGAAATCTATCGAAAAAAAGAAGAAAAAGAGATTAGGAAAGAAGAAGATGAGGAAAAAAAACTGCACAAAATCAATCGCCGATCCAGGCGACAGCCAGAGTCCGTCGACGCCAGGAGGAGTCACAAGCATTAGGGGGGTGAAGGGGAGGTCGTCTTGGCGAAAACGGAAGGAAGGAGAAATCTGTTTTCTAACGAGACAACTTAGGGGAGAAACACTAAAAAATAGAGGAAAAGCGGTCCACAGGGGGCGTGAATGAAGGGGGGTGACAAAGAAAAAGAGAGCTTCTACTCCTCGCTGGGGAGATCGGAGGAAAGGGAGTGAGAGCTCAAAAAGTTCCAAAGTCCATTAGAGAGAGAATCTCAGTGCACAGTGCGACAAAAAAGGGGGCGACCGGGTTCAATGGAAAGACGGTCCTGAAACGAAGCTTGGCGGAACCAAGAAAAGTCTTCGCGCCTTATCTCGGGGGGAAAGAGGCGGTTCAAGCCGACAAGGACTTCAATAGCACACTGGGGCGGGACTCCCTCTGCCCTTAGGGAAGAGGAATGCGACCTCGGAGTTCAAGCATCGCAGGCAATTTGAAAAAAAGAAAACAGGTCTGTGTCAGATAGTGAAAAGGGGCCAAGTCAGAACGTATTTCTCCACGTAGAAGGAGGAAGACCGGCGAATGTGTAAAACCGCCTGCGACTGGGGGGGGGAAGGGGGAGATCCGCGGATGAGAAGAACGCCGGGTGCTTTTGGACTGGTTATCTTTAGGAGGCCGGTTATTGAACCGCTAAGGGGTAGGGGGAAATCCTCCATAGGAAGGGAAAGGAGACAGGTCCAAATGATCTCAAGCTTAGGAAAATGAAACAGGTTTCATGCCGCGGCGGTCGAAGAGGGGCGATCCCGTTTCCTTAAAATATCCGAGGGGAGAAGAAACTGAACATCCTTGGGTGTGAGTGCAAGAAGCAGACACGGGTAAAAGGCTGGTAGGAAAGATGGAGTTTTCGTAGAAAAAACTAACTAAAAACCAAGAAATCAATCCCGCGCCGGTACAAGAGGGTTCAAAATGAACCGAGAGAGGGACCGCATCTTTCTCTACACAAAGGGGGATCTCAGGCGTTAAAGAGGGAGTCGGGGAAAGATAATAAACAAGATGAGGGAGAAAAGAAGTCAACGCGAACGCCTTAGGCGGGAACGGCCCGACTTCCAAGAACCAATCTTTCACCGAGGGACAGAAAAAGGGGGGCCGATGCGGGCGGCAAAGGGGAGAATGGCCCATAACGCAGGGGTTACTAAAAAAAAGAACAGCAGACTCGGCCACTAACGGGGGGAAGATAAGCGTCTCTGTTGTCGAAGCAGTGAGGGAAGGGAAAAAACGCTCGTGAGGCATCCTCAAATACTATGGAGTGCCAAGCGACAACGACCAGGGCAAAGGATAGACGGTCAATCGATTAACGGGGGGAGGAGGACTTGCCGACGCCCCGCTTAAAAAAAAAACGCGAAAAAAAGGTAGGTGACGAAAGAGAATCGTTAAGATTTGTTTTAGAGGGGGGCAAGGGCGAAACAAAAAAATGAGGGGCTGACTACACCTATCTGGGGGAGAAGGACCCAAACCTGGGCTTCTCTAAAAGGAAAAAAAAAAGAACAAAAATAGTCTGAAAGGAGGTGAGATCGGCAACCCGACTTTTTTGGAGCCCTCTGCGAAGTTTGATCCTTCTTCCCGTGCCGTAACGGGGAGAATTCCGCCGCAGCCGGCGGCTAAAAAGGAACCGCAGGGACCCCGCCTACTGGGGGGACGTGAGAAGCTCGTCCTCTCCTGTCCCGCTAAAGGAAAGAGGAGAGGCAGGACGCAAAGAGAAGAACGTTACCTCTCCGCGCCGCATGCCCAGAAGGAAAGGGAAAGGAG
>Ga0179593_1517145_pt1 | contig 14593 bp, 15 predicted proteins | sample CZODoug2_1_08_16_FD_185931 | JGI IMG/M metagenome (GOLD analysis project Ga0179593, IMG submission 185931) | Vadose zone soil fungal communities from Angelo Coast Range Reserve, California, USA - CZODoug2_1_08_16fungal (PacBio error correction) | ecosystem: Environmental > Terrestrial > Soil >...
GGAAAATGACCAAGAACTGGTCGGGAGCAAAAAATGGTGGGTCGAAAGGAAGCAACAGAGACCACCTCCAATACACAAAAGACGACCAAACAAAAAAGGAAAAGGGGAAGGCGGGGTCCAAAGACGACTACTCAACAGAAATTGTTCGAACGTCCGAGGAATATGCAACCACTTGGCAGGAGGAAGAATCGGCAAGGCTAGAGGGAGACGGCGGCAAGGGAAAAAGCTCAGACTTCCGCGGTGAATGAAAGAAGCCTGTCCAGTCCGGGCAAGGGAGAGAGAACGAGCCCGCCGTAAGGCAGAAGATCTTGAAAAGGGGGGGGGGTCACCGAATCGTCCAAGAATGATCATCGTAAGGGGGGGGGAACGCCATTAAAGAGGGGGGGAGCGAGGGAAAAGCTCGGGAGTGATAGAGCCGGACACTAAAGCAATTGCCGTCGTAGGGGAGTGTGTATTAAACGCAGGTCAAGAATCACTCCGCGGATAGAGAATCAAGGGGGAATCACCGGGGTGTGGGGTGACCCTGGCGAAAAAACGTCGGGCCGGGGTCCAAGGAGGATGCTGGGAACAAGTTTGTGGACCGGGAAGGCCGACAAGCAAGCAGAGGAAAGAATACCTATCGCTCAGGGGGGGGAAGAAAAGAGGAGCGGGGAGGGTTACCAGGTCTTCTAAAACAGAACAGGAGCATTCAGGTTGTTCAATGTTGGGAAGAGACAGGCATCCAAAGGGGGAGTTCTACTTATAAAGAGGGTTCGGACAAGAGAAAAGTATTTCCTTCCTGAGGGGGGGGAGAGGCAAGAAGGAATAAGGGGCTTTACAAATATGCAACGCAAAAGGCTGCAGCAAGGGAGGGGGGGCGGAGCATGGTGGCGAAATAAAAGGGCTCTCGTGGGGGCGGTTCGCAGCACCTGATCTGGAGGGAAACAGGGTGGGGAGCCCCGTCCAGCCAATGGACTTGTCAAAAACTGGGGCTCGATGCTGACGACTCGGGGAAGTCGGAGGAAATGCAAAGGCCAAGGAGGAAAGGATACGAGCAGGCGCCCTCAAGACGCAGGTACTAGAATCGGTCTACGATGGGGAGGACAGTATAAAAAAGTGTTAAGGAAAAGAGGAGCTTGCACATGCCAAGGCGGCCTTCCTACGGCACTAGAGGAACGAAAACTGAGCTAGGGGGGGCACGGGTTGGGGGTGGGGGGAGGTTCACCGAGAAAGAGGGTTACACCCGTTTCAAACCGAAAAAAAGGGGGGTCCTAATGAGGTGCAAAAAAAAAAATTGATTGCGCCCCGGGCTGCTGAAGGCCTTACCATATTGGAAAAAGGGGGGGGGTTCAAATCTTGAGGGAACGATTCCGGAAACACTTAACCGTCTTATCGGGGCGCTTCAGAGTGAGAAAAGAGGCTTGTTCATCCTTCAGACCATCAGGGAGAAAGAAAACAATCTCTAGATCTCTTCCTTCAGGTCATTCCTATCTCCAACGAGAAACGATCCTGAGGTTGAGAAGTTCGTATGAAGATGAAAACAATCCTAGAGACTTTTGGGGGGTTTTCCTAAACGACCCTGAGGGAGGGGGACCTTGTGGGAAAGACTCTGACGTAGCAGTTGTAAAAATGGTCGGTGTCTATAAAAAAAAAGAGGGGGAGCTGGGGGGAAAACTCTGGCCGGGGGAACTACCATCCGCAAGAGGGCCATTCGTACCGTCAAGGGGGGGGGAGTATACAGGGGTGGGAAGGGAAACGTCCGCTACCAAAAGTGAACAAAGAGAGTGAAGGAAGCTCGGCAGATCAAAGAGATTCGGGGGGCAAAGTGAGAGCAACATTGCGTCCTCGGAACCTGGAGCCAGGAACAAGAGGGTTTTTTGAAGACATTGGAGAAAAAAATCGCTCAGAATCGAAAGAAAATCGCGACACCGCTTTGATCTGAAAACCAGGGGGAGAAAAAAAAGAAGAAGACAACTCAAAGGGAAATTTCAGGACTAAAATATCAACAACAGGGAAAATAGGAGGGAACTGAACTTGTCCCCTCCCGTAGGTTGATACTACAAAGAAAAAGGGGGGGGGTTCAGCGATCCACGGGACTATGAGATTGGCGGGGGAGGGGCGCGCGCAAAATATCTTTCCAATAGTAAAAAAAACCTCTGGAAAGCACAAGGAGTGGGATACGGAAGACATGTTTGTGAAGGGCGGGGAAGTGGTCGACAGGGGACGAGTAGCCGAGGAGCTCCTCGGGGCTTCGGACGACTCAGGCACCTTGGGCGGGCCCGAGAAAAAGAGTAAAGAAGAAAAAATTACGGGCCAAGGACCTCGTGCTTGGGGCGGCTGCAGAAGGGGCCTGTGAGACAGTCAGGGGTAAAGGAGGGAAACCGCGGCACGAATCTTACGGACGCACCGCTAATGAAGAACGATCACCTGAAGCGGAGAGGGAGGGGGGGTCTATTGACAGCTAGAAAAAATTCAAACGACCATAAATCTGGAGGAGCGAGCGGGAAAGAAAGAACCGAGGATCAAGAAAGGAAATCTTCCATCGAGGGAGGCGCGTACTCGCTAGAGCGCGCAGAAAGGGTCTTAAAAAGCTGAATTTGTCAAATCGGAAGGAGGTAAGTGAAGGGTTTTAACAGCTTACTCTTAAGTTCAACAAAGGGAAGCGTGAGTCTGGGGGGGGGAAAATAACGAAAGCTCGTTCGTATATTGTCCCAAACATCACTGCCCGCCGAGGAAGCAAACCCCATGCTGAGATTGAGTTAGGAGTGCTGTGACAGTGTGAAAGGTTTATGAATGTAGTGGAACAGAATAACATGGTGGGGCTCGCCGGACAACGAGAGGTGGAGAAAAACGGGAACAACGTTGGACTTTTGATACCCTCGGAAGGACAGGCCAAAAACAGTGCCCCTTCTAAGGGAAGGTTGGATGGCTTAGTCGAAAGAAGGCAGCCGAGGGGGGGTTCCCGGGAGGGGAGGGAACGTACAATCGAAGGGGGATTATCGAAGAGTAACCGAGGAGTCTCTCCTTTATTCTCAGGAACGCGGTGCCGGGGAAAGGAGAGGAGGAACCTAGATCCTCCAAACAATCCAGGAGGTTCTGACTTCAAATGCCTCTGTTTGGGGGTTCAAAAGATGCTCACCGAAAAGAAAGAGGATCCTGGGCAAGGAAAAGAAAAAAAGACCCCGCTCGAAGGATCGAGGAAGGCATGGTTCGGTCGAAAGCTAACGAAAACTTCCTAAAAATGAGCACGCCGCGATCAGAAAAAGTGCTAAGGGGAACACTCTAGGAGAGACTACGATGCTAAGCGTACAATAACTCAAAGGGGGGGAACACGCGAGCCTAAGGATTTCAGTTTCACCAGGTAGATCTAAGGTGACAAGGGAAAAAATCCCGTATCTGCTATAAAAGTCCTTCAATGTCTTAGGAACTTGAGGGCTTTCCACCCCCCGGAAGGCGAGGGGAAGGCCCCCTAGGGACTTTCGCCATTTTAAGCTCCCCACCATGGGGGGACCTTGTCGCCCACTAACCGCGGATTATATGGGGGTGGGAGAATAAAAGGGAAAACAGGGGAAGGAAGAGGTTACTGCTCTTCTACCGGGAAGTACCCTTTCAGTAGCAGTCAACATAGACCTTGCGTGGCGTGTACCGAGATAAAAAAAAAGAAACAAAAAGCGCTTGCGATTTCCGGGAAGACACCCAACTCCTTCACTTTCCAACGGGAAGGGACGGCTGCTCTTGGGTGGGTTGAATGAATGGGGGCTGATAAAAGAAAGGGGGGAGGTGCCTCGAGAATGGGACGACGCCTCCAAAGAGACGCCTCCTTGGATATCAAGAAAAGACCTTTTTGCTCAGGAATCGCACAGGATTAGGAGGAGGAAAAAAAAAACGGATCTCCTGGAAGGGGAGGAAAGGCTGGGGTCGCGGTGCTGGTTGAGGGGGTCTAGTTGCTGAATGGAACCCAAAAAAGGAGGGAAACGTCTCTCCCGGAAGAACGTCTTGGTGCGATCGAGGGGAGGAGGATGAAAAAAAAGGTCTTGACCAAGGGAAAGACTGGTCGGGATCCCCAAAAGTTTTGTTTCGATAATTAAAAACTCAAGACAACAAAAAAAAGACATCAAGTAAGGAAGGTTCAGATCGTTAGAGCGAAACGACCGACAGTTCAGAAGGAGCAACAATGGTAGGGGGGGAGGAGGACTGGCAAAAAAAGGGTGAGTCGGAAAGGGTATCGATGGGCCCGGAGCTGTCCCTTCCGATGATCAAGTCAGCTAGCAATTCATTCAAGGGGATAACGACGATCCGCCGTCCCGATCAAGAACGCTGCAGGGGGGAATCCCCGACATCGAGAATCTAATCTCGATACTAGGGTAAAACGCCAGTATCGGGGGGACATCTCATGAAAGATCCACACCGTAAGCCGGCCCTTTCCGTCCAAAAGCGGGGGAAGATGGTAAAAGACACAGAATCTAGGAGAAGAAAAAGGTATCAAAAGTGGTTGTCGGATCCCACTTTTATAAAGGGGTATATCCCGAAAGGGGGACCACGGGGGAAAAATGGGAAGTCATTCAGAAGAGGAATACTAGCTAGAAATCAAAGTTATGGCAACGTCACCTAATCTGTTTTTACGGGTTGCTGCTCTTGTAAACGGAAAGAAAAGGTTTCAGCGGGGAGGTATTGAGAGGAAAGAAGGGGAAGGAACTCGAGAGGGTGCTTCTCATCGCAACCTAAGGTCATTGATCGCGGCTCTATCAAAGGGGGAGGGAAGGGGGCTACCTAAACGTCTTCTCGGAACTCATGGGAGGAGGAGGCATTTGCGGGGAGGAAGAGAGGGGAGGATCAGGGGACTCTAGGGATAGGGAAACACCAGGCAATTTGGAAAGGAAAACCAGGCACTGTATTTTAGAGAGATATGCTTAGACCTCTGAGGAAACGGCATCCTCCGAGCATGAGCAACTTGAGAAGAAGGACGGAAGCTGTCCAGGAGAGAGAGTTGTACGGGAAGGACCGCGGTCACATTCGGGAAGAGAGGAAATAGGCTTCATCTAGAGTATCCTCAGAGGAAAGGAAGCTATATTGGGTCCATTCTGAAGAAAAAAAAATAGTCAACGAGGTACCCGAAACTGGAAAGGTGGCAGAGAAGTAACGAAAAAACCGATGGCGGGTAATTAGCTACATACCGAGAGGAGCGAGCGGGGGCTCCCTAATCCTCGGAATCTTCTGTCCTCACTTCTTCAGAAAAGGAAAAAGGTCTTCAGACTTCGGCCTAGGGCGTCCGCAGTCTGCTTGTGAAAAACTCTGCTACGAAAAAGGAGCTCTCTCTCGAGGCGTGCAGCTATATTCAGTCGACGCGGAGCAGCGAGAATGGAGCGCAGGGATCGGTTCGAATCGCTGAACACAAGAAAGGGCTGGTAGGGGAAAAGGGGGAGAAATTAAATCTGAAGGAAAAGAAACTGCATGGTCTCTTACGGTTTGGAGGACTTCGAATAGGGATTAGACGAATCAGAGGACTGACGCAGCGTCGACTGAAAACCTTTTCAGAGACATTCTGGGAAGTTGAGTATAAATCGATTACGGACGGGGACGGGATCGGAAAAGAAGGAAAAGGTAGCGTAATAGCCGAGAAAGAGAAAAACCGCGAAAAAAAGTACACCATACAAGAGGAAAACATGTCTTTAAGACTCAGGAATGAGTGCTCTTGTAGGGAAGGGAAAGGGGTGTTCGTGGGTATTGGCAGGGGGATGCAAGCGTCTCACAAAAGTACCTCTGGGTAGAAAACTGCCCCTCTTTAAAGAGGCAAAATCAAACTACGTTGGCAGGTGAGTTTACAGAAAAAACAACAACGATGAGAGGCTGAAAAGAGTGTGTGGCAGGGACGAGGGTTTTCGGAGGGGGAAGTCTACCCGGTCCGAGAGAACGCGTCGAAAAGCGAATCGGAAAGAAAAGAAAATCTTTGTCCGAAGGAGGCCGAAGTCCTTGCGGAAAAGCCCTGTTGAAGGAGCGAGGTGGGGGGAAGATGACGATTGGGATGGACGAGAAAAACCGCAAGGAAGGAGTCGCGGGGGGAGGTTCAACTTCTGGGACCTGCGGGAATAACTGGACTACCTGAATGTGGAGGGGGGGAACGGCCGAGCTGCCTGTATAGGAGACGCGGGTCCAGTCTCGGGGACATATCTAGAGTAAGAAAGGGTTTTGGGTGGAGGTTACGGAAGAAAAGAAAAAGCGAATTCAGTAGGGAGTCGATTTCCTCTAGAATGCACGACAGACTCGGGGCAAAAAGAGGGGACGCGCCCTAGAAGGAAAAAAGGGAGAGGGTAGAGAAAAAGCTCGACGCGAGAAGAAGAGGAAGGCTTAACAACACGGGAGGGGGGATGGAGCGCCTATAAGCGTGGGGGGTCACCGCGGACGATACTGAAGAAGACTCTGGTAGCCGCTCTGGTCGCGAAAGTCTGTATCGAAGAAAACGCGTCTTGGGATAGAAAAAAACTTGGAAGTGAAAGGGAAGAGATCTGGACCCCGGAAAAATCAGAGTCTCACTCCTTTCTGCATATAAAAACCGCCTTAATGCTGAAAAAGGCTTAAAGCTACTGTAAGAAAGAGGAAAGAATACGCTTCCGTCCCTTAGACGGGGAAAGAAGGCTAGGAGCGCCTGCTTTGCCGTAAGAAAACTAGGAATTCCTCATTCACCCAAGGACTGGACGTCCACATTCCCGGGGGGAAAGCAAAACACCAAGAGATCTCCGATCATCGGTCATCACCCCAAGCACCTACTCGCGAGCGCGAGGGGGGGGGGCAAGATAACAAGAAGAGGATAGTTGCTCTAAAAAGGAAAAGGCAATCGGGAAGCAAACCAAAGAAGGCCCCCCCAACCCAACCCCCCCCCCGCCAAGGACCACCCTCAAAAAAAAGAAAATCATTCGACTATTTAGGAAAGAAAACTTCTCAGAAAAACCGCGAGCAGAGTTCTTGACAAAGGCCGACAAGTCCCCGGCACAAATAAAGCTCAATGAATAAAGGGAGCTCGATAGGTCGAGGAAGAAACTGACCTTTGTGAAAAGTTGTAAGAAGGGAGAAAAACTAGGGGTCTGGAGCCAGGGTTAGCTTCAAACATGGGTGATCCTCTGGTCGGCACTTGGAGAAAGGGATCTGCCGTTTTGACCTAGAAAAAGGCGCACCGAAAGAACTGCTCTAGGGAAGGGAAGAGCTATGAAGCGGGGAAAAAAGAGCGGGGGGCGTTACCCTCTTCAGAGGACTTGCTATGTCAAGGGACTTATCAGCTCCAAAGGCAAGGGGGACCGGATGCCGGGTACGGAGAAGGGGGGAAAAGGTGAAGGAAAGGGGGGACGATCCCCGGAGAAAGAAAAGGAGATTTTCATAGAGAAGACGCAAGGCTACAGCTCCCCATCTCCCTCCGCCTTAGAAAATCAAACCTTCAAACCGTTGATCTAGCGAGGGACGCTTAGTCGCGCTGAAAAAAGACAGTCCTTTGGGCCTGAGGGGAAGGAGGGGGTCTCGGGTGCTGGTGATTGTCTTTGGGACAGGAAAGGAGGGAGAAAAAAAAAACTTTGGAACCCGAAAAACCTCAACGGCGTCCTTGGCTATAAGAGAAAAAAAATTATGAAGGAGGGAGAAGGGACTTCGTGACGAAAGGGGGGAAAAGGGGAGGAAAGACCCAAGTGGGGTGCACTCGCAATAAAAAAGCCATCACAAAGCAACAAAAGAAACAAGGCCAACGGATATCCTGAAAAAAAGGAGGATCGCTACTACGCTACAAGGGGGAAGAGCCGTCTCCTATCAACAAGGTCTGGTTGCAAGGGGGGATATTCGGAAATGCAGAGGCAGGGCGGAGATGATGCCCGTAAAAAAAGGAGGAGTATCAATAAGAGACCACCGTTCAGAAAAAGAAGAAGAAGACCGGATGAGCAATAAAAGGTAAAAGCAGATTGGGTAGCTCCTCTTACAAAGCTGCTATGAAGGCCCACGCCATGAGGGGGATTCATCAGAAATGCACCGGGAAAAGGAAGGAAAGTAGGCCTCCATTTCAGGCTGGGGGAGGGGTGGAACTTTTCGTTCACCAACTGGAAAGAAGCAGGTCCTACCAGGTCCGGAGAAGAACGACCTAAATGAGGGGGAAGTCGTGGATTCCCTTCAAAACCGGTTTGTCCGCCGGAAAGGGAACAGCTTAAATACTGACGATAGCTCATATAGGCGAGGAGGGAAACTTTTCGGCGAGGGGAGAGGTAAGGCTCGCGGGTTCACGTTGGGAAAAGGAGGGCAACGTGCTGATAGAAAGGGGCTGATAAGGGAACACCTTAAGTAAAAAGAGAAAAGGCTTCGCGGAGAAGGATACGGGGGATTAATGCGAAAACAAAGGGGGAGAGGGAGGAGCTCGAAGGGATTGAGTATGAAGAAGGAAGACGATCCTACTCGAAGGGAGAGAGAACTCAAAAGGAAGGGTCCATCCCCAGTCACTGGTGGTCTTGTATTGTCGGTCCGAACATGAACACAGATGTCGGGGAAAGAAGAGCCTCCTAGCAGACTTGGAAAGAAAAGGAGTCCTATTGAACAGTAACACGAGGGTACGTTCCCGATTCCACGTTAACAGATGTCTGCCTATTCTTCATAGGCAAGAACCAGGCACAAGGAAGTTTTAGGGAAAGGGGGCGGTTTAAGAGATATGTTACCAGGGGAAAAAAGGTCCGAGAATCATACACGACTCTTTTTCAAAAAGTAACAGAGAAAGAAATCCGGAAAAAAGAACCGATTAAAGAATCTTCTTCATCACTCGAAGCGGGGAACTTCGTAGACCGAGGAAAAAGAGGTTTGGAATTTCCTAAAAACCATCTTGAATTACCTCGCGAAAAGAGGTGGGCGGCATCGTATGAAATCCTGCCAAAATCCGCTCTGCTTGGAAGGAAGGGTCTGAGCAAAACACAGCAAAAGAAGAGGGGGAGGGCTTCCTCGAGGAAATCAGGAAGGAAAAGGCCCTGCATGGAGCATATAAAAAGGTCAGTAGACACCGGTGGGATGAGAAAGGGTTCGAGAAAGGGAACTTGATATCCAGGAAAAAAAACCAAACGGAAGGCAGCTAACTATCATACCGAAAGGAATATAATAGAGGGGAAAAAGACCGGTCCGAGGAAAAAAAAAATTAAGGAGCGGAAGATCCTATATAGTATCTCAGCAAGAGGGGTCATCTAGGAAAATGCATTAACACATCTGATTAAGAAAATGAAGATCAAGACAGAGTTCCAAGAGGGAGGAGAAAGCCTATGCTCAGGGAGGCAATGGAAAGCCAAGAAAGGAGCCTCTGTATCGAGCACACCCGAAAAAAAGACCTACGTGGGAAAACAGAAAGAATCTCGAGAAAAGGAAAAGATAGAAGGAAGGTGCCCCTCCCTATGGGAAGGGAGGTGGTGCTCACGGAGGGGGGGAGAAAGACAGCGATATCACGTAGAGTGGGGGACGTGGACGCGTTTCAAAAAGGAAAAAAGGCCTATCATGTTCAAGAAAAAAAGAAGGTGGCCTCCCACGCTCCTAGGAGTTCGAGACAGCCATGGGGGGGACGAGGGGGGGGGTGTACTTGTCGACTACGATTAAGGAGCGGCTCTTCCTCTCCGGGGCTGAAGGCCCGCGGGAACGACGCTCTTGACGGCAAAGGAGAAGAGCTGTATGTTCGCTGAAAAGAGGGGCAGGGAAGAGAAATCAACTGCAAAATCAGACTTCCTCCCGGCTCCGGAAAAAAGGCAAGAAAGGCCTTGGGAGGGGAAAGCAAGAAAAGCTCCTGTTATTGGGGGGACGGCGCTCGATCGCGCCTAGAAAAGCCAGAGCTGAGGTTCTCGAGCCCCCTACTGTCCGAGAGAAAAAATCACTGTCGTAGAAAAATACTACCTAGAAGACGGGGGGGTTCACCTCGGCAGATTGAAGGGAGGGCACGCGGACTCTTTCAGGCAGGGGGGAAGTAGGAAAAAATGCCGGTCCTTTAGGGGGAAAGCCCTCTTTCCCCGCAGGGGGATAGTCACCACTGTGGGGGAGAAAACCCCTACTCACCGAATAAAGGAATAGCTCCGTTCGTGGCCTGATAGGGGGGGTAATCCTATGCAATCTCTTATGAAACCAGAACGGAAAGTCACAATCGAGGAAGCATCGTAAATCCGAAGGAAATCTCCTGCTCGGGGAAAGGCTTTTCCTTGAAGAAGAGATGAGCCGAGGGGGATCAATAAAGATCCCAAGAAAAATGACGGGAGACTGGGAAAGAAACATTCCCGGGGTGTAGTTTTTTCGAGGATCTGCATAACAAAAATCTCGATCACCCGAACAAGGAACGAAAAAACTAAGAGAGGAAAAGAGAGAGGGGCGTCTAAAGAACTAAGGAGCGATTCTACGCGAATTCTTGAAGATATCAAAGGGGAAAGAGAGGAGAAACATCAGTCGACGATGTGAAGATTGCAATACAGAACCAAAGGGAAAACGATTCCTTAAAAAGAAGAGGACCCGCTCCATGAAAGGGTCCAAAAAAAAGCTAGGAGGAACTTTGGTGAAAGGAGAGAGGGAAGTAGATGTCTGACCTTGTCTGAGAAAAAGGAAAAACCCCGTGTCACCGAGAAAAAAGGTCTGCTCCATGGTGGGAGGGGAAAAATGGTGATTAGTGGAACCGGAGATACGTGATATCAGAGGGACCGGTCAAGAGAGGAAAACTCGTCCCCCGCGGCCATAAGAAAGAAAAGAAACGTTCCAAAAAAAAACATAATCAGAAGGGGTACCCCCAGGGAAAGGGGGGGGACCTCTTCATCTAGGGGGAGGGGGAGATGTCCCGGTCGAGCCCCAGACACTACATTTGATGATCCGGGAAACAAAAAGTCAGTGAATTGGACAGATAGGAAGACAGCCTTGCCAGAAGGGAAGAAAGAAAGCCGACGCCGTCCATCTCCCAGAAGGCATTGAACGATCTGTTACCATAAATCATTAAGGATTAACTGATAGACGTCGAAAAGGGGAGAGCGATCCGAAAAGAGATGGCCTTGCTGGGAAGGGATGGCAGGGTGATGGCGGGAAGAGGAGAAACACCCCTTGTTGGTATCCCTAACAAGGGAAAGATTGTGAACGAGAAGTCATATCACAACAACAGAAAAGAGATCGCCAGGAACTTCGTGACCTCGCTTCTGGGCACGGGGTCGCAGAAAAAAAAAAAAAGCAATCACCATCACAAATCAGCAAGAGAGGGAAAAGCTGATCTGTACAAAGACAAGAAAACCGTTTAGACTGTCTATCCGAAACAAGTCTGGGAAGGGGAACTTACAGATCAAAGAATGGGGGGGAGCTGTTACTTCTCTGCGTGGAAAGGGAAGAATTCGGGAGACTCCGGGAAAGGTAATTCTCAAGACTATACCGCCTTCCCAAGCAAGGCATGAGTTAAAAGCTGAAGGAACAAAAAGGCCAAGTTAGTCTATGACGAGGAAATAGCTGAAGTCTTGTGGACAAAAGGGACAGGCCGCCATTGGGAAGGAGGGGGGAAAAAAAGGGGGGTATCCCACTGAAGGAGGAAAGGAAAAGATCCTCCTAAGAGAAAGGACGTCCTATCAATGTTCACCAGAATGTGGGACCATAAATCAGAAAAAATCTGTTAGGGGCTAGTCTCGATGGGTGGCATTCCTACAATAGAAGGGCGACCTATATGAGAGAAGTGCACTGCACCTGATAACTCATGTCTTGGAGGCAGGGAAACGGAGGCTTCAAAAAAGGTCAAGGGGGAGCATAAAAAGAGGAAAATCTTCGAAATGAGAAGGAGAGAGAGGGTGCTGCTCAGGGAAATCAGGTGCACGGCAGAGACACCTACTTTCGCTTCAAGGTAGTGGCGAAAAAATTCTCGCGATCGAGGTGCGTCGTCATTGCGGGGAAAGATGTCGGGATCTATGAGGGGCCGATCATGGAGGAGAGAAAAACATGTTTAGTGGGGAGTGGGGTGCTATGCTTAGGAACTAAGAGGGGGGATCTAATTCTTCCACTTGAGGAAGAAGGAGCAGCTCCTCAAAACAAAGAAGCGTCACGTCTTCGAACGAAGGAAAGTATACAACATTCCGATGAAAAAGGAATGCATTAAGAGCGGATGAAGGCTTTCATCTAGATATCCAAAGGCACTAAATGAGGCGTGGGGACCGAGGATTGGTCTGGGTAGGGCTTGACAAAGGATCAGAAAAAAGGGGGAGCGGTGGAGAAAAGGGAACGACCGGGAAGTATCGTGCTCAAAAGAAGAGTACCCGTTCATCTGAAGAGAGAAGGAGCTTGACCTTAACAAGGGGGATGAGAGTAAGTCCTATTCTCTTTGCTCGGGGATTTGTGAATACGACAACTTGAGTAAATCTCTCGATAAAAGAGCGCTGGAGAGAAAAAAAAAAGGGAACTCGGCCTGCTCGAGAAAGAGAGGCGGTTCGAGCGCTCTCTGGACCAAGCTGCTGTCGTTAAGGTGCTTCTAATAAAGGACAAACCTGCATGGGCGAGGAATCCGTAACGGAAAGTTAGAAGAGGGGGGAAGAGAACCTTTCCTCCTGGAGATCCAAAGACTCGGGCCGTTCAAAGGGAGAGCAGAAGAAGGGCTCAGGGACGCGGCCGTTCCGACTTTAAAAGCCATTCGCAAAGAGCCAAGAGAAGAGAAGGAATCATAGTCCTAATCAAGAAAACTTTCAACTGGCTGGGGGTCCCAGAAGGCGCGTTGATGGGGAAAGGGAACGAACGAGAGAGAAGTCAGGTCAAAAAAATCGGAAGGAGTATCAGGGCGGGAGAAAAACTACCATCAAAAAAGCGGGAGTCAAGTTAGGAAAGAGAGAAAAAAAAACAACAACGGAGAGTCCTGACGGGAAAAAAAAAAACTTTTTGGTAAAAGAAAAGGGGGTCTCACGAGTGTTTTTGGGGGGGATACCAGCTGCTAATCTTAAGTGAAGGACGCGTTCGATTCTGAAAGAAAAGAAAGCTTTATCTCCCCTCGCGTGCCTTGTCGATGACAAGGAAGCGGGGATTTTGGGGGGGACGGGTGTAAGGGGAGTTGATCATGCCGAAAAAAAATCGGAGAAAGGGTCCTAGTCAGAGAGGGACGTCTGCCCCAGTGAAGGATACTCCCCTGACGTGACCCGAATGCCGTGGAAAGAAGGCTGCAGAGACTCCATTCTTACGCACGGAAGCCACATAGTCTCCTCACCGGAGAGGATCACCGTACGCGCCATGGAATTTGAGAAGGGAAAATTCAACTACAGAGGGGAGAGGGGTGTTCATCGGCTCTCGAACGGAGAACCGAAAGAAAGAAAGGAACTAGGGACGCTGACGCCGCTAGATGGGAAAAAAAAAAAGAAAGAACTTTTCGAAGAAAACAATCATAGGGGAGGAAGAGCGCCTATAATGAAAAGGGAGGGGGTGAACGCGGCCGCGTTATAAGGAAGTGCACGAGGACTCTGTACTATGGTCTCGTAGGGAGAGATTCTGTGGGAAAAACTTCAAGAAAAGGGGAAAGTGTAGAGAGGGGGAACCGCTTTTAGGGTCACGGGTACCCGGAAAGAACCACATCAGACCAAGGGAAAAAAAAAAAAGTTCGTGATACTGAGGGGAGGTCATCCTCTCGAAAGGAAGAAAGCGGAATCTTTAACGTCCAATAAGGAGGGGAGAGGGGGGAGACGCCTGGGCTAACTCAAGAGTGAGCGCCTTCTAAAAAGGGGGGGGAAGGTGAAAGGCCTAGGAGAAAACTAGAGCATCCAAGAAAAAACCACGAACATCCTGTGCTGGACAAAGGGACAAAGGTGGTTGGAGAAAGGAGCTGGCATAACCTCCAGAGGATCCCGATCATCGAAAAGACGAAAAAAAGAGGGGACTCTCATCATGGGGGAGGGCTCCTCCCTACTCCCTTAGAGCAGGGGCTCAGGGTCCAGATCAGGGAGCTGCTGCCTACAAACCAAAATCAGGAGAAAAGAAGGGAGTCTTCCTAAATGAGATAAAACGGGAAATAGCCTTAAGCTCCTTCTTAAAGACGAAGACACTTCGAGAAAAAAGTTGAATTCCCGAAAGGTCTGTGAGGGAAACCTTGGTAGGGAAGTCCCACCCCGTGGGAAAAAGAGGAGAAAAGAAAGGAATCGCTGCCCCCTATTTGAAGGGGGAATCCCCGGGGGGGTGCCCCCATCCAAACTGATTCTCGTGATATCAAGGGGAAGTACTAGAGTGAAAGTCCATGGGAGGAAGAAAGTCGGAGGCAATCTGACTCTTTGGTTACGAAAGAGGAGACGCGAGGTCCACCAAAATCATAGAAAGGCTTGAACCTCTTCATCAGAGGGAGTCTTGGCTGGGAGAAAAAATACTCCATTCACGCTTTTCCAGACTTATGAGGGAGGGTTTGTGGAAGGAAGGGGGAAATGATCACTCTGCCGCCGAAAGAAATCATCTCCGCCGACGCCGTCAGACACGACCTTGCCCGAGCGCCAGCTCCGTCATATTGAGAGGACGTCAACTCGGTTCTCGAAAAAGGGGAGAGAAAACAGCATTATCAAGAGTCTGCGTTGCGGGGGATGGAGGGGGGATTGCTGAATAGCGAAACCCCCTTGAAAAACCCGTCCTCTCCCCGGCTTGAGGACCTTGGGGAGGG
>Ga0179593_1532260_pt1 | contig 14593 bp, 15 predicted proteins | sample CZODoug2_1_08_16_FD_185931 | JGI IMG/M metagenome (GOLD analysis project Ga0179593, IMG submission 185931) | Vadose zone soil fungal communities from Angelo Coast Range Reserve, California, USA - CZODoug2_1_08_16fungal (PacBio error correction) | ecosystem: Environmental > Terrestrial > Soil >...
AAAAAGGGGGTGGGACCCGCTTCAAACTTGAAAGGGCACTTCGGAAGTAGGAAAGGAGGGGAGGGGGAGGGAAGAGGTTGGGAGTGCCACTTTTCCACGCAGACGACCCCCCTTCAAAAAAAAAGAAGGAGGGAGATGGTCATCTCGTCCGACTGGGGAAAAAAAAAGAAGTTCCAACGAAGGGCGATGCATTTCAAGAGAGGAGTGCGGGGAAACCATCGGGGAAGGAAGGGGGAGGGGGCAGTTTTTTCGTAAAAAGGGGAATAGAAATTTTCGTACAGAGGAGAGAAATCGAAAAACGTCGAAAACGGCTCGAAAGGAAGAAAGAGAAAAGAAGAAAAGCGCAGACGGGTTCCTCCGGAGGGGGGGGAAGAGTAGGAGAATCAAAAGCTTCGGGAAGGCACGGGGGACCCCTCGCTTTCCAAAAAAAATACCTGCTAATCTTCTTGAGTAAAAGAAGAAGACAGAAATAGAACATATCATCGCAGGGAGGAGAGAGGGAACTTACCTGACGCGGGGGGGGACAAGTACTTCCATTGTGGGAACGTGACAGACACGTAAACCGAAGAAAAAGAAAAAGGGGAGAAAAGATTAGCCCTTGGGGGAGGTTGCTAACTGCCGAAAAAAGAAAGGAAGAGCCTTCCTTGAGCAGGGGGGAAAAAAAGGAAAAGTCTCGCTTGAGGGTGTCTGTATCGTCTAGGCAAAAGGTGGCATAGGCCTCATCGGGAGTGAAATAGGAAAAGGGAGGGGGAGAATATAGACTTTGCTCCTCACTTCTTTTTGACTCTGGAAGGGGGGGAAACCTTTTCTGGGAATCTAATCCCCTTGGAGAGGGAACAGAACTTAGATGACGCGAAATTAAAAAAGGGGAACATCCTTCGGGGAAACACGAACCCGACATACCAGAAGGGCAGGAGGGCTTCGGATGTGCGTTTCTCGAGGGGGGAGGAAGGAGAAAATGCTCACAGGAGGGAGCCTTTTATATCTGGGGGGGAGGAGAAAGGAGAACAAAATCCACAGTCGTATAAAAATGACTGCTTTCGCTAGATAAAGGGGAGAGGGCCTGGAAGCGTTTAAGCAGGGAGGGGGGGTCCGATACTTGAGGATAAAAAAAAGGCGTCAAATGCAAATGAGAAAGGTATCAATTTCCTGTTCCGTGGGGAGGAAAAGGGGGGAAGGGTCCCACCAGATAGGGCGTTCGGATCGAGCCCAAGGGGAGGAAGGGGGCCGGTGAACCATCCCGGGGAGGGAGATCTTTTCTGGAAGAGGCTCGGAAATGAGGAGCTAGACGACGTAGGGGGGGAGGGGGTTGTTCACAAAGCCTTCTTCGGGGATGATCAGGTCAGGCAAAGATGGAGGGGTTTCCCTTTTCAGAAAGGCTGGAGGAGGAAGGGACACAAAAATATCGTGATATAATAAAGGAGGGCGCTCCTCTACAGGAAAAGTGTCCAGAAAAAAAGGGAAGATAAATTCTCCATTCGGTGTAGGTGGGGTTTATCTATATGGGGAGGGTGTTAACATTCCCCGGATGGCAGAAAAAGGAAATTTCCATCTCTAAAGCGGCCACCATCTAAGTCAGGAGAGGGGAGGAGAACGAGTTTATCTTCCGATGTCAGGAGAAGAAAAATCAATTGAGTGGATGTCCGGGGAGGGGGGAGCGGAGACTCTTCGAGAGCTCTCCAGGGGGGCAATTCGCTGTTACAGGGAGAGGAAAAAAGGAGATTTGAAAGAACTTCCTTATTGGCACACCCAGGGGGTTTCCTCTGGGAAAACGGAGATTTTTGGAGAGTGGGAGAACGGGATCAAATGATCGACGGGCAGGAGGGGTCCTTTTAGAACAACCCAGCTTGCTGGAGAAGGGGGACGAAACAGCCGTAAATCGACGGCCGACAAAGTTGCGAGGACTCACGAAGAAGAAGGGGGGGGGATAACCGAGACACGATGTTGGGAAGGGGGAAAAGGCACGAGAACGCATTCAGGGAATGGAGAAGGAAAAGGGGAGAGGAGGGACCCCGGATCCACTAGAGAAAGAAGGGAGGCTATTCTCCATATGGTCATTTTGTAGAGAAAGGGAGCAAAGAATTTGCCACCGGACTGGGGAAGACTCAGTTATGCAAATACTATCCTGGAGAGGCTGATGTCTTCTTGACGCGAGTCCTCTTGGTAGGGGGGGGATTGTCGTCGAGATACGAAAAGCGAAGGACTAAGTCTGAAGGGGCTGTTATTCACTCGAAAAGTCCGAAAAAAAAAAAAAAGAAAAGAGGAGGGACATTGAAAAGGGGGCCTTGGCGCAGGCCGCCAAGAAAGAGGAGAAAAAAAAGAAGCGCATCAGCGAAAAAGCGCTAACCTCCGAATGGAGAGAAGGAGGGGGGTAAAACAGAACAAGGTGTTGCCGGGGGTGGGTTGGTGGTGGGTCATTGGAAGATTCCAGGGGGGGGGGGAAGAAAAGCCGCGTTTGGGCTCAAAAACAACATGCTAAGCCGCCGGGAGGAACTCCTGTATGGTGGCTTCGATGGGGGAAGGGTGGTGGTGTGGGGGGGTAAGTCGCCTACTAAACCCTGGTACGTGGGAAAACTGGGGTGTGGGGGGGGGGGTGCCGAAGGGTGGCCCTATCATCGAGTTTGGTATATAGAGTTTAATGCTTGTGTAGGGGGATTCTGCGAAAAAGTTGGTGCTGGGTGGAAGTACACGGAGGAGTTTAAGGGGTGGTCCAAATTAGTGAAAAAAAGGGGAGTGGGCACGGTTTTGTGCCCTTGGTGAGGAGGAGGGGAGAGAAGATACGGGCGGAGATGGTGGAAGGATAAAGAGGGATAAAAAATGCCCGAGTGAAGAGAAGAATTAGATTGGGGGGAAATACTCGTGGTCCGTAGCAAGATGGCCGGGGGGGACCATGGTCCTGGGGGGGAAGGGGGAAATTTTGCAGATTACCAAGAGCCGGACGATCAATTTGGTCACGGATAGGGGGGGGAGAAGCGGAATGGCTTATCTCTCTCAACAACAACAAGGATAGCCATTCTTCGCGGAGAAGGGAAGGACGCGTCCGAGAAGGAGGAAAGGGGAAGGACAAAAGTGCCCAAGCTGCCCCGTGCGGGGGGGGGCTTTCCTCTCTTTTCCCAAAAAAGACTTGACCCCCGGATGCTCTGGCTGAGGGAAAAGAAAAGAGGAAAAGGTTCAAGAATTGCCCTTAACATTAAAATAAGCTCATATACAAAGAAGGATGAATTTTCCAACGGACCAGGGGGGACAGTTCGGCTCCATCTGTCTCCAGGAGGCAAAAAAAAAAAAGGAGGAGAGCATGTTGATCGCCAAACGCTTCGGTCGTAGGGCTTATCTTCATCGGCCTAGAATTGTTCTGGACCAATTAAGAGGGGAAGAGGGAAGGGGAGGGGGGACGAGTTGGGGAGAGCTTTTCTCATTGCCAGCTTGCTGAAAAAAAAAGCCTCATAGTTCTTTGGGAAAAGGGAGAAATTAGATCTCCCATAAACCAAGGGAAAGGAGAAAGAGGGAGGGAAATAGGGGGTTAGCTTCAGCACTAGTTCGTAGGGCTCTACTCAATCACGAGGCGCCCCACAGCAATTCTCCGAAGGAAAAAAGAGGCCTTCTCGTATTCATGGCCGAAAGGGGGCCAATTCCTTTGTGGAGGACTTGAGACTCTGTCGACAGAGAGGGGGGGGGAGAGACGGGCTTCCTTTAGCCTCCAATAGAACGGGGAGTTAAAATCCTTAACTCATAGGGGGAAGGTCCCAACTCGTGAGTGAAGGGAAAAGGTGCAGATTTCAGTTGAGTTCCCTCGAGGGGGTTCGGTCTGCGTCGAGGGAGGTGCTAGAAAAGAAATCGTTTTCTCCAGAAGATCATATTCTCTGTTCAGGCGGAATTGCACTTCTATCAGTTAGAAAGAAAGGGAAAAAGAGGCAAAAGGCTCAACATCTCAAGAGCTACCGTAAAAAATCTTTGGCTTTGTCACTCAAAAAAGAGGTCCTGAAGAAGGTCCAAGAAAAAAAGAAAGGGGCCGGGGAGTGGCTATTAGATAGCCCTACCAAAAACCCGTGGGGGGCCCTTTATTCGCGAAGGGGAAAATCTTTCAAGACCAAAAAAAGGGGGGGGATTACTATACCTTCTTTAGCGAGGGAAAAAAAGGGGGGAAGAAGCTTACCATCCGGGCAGGGGAAAAGGAATCACTATCGGGGAGAAATTCGAAGGTCCGCTCTCTCGGGAAGGGAGAAAACAATTCTATTGTTTCTCGGAAGGCGATGATTAGAAGGGGGGGGGGGGGGGTCGATCCCAGAAAAGGGGCCCAACAGTTCCCTCGAACCACGATCACCTCAGGGGGGGACTTGAGCAGGAAAAACCATCCGACGAGCTTTTATCATTTGGGAAAAATTTCCCTACGGAGAGGAGAGATTATTATAGCGCAGGCCTCCCCTACCACTATCGAATAGACTGGTTCACTTGGCCGACCCGAGAAAGGGGGAAAAAGATCGCTAACTACACAAAAGCAGGGGGGACCTATGGTCCCCTGGCCCGCTTCACAACGGAAAAGAGGGGCCTCCATTGCCCGCATTTGAAAGAGGATCACTCATCGAAAAGGGGAACCCCCTTGACGCCGAGGAGAAAAGGACCACGGTTAAGTCCCCCCGCGTGAAAAAGCATTATGTTATGAAAGAGGTCTTCACTGGGAGAAAGGGAAAAAAAAGAGCTCCCTTATCGACTCATGGAGCCTGATGAAAGAACCGTCGTCGTGCAGCAAAGAAAGAAGGGGGCGGAAAAAAAGGTTTATGTTTGTCGTGTTGGGAAGCCTGGAAACCATTAAATCGCTGATCTGATAAGGGGAAAGTGGGTTATTCACCTGAATTGTACAAACCTTGCAAGGGACTGAGCGACTGGAGAAAAAAAGAAGAGCTTCTCCTTTCTGATCCCGCGGAATTCAACCTTCTATCGAGGGGAAACCAGAAAAGAAAAACAAAGGGCTATATTGCAACTGATACGGACGCTATGCAGGGGGAGCCGTTCGCGAATACCCCAAAGAAAAGAGGGGGGAGGAAAGGGAAGGCGGGTTTACTTTTTTTTGACGACATGGGGGGGGAAAACGGCCGGTCAGTAAGTTGAAGGGAAAGGCGAGGATCTTGTGAGTGCTACTTTCGGCGTTCTTTCGGAAAAACCGCTTCGCCATAGGGGAAGAAAAAAAAAAGCGAGTGGCCCGTTGATTTAACGGCAAGAGGGGGGCGCGGGACGTCTCGTTTCGGGGCACAAAACCTATGCACCCCGGAAAAAGGAGCGGTGAGTGATTATTTCTAAGGGAAGCGAGCGCCTTTCGGCTCGAAGTGGAATCGTCCTAAAATGAAGAAAAAAAGATCAGGTTTACGAAAAAGAAAACCTACCGTCGCCGACCGATGGTTTTCCAAAAAAAAGGAAAAAAAACTTCGTGAATGCATCGCGGGGGAGGGGCAGTTCCGAGGGAAAAAAGGGAAGGGGAGAAAATCTAGGGCCGAAGGCTGTGCCGGGGGTTGTATGAGGTCCGCCCATTCAAGACCAACCGCTGAGAAAAAGAGACTCGCCTGCGACTTCCGAGTGCTCGTGCGGAAGTGGAAAGGGGGGGGGGGGAGAACTGAAGGGGAAGCGCTCGCATCTCTCTTCAACAACACAACGGAGGAAAGCGCTTCGACCTTTTCGCCAAACACTGGGGGGGGAAGAAAAAAGGCGTAATTTCGCAGGAGAGGGAGTTGGGGTCTGCCTTTTCCATCGACCGTAGGCCGGCACATCCTTCTGCCCACTAGGAGGGGAGAAAATTAGGCCCTCACGGGGAAAAAAATGAAGGGTTCAAAACGAAGCGATGCATTCCCGCCGGGGAAACGAGGTACTTCATTCTTAGAAGGAGGAAGGAGTCGGGTGCTGTTTTGAGTAGAGGGGAGAAAAGAAGGTCTGACTATATTTCTGCTCGCATCGGGATCGCCTTAGACCGGGAAAAAGAAAAAGAGCGAACAGGGGCGTTGAGCCCTCGCTTCGGAATGTGTGTGCCCGAAAAAGGAAAGAAAAGCTGCTGCCGGACGGGAAAAAAGAGGGAGGGGCTTCTCTCGCAAGCCGAACTACCTTCGAAGCGGCGGATAATCCAGAACGCAAAAAGACGGGTTAGAAATAAAACGTGAATCAGTAAGATCCGAACTGAAAGGCAACTGCAAAGAAAAAGTGGTCCCAAAAAAAGGAAAGGAACGCCGAACTCATTTTCCGGCGAAGAGGAGCCCGGTACTTCGCGAACGGGGGGGGGGGGGGAAAAGGGGAAGAAAGGAGGATGCCTGAAAGGGGGGTGCCATCTAGCCCCGTAGGAGTGTGGTCTGATCGTCGAAAAAAGGAAGGTTTGCATGGCGAGAACAGAAGAAAGGAAGCTTCGATCAGCGAGACTTTGAAAAAGAAGTCCCTTCGGGGGAGAAAAAAAGGGGAGGGAAGGTGAATCCCTAAAGGAAAGAATCGTTTCATGCCGACTGCCGCAATCGTGGGAACCCGCACGTTTCGCGGGAGGGGAGGGAATCGAACCGTTAGAGGGGCAAAAAAAAGGAGCTTCTCCGGTGAGGGGATCCCAGTGCAGACCGCCCAGAAAGGGAAAAGCGTTCCCTAGATAAATGTTTTTTATCAAAGAAGTAGCTCCGGATAAAAAAGGGGGGAGAGAAGATTGGAGATTCTTCAAATTCAAACGGGGAAAGGGTAGCCTTTCCCTTTTGGGGAAAGGGAAAGGAGGCAAAGCAGATAAAGGATGTTTGGTTGTTTCGTTAGGAAAATTTTCTCTTTTGAAAGAAAAAATCCAGGGGCGTATCTTATCGTGGGGAGGTGCGAGAAGAGGCGGCTATCCTTCTGCTCGCCGTACACAAGGGTTGTCGGTTGGAAAAAAGGATAAAGGAGGACTCCGGACGGCTGGAATCATGTCGGCCACGAATTGAGGCCTGATAGGGGCCGTTCCGAGACCAGAAAGGCGAATTTCTTCTGGGAGAAAAAAGCTCGTGATAATCATCCGCGGAAATCGAAATTTTTTTGAAAAAAGGAAAAAGGAAAGAGACATGAGGGAAAAATCGGGGACTGTGGATCGATATTGATGCAGAGAACGGCTGGTCAGAGGTCAACGAGGACCTTTGAAGGCGGAGAAAAAAGAGAAAACAAGCAATTCCTAGAATTGGGAGGGAAAAGAGTCCTATGTCTGCCGGGAAAAAAAAAATGTTCGTTAACGGGGGAGGAGACGCGAATCTGATCTAAAAACGGCGGCAATTAGAGGGGGGGGAACCATTAGGAAGACAGACTTCTTGCACGAAAGGGGACTCTTACGGTAAGGAGGGGGGAGGGAGACGAGTGTTCCCGGAGTAGAAGAGAGGGCTGAGGTGCAATTCCACAGCTCAGTCCTTTAAAAGCTTGAGAGTGAAAGGAGAAAGGGTGCAGGTTGGGCCATTAGCACCGGAAAAAGCCCGCATTAAGATAATAAAGTGAAAGGGACCGTAACTCGAGTTGGGGAACAGGTCCCAGGAAAAAGGGACGGCATCACGGTATTCTGTGAGAAACTCTCTTGACGAAAGTAGGTCGCAGAGGCTCAAGGCCTTTGCGACCCTGCGAACAGAGGAAAAAACGACTTGCCGGAGGAGAGACTACGAGCAGGCCGTGTCAGAGGACTTTTTGGAAAGGGAGAGGGCTGTTGTGGCGAAAAGGCGTGAATTCTTCCGTAGTCAAGAAAGCACAGTTGCTTCATCTTACAAGAGAGGCGGGCCGAAATTGAGGTCCGCACTCAGGTCGATGCTCATTGAGGAAAAAAAGGGGGAAAAAAGTCCCCCATACCTATGCGGCGGCGGCAAAAAGCAATCGGACTGAATAAAGCTCAGTGGACCTCCGCAATGTAAAAGAGGCTTCATTTGTCCAGAACAAGGCAGTTAGACCAAAGAAGAACCAGAAAAAACAAATGCTGCCCCTGTTTTCGCAGGGGGGAGCCCATGTGATGCAGAAAGGGACTTCTCCTCGAAACCCTGGGAAGGGGGGGTTATCCCCTATCAGCGGTGGGGAGAGTGGAAAAAGGATTAATGTCAATTAAGGGGAAAGGGTATGAAAAGAACGCAGCCTGTCCGAAGAGAGAAAGGGTCAAGTCGTGAACGGGGCGAAAGGGAACAGGATGGTCCAAAAAATCCCCAAGAGACACGGGAAAAAAAAAACGGGGGAAAGTTGTGGAGCCGGCCGAAAGGAGAATTTGTCATTGGGGCACGGACTCCCGCGAAGCCTGGCTAGATCTCTCAAAAGAGAGGATAATCCCTCTGAGGGAGAAAGTTTGACAATTCTCGTCCCGAGGCCGGCTTTTGGTGGAAGACTTAAAAGTGGAAGTGACTCCTGGAAGCTCTTGCACCAAAGAGGTTCACATTGACCCACCCCGGAGGGGGCAGGCTAAAAAAGGGGGAAAAGGGGATTCCCCGTAATTGAAAGGGGGGCGATATACAACTCGCTGATAGGGATCCACTCGGGGAGGATCAAAGGGGGGGGGGGGGCGAAAGACCAGTTCTGCATCCGAAAAACAACCACCCAGGCGAAACCCGGAGGGGTGTGAGCGCCCAAAGAAAAGGGAGCCCAGCTCATGCTCACTTCCTCTAGGGAAACAAAAAGGGGATGTACGCAAGCTGATATCATTGCTCTTTTTAGCGGGGGATTCAGTCCATCTTGCAGGGGGAGGCCTCAGAAAGGGTGGGGCGGACTGTCGCCAAGAGAGCCCATAAACTCAAGGGGGAAGAATCAATTTCTGCCCGGGGGGGACGAAGCACTATTTGTTCGCATGGTGGACGACTCAATCACTATAGGAGAAAAAAAGCATTCTCTCCGCGGAAAAGAGAAAAACTCGGAGTCAATTTCCTCCCTCGGGACAAGTTCGGTGGAAAGGAGGTCGCATTTATCGAAAAAAATGAAGTGGAGAGGCAGTTTCGTCGAGTGGCTCAGAGATACAGAACTGGAAAAAGGGGGAAGCAGTGCAGGCAGAGGAGGGTTCGAATCTGGCCTGTGGGGGAGTTCCGGCTCACCGGAAAAGGGACGTAGTCCTCGCATAGAGGGTCATCGATTTCTTCTGAGGAGGGCCCAAACTGAAAAGCGGGGAGAAAGAAAGCTGTCACTTCTCAAGAGGGGAAAGGGCTTATCTGCTAATTGCACGGAGAGACCAGCCGTCTCCGGGAAGAGAAAAAACATCTTCAAGAGCTACCGTCCAAACAGGCGTGCAATCAGTCCTTTCTAGAAGAATGGTCCAGAAAAAGACAGGGGAGGGGAGTCAGATCAATTCGGCGAAGACCATTAACAGAACTTGATTGCTGCGACATCGACTAGGAAAAGGGAACAAAAGCTCAGGACTTAGATGTGGAAAGGGTACGCGTTCAAAGGATCTGTGAAATGAGAAGGGGGGTACTTCAACCGCAGAAAGGAAGGGGTGATCTACATGCCGAAAATGAAAGAAGAAATTCGAAAAAAATGCGGCAAAACAATTTCGATTGTGCGGGAAAGGGGGGGGATGATTAATCACTAAATCTGGAGAAAAAGAAATTCCGCCAGCTGGGGAACGAAAAAGAAAATCGTGGCCTTACCTGGAGCAGGGGGGACGACGGCGCACTTTTATCAGGAAAAAGTTTCCCTACGTCGTGTAACGGCAAAAAAAAAGGGGCGCGTTTTAAGCCGCACCGACCACGAAAGATCACGCCAAGACGGACCCCGCGAAAGCGGATACGAAAAAAAAAAAAAAAAAGCAATTTATCTGAGTGGGGAAATAAAACTAAAACACACGGACAGCCTAAGCCAGGACATTGCTAGGTGCATTTTAAGGCCGAGCGAAAAGAAGAGGGGAACCTGGGACTCCGGAGCTAAAAAAAAAGCTTTTCTCGGACGCAGTAATGTGATGAAAGACGGGGGTCCCGATCTCACCGATCGCGAAGGAAGGAAAAGAAAAAAAAAAACGTCGAAGGCCCCAACGTCGAGAAAGGTTAGGTTCTTGTTCACTATTGCGCCGTCGGCAAGGGGGCGGGAAGCGACACGGTATTGATTCACCGGACAAAGGGGGAAGGGGGGGAAAGATGGAAACCCGCAGGGACTGAGAAAAAAGGCTCTTCTTATCGAATCTTCTCATTTAAAGGTCGCCTATTCAACCGTAGGAAGAGAAACGATCATACACCCTAACATAAAAAAGGGGAAGAGGGCAACGATCACGGACTGCCTACCTTCATTTCTGAAAAGTTCGCTAAGACCCTCAAGAGAAGTCGGAGAACTGAGTTCGGAGTTTACGTGTCTTTTGGGGAAATGTGCAGTCTGCATGGGAAGAAAGAGGCGATCTTACGTATGCAACGGGAACTAAGTTCACGTGCGTGAATGATGACATCACTCCGAGGGGGGAAAAAAGGGGGGGGGAGAAAAGCGAGTGGCCCTTGCTTTACCGTCGCGAAACATTGGTCGGCACCCCATTCCGCCGGGGAAAAAGCCTTCTGGCGCGGTGAGGGGGAAAGGATAACGGCGAGCTGCCGTTCGGGGGCTCGAAAAAAAGATAAACGAGCCTAATCTCGTCCGAAATTCTCTAAAGGAGAAAAAGCACCCTCCGCTGAAAAGGGGGAGAAAAAGGTTGACCGAAAGAAGAAAGTCCTCTAGAAACGGTCGGTAATGCCATCGGAAAGGGATCCTCGGCCCCGTGGGACTGAATAGCTTAAATGCTCAATACGAGGGGGGGAGTGAGGTCCGCCTTACGGTCGATTTAAAGTGGGGAGAAAAGGAAAAAGGGAACCGCGCTACGCCTGCGAACTTCCGAGGAGGGGGAAAATTGTGGCTAAACTGTCGAAGCTCTCCCGCATCTCTCTCAAAGGGGAGAGATGCGGCGCGCTTCGACATTTTCGACAAAGAGGAAGCTTAAACTGCATCATGGAGCAAAAACGGCAGGGGGGGTCCATGATGACTGTTCAGTCAGCGGTGAATCGACCGTCAGTATGGCGGACCTCTAAAAAAAAAAAAAGACGGAGGACCACTAGGAGTTGCGCATTTCAGCATCTTAGTCACGGCCCCACTTAGGTTCCAGACGAGAAGGGGAAGAAAAAACGTTTTCCTCGAGGGACTTAAGGCGGGAGACGGAAGCGCGGGTGCTTTTTTTCGTAAAATTTCGGACGATATTCCGGAGAAAAAAAAAGTCGAGCCGAACGGCGCTCGCCGAAGAAAGAATCACTCACCGGGCCAGAAGAGGGGGGGTTCCTCCCCGCGGAGGGGAAAGAGGGGAGCACCACGCGCACCGAAGAAACGGGGGAGGTCAGACGCCACGGGCCAAAAGACCTCAACTACCTTGCGAAGAAAGGAAGGAAAAGAGGAAAATCCGAACGACCGCCCGGGATCATCGCCGTGAATCGTACTATCGGACAGTCAGGTTCAATGGGAAAGGGGGGGAAGGGGTCCCCTTCTATCAAAAAAAAGTCAGGAGAATAGGAGCCCTTTGCCTTTGATGGTCTCGCGAAAGGAAAGGGCGCATAAATTCCCGAGCAGTAATGACAGAGAAAAAAAAGGACCCGGGGGTTCGCCGGTGGCGATAGAGGGAGGAGGTCGCCGCTATCGACGTTTGCATGGCGACAGAGAAGCTTCGATCATCGAAGGGAGAAAAAGAGTGAGGGCCTTGGGTGACAATCTTTCCAGGGGGGAAAAGAGGGTCGAGGTTCATCAATCCGTGTCGCTAAAAAGGGGCGGTTTCCATGCCCGACGGCTCAATGGGGAAATAACCCTCACTGTTGCGCGTTCTCGACAGTGGGCGGAGGGGGGGAGCGTCCCAAAGCATCATGCTCACCATTCGAAGGGGGAGATCGGGACTATGGTCGGAAAGAAAAAAGGCTTCATCACATACTGCGTCCCGATATAAGCGAGACGGGAAAGGGAAAGGGTTAGCTGCCGGAGTCCAGGGCCTTATTGATCTCGCTTTAAGAAAGAAAGGGACAGTGGCTGAGTGCCTGTCCGGGGGGGGGGGGGGAAGGACACTCAGATAAATATGTTGGGGTCGGTAAAAGGTAATCCGCTTTTGCAGAGGAAGGGAAAGGGGGGAAAAAAAACATTCCGGGCCGTGATAGGGAACGTGACTGACCACCTCGGCGCTTCCGTCTTATCAGGATATTGAAACTTTTGGGAAGGGGGGAAAAGCTGCGCGTCGGCTGGGACTCCAGTCAGGTCCACTATGGTCCGTTCCTAGGACAATGAGAGGGAAAAAAAAGAGCGTGATAAATCCTCTCCGCAGGCGCTGCAGTGTTGGGGGCCGCCATCCTCCGCACGGTAAGAGAGCGACAGAAAGTCTTGGATCGATAGTGATAGGGGGGGAAAAGGACGGGTCAGCTCATTCCCAAGAGTCAAGGGAGATGGATCCACAATTCTAATACGGTCCGATGTCGCCGAATACAGGAAGAGGGTGATTTTTCCTGTCGGGCTCGAAAAGGATATCTCCACTCGAGCAATGCCTGTGTCATGGGAAAGGGAGAAGGGGAAGAAGGGGGACTTATTTCACAGCCCAATGAAAAGAGGACTAGACTCTTTACTATGTTTGAGAAGACGCTGGAAATCACCTGATCGAAAAAGAAGGCCTTTAGAACAGCGCATCTGGAGGGGCTGGAAACGCTTTACCGTTTGGGCCTAATCGACTCGACCGCATGGAGGGGGAAGGGGAAATGCTTCAATTTAATCAGGGGGAAACGGGGGGGTGAACTGCCAGATTTTCCGCAGGGGGCCGGGCATTCACTGTAAAGAAAAGAAAGGGAAATAGAGTGCTTCCAGGGAAGGTCGGAACTAAACTGCAGGCGCAATTCTCAAGGAGGGGGGGGGGGGAAATGCGAAATGAATTGTGGGGAAATTGCCTTGCACTCGAGGGAGGAGGCGATCCGCTATCTGATTCTTGACGAAGGGGATGTGGGGAGATTCGCCTAGAGTGAGGAGAGAGCTGACACCATGAAAACTAGTGCTGAAGCTTAACAAGAAGAAAAGAATGAGGTCCTCATCCTTGAGTGTTAAAGTAGCCTGGGGCCTTGTCGCAGTCCGCCAAAGCCGGCGGCACGAGCAAGGGGAAAGAAAGCTCAGTTTGCACGCAACTCCTCAATACCGCTCGGCGGAGGGGAAAAAAAAGGTGTGCCGGGAAGGAGATCACATGAGCGTTTTACTACCAGAGGGGCGGCTTCACCAAATGCTAGCCGCCGTTGGCCTGGTGTTTTGGGCCTGTATCCAGTGGATGAAGAAAAGTTCACTCCTACGAAACCCTGGGGAAACAACTTCATAGGGGGAAAGGAGGGTTTTTATATGCGCAATATTGAAGGGACAATTACGCATTGGAACTTTGCGACAGAAAAGAAGAAGCCACGCAGGGTGGGGAAAAGTAGTGAACGTTCTGGCGCACTAAAGGAGCGGACAGACACTGGGCGAACGGGGCAGCTGGGGAAAGGGGCACAGGCCGAGCACTCCGACGAGAGGGGGGCTACTTACTAAATCAGAAGGGGAGAAGGGATATCGAGAGAAAAAAGGGAAGAATAGAGATCCATGCTTCGAGGGGGCCGATACAGTGACATGAAGAGGGAAGAGGCCGCTGTGGGGGTTCCACGAGCGCCCGGTGTTCTTATAATTCCCAGCCTCTTTTCAACCAAGGAAAGGGAAGGGGACTACTTGAAAAACCGATGTCTTTTAAGGAGCCTAAGTCCAATGAACCGGGATGACCTATTCGCATCTCCCCCTAAAGGGATCCCCCTAGGAAAAAGGGGGGAAAAAGGGGGAGTTTCTTAAAAGGGGTAGTCTTCCCGTAACAGGGGAGGCCTCTTGCTCAAGTATAACACAACTATTCTAAAACCTGAGGTTTATCGCACCTCGGAGAGGGAGATAGGCTGATCTTCAGAAGCATGCCAACACCTTTTTCTTTACTAAAAAAAAGACTGAGCTGAGAGGAGGGGGAAAGTCTTGGCAACTGAAGTCCATCTTGCCTTCGCTAAGCCTCCTCATAGGTCTGGGCAAGAAAAGGGGGCGAATGAGGCTCGCCCAGAAACTCAGGAGAAGAAAAGGATTTAAGGGGTAATCTCATCACTAAGGAATGGTGCAGTATCTCGAAAGAAGGGAGGGATGCGCCCACAGCATTAAACAGAGCGGATCGAATGCTCGTGTCATGGCCTAGCAAGTTCGGTGGCCAAGGAGGGGGAAAAGGGGGAGGAAAAATGCCTTGAGCCTCTAAATGTTTCGAGCGAGTTGCTTTCCGTGAAGAAAGTACGGGCGATATCAGTTGAAGTAAAAAGGGAGGGGAGGAATCTGAAGAAAGGAAAACCGGCGCACCTGATAAATTGGCGCCTGCAAGGAGACTTGAATGGCGTTTCAGAAAGAGGGGAGAATGTCCCAAACGAAAAAAGAGGACGGCTCACGTGCGCTTTTTCTAAAAAGGATTGCACGTCGAGAAAAGCCGGACCCTCGCTAAAAAAAGCTTACGCGTACACAACTCATGGGCTTTGCAATCAGTCCTGGAAAAGGAATAATGTGTCCCCAGGGAGAGGAAGGAAGGAGTGGCGATAGATCAAAGGAAAAAAGAAAAACACTTTAACGAACTTTATGGCCAGGTAGAAGGACTCTTCAA
>Ga0179593_1602787_pt1 | contig 14592 bp, 31 predicted proteins | sample CZODoug2_1_08_16_FD_185931 | JGI IMG/M metagenome (GOLD analysis project Ga0179593, IMG submission 185931) | Vadose zone soil fungal communities from Angelo Coast Range Reserve, California, USA - CZODoug2_1_08_16fungal (PacBio error correction) | ecosystem: Environmental > Terrestrial > Soil >...
TACCGTTCCTCTATGGGGAAAAGGTTTGCATGTAGAGACTCCCCTCGGGTGGGCAGTGTGGGGAAAGGAACCGAAGGAGAGGTCTATGGAACTAGCAATGTGACGTAGAAGAAATTAAAAGCAATATTAGTTAGGCATGAGCCGGGGGAATGGATTTATAATAAAAAATCGAAAATACTGAAATTGAAAAGTTTGAAACATACCGGTTTAAAAATCACCCTTCGGAAATTAAACATTTCACTTAATTCGTAGAAGGGAGAGGTTGAAAGAAAGAGAATTTCAGTGGGGGACAACTACTATATGAAAGTAGAAAGATAGGAAAGTGAAGCCATCGATTGGGGGAGAGCATCAAAAAACTTCCGAGTGTTGTTTATCTCTGTAGGCCTGGAGAAGGATCATCAGTGCCGAAGGAGGTTTAGTGGTACTTTGAAAACGGGAAGAAGGGACAGACAACCTGCTCATCCATGGGAGAGAGGGATTGCAATAGGAGGAGGTGACTTCTGGTGCAGTGAACGGTGTGTACCGTCTGCATCGTCCTAGAAACGGTCCCTAAAAACCTGTCAGGAATAATTAACTGTCCAAAAAAGCTGGAAAAGAAGAAAGGAAGTCAAATACACCGATGAAAGAAGGACTTGGATGAGAAGGGAAAAGGGCGGGTGTAGATGGAGTGGAAGGTTTTCTGCACACACAAAGGAAATCCCTCCACCCTTCACCTGAAAGGGAAAAAAACCAACAGAGAAAAAAATCAAAAAAGTATGAAGCACACAATCGCGCAAAAGTATCGGGGGAGAGGCAATATACCAAGAAACGAGGGGTCGATTACCACTCAGTGGGGAGATCCTCAGAATTGGTGAAAATGGAGTCTGATTGGTACTTCTTTTCGGTTGCTTCTGACTAAAAAAAACAATCTCTTGAATCTGCTTTGCCACTCCGAGGAGGCGGGGGGGGTTTCCCAAGGAAGCCTGTCGAGTTAAAAATAGGCTGGGTTGGTTCTTGGAAGCGAAGGTTTTATGTGGGGAAAGTGTCCTCGAAATAGGAAGGAAAAAAGAGAATCTTTCTTCAAGCCGCGGAGCTGGTGGGAAGGCAATGGTCGGCAAGTGTTCCGCATTCAGGATAACATCAGAAGAGGCTTTGGGAACACAGATCTCAAACCTCACAAAGTGAAATTGTGGGTGGGTGCTAATTAATTGATTAAGATTTGTTCAGGTGTGAGTTCTGTGTCAAAACCAAGTAACCTGCAGATTGTCGTTCGGGAAAAGGGGGGGGGGCCCCTTCTTCTAAGTAGAAAGGGTGGGGAGGAAAGAGCCAAACTGAGGCCTTTGGTAAGGACCACGAAGGAAGGAGAAAAGATTCGTGCCGGGCAGTTCCGCAAAGGGGAAGGGCACCGGCCCAATTTGAGAATGGTCTTAAGCCACTTTTCTAGTGGACCCAGACGGAAAAATTTCGAGAGTGGGTGCGGTCTTGGGAAAACGAAAAAAGTCGAAATTGTCGTGTTAAATTGCCTGGGAAGGGGGGGGAAGAGTGTCCTTGGACTTCCTGTGGATCAGCGGAATATACTATATGGGGGAAAGGTCAAGGGGAATTTGGCCGAAGGCGGCTAAAATTCGAGGTAATAGTTAGCCGTTCAAAAGCGGAGAGGGCTACTATTAAGAGCCTGAGGGGGGACGAAGGCCCACTCACAAAAATACGGTGAGACCGTAGCAACTGGCCGGCCTAAATGGGGACCTTTACTGGAATGATTTAAAAATGGGGATGGGGGCGGAGGTCCTTCGATGGATTCGCTGTCAGGGAACAAAAGGGGTCTATTTATTGTGTAACACAATCAAGAAAGAAATCTGTGAGGGCTTAAGTGGTTTCTCGAAAGGATCAAGGTTTGTAGGGGAGGGGGCGTCTTTGGGGTGGAAGGATCAAGGTTGGAGCCGCGGGTCTAATGGCGGTTCGAGGGGTCCCAACTACTTATTATCATTAAAGCTCAACACGTTAGGCAGGGAGGGCCGAAGGGAGGCGTACAGAAAAAAGAGGAAAATTTACTATGTCAAGGCACAAACTGAACATGCGAGGCAAGGGGGAGAAAAGTTGAAGGTTCTTGCTGAGGGGAATTTGTCCAGGGGGCGAAAAGCACTTGCCTCGTTCCTCCAGGTTAGGCCAGCGCCGTCAAAGGAAAGTTCGTTGCGCTCCATACGGGTTCGGAACACCTGACCAAGAAAAAGAGGATGGGTAAATATAGAGATGTTATCTGGGAGAAAGAGGAGCGCGCAAAAAAGGACAAAACATGGCTCTGTCCGAAAAAAAAAAAAGAGGGAAAGAGGGGTACTCCCCTGTCCACCTTTCGCCAGCACATCAACTCTTACAAAAGGGAGGCTCTGCCATTGCCTTCCGGAAAAAAAGGCTTACGGCAGGGCCTGACACCGGCAGACTAAAAAGGAAAAAAAGAAAGGGGGGGGGAGAAGGCAGGCCATAAGCCTTCTTACACCAATAGCACCCTTAGCTGCGAAAAAGGAAAAAAAAAGACAACACACACTTCATGGAAAAGGGAAAAGCCGGCACCTAAACTCGATCGATTTCACTGGAGAAAATCCCTCGCACCTGTATAGTTCCCTAAGCAAGGGGACCATAAAGGAAACTAGAAAAAAGGTCCCACACAAAGATCCAAGGAAACAGCAGGACCAGCTACTTTAGAAAACATAAATGGTCCTCAACGTCGTGCAGGGGATATATGGGATCATAGACAAAAGGGCCTTAAACCACATCGGTCTACGGAAAGGACCGGAAAAAAGCGACAACCCAGATGGATCCGCTAGTCCGAAAAGCGGAACAAAGCGGTACCATCAACAGAGTCCTCAATCACCTGCGGGGGGGGGGGGGGGGGATGGGGGGGGGAGGGGAGGCAGAGGGGGGGTGGGGGGGAGGGACGAGGGAGGGGGATGGGGGGGGAAGGGGTAAGGGCAGGGGGGGGGAGGGGGGGAGTGGGGGGGGGGGGGGGAGGGATGAAGAGGCGGGAGGTGAGGGGGAAAAGAGGGGGTGGGGGACGACGGAAGGGGGTATTGGGGAGGGGTGGGAAGAGGTGGAGGTGCGGGGAGGGGGGGGGGGGAAGGAAAAAGAGGGAGGGGGGGGGGTGGAAAAGGGGGGAGGGGCACGGAAGGGGGGAGGTAGGGGGAGGGCAGGTGGGGAGGGATGGGAGGGGCGAGGGGAAGGGAGGGTAGTCTGAGGGGGTAGCGAGGGGGGGGAGCGTAACGTAAAAGAAAGGGGGAGGGGAGGGTGGAGGTGGTGGGGGGGAGGGGGGAGTAGGAAAAATGGGGGTAAAGGTGTGGGGAGGAGAGGGGAAGACCTGCACTCACTAAGACACCAAATAAGAAAGAAAAAGGAATCAGTTAAGGGTCTCGCAACACAACTACCGAACTATGTTCCTTTCGGACCCACAAGCACTCTTTTCCCGGAAAAAGACGGAAGAGCTGTTTAGAGGGGGGGGGGAGGGAAGGGGGGTCGGCAGTAGGACCCTCATAATTAGTAACAATGCCCAGAAAGCAACTGGGTGCGGATTCATCCTTTGCGGCATAAAGTGCAGGGGGGACCTACCGGAAACACACCGTCTCAAGGGAAAACAGTCATCCATCGAACTAAAAAGCAGAAACCAGAGCTCGACCAAACATCTAAATTTGGAAAAGGGGTTGATAATTCTCAAAAAAAGCCTGACAGAGTCTCTGCTTGAAATTAAAAAATTTAACCTTCCAGACGGGACCCACAACACTGAAGGTTCAGCCCCGCATGAAACGCACGTCGATGAGAATATATTGAATACACCCCTTAAATACCGACTGCCTATTTGGAAAGCGGGACAAGTCACCTAATTAAGGCCAAGAGGTGAAGCAATCCTCCAAGAAAGGGGGATCTAAAAGTCACAAAAATCACAGGGAAGACCTCACACTCAGGAATGAGGAAACGCACTTCTTTTTAGAGACAATCAGAGTAGAGTTTCTCCTTGGCTCTCAGCGGTGCAGTTTTTCGCGTTTGGGATGAGGGGGTGGGTGGTGTGGTCATTGGGTTTTCACTATTTAAGGGCTGCTATTTGGAAAGGTTGTCTCAACCTCAAAAAATAGTAAAAGAAAATAGGAAGTGGAGACTTCGTCCGCTTCTTTGGAAGAAGAAAAAAAGCGTTTGTGTTACTTTATGATGGCTAAATGACAAAGCCCCCGGGTAATATGAGACTAAGGGGAAACTCAAGGCATCAAGATCAAATAAGGGGGGGCAATATCAGAGAGGAAACTTGAATAACCTTGGTATGGGGTGCGAAGACGTAAACATAGAAGAAAAGTCAGATGTTTGAGAAGGAAAGGATCATCTCCCCAACTAAAACGAGGAGTACTGACCGGGCCGGCTCCTGGACGCGGGGTATCTTATACCAAGTATAGCTAACCTAAATGAAAGGTCAGCTCTTTCACGATATCAGGGGAATAATTACCGGTGAGACTACCGCCTCACGCAGGAATCAGGAGATGTTTCAAATAAACGGGAAGAGAAGAGGTCCCAGTGACGTAGGAGAATTCCAGTCCACAGAGAGGGAGGAATCCGCTGCTGTGGACTGCTGAAACTGTGAGAAAGCTCCTGTTCCATATTTTGGAAGGAAGGAGAAGAACCAAGGACGAAAGGGAGAAAGAACCTGTTACCACTCCTGAAAAAAGTGATTAAGAGAAAAATTTATGAAATTTGGGGGCCTCAGGAGATACCGGACGGCTTCAGGATTAAAAGTGGGGGGGTTGGGGGCTCAGATGAATTACTGGTAGGGAGGGGGACGGCCCCACTTTCACCCCCACAGCCAGCGAAGGACGGGTTGTCGCTAGAGGAAAGAAGGGGGGTGTAGTTCAGCTCTCAGAAAAACGGCAAGAGAGGGGTGATATAGGTCCGGGGGATCATCAACGTCAGACGAGCATATTGAAAGAAATTGAGTGTTGGGGTTTCGTTGAAAACACAAGCTCTAAAACAATATGTTACAATAGGAAGATGGTGATAAAGGGTTAAAGCGGTCCCCAGGGGGACATTTGTTTGTAAATACATATGCTCAAGGTGCCGGGGTGGAGGACGCAGAAGGAAGAACGACGAAGGGAATTTGGGGGAAAAAAGAGCTGAAATACTACAGGTCCTCCAAGGAGGAAAAACGTATCGCGGAACGGGGAAATCGCAAAACGAAATAAAAGAATTCAGTGTCGGAGCACAACGTCATTAAGTTTATTAAACGGGAATCCTCGCAACGAGGGTCATAGAACAAGGAAAAAAAAACTCGGACTAGAACCATGAGGTTCGGGTAACGTTATTACGTAAGGGTTTCTCACCGCTGGGATGCGGGAGCTTCGGATCTTGCAGGAGAATGGGTATGAAGGTTTCAAGAATGGCCAAAGGGAAGAGGAGGTCCAGGGGGACTTGAATGGAGTCGCCTAACTACTTTGAAAATAAGGGGACTAAGTTGGAGTTTAGAAACCGAAAGGAAGACGTTCAAGCTCGAAGGAGTGAGAGAGTTTCCACATTTACTAGGGCGAGGACGTCGTAAGGGAAAGAATAAGGTAGTAGGAGGGAAAAAGAGATTCCAGTATAAAGAGGGAGGACCGGGGCCTAGTAGGAACTGAAGGAACATGGGAAAGAGGCTGCTTTTGGAAAAGAGTGCATCCTTATCTTTGTGGAAGTGTGTGGAATACTCGAGGGAAAACAAATTTTTTTTAAGCAAATGGAGGAACCACACTGAGTCAAGGTTGATGCATGTAGCCGCGTTTCAAAGCGGCAAGCATGACTTGGGGGCAGGGCATGGAAACCGTCAAGCGAAGGAACGTCAAAAAAATGCAGACAAAGAGCTGGGACTAGTTCCGTGGAAAGGAAGTGGTTAGGGTCACAGTTGGGGGGGGGGCTATTGTACTGACCCATAAAAAAAATTGATGCCGCCCAAAAAAGGCAAAAGACCGTTTAACCCACAAAAAAAAGATCCACAACCCCTGCATTCACAAAGGGGAAAAAATCAGATTCGAGCAGGGGGGGAGACCAGGACTGACGAACTGCTCTAGGAACGACGTTTGGTAGAACATCCGGGGTTCCCTTCCGGTTCAAAGTGAGACGTGGCGGTGCCGGGCGAAAAAACAAGAATCTGCTTGCACGGAAGGGGAGGGTGGCAGGGAAGCTTTGAATGTCAAGTAGCTAGGTCAGTTGGGTAAGCGAAGTTGGAGGAGCCGCGATTCCAGGGGAGGGGCTGGGGATTGGGCTAATTGGAGGGGGATGAAGTCGGAGTCTTTGGCAAAGGGGCAGGCACCTGCAGGTTCCCGGCTCTTGGGGCAGTAAGGATCATACGATCAGTAAGGGTTAGTTGTGTAAGGGAACAGGAAACCCACAGTTAGAGGGGGGGGGGTGGGTTCTCTTGAAAGGGTCCTTCTATGGCGTGTCTGGCAGGGGGACTACTTCGGTGAATGTGAAATTCTTTCCAAGAGAGAAAAAAGCGTATAATCCTGCCACAAAAAAGGGACTTGGAGTATGAGCCCTGACGGGAGAGAGGCGTTCGCCGGTCAAGAAAAGTAAGAGAGATACCCCTCGGGTTCGTGTCTAACAGAGTGAGTCATCCCATTGGAAGGAGGGAGGAGTTGGAGGTGGGTGGGGTGAGATGTTTCTCAGGGGCACACCTGGGGGGTACATTAGTGTACATTGGGAGTCGTTTTGTCTATGATTGCCGTGCTTTAGGGTATATGTCGATTTTGACACGGGACGTCCTTTGCAGGAAAGTGCAAAACGGCGAACAATCTGCGTTAGGGTGTCAACTTTTAAAAAAGAAGGGATTGTAGAAAGGTTTCGTCTACTAACGCACTGCACACGGTTAACTTATGAGCAGAAACTGAGGGGTGTAATTGGACCCTGTGGGGGGATAGGGGCTCGTCTATGTCGAACGAACAGTGGCGAGGGATGGGGTCCTATGGCTACTCGATTCTGCAGTGAGTATTAATGGCGTGTAACCATCATTAAAAGACAGTTTGTCTGTTGGTATGATTCAATCATCTGGGGAAGGAAGGTCTTTTCTTCGACGGTGTGGTATGAGCAGCCAAGGGAATGTTTCCGCTTTGCTGATGTCGTCGGAATCGGGTTCATCCTCCTCCAGAAAAGGCATTGACGAGTCCGTTCAATGGAGGAAAGGAAGGGGCAACTATTTTGTAAAAAAAAGAGGGTCGTGGAGGGGAAGAATAGGGACTTCCCTCAGCGTGACCGGAGTCAAAGATCCATGCCATGGTGCTGTTTTAAAGGAAAAGAAGATTTCCGCCCCACCACAACCGGAGGGATGGAGGAAGATATATTGGGGACGTAAGAGAGGGACTCCGAAAACGCAAAAAAACTGTCAGGCACCTGGAATTGAAGAACCCCAGAGGCAAAAGTCTGACTCCGGAAAAAACTACAGGGGACCAACTTCACTCGGCAACGCAGAAGCTCAACATTTCCTTTCCTAGCTACATGGGGGGGGACTGGTACTACTTCACCCGAAAGCACAGGCCCTTTTGGACTCCGCTTCATAAAAGGGAAACGAAGAAATCTAACACCAGTAACCATATTATCTTCCTGAAAATACAACTGATCTACGATTAAGGCAGAAAGAAAAAGACGCATGCCACCTCTAAAGAACATGCTGATTCTTACATAACTACAACCTTTCTCGATACCATGAATACCCTATGCCAACTCTCCATAAGAAGCCTGAAATGACTCATAAGGGCTTGAAGGGATAGTTGTTGCATCTCTCCCCAGTACCGGGAGAAAGTGGAGGAGGAGCCTTAAAAAGCTACAAACCGAGATTTATCCTAATCTGTCGGAAAAGAAGGAGAACCATCTACAGGAACATTAAGAAAACGGGGGCCGGCACTCACTAGAATGCTAAAGGGATTCCACTTGATTTCTCAGTTCTAACAACCCCCCCTAAAGGAATAAGAGTCACTTTCATTAAAAGGGGGGATCAGCAGGGGATAAAAGCTCGTTGTGTCTCGTGGTCCAGAATCTCTGGGCCTCAGCATCGCGGGGCACAGTCAAAGAGAAAGGACCGTAATTGGAGGATTAATCCCTCATGTCTGGAAAGAAAGAGAAAACTAGGTAAAGATAACGTGAGCCTTCTGTGGACAAAAAAGACCCAAGGAAAGCTCCCAGAAAGGGACTCTCAGAAACCAGAATGTTTTGGAAGGGTTCGAAAGTACCCCAACCATGAGAAGAATATGTAAGGCTCCGGAAGGAAGGAAGTCATAAGAGGGGTTGAAGAAGGTACCACAGCAAAAGAAGTCCGGGATGTTCATAAAAGGTCAGACCTACCTCAAATGTGGTCTAATGGGTAAATACGCGAATGGTCCAGAAAAACCCAAATTTTAACTCGGAGAGGGGAATTTCCACGTCCCCCCGTTCAAGCATCTCCTCAAAAAAGAGAGCCGCTCCGGTCACCGACAAAAAAACGGAAACCCTTCATCACCTCAAACTCAGACGGATGATTAATAAACCACGTCTCAGAGGGGAAAATCTGTCCTCTAGGCGGGTTGTGCTCCATCTTAATTTTTTTTGGAGGGGGGGCTTGGAGGACAAATTTTGGTAGGGTTTAGTACAAGGGGGGTTTCAAAAAAGGGGTAATTGGTCTCTGGGCTCATGGTTGGGGGGGTTGCAGCAAAACTCACGAGAACCCCCATGACCAATACAAATACATCCTCTTAGGGTGCTTCCTCTCTTGACAGGCAGAGGGGGTGAAACGTTGGAATGATGGCGAACTTTTTTTCCAGCCGGCCCCCAGGGTTGATGAGGAAGCTTACTAGGAGAGAGACTCACCGCAGAAAGATAGGAAAGAGAGTTTTGGCAATAATAGAAAAATGGATGGCCCTGGGGTTTGAAGGCAAGGAATTGTGCCCAAGAACCTATCAGGCACCGGGGAAGCATGTCTTACACTGAAACGAAGAATCGGATTTTCTTATGATGAAGTTTCCCGAGTGGGCTGGAAAATCAATCGAATACTATTCGAAAAACATCATACTTAAAAGGGAGAGGGGTCAACGTCCATAGGCCTGTGGAATAGAAAAAAAAGCTGAATGCCCAAGGTATTGCTCAACTAAAGCTTATTTCAACTAGATGCCAGTTCAGGTCTATAAAAAAAAAGTGAAGGAAGCTCTACCGCCTACTCTTCTTCACATGCTTCGTGGGGAGGACGGACTGCCTTGTGCAAAAATGACCGGAAGCGCTCGTCGGGGAGGGGTGGAGAGTGGGGGGGGGGATGGGGGGAGGAGGGGTAGGAGTGAGGGAAAAAAGGGGAGGGGGGTGAGGGGGGGAAATGGGGTGGGGGGAGGGGGGGAGGGTTGCGGCAGGAGTGAGAGGGTGGGGTGAAGGGTGGGGGTGTAGGGGGGGGGAGAAGGGGGGGGAAGGTAGGGGGGAGAGGGGGGGGTGGGAAGCAGGGGGGGGGGGGGAGGGGGGAGTGGGGATGGGCGGTGTGGAATGGAAGGGGGGGGGTGGGAAGGCGGGGAGGGCGGGATAGGGCGGGGAGGAGGGGAGGGGATGGGGGAAAGGAACAGAGAGGGAGAAGGTGGGGGAAAGGGACGGGAGGAGAGAGGGGGGGTAGGAAGGGGTAGAAGGAGAGAAGGGGACAAGCGGGCTTATTAGGGCGGGAAGGGGGGGGGGGGGGAGGGGGGAGAAATAGAAGGGGGAGGAGATAGGAGGGGGGGAGAGAAGGGAGGAGGGGGAAGGTAGGGGTGAGAATGGGGGGGGGGGGGGAGTGGGAGGGGGGGGATTGGGGGGGGGAGGTGAGGGGAAGGGGGCGATGGGAGGTGGAGAGAGAGTGATGAAGGTGGGGGGGGTAGGGGGGGAGGGGGGGGGGGGAGTAGGAGGGAAAGAGAGAGGAGGAGGAGGGGGGGGAGTAGGGAGGGCAGGCGTGGATGCAGAAGAGGTCGGAGGGAAGGGGGGAGGGGGGAGGGGTAGGAGGGTGGAAGTTAGGGGGGGGGCTGGAGGGGGGGGTTGGGAAAGGGGGTAGGGGGAGGGGGGGGAGAGGAGGAGGGAGGGAGGGGGGGGAGGGGGGGGGGAGGGAGAGGGGGGGGGGGGGCGAACGGGGTTGGGGGCGTTAGGGGAGGGGGGGGGGAGGGGGGGGGTGGAGGGGAAGGAGGAGGTGGGATGGAGGTAGGTGCGGGTAGAGGAGAGGGGGAAGGAGGGGGGGGGTGGGTGGAGGGGGGGGGAAATGGAGGGTGGAGGGACGAGGAAGGGGGGGATAGAGGTAGGGGGGAATAAGGTAAGGGAGAGGGAGGGTGAGGGGGGCGGGACGGAGTGGGGGTAGGTAAGGGGGGGGAAGGGCGGACGAGAGGGTAGGCGGGGAAGGAAAGAAAGGGGGTAGGGAAGCTGAGGGGTGGGAGGGGGGGGGAGGGGGGGGAGAGGGTGGGGAGGAGGGCGGAGGCAGGGGGTGAGTGGGAGGGGGGGAAGGGGGGAGGGGAGGAGGCGGGTCGAGTTGAGGGGGGGCGGGGGGGTGGGGGGAGGGAGGGGGAGAGTAGGGGGGGGGGGGGGGGAATGGGAGGGCGGAGGGGGAGGGGTTTGGAGGGAGAGCGGATGGGTGGTGGGTTGGAGGGGGGAGGGTGGGGGGATGGGGGGGGGAGGGGGGGGAGGGTATAGAGGGGGGATGGGGGGAGATGTAAGGGGCTGAGGGGAGGGGTGGGGGGCGGGGGGGTAGGGGGACGGGAGAGGGGGGGAAAGAGGGGAGGGAGGGGGGGGGGGCGGGGGGGACGGAAGGGTGAAGGGGGGGGGGAGGGGAGCGAGGGGAAGGAAAAAAGGGAGTATGGGGGGGGTGGAGAGGGAGGGGTGTGGAGGGAGAGGGGGTGAGGGAAGGAGGGTGTTGAGGAGGGGAGAAGAGTAGGGGGGCGAAGGGGGGGGAGAGGAAGGGAGGGGAGGGGGGGGGGGTGGGGGGGAGGTGGGAAGAGTAGGAATGCGCTGTGGGGGGGGGGGGGTGGGGGGAGGGTGGAGGGGGATCGTGGAGAAGGGAGGGTGGGGGGGAGGGGGGGGGGAGGGGTGGGGGGGAAGGGGGGGTTTGTAAGGGGGAGGGGGGGGGATGGGCGGGGAAGATGGGGGGGGGGGCATATGGTGGGGGGGGTGGGGGTGGGGGGGGGATGGGTGGGGGGAGGAGGAAGGGAGAGTGCGGGGGGGGGGGGAGTGGGGGAGTGGGGAGAGTGGGGTGACGAGTGGGGAGGGGGAGGGAGGGATAGAAGGGGTGAGGGGGGGGAGGGGGGGAGGAGGGGGAGGTAGTAGGAGGGGGGGGGGGGGAAAAGAATTGGGGGAGGGGGGGGGTGGGGGGTAGGGGATAGGGAGGGGTGTGGGTGGAAAAGTTGGGGGGGAGGTGGGGGGGGGGGGGGGGGGAGGGGGGATGGGGGGGGGAGAGGGGGATGGGGGTAGGGGGGGTGGGGTAGGAGGGGGGCGGTGGGGAGGGGGGGGAGGGAAGGGGAAGAGGTGGGGGAGGGATGGGGGGAGGGGAGGGATGGTGGGGGAAAGGAAAGGGGGGGGAGGAGTCGGGGGGTGCGTGGGGGGTTGGGAGGGGGGTGGGCGGGGGCCGAAGGGGGGGCGTTGGGTTGGGGGGAGGGGGGGGGGGGTGACGGGAGGGGGGGGGGGGATGAGGGGGGGGAGGGGGGGGTGGGGAGGGGGAGAGAAGGATGGGGAGCTGAGGGGAAGGAGGCGGGGGGGGGTAAAGGGGGGGGGAGGGGAGGGGATGGGGAGAAGGGGAGGAGGGGGGGGGGGAGGACATAAGGGAGGGGAGGAGGGAAGGGAAGGTTAAGAGAGGTGGATGTGAGGGGCGGGGGTTTAAAGGAAGGGAGGGAAAAGGGGGGGGGGGGGATAGGCGAGGGTGGGAGGTAGAAGTAGGGGGGAGGGGGAGGGGGGGGGAGGAAGGGGTTTAGGTGGGTGGGAGAGGGGGGGGGGGGGTGTGGGGGGGGAGTATATGGGGGCAGCGGAGTGGTGGGATAGAGAGTGGGGATAGGGTAGGAAGGGGGGGCAAATGGAAAGGAGGGAGGGGGGGGGGGGAGGGGGGGGGAGGGGGGGGTGGGGGGGGAAGGAAAGGGGGTGGGCGGGGGAGGTGGGGGAGGAGGGGGGTAAGGGGAGTAGGGTGGCATGATGAGAGTAAAGAGGATGGGTAGTGGGGGGTGGAAGGGGGGAATAGAAGTAGGAATAAGTGTCGGTGGGATAGGAGGAGGAGGAGGAGGGGGGGGGGAAAGGGGAGGGAGAGGAGGGATTGAGTAGAACGGGGGACGGGGGGGGGGGGGGGAGGAAGTGAGGTGGTGGGGAAAAGGGATGGTTAGGAGGGGTAGAAGGGGGGTAGTGGGTGGGTGGGGGAGGTCAGAGGGGGGGGGGGGGGGAGGGGGGTGGGGGGGTGGGGGGCAGGAAGTGGGATTGGGGAGAGGGGGGCGAAAGGGGTGGGTGGGGAGGGGGGGTGAGGGCAGGAGCGGGGTGTGGGAAGGGATGAGGGAGAAGGAGGGAGCATGGGAGGGGAGTTGAGAGGAGGGGGGAGGGGGAGTGGGGAAAGGGGGAGTGGGTGGGAGAGGAGTGGGGGGGGGGGAGGAAGGGGAGGGGGGGTGGTGGGAGGACGAGGGGGAGGGAAGATAGGGGTGGGGGGTGGAGGGGGTGGAGACTGGAAGGGGGGGAGTAAGGTAGAAGGGAGAATGGGTAGGTGGAGGGGCGGGTATGACGGGAAGGTTGAGAGGGGATGGGAGGGGAAGGGGTGGGGGGTGTGAGGAAATAGGAGGGGAGGGCGGGTGGGAGTGAGGGAGGTAAGTGGGTGGGGGGGGTGGCTGTGAGCGAGGGTTGCAGGGTGGGGGAGTGGTGGAGGGAAGGAGAGAGGGCGGGGAGGGGAGGGGGAAGGGAGGGGGAGGGGGAAGCGGGTGCGGGGAGGGTGGGGGGGGGGAGGGGGTGGGGGAGGAGGGTGGGGGAGGGGGGGGGGGAGGGGGGGGGGTTGGAGGGGAAAGAAGTTGAGGGGTGGGGGGTGAGGGGGGGGGGGGGGGGGTTGGAGATTAGAGGGGGGAGAAGATGAAGGAGAAGTGAGTGGGGGGTGGAGGGTGGGAGGCGTAAGGTGGGGATGGGCAGAAAGGCGGGGAGAAGGGAGGGGGGGGAGTGGAGCGGGGGGGGGGGTTGAAGGAGGAAAGGGGGGGATGAGAGGGGGGGGAGAAAGGAAAAGGGGGGGGGGGGGTGGGGGGGGTGGGGGGAGGGTATGAGAATAGAGTTGAGGGGGAAGGAGGGAGGAGAGAGTAAGGTGGGGGCAGGTGGGGGAGGGACGAGGGGAACGGGATGGGGGGGGGAGGAAGGGGGGGAGGGGGGAGGGGGAATAAGGGAGGGGGCGAGGGGTACGGGGTGGAAGGGGGGGTGAAGGGGGAGCGGGTGGGGAGGGGGGAGTGAGATGCGGGGTGATGGGGTGTGGGGGTGTGAGAGGGGGGGGAGAAGAGTGGGGGGGGGGGGGGGGGGGGGGGGGGGCGAGATGGGGAGAGGAAAGGAGGGGGTCGACGGGGGTGGGGGGAAGGGGGGGGGTGAAGGAGGGTTAGAAGGGGGGGAAAGGAGGGAGGTGTGGGAAGGGGATGTGGGGAGGGGGGGAGGGGGGGGGGGGTGGGGGAAGAGGGGAGGGGTGAGGGGGGGAGGGGGAGGGGGGGGGGGGGGGGGGGGATAGGGGGAGGGGGGGGGAGGTGATGTAGGAAGGGAGGAAGGGGGGGGAGGAGGGGAGGGTGGGGGAGTAGGTGGGGGGGAAGGTTGATAGTAAGGGGGGGGGGTTGACAAAGGCGGGGGGGAGGGGGGGAGGAGGGGGAGGGGGGGGTGGGGGGGCTAGGGGGGGGTTGGGGGGCAGGGGGGGGGGGCGGAGGGGGGGGGGAAAGGGAGGGGGGGTGGGGGGAGGGGAGGGAGGGAGGGAAGACATGTGGGGGAAGGAGGGGGGGGGGGAGGAAAGGGCGGGGCGGGGGGGAGGGGGTGGGGATAGATGTGATGAGAGAGAGGGGGGGGGAAGGGGGTGGGGGGGGGGGCGGAATGAGGGAAAGAAAGGGTGAGAAGGGAGGGGAAAATGGAGGGAGGGGAGAAGTGGGAGGGGGGGGAGGTGGTAGGAGAGGGGGGGATTGAGGAAAGGGGGGGGAGGTGGGGGGATTAGGGGGAGAGTGGGGGGGGGGGTGGGGCAGAACGGGAAGAGCGGGTGATGGGGGAGAGGGGGTAAGGTCGGGAGGGAGGGTCGGGGGAGAGGGTGGGGGGAAGAGGGGAAAGAATGAGGACGGGGAGCGAAAGGAGGAAGGTGGGGGTGGAGAAGGGATACCCCCTCCGTCACCAGTGATACCTTCTCCACGGAAAGGTTAAGAGAGTGAAGCTCACATTTTTGGGAAGGCTTTGCATCTTTGGAAATAAAGGAGAGTCTCACAAATCAGGACGGGGTGGGTGCTCAAGAAGGAAGGTGGGTCTTCGTCGCGTCGGCCTTTACCCCCACAAAATACCGGGGGGTTGGGGCGCTCGGGGGGAGGAGAGAAGCTCTTCAAAGCCAAACACCGCGATAGGGAGATGTCATCAACAGGGAGACAGATCATATTTTGCACTGGAAACAATTTAACAATAGGTGGCGGGTGACCAGGG
>Ga0179593_1286105_pt1 | contig 14591 bp, 17 predicted proteins | sample CZODoug2_1_08_16_FD_185931 | JGI IMG/M metagenome (GOLD analysis project Ga0179593, IMG submission 185931) | Vadose zone soil fungal communities from Angelo Coast Range Reserve, California, USA - CZODoug2_1_08_16fungal (PacBio error correction) | ecosystem: Environmental > Terrestrial > Soil >...
CCCCCAACTGCTCGCGGAAATCAATTGCCAGCCCGGAGGAGTGATTGCGTGTCCAGTCCGCGAAAACGACGAGAAAGCCGGCACAAAAAGCCCAGAAAGTGCGCAGCGAGCAGCATAAGTGGGAGGGAATAATCTGTACACGTAAAACGGGACCGGCCGGTCGACAGAGACTAAAAGACGGCGGCAAGGAAACAGGGTGAAGCTGAACATTGAACTAAAGGGCAGAGAGATAAAATCTTGACAAATTGCCCGCGCAACAGCAAGGCATTAAACTTCAATGGGGAGGGGAGCCTTTACTCAAATTGTAGCCACAATGCGGTGCACGTGATCTCGCAGGGTCGAAGAGAGGGAGCGACGATGATGACTTTGGTCCAACTCAGCGTAAAGAAGACTCAATGAAAAAAACGGGTGTAAGTGGGAGTCGTGGACGAAGGATGGGGCCAAGCCGCAATCGGGCGCAGCAATCTACTCGGTTTGACCAGAGTCTGCGAGTAAAAGTGTGCTTCTGGGGTGAGAGGAGGACCTTAGACCCGGAGGTACGCACGAGGAAGGATCCATGCGGAGGGAAAGAAGAAAGAGATCTGTGAGAAGAAAAAGCAAGCCACAATCAAGAGGTGTAAGGAAAGTAATAGTTGACTCTGGAGAGTCGACGGAAAAAAAAGCGCAGGAAACCATAATAAACTCTGGGCGGGGGGAGTGCTAAGAGAAAAAAAAACCTGCAATAGATGGGGAAGGCTGCGGGCCAACCAGAAGGGGGAAAAGCAAACTGAAAAAAATTCAGCAGCTGCGACATTCGAGGTGTATTGCAGAAGAACCGCGAAAAAGTCTGCCATAAGCGGATAGGATTCCAACAGGGGGTCCCCTTATAGAAGGGAGAGAAGCACTTCACGCCGGTCGAAGGAATAGAGTTCAGCAAAACAACGGGAGTTCGGTGACCGACAGAAACTCCCAAAACCAGCATCTCGGGGCGTAAAGGTGTATCAGTGCCGCCTTAGGGGAGAGAGAAAAACTAGGGGAGCACAGAGCGTGTTGTGACCTAAAGGGAGCAATCCTCTAGAATCGAAGGATGCCGGGAAAAAAACGGAATGATATAAGGAAATTGCTTCAGAGGATAAGGGGGTGATCTAGGCTCGGAAGCTAGGGTCCTATAGTCATCATAAGTGTGTTGGCAGGATGGGAAAAACGCGATCAGTCAGAGGAAGCAAAAGGAGAGAAAACATTGAGCATCGACGCGAAGTCTTGAGTTCGTCGGGAGGAAAAAAAAAACCCTAAAGAGATCACAAATAGAAAACGTACGCGCTGGGAACGTAAGGGCATGTCGGAGAGGCTTGGAAAAGAAGCATCACCGAGACACGAATTCGGATGATGAGATGGCTCCCACCAACACAAAAGACGATAGTCCGAAAGTGATAAACGTAGTCCAGGGAGCAAAATGAGAGAGGATCCAAACCAGGGACACAAAAACGGGCGGAGAGAGATAGAGCTACGAGTTAAAGAAACGGAACATGAGTCTTCTTCTCCAGTGACCGTGGTGGGATTAAAGAAAATGCTATCCTCATTATAAGAGCGCGTGCTCGGAAGGGGGCGGATCGTAAACGGAACTCCGAAAAAAAAACATTCAGAAGAGGTAAAATTGAAAGGGGAAGGAGTTGAAGTTGAATTTTGCCTGAGCCGAAAGTCTGCCATGAGTGGAGAGACAGGGGACACGCATCTCAAACCTAGACTCGCGATCCACACGGAAAGAAAGCGAATTGGAAGGTTTACGAAGCGCGAATTATCAGAGAGGAGGAGAGTTAGAAGAAACATCTGAAGATGAAAAACGCGAAGGAGTGTCTTCAGGAAGGAAACCGATGTTTCGCCTTATTCCGATCGATTCAGAATCGTACGCAGGATCAAAAAGAAGAGGGGGCAAATCACCAGACCAATCAAGGGAGGGAAGAAGTTATATAAAGGTTCACAGCTTTCTGCAATACCACTTCCTCCTCGCCGATTTTAGAACGCGGAAAAGGGGAAAAGGAGGTCCATGCGGGGGAAGGAGCTTTGTCCAACAAAGAAAAACGCGCTGTAAGCTACGCGCTTGAAAAACGCCTGAACGGAGAAAAAACTTTAAGATACGCGAAAAATTGGTGGAAAACAACTCGGCGAGCAGGAAAATCAGCGAAGGAGCGAGGACCGGGAAAGCTCGACTACGACAACTGACTGAGCGATATTTGTTCGGGGTAAAGAACGTAGACAGAAGGAGAAAAGAACTTAAAGCCGAGAAAACTTCAGGGAAAACGAATATACCCAGAATAAAGTCGATGAATATTTGCTCTGTGCTCTCATAAACAGGCATCCGGGCAATGCTTTCAACAAAGATAAGAAGAGAAGGACAGAATCGTTACCCAGTGGCCACGCACTGGTTAAAGGGGTCGCAAGCGTCAGCTAGAAAAGGAGGAGAGGGAAACCTTGAGAGGTAATCGCCCTAAGTACAAAAGGCACTTTCCCACGGGATAGGAACAAGGGAAGGGAAAAATTCTGGAAATGAAGGCTCCAAACAGGAAAAGAGGAGTTTCGGCGAGAACATGAAGCCGGTGACCAAAGCACCGGCTGAATGAACAAAGTGATCTCGAAGGACCCTTAACGCCTGGCAGGGGTTACGAGGCCTAAAAATTGAACAGCTTCGGGGCATTAGGATTAAACCCTGGCCTAAAAAAAAAGTCGTCGCCAATTACGGAAGACGGCACGTAATGAACGGGGGGACTGGAGCAATTTAAGGAAAACCAACGTCGAGAAAAAGAATACAAGAGTGATTGCACCGTAAGGAGGTTTTCGAAAAACTCCCTGCCCGAATTCATCCATATTGCCAATCCCACGGCGAAGTGAGAAAGGAGAAGAGGAAAACATCAGGATCATAGGGTGAAGGGGGCAGTCTTCACACTGCTACAAGCAACCATCTCTCGACACCAACAACGAGAAATATAAAAGAAGATGCAAGGGGGAAAAAGGACCCGAAATGGGAAAAGAGGAGTCTAGTACGGGGAAAATAATCAAAGCAATTAAGTGCAAACACATTATCACGGGCAAAAAGGTAAAGGAAGCAAAAGTCAGAGGAAATCACTTGGTTGTATTCGGCGGAAGGGGGGAAATTTGGGAGGGAAGGAACGCCTTCATAAAGACAACTGGCGTCTCACCGCCCGGCAAAACGTACGGGCGGAAAATGGTTCAAGATCATCAAGAAAAGAAAACAAAAGATGGTCAGCAGTCGCTAAGAAGGACCAGAAGCAATTAGGGAGTGCGTAGGGGGGACTGCTCGAATGTCCTCAGGAGTGAAGAGCATTCCAAACCGCGGAGACTCGACGGCCATATGGACGGGAGGAGAAAGAAGCACAAAAGGTCGAAAAAACGCCGTTTTATCCCCGGGGCAAAAGAGGGGAAAAAAGAGAATTTTGCGCAAAAAAGACATCGGCAGGGTCAATTTCGCGTACTTAAATGAGGACGCTTGCTGAAGTAAAAACTGAAAAGAAGATTTCAACGCTGAAAGAGTACAGGAGGGGGTACAGAAGGAAAATACTACTGTTAGTGTCACGTGGCGACGAGGCAGAAAAAAGACATCTAGGAAAGGATGGGGGCGGCCGCGTGCAAAACGAACTCGGAATTCCCGTCGAGAGAATTCAGGTCGTCAAGTCATGACTAAGAAAAGAAAAGAGAAGGAAGTCGCCGTCTAGGACGCGGCGACAAGCGAGAGGGGAAGGAGGGAACCGAGAAAAGTTGGGAAGAAACCACTGTCGCGCTAAAAAAAAAAAGCTGTATTCAAGTTCCACGAAGACCATCCGCACTCTCAGCACGCGATGAAGGAAAGTAAGAAAAGGCCACTAAGGGACCCGAAAAGTCAGCGATCCGAGGCAATTTTCATGAAAAAGAAAAAAAAAAAAGACTTGCAAGAGAAGGGATCGTCAGTGGAACGTCATCCTGAGACTAAAGGAGTGAATCGATCGACCAGAAAGAAGTAACGTTGGGGACGCAGCCACAAGGAGAAAGCCGGGTCGGGGAATAGTCGGAGAGGAGCTCAACCCGACAGCCTCTCCACTGACTACGGCGGGTCCCGCAAAATAAAAGCCGGAAGCCGGTTGCGATATAGGTGCTGCGCTGTATTAAACGGAAGTTTCTCCCATGAATACTCGCTGAGACAATGGCAACCGGAGAAGAGCCAAGGGACACAAGGACGGGAGGAACGCACGGATTTAAAATGTTGGCGGCGTTCAGACAGCCGTCAACCGGCCAAAAGGTTCGACGTAAAGAAAGGAGAAAAAAGGAAGATCCCTATGTGATGGGCCGTGAACGAGCGAAAGCCTAACGAACCGAAAAGTAGAGAAGGTTTGTAATCATCAAAGTGGCGGGAGAAAAAGCTCTTCGCACACCGGTCGACCTGCTCGGAAGAAATCGGGGGGGAGAAGGACCGATAAAAGGCTGACGCGGGTGATGGATTTCGTGACAAAAAAGAACTCCTCCAATTGAGAACGGCTTTGGCAAGGTAAAATGCAAGCTGTTCGCTAGGTTCAGGAGAAAGTCTGCGCCAATACGTCTAGAAAAGAAGGCCAACTGGGAAAACATCTCGAAGGGCGACGATGCAAAGGTTTAACGAACGGCACCAACCTGGCTAGTATCCTGGGGGGAAGGGAAAAAAGAGCCTTCAATAACGCAAAAACTCTGAAGAAGAAGGGAACCGATCTTCATGCACTTTGAGGACGAAAAAAGACGGAGACTGTCACGGAAAAGAGCTGGGACGATGGCTACCATCAGTTCTAGGCAGAACTCGGATCTTACTCAAAGTGCGGAAACACCTAGGAAAAACACCTCGCTGTGGGAAAGAAATCGAAGTTCACCGAAAGACAAAACAACTTTGTGTTTATCTGGGAAAGAGGAAAAGTCGTCCGTAGATGCAAGGGGAGCAGGGCACCCCCGTGAATAGAAGAGAGGTGGCCGCCCCTCTCGCTCGCGTGGGCACTAAGCAACACACCGCGAATGAAAAGCACTGACGACAAGAGGGGAATTCAGAACGAGGAAAACAGAAGACCCTCTATTAAGTAGAGGGGAAACCCAGCTCTGCCGAGTATGCATGAGAATGGACATCGCCCTACTCTACAATAGTAAAGAATCATTGGGACAAACATGCTCTCGGGGTCTTTACGAAGGGAATCAAAACGCGGCGTCGTCAAGCTCTTCTGATGCCTCTTCGGAAGAAAGGCATTCTCCAAGCGAGAATCACTTCACTCTAATCACTGAGGAGAAAAAATCTTAAGATTTAAAAATAGAAAAAAGCTGGCGGAAAAAAAACGAGGCCACCGGGGGGGGAAGGAGAAAAAAAAAATAACACCCGGTGTTGGCCTCCGCTTAATGAAACGCGCTTTCGAGACAACAAATTCACTCACAGGAGAAAGATAAAGAAGGAGACGCAAAACCGAAAGCTTGGGGTAAAGAGAACTTACTCCGAGCTGAAGTGGGCGCCTGCTTGGCGCCGGCGAAAGGGGAAAAGGGATTCGAAAAAATACCTTTCTTCACTAACTATGCAGGTCAGCCCTCCGACCTCCTGAACTTCGAGCGGTTTGCGACCGGCAACTTGGGAAAAAAGAGAAGTGGTAGAAAAAAGCAAGACCTGCTTGGGCTCGCTGAGCACGAAAGATGTGGGTAAACGCTCCTCGCCTTTCAATTATAAGGAAACTTCAAATCCAAAAAAGGAGTGAAGGTCCCGGGGCTCAGCAACAAGGATTATTATTAAAGAGAAAAAAGGAGAAAACGAGAAGTAATCAAGAAAAGGTCCCGCCGGCGGATTCTTGCGTGCAAAGGAGAGACGGAACTAAAAAAGAGAAAGTCAGCAGATCTGCAGAGATCATCAATCAAAGGGGCGTCAGGCACCTTTGAAATGTCTCCTTGCTAAGAAGGAGCTTAATAAGAGGGCGGCGCTGACCGGAGGCGGCGCAGCAACGAAAGGCCGGCTGGGAAGAGTAAAGATGTCAAGAAAGTTCTCAGTGAAGTAATGAAGAAGACAGCGTAATCTGAGTCAATAAAAGCGTACCACAAGGTAGGTAAGGAAACAGGGGACGAATCAATAATTCCTCGATCCTGTGTCACGAAGGAAAAAACTCAGACCTGCAAACATCAGGGGGGTGTGAAGGAGGCTGAGGGGTGGGGGACGGAGATGCGGGATAGCAGGCAGCAATTCCTCAGAAGAAAAGTTTCCACGCATGCTGTCGAGGAAGGGAGGACAGGAGAAGGCATCCTGGACTGAAGGAGAAGGACACTCTACATCGGACTTGACTACAAGAGAGAGTTGCTGTTAAAAGAAAACCACGCGAGGGAAGGAGGGAGGAAGGGGGGGCTCTAGGGCGCCGCGCCCAGAGCTATGAGCTGCAATGGGAGTGGGCAAACCGTACACCTTCAATAAAGGGGGACAAGGAGCAAAGAGGGTTCGAAACAAGCCGGGGAGCTGCTGTAGGAAGGGAGAGGTTCTTTTTAGCGCCACACGAAAAAGGGAGGTCAAGAACGAGAGGTTCACCAGTGGTGCCCCGATCGAGTGCCAGACCCTAAGTCGCCTGAGACGGGTGGATTCTATTTTGAGAGAACACCAGGTTCAACAATTTCGTTGAAACACTTCGGCTCACACCAAAAGGACGGAAGCGGAAGCTTTTTGGGCGCGGGTGTCCCGCACAGCGAAGAGAAAAAGGTGCTGAAGAAAAGGAGTGGGGAGGAAAGGCGGCAACCCGCGCAGCGGGCCAAATCGCACTAAAAAAAGAGGCGGCGAAAAAAGAGGAAATAGGGAAAATTCTTCAGAATCGAACTCAATCGGGCCATCGTACCGCACAAGATAAGCAGGTTGGGAAGTGGGTCCTGGGCCACAGGCAACGCGCGAAAAAAATGCGAGAATCCCTTGAAACCAGAGAACGCCTCAAGACCTTCGGAGGCGTAGCCAATGACTGAAGAAAAATAGATCTCTACCTGACAAGGACCCCGACAAGTAAGAGCATGCAGGGAAAAGGAGGTTATTGCCAGGAAGAAGAAGACCATGGAGTTCCCACAAGTGTCATCGGAGCACCAACTAGAAAAGATACAGAAAGGCCGAATGGAGGTTGCCGATCGAGTCGCTTAAAATCGCTGGCAGAAAAACCTACTCAACAGAAGTCGTTACTCGTCTTGAGCGGTGCGCGAGTTAACTTCAAGAAAATAGTCGGATGTCGAACTTTGACCGTGTTCGGCCGCATCGGGAGCTTGCGGCAAGGAGACGGAAGTCGTGACGGAAAGACGCCGACACATTGAGAAATGCTGGCAAGTAAATGGGGGGCATGCGTTTCCGGGTGCATGGGGCGGAAGCCATTTAAGGCAAAGAGGATAAAAGGGGAAACTGTGGCCCACGCCGAACCGACCGAGGAAAAAAATATAACTAATGGGCGGGTCACGTCAGGGTATAGCAGTAGGCAGAGGGCTTGAGAGCAGAAAGAGACCGATTCGCGAACGAGGGAAACAATTGTCGATTCAAGTACCCGCACAAGGAGGTTAGGACCGGGGAGACGATAGGGGGGATGGAAAGAAGTCTTTCACGCAGGAGTGCCGGGGCGTCACTGTACGAAACAAAGAAATTGCTGACAGAATTGAAATTGTCAAGTGAGGAAAAAAGGAACTTTACCTCGGCACGATTTCCTGAACTGGGAAAAGAGACAGTCCTTGAAAGGATGGACGAAGGGAATAAGCGAGCAAGGAAGAGTGAACAAGGCAAAAAAAACCAAACACCTACAAAAAGACAACAAACAACCGGAAGACTACGAAGCGCGAGAATTTTGTTTAGCAACAAATCGTCATGCGGCCCCAGGGAGGACCAGAGACGGGGCAAAGGCCGCGACAAGAGACTGTACAGAGATATTTTTCGGACGGAAAAAGGTGAAAGAAGACAGGCGGATATACCTTCCGTGAAAAAGTTGCGCGCGTGCCCCCGCGGCCAGGAAAGATACCGATGGGGACGATTCTCTAGGAGCGCAGGAGTGAGCAAGAACAAGACGTATTTTCAAGGAGGAACCCGCAGAAGGGAAAACGGTACAGAATAAAACCAGGGCACGCCTGGTCAGATAATTTCGAAAAAAAGAAGGAATGGGAGTGGCGAAATTTCAACATTGCACCGCATTGAACCACCGGAACGCGGGCATAAAAAGATTACCCCGGTAAGGGAAAAAGACGGGCAATCCGCGAAGTCTGTTGAGATGTGTTATACGAAGTCCCGCGGCAGGTTCTGGAAGAAATCCCTGAAGGGAAAGACGGGCCAAAGCCGATGAATAAGAAATAACGCTACCGGCAAATCAGCCTCAGTGGCGATTGGGAAATCGGAAAAAAATTCTGAAACTGAAGGAGTGCATTCGTGTATTATACCCATCCTCCCATTCGAACGATATATAAAAAGGTCCCCAGGGCACTGAGATTCGAAGTTCGGTGAGCCGTGTAGTCCCAGCAAAAGTCGCGCAGTGGCCGAATACCAATGAAGGGGCATCGAAAACCTGGGTTACACGAAAAAAAGGCCCTATGAAAAATAAGTGGGGAAAAAAAAGTCATTGCCTTGGCGACAGAAAAATAGCACAGATGGAGGGAGGGTTTCAGGCAGAGGAAAATTCTCCTCAACCATCTCTAAAAAAAAAAAACGGAGGGAGAGGGGAGAAGGGGGAGGAGAAGTGTGAAGCACTTCACAAAGAAAATTCTAAGCATTATGTGCAAGATCAATGGCAACCCGGATGTTGGAAAAAGCTGATTGCATCTTCATGGGCGTGGAAAACAAAGGCACACACGGACGATGGAAATCAAGAGGGGAAAAGGCGAAAAAAACTCGGAAGGGGGACGGTAGGACAAGCTCAAGCGAACTTGGGAGAAAGACTAAAAGGAATCTACGTACGGCGAAGGGCCGCATGGGTCTCATAAAATGAAATGATAAGGGCAGCATCTCTAGGAAAGAGAACAGAGGATTTAAAGCTGAAGGGGAAGAACTAAGGGCTCATCATCGGTGCGCCCGAAAGAAGGACTCTGCGCGCGAAAAGAAGATTTTGAATCTTGAGGAAGGAAAGTAACAAGGGGGCCTCTGGCTGCGACGGGGGTGTAAAAAAACCAAAAAACAACTCAATCGCCCAACGATGGGTGACCTCTCTTTTGTCTCCCCATAACATAAAAAAGTTCACTTTCCAATAAAAGTAAAAGAACGCATTAGGAAGTCGGAACCAGATTGCCAACGCCGGAGAGTCAGTTAACCGGAGGTGTTAGTGGAAAAGAGCTTTTCATGAAAGGTAAACGCAAGAGCCAAACTCCATCTCGGTATTTGAGGGGCGGCCGAATAAAGAGGGGGAAAAAAAATCAGGAGGAACGCTATGATCTGTCTGTCTTCTATCGTCGGATAGGGAAAACACTATAATCGGGAAAAGAAGAAGGAGGGAAGGCGGGGAAGACACGCGTACGCGACGGAACCCGCATCGACCAGTTGGAGAAAGAGAAGGGTCAGATCTCACAGAGTACCGAGGGGGCGTCATCTCTAGAAAACAAGACGCAAGCGTAGCGCGTCGAGAGAACCAGTAAAAATCATAAGGAAAAGGTAAGACGAATCCGCGATGGGTATTTGAAGCAATCGACAGGAGAAAAGCGGGAGAAAGAAAGCGTGGTTGAGAGTCGGGCCGGAAGAAGTCCGGGAAGAGATGCTATCGATCTTTGTCCAGTAAAAAAAGGGGGTACTGAAAAAGAGGACATTGTCCGTGCGTAGGGTCGCGAATCCGGAGGCCTGGGTATTACATAAGAATAAGATCTTGACTACGGCGAGCGCGAAACAATAAAACAGACAAAAGAGACTGTGTACCGGGCTGATGCTGTTGCTCGTGAGGGGGAGTTCGACAAGGGAGATACTCTTTGGAGAAAGGTCGACTTCAATCGAAAACTCACAATGCACAGTATGGAAAGGTATGGAAAGTAATGTGGGTCGCGTTCCGACAGGGCCTGGAACAGGACAAAACACTTCAGGAAAATGGAGAACGAAACCGTGACAATTCTAGCACCCTATGGAGGGCAGTTAGAAGAGGAGGCACGAGGCCTCTCCTCCCTAAGAGTGGAGAGAAGGTTGGATCGAGCCTCAGAAGATGGGCTTTACCATTAAAGGGGAGGCGAGGAACAAAGGGAGTCAATGCTGAAGATGGGGTAATCGGGGGGGCCGAGAGAAAACGTGGCTTACGCAGGGGGAGGGGGAGGGGAGTCGCAATAACGCCACCGAATTGCGCAAGCTTTAAAGGAGGAGAGGTGGAGCGATGGTTCGAAGCTCTGAAAGTCAAGAACGAAGACGAGAAAGCGGGAACGCTGAGAAATGTTCTAGAAATGTGCCCGAAGGGATGCAGGGGAGGGGACCAGACTCACCACCGACTGAACTCTGCCAGAGCCGGAAGGGCGTCAAATCAGCGAGAGGAAGAGGGAATACAAGGCCGATCTGACCGTGATGCACGAGAGAAAAAAGGGAGAGAGGCAGCTCGAGCTCGGTCGACAAAAAAGGTTCTCTTCACAGAAGAGGGGGCGGTCGTCGATGGAGAAAAACGAGATACAGAGTACTACGAAAGGGAGGAGGGGGAAAGAAAAAGGAAGGTCAACCTAATCTGACCACTTTGGTGGTTTGCTCTGAAAAAAAAGCGGGGACAACACCGAAGACGAAGCAGGGACGGCAGGTCTCACGGGCAACCCCGGGAATAAAAATTGGGAAGAAAAGAGAGCTCGATGGACGCGCAACGAAGAGCGCTACTTTGAAGAGAGTGGGAGGCTAAAACGGGGGGGGGGAGAAGCCAGGAGGTTGCCCTCATTGCTAACATTGCAGGTGAGTAGAAAACGGGGGGGGGGACCTAAAGTATTCGTCTGCAGAGAAGGCTCCGGGCTCCTGGTAAAGACACGGGAGGGGAATGTGGTCATCCTAAAAAGTAAGCGGTGGTTCCGCGACTATCAAGAATCGCGCGTAGAAAAACTCGAAAAAAAATTAAGGAAAGGAAAGAGTTAAAGGCGGTCTCCAAACGAAAAACCTTCGAGGAAGCACTAAAAAAAAAAACACCTTATAGTTCGGAGGAAGTGGGGATTGCTGCTGGAGAAAGGACAGTCGATGACACCCGCCGAAAGAAAACAAAAAGGGGTTTGTGCCGGAGAGGAAGCGAATCACTAGTGAGAGAATATGAAAAACTCCATTCTCTGGAGAAAAGAAGAAGGGACCAAGAACGAAGTGGGGGGGACTTAGGAAGAGGGCTTCATCTCCTATGAATCGCCGCTGTTTTTCAGGAAGGAAAAGTGGGAAAAATAGGGGAATGCCAGGCCTGAAGGAAGGGAAGCTTCTGGTCAGCCCTCCAGAACAGGAGTAGAGACCCTTTAAAAGGGCCTGAAGGAGAAAAGGAAAAGGGAATAGAATTCCTTCCGTCAACACTCAACGGCTGACGCTGACAGAAAGAACCATGAGAAATTTGTAAAAAACCAGAGGAAGGGAGGGGAAGGATATGTGAACACCATACTATCTAGTCGACACGGCATTGATTGAAAGATCCGTTTGTAGACGCGAAAAAAAAAAAAGAGGGAGAAAGGGAGATATCAACCGTCCTTCGAAGAGAGGAAACTGGTCAAAAGGGCTAGGTCTTCTTTTCAAGATCACAAACCGAAAGGGAGGCGGGACCACATGAGGGGAAAAAGAAACGGAAGAGGGAAGAAGACAGCTTCTTTTTGTCAAAAGAGAAGAAAAACAAACAGAAAAAACGGCCTAACAAGGATATAGCCTGCGTCGTGATGGAGGACGAAACTGGAAAAGGAGGGGAAGCCAAAAGAAATCAGTCGATCTACAATCTTGAAAGGCTCCTAGGAAAAAAAGAAAGGAGGACATCTGCGAAACTCGCCGCCGGTAACAATTTGCGTTTTTCGTAGAGTAGAGGGAAGAGATGCAGGGTAATAGAGGGGGGGGGTGAAGCGGCGGATAGACCGGAAGCGCAGAAAAATCAAAAGTGGTGGAGCTAGAGGGGGAATAGATGCGGGCCCCGCCGCGAAATTAACCATCAATATACAGAGGGTGAAAGCAATTGCTTCTAGGGACTGAAGGTAGCTGGGCAAGTCCGGCGTTACCGGAAAAACTCTGAAAAGGGAGTAATAGGGAGAAGAAGAGGTGAGCTATGCGGTCAATCTAAAACCACAGCGCTCTGGTGGCCGATACGTTCTAGGGAGCATTAGGCTCCGCAGCGAAAGGAAAAGAAGAATAGGAAGAGTTGTAGTCCGCAAAGCACCGTGCATAGCGTGGGGAGCGCCCTGCGTCAACAGAAAGGAGAAAAGAGAAAAGAAAGATAAAGACTGCTTCACGCTCCGCTGTGTCGTTGGAGAGAAAAAAAAGACGAGTGAGGGACAGAGAGAGGATAGAGGCACCGGGGAAAAACGAGTACGTAACTTGCGCGACCTGGCCGCGCCGGTCAAGTGGGGAAAGAGAGGGGGGAGATCGAGGAACTTAACGATTTCGGTGACGAAACCCGCGTCGAGAACAAAAAGATCGGGGCAGATCGTACGCGTTGTATCCGCGGTGAAACGCCAGGGTCGAGTCGACACCCGCTTGCTATAAAAAATGTTGAGGGGGGGAAGAGAAGGAGGAAACCTCGGCCGCGAAAGGACTGAGATGCTAGGCATCCCTTCAGTCGGCACGTGATTAGTAAATAATATTATCAAAAGAGGAAGACGGCAAAAGCGAAAAAAAAATCATCATGGGGTGCCGGTGGCAGGTAAAACTCACAAGCGAAAAAAGGGCAGAGGAAGCAGCACAGTTGCCGCGGTCAGTTCGCGTACAGGAGTACAACGGGTGCGTCGGAACCAGAAAGGAGAAGGAAATCAGGGCGGAGAACCAGAGAAAGGACAGCCACGGCTGTCATTAGGCGGGCGAGGGGAGTTGAGAAAACCAATCCATAAAAACCAACCGGGTAAATTTAAAAGAAGAGGGGTCAAAAACACCTATTCACTAACTTGCGACAGTGATTGTCTAGAAAATGGAAGCTTTATACCGAAAAAACAGTCGCGGAAGAAGAAAAAAACCATATTACGACAAGAGGAGAGGAGAAGTCTTTCTATTGCAGGAAGGGAACCGCCATCAACATGCGGCTTTGCTGAGACGTGGCCGTGGACTGGGGAACAGATTTCTGAAGCCTAAGGCCTGAGTGAAGGGAGCAAGAACGCAGACACCATTCAATGAACTCAGTGAGAGCAAGTTGCCTGGAGTTCCTTCATTCCGTACCATTGAAAAAAAGGAGTAGGGGGGAGTCAATTTCAGTTGTCCTCATCTGAAACTCCCTCGCCTTCTCACCGGATAATGAGGGATGGGCTTTTGGTCGCGGGAGAAAGAGTAAAAGAGTCTTATGTGCGCAGCACCGAGGAAGGAGTGGGAAAAAAAGAGATATCGGGGAGTAAGCGTCAATTTTCTTCCTGAGGGAAAGAAACCATTGCTTTCGACCTTATCCATCGATTTCAAGAAGTCGGGCAGTAAAATGTCAAGCAAGGGGAATGAAACGACACAAAAAGAATTGCGCATGCTTTCTCATTTTCCTCAGGGGGGAGGGACAATAAAATTAAGGGGAAACTGGGGGAGTAGCAGGGACCTGAAAGTAGCACTTTCAGCGACTGGTCTGAGGGGAGAGAGACTCAGGGAAGGAGTGAGGCTGCTGGAAAGCGGTGCATCACCGCGTACCGGGAAAAAGAAAAGAAGGGGAGAAATGTGTCTACACTCGGAGATTGCTGGCCGCATCCTTCCAGCGAAGAGGTACGAAGCAACGGGAAGACAAAAAGACGGCTTAAAGGCGATTGTTTAGGGTACAGAAAAGACTACCTTCAGAACCTCAAAAAACGAACGATTGGTGCGGAAGGACAAAGACTGCCGATATATGACAGTACGTCGAGGGAAGGGAAACTGGCTCGACTGGGAAGAAAAGAAAAAAAGAAAGAAGGATTTAGCTGGAAAAAAACCGCTTCCTTGTAAACTGGTCAAGCGAAAAAAATGAAAAGAAGGGGGGCCAAAGGGAAGCAGCGGACCTGGAGGAATTGCGAAGGTGGGAACCTGGCCGATGATGAGAGCCACCGGAGCGGTCCGAAAAAAGAGGGGACCCAGGGGATAGTTCAAACGAACGCGGGCTCGTAGGTTGAGAGTTTCGGTAAGAGAAAAAATATGACTGGGGGGCTGATGAGAGACAAACTGTCCGTTCCAAAGCAATATAAGGAAACACTAGGGGAGAGGATCAGAACCGCTGAGAACAAGCATTTTCTAATGAACAAAGAACTCTTGGATTACCAAGTAGAAGGGACATTCGATGAGACAGCGCCCCCATAAAATAGAAAGAGGGCAGGTCGTTTTCAAGAACGTTGAATTTTATCTCAATAAAAAGGTACGCAAAGGGACCGAAGCCAAAGTTAGAGGGACAAATCGAATTTTCAGCTTTTGTATTACCTCCCCATGCAAAGAGGGATCAACGGGGGAACCAAGAGACAAGGGGCCTTGCAGTTGTCATTACCTATCAAATCATAAGAGAGGAAAGGTTCCGTCAAAGGAAAAATGAGAAGAAACC
>Ga0179593_1317045_pt1 | contig 14591 bp, 17 predicted proteins | sample CZODoug2_1_08_16_FD_185931 | JGI IMG/M metagenome (GOLD analysis project Ga0179593, IMG submission 185931) | Vadose zone soil fungal communities from Angelo Coast Range Reserve, California, USA - CZODoug2_1_08_16fungal (PacBio error correction) | ecosystem: Environmental > Terrestrial > Soil >...
CATCGGGGTTTAGGAGAAAAGGAGGACTCGGATCTTAACGAAGAAAAACCTTGGGGAACGAAATGCGGCCGGGGGAGGAAAAAAACGTAGTTCCGGAGCAAAAAACGTCTTTGGGATGAAAAGGGAAAGGGGAAGAATCACCTTCCTCATCTGCTTGAGGAGGGAAGGACAAGGAGAGGGAATCAATATCTCCTCAGGTCCTAAAAAATGACGTGAGGAGGCGAAATGGGGGGGGGGAGGGGCGTCGTGGGGAAAATCGGCTGTGGATTCTGAGAGGGGGGAAAAGGATTTGATTTTGGGGAAGGGACGGAGTGTCGGCAGATAGGGGGAGCGTCATAGGGGGGAACCCGAGCGTTCTGAGCGGAGGGGAAAATCTCAAAGAGTTGGGGCTGCCTTCAACGGAAAAAGCGAAGGAAGATGGAAGGGGGGAAACCGCCTGAAAGGGGAAGGGGGAACTAGACCATCGTTTGACAGCTGGGAAGTCTATCAGGAAGCAACCGTCACTTTCAAAAGACTTTCGTTGTGCGCGCGAAGGTCCTAATAAAAAAAAGGGAAAGTAATCCTTCAGGCACACGCGTGTATGGACAAAGGCTATTTACTAGGGTCACGCAGGAATTTCTGCCGTTCAAACGCGGTTTCGGGGAGGGGAAGCGCTGGAAGAAAGGAAACTTAGGGGATATTGGGGGAAAAAAAAAAAAAAAAAGGGATCGCATTGAGTCAAGGAAATCCGGCTTGCCTCTGAGATGAGGACTCATCGCGCAGAGCGGGAATGGCGTGGCGGCCGTTTACTCCCGGGGAAGAAACCCAAAGCCATAAAGAGGGGGGGAGAAAGGGGAGAAAAAAGCTAAACGCATAAAAGAAAAAAAAAATTCTTGTTGGGTTTTGGGGGGGTGGGAGCGTCTCTTGAACGAGACCGTTTTTTGTCCTTGGGGAAAAAAAGATTGAACAGAAATGGGGTACTCTCTCTTCGTTGGGAAAAAGAGAAACTAAAGCGACCACTCAAAAAATCTGCACGCAGGAGAACTACACAAGTTTCTTTGTACCAAAGAACTAGAGAATTTCAAACTTGAGGTTCCGGCTCCAAAAGAGAGAACAAAATTTTTAAAAAGCTAGCTTATGCCGGGGGAGGGGACCGAGCCGCGGTTTACAAGTGGAGAATGCCCGGGGGGGGGCTAGCCGCCATGTGAAGGGGGGAGTCTGGTTGTAACATTAGAAGGGAAGGAGGGAAAACGGGGAAAAGTCAGCCAGTCTGCTAAAACCTGACAAGAAAATCATCGGAGAGTGAACAGCAGAAAGCAGTCTTGAAAGGAGCCTTACCAAGAAAAGGAGGGAATATCCAGAATTTGAGAGTCCAAACAAATAGTTCGTTTATTTAGACCCCGTTGGCCAGTAGGTTGTAGTTTTTCTTCTATCGGGAAGGTAACACAGAGGGGAACCTATACAAAGGTGAAACCTGCAAAGGGGCAAGCGACGGTCCATTTACAGGAATTCACGCGATTTGTAAAAAGGGAAAAGAACCCTCAAAGAATGGGGTCACGCTGCCCACTGCTGGCAGGCGACATATGAAAACGTTCGATGCGGACCATCGGGAAGGGTTTCAGGGGACTGATTAATTAAGGAGCACGCATACTATCCAGAGAGAGAGAAAGGCCCTGGCAAGGGGGGGTCCGTGACACCTTAGAGGGACCGCTAGTTGTTCAACCAGGAGGTTTGTCGTACGAGGGAAAAGAAAAGCCGACGTGATACGACAAGAGGAAAAAAAGAGCAATCCATCAGGGAAAAAAAGAAAGGCAGGAATTCTCTTGGGTCGCCAGAAAGGGGGGCGTATTTGGTGGTTTGGACTGGTCGTGAAAAGCAGCAAGAATTCAAAGGAACTGTGGGGGGGGGAGTGAAGAAGGGGCACTCCCTCAGGGGGTCATAAGAACTGGCAGTACTCACTACACTGAAAAAAACCGTTCCGTAGAAGGGGGGGTCCCCCAGACACTCATGACGCAGTGTTCATTGCCCCCCGGGTAAAAGGGGGAGGATGGGGAACTTCTGCCGGGAAGACGTAATTAGAAGAGTGGACAGGATATACTAAGCCTAGGGGGGGACTAAAAACCGCTTTTCCTTCGAAGGGGGGAGGAAGGAATAATGACCAACGGAAAAAGGCCATAACTTGGGATAAACTAGCAGGCTCTCCAACTCGAAAAAAAAAAGAAGTCAGCTTAAATAGGGAAGAACGGGAACAATTAGGAGAGAAAAATGCCCGCTCGCTAAGTAACTACAAGCATCACCGGCGCCGGGGGGGCCAAGAAAACATATCCAAGAGGTAAGAAACCTGAGGCTCTGAAAAGGGGTAAGACCGATTAGGACCGCAAAAAGAGAAAAGAAGTGGGCACAAGGTTTGGCATTCAGCAAGGCCTTTGACACGGGGGGTCAAAAAGCTATTTCTGGAAAAGTTAACATGTGGAAACCTATTCAAAACTGGGGAACGGTGGCAAAAAACTCGCCCCGGAAAGGAGAAGTAAGAAAAGACCTTCATTACGGAGGGGTGGCAAAAGGGGAGCTTATGAAGGGAAAAAATCGTACTCTCTTCGAGCTAATTGAGAATAAGCACTGGCCAACTCTCAAGGGGGGGTCTGGGAAAATAGCCTCAAGACACTCTCATAACAAAAAGGGGGGGGGGACAGTAGAGTGATGCCTAGCAGACTCGAGAAGGGGCCGTGCGCTCGGCTCGAATACGTGATAAGGAGATGAAATCAGCACTTGAGGGAAGTCCTAAGATAAATGGAGAAAGGGATCTTCAGAGGGAGGACTGGAGATCGTCCGAGGCTGCGTTGGTGTAAGAAAGGCAAGTGAGCGATGAATGTTAGCATTGAACGTCAGACCAATGGGACATCCAATCAACATGGAAAAGGGGAGGGAGCCGACGGGGGGAAAAGTGTATCCAACTGGTCATAATGCGGATTAGGCAAATAAAACAGAAGGGGGGCACGAACTTAGGGGGGTTGATGTAGGGTCTGGAAGCTGATTTCGGTAAGATAGCGCGGGGGCAATGGTGAGGGACGGGGGCATTTTCAAGGAGGGAAAGAAATGTAGAGGCAATCGCCGCTAGGTGAAAAGGGGTCGAGGTCGGGAAGTCTTGTGCCGTTAAAGCAGGGAAACCAGTTAAGGATAGAGTGCTGCACGCATGTCCGAAACGCATGTTGTGAAGGGCAAAAAAAAATACAGTCTGGACGAAACAAAGGAGGCTCATTACAGGCAGCAGAAAATTGGCATAAGGAAAGGGGGGAGAAAAAAGGACAAGAAAAACCTGTGAAGAAAAGGGAGGTTGGACGCCGAGATGAAAATGGGGAAAAAAAGGGGGAGGCGTCGGTCGGAGGGGGAGAAAATAACGTGGAGGGATGGGAGGTGTTCTGCCGCGCAAGGATGGGAATTAGAAATGATCGTGGAACTTACCAAAAACCAATCAAATACTCAAAGAGGAAAAGGGAGTTTTGGAAAAAAGGGCGGGTCTTGGCTATGGAAGTTACGTATCCCGTTGTGGAGGGGCAGTAGTAATGAAAAAAACATAAGGGGGGGTTAACAATCAGATGAAAGGAGGGCTTCAAAAAATTAAAGGACTGCCTTGCAAAAAGGAAGAGGGGGATCCGATAAGCTCCTTCAGAGGTAGGGAGATGAAAAAAGGAGCCAGGGTTCGAATAGGTCAGAAGTCTTACAGGGGGAAGCGGAAGTCTAGTGGGCTTTGATGCGGGCGAAAGGGGGGCGTGAAAACGTAAGACATAAAAGGGAAAGAGCTTCAGGGCTTGGGTCGGGGGGGGTGAGAAATAGGGTTTGCTCATCAAGATCATCACGACGGTGTAGTAAATAAAGGAATAGGGAAGGACGCATACCCAGTACGTGAAGAGGAAAAAGCACGGTCTGTCTTACTGCCGGATGAAAGAGAAGGGGTCCTAAGGTCTTCGGTCAGGAGGGAAAGAGGATGATGGGAGCTGCGGTGAAAAAGAAGACTGGATCAGAAGGGTTGCATAAATAATATCAGTATAAAAGGCAGGGTGAACAAAAAGAAAAAAGTAAATGTTAGGAGAGAAAAGTCATCTTTACTTCTCACCGGAGAAAAAAGGCTTCAATAGTAAACATAGAGTTTTAAAAATTCGGGTCAGCAGCTGGTTGGGAGAACGGACAGTGGGGAAAAGTTCTCTAAAGGGGGGGGGAGACTTTTGAGTTCTTGGGAGGGGGAGACAGGGGGGAGGTGTGAGTTGGCGCTTAGGAGTCGCCGGGTAAAAATACATATATATTCAGATATTGAAGTATTGGCCAAAGGGGGAAAACAGCGGTCAGCGTAGGGGCGGAAAGAGAGAAACCCACCCGCATTAGGTTGTCTGCGTCTCAGCGGTGGAAAAGGGATCTAAAACACTAAAAATGAAGAACTTGTCTTTGAGTGTTGGGGAACGGCTGATAATAGGACGGGGAAAGGTAACTCAAGCCTAATCTCTCTCTTCTGCGCTGCAACGCTCACGCGCAAGGATCTGCACGGATTTAGACTTTGACGGAAAAAGAAGACAAATAGACATAAGCCGGGGAGGGTACATCGTCCCGAAGAAAACCGCTTCGTATGAGAATGAAATCAAAATCTGGACTCCAGGGGAAAGACTAAAAAAAAGCTTTTTCGGCAAGCGTACTGACTGGGGAGGCAAGGTAGGGGTACTGCCAGGAGCCTCACCATCTGCAGACTCGAAAAAAGTGGCCGGGGGGGAAAACCGCTTCTTATAGAAATCCAGGGACATCTTTCTCGGGAGAAGGGGGGGTAGAAGAGAGTAAGTAGGGTTTAAGCCGCCACGAACCATACCCTCTTTGGGCAAAACAACAGCCGAAACGCCGAGAAAAAGATAGAAGAAAAGCATGCGGGACAAACTTTTCAAATCAACTAAATGGAAATCTCAGATCAAAGGAAAAGGGGGTCAGCACAGGTAAGTGACAGGAAACTAAGCACTAAGTTATGGGCTTCATCCAACGAAGGGAGGGGGAGTCCATCATGTGTGAAAACCGAGTCGGACGGGGATTCGATGTATAATCTATATCAAAAACCTTATGAGGAAAGGAAGGAAAAGGGCTATACAAATCGCCTGCATCTGAAATGAGGGAAGCCAATAAGGTGAGGGGGATAAGAGAGAGACTCTGGCCGAACAATGGCAGGGACAAAGGAATCACATGAGTGTAAGGACGAAAAGGTACCCAAGGATCTTCTGTCCCATAGGGAAGAGGGGGTTGCCAAACTTCGCGGCCGGGGGGCACGCGTCATCGGAGGGGCAAAATTCGAATCTAATGTGGCCCACGACGTGCCGTTTGAGGAAGGAAAGAAAAGCGAAGGAAGAGGCGTGTCAAGGAATGAATTGCGGAAGGAAAAGAGTTTGACCGGATTTCCGGGAAGGGGGCAACCGTCGGCCCGCCTACATGCCGCTGGCACAGGGGGAGGAGTAAATGGTTTCTTTAGGCCGAATCAAACCGCTTGAGAAAACGAGCGGGACTGAAGATAAAGAGGATTTCGTCAAGTTTGAAAGGAGAATTTGTGAGGTTAGAATCTCTTTGGACCAGTGATTGCTGCTCGCGAGTTGACCCGAAACGGACCTCGGAGTCCCAGGGGAAAGAAAAAAAAAAAAAAAAAAAAAAAAAAAAAAAGAAAGAAAAAAAAAAAAAAAAAAAAAAAAAAAAAAAAAAAAAAAGGCAAAAAAAAAAAAGAAAAGACCAAAAAAAAAAAAAAAAAAAAAAAAGAAAAAAAACAAACACAAAAAAAAAAAAAAAAAAAAATTGAAAAAACAAAAAAAACAAAAAGAAAGAAAAAGAGAAAAAAAAAAAAAAAAAAACACCAAAAAAAGAAAAAAAAAAAAAAAAAAAAAAAAAAAAACAACAAAAAAACAAAAAAAAAAAGAAAACAAAAAAAAAAAACAAGAGAAAAAAAGGGAGAAAAAAAGAACAAAAAAAAACAAAGAAGAAAAAAAAAAAAAAAGAAATAAAAAAAAGAAAAGGAAGAAAAAAAAAAAAAGAAAAGGAAAAAGAAAAAAAAAAAAAAAAAGAGAAAAAAAAAAAAAAAAAAAAAAAAAAAAAAAAAAAAAAAAAAAAAAAAAAAAAGAAAGAAAAAAGGAAAAAGAAAAGAAAAAAAAAAAAAAACCAAAAAAGAAAAAGGAGGAAAAGGAAAAAAAAAAAAAAAAAAAAAAAAAAAGAAGAAAAACAAAAAAAAAGAAAAAAGACAAAAAAAAAAAAAAAAAAAAAAAGGATTTTTGCGCGGCAATGTGAAAACTTCAGTATCCAGTGGGCAAGGGCAGGCAGGGGTCAAGAACACCCACCTCACCCTAAAAAGGTCGGAGGATCAGGGGTTTTTGCGAATAAAACACTAATCAAAAATGCTTTTGGGTTGATTTGACTTAGTCCAGGTACTTCCGATGCGACAAGAGGGGGGGAATGTTGGCACTCATGCCACATGGAGGCTCTTCTGATGTGGGGTGCAAAAAAATAGAAAGAACGCCTCCACATAACAAGCTGCTCGTCCGGAAGACGCGTAAAGAAACCAAGGGGACTGGCGCAAAAAAAAAAAAAAAACATCACTATATCAGGAAAGGAGTTCCTGGCTGGGTAACAAGCGATGCCAGATGGTGGGTCAAAAGAAGCGCGCCGATATAAGGACTAAGGGTCCGGGAGGGAGAACCCTTGAATTGACCTGGAGGGGGGGAATTAACTATGAAAATAGTTGCAGAGGGAAACGGGATCAAATCAATTCTTCTGTGGGACGAGAAAGAACATAGCGGGAATGGATTCCCCTCCCCTCAGGGATCAAAAAACCTGACGTCAGGACCATAGTGAAAACTGTGGGACCTCAAAAGTTATTTATTCGCAAAAAAACGGCTAAATGGGTGGTGGCGGCTATCGTGAGATCACCACCGGATTCAAACCACGTGAACCGCGGAAGCATGGAATTACTTTCACGTGGGTGAAATTCCTCATACTAAAAAGATTTGGATCCAATAAAGAGAGCGACATAAGTAAAAAAACCGGCGGGAAGGGGGAGTTAGGTAGCCTGGAAGGATGCTGCCGGAACTAGTCGCAGAATGCTAAAAAAGTCAATGGGGGGACAGGAAACAGTGGAAAATCTGAAAGGTTCACACCGCGGTTTTGGCCGTAAGGATGCCATCGAACGGGGGAGAGAACAGTCTCTACCCCCCCCAGAAGGGAAAACAGCAGTCTCTAGAAAAGAACTTGCTGGGGGGAGGGGGGGGGGAATCGAAGGCAACGAACCCGTCAGTTGCAAAAGAAAACAGAGCCCTCCCGAAACGAGGGACGAACGACGCCTAAAGGGCAAAAATTATCTCGTGAGGAAAAAAAAATGAACTCGTTTGTTCGGGCAGGTTCGAAAAGCGAGGAAAATCGGGACTTAATTCAGCGCCGGGACTTCGCAGACGAAGGCGAGATGAGGAACCTCAAAACGTGGCCTCCGGAATGGCGTTCCCACTCTAGACGGGGGCACCGGTGTCAGGACGGCTCTTCAAACTCTTAATCGCCCGCAGAAGCTCTAAGCAGAGAAATTTGGAGCGAAAAAGTGACCCCATGCAGCGGCTAAAATGCAGAGAGAGAATGAAAACGACCTATCATCGGACCTATTTACCCTAAAAGGCCGGGTTCAAGGGCTGCGAGAATGATCGTCTTCTCCTAACTTTTCTTAACACATTTGAGGACCTTCAGCAATAGGGGGAAATGGGAGGGGGCTGGGAAAAAGCTATGGCGGGCATTTGAATGACAACATCTCGAGACGGAACGAGGAGTTAAAAAACATGCTATCTTCGGAATAAGACCTGCAGCTGGTATCGTGTTTTCCGGGCGTGTCGGAAAAAGAAGACGAATGAGAGAATGGCCGAAAAGCGCACCTTTCAACTCTAAAAGAAGGGGAGATGTGACGTCCGCATAAACTCTCAACAACAAGTTAGTATTAGAAGATAGAGGAGGAAGTAGCATAAACTTGATAAATAGATTGAACAGGGGTTACAGGGGAGAGAATCAATTCGCAAAAGAGAATCTTGGTGACCCGAAGTACTTTGGAAACTTCCTGACCGCAGGGTCTTCTCCAGAAACGCGGCAAGTGTTGACGGCCGGGGTGTCGTCACTGAAAGGCAGAATTTCAGTCAACAAAGAACATGGGCGAAGCCCGAAAGGCATGTGGGGAGGAAAAACAACCTAAGCGGTAGCAGTGCTGAAATCAAGAAGAAAATGTATGGGGGTTTGGGGGTGAGGTCCCTCAAAGGCTCGGGGAGGGTCGTGGAAAAGGGAGAGAGAGGATGGTGCATGGGGAGCTGCGGCATACAAAGCGTCGTTGAAGTGAAGCTGCGACGTTTGCTTCGTTCGGTCAGAGTCGTTGGGAAGGGGAAAAGAGAATGAAGGGAGTTCATGAGGGCGGCAGCAAGTAGATGAGACACTTGTGTGTCAGGGAGGGGGGAGAAAAGCCTGGGAGCTGAAGTCGTCAGAGGCGCAATGAAGGCGGGTTACAAGCCAAGAAGGGTCGACGTGAGGCAAACGCGTGAAGATTGCTGTGGAAGCAGAAGCGTCAGGTGAAGGAGTAGGCGTCGAGGACTATCTGCGTGGAGGCTTGCGGGGGGTTCCTGTTAGGCCCCAACGTGACGGAAGGTGAAGGGGGCCTTTTCGAAAAGTCGTCAAACCAAATAACGACGCAAGCATAGCAAAGAGGGGGAAATGGATGTGCAGAAAAGAGTGGTAGAAAGTCCCCGTTTCGGGAGGGGGCATCTATTACGAAAAAGGGAAACGAGTGACGAAGGTCCAGACACCATCTTTGACATCTGCCAGAACGAATAGGGCGAAAGGGAAGATTAATTAAGACCAAGTAAGGAGTCCTAAAACTTTGAAGATGGAATGAGCCAGTGGACCGCAGGCAGCAGGGGGTGGATGTAGAGACGGCAACTCAATTAAAAAAGTCCTACCAGAATGGCTCAGAGGGGCATTTCTGCAAAGGGAAGTAGGAGAAAGCTGATGCTCTCACGTATGAAGCACAAGGAAACACTCCAAGGTTCGCAAGAAAAAAAAGCAGGTGAAGGGCGCAATACATCTCGGAGGGCAAAGGGTTCTGGTCCGGAAGGAAGAGTTGAATGAGACGGAATAAGCTGCTTGGTAGATCTTCGTGTCTATGATGGGACGCCACAGAAATAGTGGTGCACAAACTCATACAGTAGGGGCCCCAAAGCCTCATCCGGGCGCAGCCGCATCGGGACAGGGATATCGCCCTCATACTCGTCAAAGATGTTGCAGAGTGGGAGGAAAAAAAAACGGAATTCTCGTAGTGAGGGTTATGGTTTCTGAGCTTCTCGCGGTTCGGTGAGTGTAGTCGATTTCGCCGAAACAGATTAAGAGTCTCACTGGGAGGTCCTGAGGGGGCCAAAGGAACAGCTGTCCGCCTCGAAGGCGACAAAATAAAAACCCAGATTTAATTGAGAAGAGGGGGGAAATCGCAAAAACAAACCGGGGGGGATAAAAGGCAATGGCGGTGGTTTGTGGAAGGAAAGTCCGCACGGATAAAGGGAGAAGGCGCCGGGGGGAACGCGGACTTCTTCGAAAAAAGAGGGACGGCCCGCACGATCTGGGGGCAGAGGAGGATCAATATCCCCTGAGGGATGAAAAAATCACGACGGAGTATGAACGTCGAAAAAATCAGAGTGGAAAACTAGTATAGCCGCTGTGGGAGGTCCACGCGGGTGCCTTACGGAGGAAGAAAAAGGTTCAACGACGACCCCATCCGATAGCCTTCCTCTGATGCAACGGCCGTGTTGCAAAAAACGAACCCGGGGAAAGCCACAGGGGGGGGTGCGGTCAAGTTGGGAAAGCGGGCGAAATCTTAAGTACGAAGGTGGGGGTGCCGACCTCTTAAACAGGATGTGACAAGGTCAGGCACAGACTCCGAATGAATGAAAGCTCGCCGAAAGCATCTTAAAAAGAATCTAGGCACCGCACCGTCACCGTCATCTTATCCATACATACGTCACACTCATGGATTCCGCGAAAAAAACATAATTCCATTGGAGGAAAGGACCATTTGGATATAGTAAAACCTATTATACTAGCCAGCGTTTTCAAAAATGCCGGATGAGCATGGAGTTCTCTCACAATCAACAGGAATATAGAGTACTAATGAAATCCCAGACCTCATACGTGGAAAACATGCTGAGCGGTTTGATCGATATCAAGCGAAAAAAACCCCTGCAGTGCGCTCTGAATCCATGAATGGGACCGGGGATAAGGGCGAGGGAGAGTATGAGTTGACCTGGAAGGGGTGGGGTTTCAGCTGAGCGGTCGCAGGAGAGGGCTCATCGCGGCGTCTAATTGCGTCGAGTAGATGGGGTTCAAAAGGTTTCTTTTCTGGGGGTCAGTAATTCAACGCAGCGGAAAGGAAGGGTACATCCGTAGTACCGAAAAAACGTGGAACAGATCGTGTGTCGACAACGGGGAAAAAACAACTTGGGAGGCAGGAATGGGAGGACGCGGAGGGCTAAGGGTGATTTGGTATCTTCCTCTCCTTGAATAAATGGAAGCTACCCATGTCACTATAGGAGGAGAAAATGAAGTATGTTAAGGGGTGTGAGAGGAAGAGGGTGAGGGTGACTTGGGGGAAAATCCGGAAGTGGTTATCTTTCGAAAGCGGGAGGGACCGAAATCCGGCTTGCCCGATGCACGGTGGTCTAGGATTATGAGCGCAGCGAAAGGGTCAAGGTTTTCGCTGCCCTATTAGCCTGGGCCCAAATCACCGCCATTTGCGCGTGTGGCCAGTGTTTTACTAAACCAAAGGGGAGACTAAGACTCTTTTGGGGGGGGGGAATTTTTATTCACCTCCGAGGTACCGCTGTGTGTTTTAAGCCATGCAAGGGACTCTTCAGGTGGGCTCGAGAGGGCAAAAAAAAAAACTGAAAAATAAAAAGAGGGCGGAAGATGCAGATACAAGGTTTGGGGGCACCCATCCACAACACAGTGCCTGCTGACAACAAGGCCCTGACACCAGCATTGGTACAACTAAGATTGAGGAGAGAGAGGTGTACGAGGAAAATTCTTCAGAGAAACCATGGATTGGTTGGAGGGTGGGGAACATTACTATACTCAGGTGGGGCTGGGGGAACACGGATCATCCAGGTTCAAAACTTATAGAGATTTCCCAATCAGAAATTCGAAAAGAATGGACTAAAGTCAGGAAAGACAAGTGAAGCGAGTAAGGGCAGAAAAGCCTCAAAAACTATTGTATAATGCGAAAAAACTTGGTCCTTAGTGGGGGGTCTTTTGTAGGTAAGGAACACGACTTTATAGAGGCACGTGCACCGCAAATGCAGCACCAATTAGCAGGAAAAAATCTTTAACGCGAAAACATCTACACGAACAGAGGCCGTCGTCCCATGGATTTCAACGACAAGGGCGAAACTCGACGAATCGAGTTCGCTGGATAAGGACTTAGGAATAGAGCCAAATTTCGGCAATTGGAAAAAGGGGGAAACTGATCGTGTACCTCTACGATCAACCACGCGGGTGTTAACGTACTCAGCCATCTAAACTAAGTCATGCGGAGATCGACCCATCCCAGCAAAGGGAAACGGAGGGGGCGACTAACGGGCTGGGCGTGATGGGGGGTGGTACCGTAATTCGAAAGAGAAAGAAAACTCAAATTGCAGGGCAGGGCACTCCCTAAACTCGGAATTTGGAACGCCGAATGCCAAAGACGCGTTCCACATCAGGTGAGGTTTGGCTTGCCTCCGTTCGAAACGCGGGCCCCTGGGAATTCATGCGACTCGTGGATAAGCTCAGAAAGTCGGAAACGACAGCATCTTGGTCAGGCTTGGCCCGAGCACTGTGAGGGTTCTACGGGGGAAAGCGAGAATGAAAGCCCCCCGTCGGCTCTTCCTCAGAAATATTGAGAATGTGCCATGCAGACGCCAAATTCCCCGGAGGGGGTCTCAGAGAAGCTTCTCCGATATGTGGACTCCAAAAAAGTACTCCTGGAGGAGAGATGCTAGCGTCGAGTTTACTACTTGCACCAGGACGGCTTCAGCATGCCGGTTCAAGGATGAGGAAAAAAGCTAGGTCTGGAGTTCAGAATCTTCGAAGGGCATCTATAAAAAACGAAAGAGGTCTATCTCCCGAGAAGAAACTGACAAAATTGACAAAGGAAAGAAGTCGAACGAATCTAGAAGAGAAATCCGCTTCGGAAAAAAGAAAGAAGAATAAGGGGGTCTGCTTTGCTGCCTACAATATCCATATAAAACAACAGTAGAGAGAGAGGTGAGGCCAAATAAGCGAACACAGAAATTTCACAGTTGCGCTGAAGGGCGGAGAGGGGGGTACAATTCGAGAAAATCCTGAGAGAGGAGGACAAGTCTGCAGTGAAACTCTTAACCAGGGCTTTCTACTGTCGGGAAATAGACGAGGGCGTGGGAAGAGCACTCAGAGAATGATTGGAGCATTGTCCAGAAAGAGGGAGCCCAGCCATGAAAAGCCAAAAAGCACAATGTGTTAAAATTTGGGAATGGAAAGCGATTTCGGAGCAGCCTTTCTAAAGGATATTGTTGATAGGGAGTCCCAAGGGGGGGGGCGGCCGCTGATTAGGAGGGTGAAGATAGGAGGGGGGATTTGTAGCGCTTCAGGTGTCACATGCAGTGGCTCACGTCAGCAAGGGGCGGACCGGGGGGGTCATGCGGAGTGGTAGAACTCTTTTAATGCAAATGCGTTCATCAAAGGATGGCGGCACGAAAGCGGAGTCCCGCTTGTTTGGGCACCGTCAGCCTGTGCGACGTCACACAGGGCATGAAGGCAGCGCTCCAGGATCGCGTTGAGAGAACGGGGGGGGGAACAAGCTGGAGAATTCTGTGTGGACAGAGACAGTGGGCATTCGGAGGAAGTGCGATGACTACAGGGGGAGGAAGGGATTTGGGAGGCCAGAAACGGTGGCATAGGGAGCTATTGACCACTTCCGACCAAACGCACAAGCGGAGAGAACCGAGAAGAGCGGGTTCCAAAAAAAAAACCTTTGCTTGGGTGGGGGAGGTGAATGGTAGAAGGGTCGGTAAGAGAGGCATCAGCCAGGGGCCGCTCGAGTCCCAAAGCGAAGGGGAGAAACAGAGTTTGAGAAAGCGGCCTGGCCGTTCTGCAGGGGCTGAGGCGCGCTATAACAGTACAGGCGTTCGAAGCGGGGAGACGAGGGAGTCTACCTATGGCGTGCGCGGCGCGTAGGGGGGGATGTAGAGGCTGGTCAGGGGAGGGAACACTGGTCCTGCAGAGAGAGAGGGCAGTCGGGGGGGAAGGGGGGTCAGAGATAAAAGCTTTTAGGTGGCCAGATAGCTAAATACAAAACTAGAGCCAACGGGTTCGAAGAATACAGGACAGGTCATCCAAAGTCTTTGCGTCAAGGGCTTGGCTTACAGGATAGGCTAATTTCTTCTTGGGAAATATCTGGCAGAGATTAAAAGGGGTACGGCAGCAAAACTATAGGAAACGGTCCCAGTCAGATCAGGACCACAAAAAAAAAAAAATTCAGGGCAAAGTAGACTAGGGCATCTTGAACGTCTTGCCGAGGAAGTCCAAGCCCGGAAATATATTTGGAAAATGCTGGCTTGTGGGTGAGACCAAAGAAAGACAGGTGAATGAGTCGTAGAAGGGGAGCAATCCAAAGGGGTGGTAGGGTCTTTTCTCGTCGGGGGCTTCTGCCGTGCCGAGAAAAAGGGGGAAAGGTGAGTGGCGCGGTATGTCTTTTTAGAAGTGGAGCAACATCAGAAAAATAGAGTCTAACCTTGCAAAAATAATGAGAAAGGTGAACACACAATCGTGGGGGGAAAAAGAGTAAGCTCAAAATAACAACACAAAAAAGCGCTTCGCGGGGGGGAAACACTCTTTATTCAAGCGGAAATAGGTGGGTGGAAAACGGAGAACATAACGGGGCCGCAACATCTCGAAAGTCGTCACTGGAGGCCAAAGAAGGCAGGCGAATCTGCCATTGATATTTTACTAATCAGGAACGAAACGGCAAGCCGAGGAAGACTTCCTCGAATAAAAAAAGGTCTCCATGGCTCCGATAGTCTAAAAGCTGGGATCGATTTAAACTGAGATTCCACGCAGGGGGTATGATTCCAGTCCGCTAAAAGAAATTCAAAGTACGATCCCTCCGGGAACCAATACAGGTAGAATGCTTCTCACTTTGACGTGGGAAAAGAAGGCTTCGACAAGTCAGGTGTTACCCACGGTAGGGTCGTTAATCACGGTTATAGGAAAACTAGCCGTCGCTGGTTTGGAAAAGGCAGTCCCAAAAGAAAAAAAAAAGAGAGAAAAAACAGAGAGCTATTGAAGGAGCTTCTAAGGTCAAAAAGTCCGATAAAAAGGATATTACTAACGAAAGGCTTCGTCTAGAAGAATGCGAAAGGTAATCCGAGGGTACCGATGCGCCTCTCCCCTGAGGTTGAAATCAACCTTTCCTAGGACTTTCAGGATTCCGCGGAACTAAGGGCATTTCGCCAAGTCGGCGCGAGAATCGTAAAACAACCTAAGGGAGGCACTTACCATTTTTTAACACTCAGGGAATGCAAGTT
>Ga0179593_1467405_pt1 | contig 14591 bp, 19 predicted proteins | sample CZODoug2_1_08_16_FD_185931 | JGI IMG/M metagenome (GOLD analysis project Ga0179593, IMG submission 185931) | Vadose zone soil fungal communities from Angelo Coast Range Reserve, California, USA - CZODoug2_1_08_16fungal (PacBio error correction) | ecosystem: Environmental > Terrestrial > Soil >...
GATTCCGGGGCGGACCGGGAATGAAAAAGCTAAAGCACTGAAGAACGGAAAAGACAAAAGTGTTACCAGGTGCTCTACAAAAGGGGGGTGCCTCTTGGGAATGGGGGAAACAAAAAGACCCACCGACAGAGCCGAGTGGCACCGCGAAGCAGGGGCACGATCATCAGGGTGCCGCACTACCAAATGTGGACAAACGCCGCAGGGGCCCCGATACTACAAAAATAAATCGTGTTTGGCAAGGTAAGAGAAAAAAGGCTGCCTGGTCGAGTCCGGGGGGAAAATTGTCAGAAAACAGGGGGGGGGGGGGATGAAAACTTGTGGTCGGTCAAACCAGGAAAAGCAATCGTTGTTCGAAAACAAACTAAAAAAAAAAACATTCGGGAAGGGGGAGGTAAAGGGGCGGGTTTCGAGGACAGGAGGGCCAGAACACATCAAAAGAAGGGGGAAAGATGTTGTTGGCTTCAGATCAAACAAGGACTCAAGTAAACGTCGAAGTCAGGGGGTCTCCTTGAAGAGGATGGTACATGGGTGTTTCGGCGGGAACAGAGCACAAAAATCGAAAGAAAGAACCACAAGGCACATGAAGTGCCAGGGGCGCGTTCCCGCTGGCCTGACAGTGTGGTGGTCAGGCAAAAGGGGAAATCGGTCGGATGAAAAAAAAGTAACAGCCTCACAGGGCGCGGGGGAAAGCGGGGGGGAAAAAGAGGGGCTCGTCGGAGAAAACGGAGCCGAGGGAAAAAATCCATCAAAAAATGGCAAGGTCAGACAAGAGGTAATCGAGGAAACCAAAGCTCAAAACATCGCTCAAATAACAAAAGTTAACGGGGACAAAAAAAAAAAGAAATGCTAATTGACAAACCAGAAACAGCGCAACCTTTTTCCATAAGTAAGTTTCAGGTTCACCTCATCATAGGTAACCTGCCGCACAGGGGGGGAACGGCGCAAGCATAGGGCAAAAGAGGGTTCCGTTAGCTATCAAAGGAATGGTTGCTCTCATTGCAAAAAAACAGGGGCAAACAGTGACTTGGCACTGACGAAGGAACAAGGAAAAGAAAAGGAGAAAAAGAATCAGTCAAAAAAAAAAGTCAGGATCTGAAAAAACCCAAGAAAAACGCGGGGCAACAACAAGGGGCTGCGCAACCGAGGAAAGGCTCACGGAATGAAAGTTGGAAAGACTTAGCAAGTAACTGGAGCGAGGGGGGAAGGGGACGCTTTCTGGGCACAGAAAAAAGCGAGAAATTCTGGGGGAAGGGGGAAGTAGCTCTAGCAAACGCCGAAAAGATTGCCTGGTCACAAAGGGGAAGGGAAAATGGCCAAAGTCTAAGAAGTAGAAAGTGGGGGGAGGGGGGGATTGGCAAAGGGAGTTTTCTCCAGGTTGGCCTTTGGGGAAAAAACGGTGGGGGGAAGAAGGTTAGTGCGAAAGAAGATAGTTCAAGAATATAAAAAGAGGAGCAGCCGAAAAAAGAAAACGGGGGGGGAGGAATTCTCACGGCAAATAAAATCCTCACTGACAGCATCTAATTCTGTCTGGCAAGCTGTAGAAGGAGGGGACGAGGGTCGGTGTATTCCACGGGACGCCGAAAACCAAGGGGGGGGGGGTTCGACATATTGTTTGGTTACAAGCCACGACAAAAAGGGAACACCTGCAGAATGAATAACTGAAAGTGACAAGATCTATGGAAGGGGAAAAGACACTGCACGGGATGCCCGAGGTCAAAGACGCTGGGGTCAGAACCAAAGAAACTCAATCCCACAAGTTCAAGTTCTCGCGAGAAAAACACGACGAAAAGGGAAAAAACCAAGCACCGCCCTTGGCAAGGAAAACTGGCAAACAAGGTTGCCTGACAAAAAAAAACAGGGGGAGAAAACGAAGGAACACACGAGGTATTCACAAGAAAAAAAAACGTCCTGAATTCATCTAAAATTCCCAGGGAATGTAACAAAAAAAAGCTCAAGGACTATGCCAGGAGGAAAAAAAAAAAAAAAAAAAAAGGAGGGGGGTCAGAAATTCTACTGTCGACGGAAAAGGGAGACAAAAAACACTACCTCAACGTTTTTGTTCAAACCACCTCTGTGGAAAAAGGAAAAAAAAGGACAGGTGGGAAAAGGGGGATGGCGTTGTCCAAAAGTACATCCCGCCGAGGTAGTCAGACGAAGATATCAAGGAAACACGCACGGGGATGGGGCAATGAGGTGAAAAATATGATGAAACCGAGAATGGGGGGGGATAAGGGATGGGGGGGAAAGCTGAGGACAGTCAGCCACCCGTCGAAAAAAATCAAAACGCAAACAAAAAAGAAATGTCCCAGCAACCCCGGGGCAAACCACGAACTTGGGGAAAGTGTGTACGGGGGGAATTACGGGAGGTACCTGTCCGTCGCCGAATACTTAAAGAACAAAAAGGCAAAGGAACGCAGCCTTCCGCAAAGCCTTCGGGAAACCAGTCGGGGGAAGGTATCAAACGGACCCTCGCCGTTCCCCAGCGACAAAGCGGGGAAGGTGTTGTTTCTGGACTGGGGGGGCCCCTGATGTCCGAAAAGCACTCCCAAACAAAAAAAACAGCTGAAGAGGGGAAAAAAAGAGAAAAGAGAAAATCGTAAGCGCCAAACCGAAACACCGGAAGGGAAATTGGGTGCGTTACTGGGAAAAACGGAAGGCCCAGGAAATGAACGGTTGACGAACTCCTTGATTGAGGCGGAGGGGGGATGCGGCCAGGACGTCGTTTGGCGGGCTGGGTCGGAGAGTATGATTATAAAAAAACCGAAAAATAACGGCACTTCCTGGCCCGAACTCACGTTAAGACTACATGCCATGGCAGGTTTGCTGTGGGGGGGCTGGAAATGTAATCTCGGTTGAAGGGGTGCTCTTTGTGGACGAGGTTGCCAAACAAAAAATCAAAAGGTACAAATCCAGTCCCGCGGGAAAGGTCAACGCCACGGGTACTTGACCACCCCCCCCTCTAAATGTCCAGGACAGAAGGAGGTGAAGGTGTGAAAAAAAAAAGGGGAGGGCTTGTATAAGGCGGAAGGTTGACTACCCACGATGGGATTCTGGAATTTAGAGGGAAAAAAAATCAGGACACCCTACAAAAAATGAGTCTGTTGAGGCAAAAAGGCGGTGGTGGTGGAAAACCCCAGAGGGGAACGGGTTTGGGGGGGGGGAGTTCAATGTTGCTCTAGAAAGGCGGACTGGCGGAAAAACACGATCCCAAAGTTCATACTTAAAAGGGGAGAAGGATTTTGTACCACGAGGCCCAGGGGGGGGAAAGGGAAGTTCCGTAACCATTGGACCATCTTTGGTGATTCTACCAAAAAAGACTAACGTGCCTCCCACACTACTTTTTTAGTGGGGGGGGTAAGCACCGGGGGGTGGGGGTTGATTGGGGGGGAGGTGGGGGGTTACATACGTGTCCAAACTCCTCTGTGGAACTTTGTTGGGGGAGGGGGCAAACGTGTGGTGAGATGAAATAGGATCAACTCGGTAACTTGTATGGAAGAGGGTCTCGATAAGACTGCATTGGAAAAACAATCTAGACAGTGCCGTCAGGCCGGTAGACCTGAGGTTTCCCACAACCGAGGAGTATCCACAGTCAACAAACTTGCAGCTTATGGCTTTGACATCAACAAATGTCCCGCCCCGGGGGGGAGGGGAAAAGAAATATCCAACAAGCCGCAAAAGCAACGGGGGAAACCGGAGGCAAAAAATACAGAAACTCTGGGAATTGCAACTGTCGGGCTACGGACAGGGTGTGTTTGCACACGGAATAAAGGGGTGACAAAGAGGGTACGTGCGTTGCGGATCACTAAAAGTGGGAACGGGTTGTTGTATGCTGACGTGGCAAAGAAAAAACCCGCGGCCACACATGCAAACAAAACCCAATGGACACAAAGCACAACAGGGCGACCCGAAGTCCATAACAATCTACAGAGTGTCCCGAGTAGAGGAAGGGGGGGGAAAGGGCCAGGCAATACATTGAAGGCAAGAGCCAAGCCGCTCAGAGGTAAAGCGTGCCAGAACTGGGGGGGGGGGGGGGGCTAGGCAAGTGGAAAGAAAGACCTCACAACTACACACAAAAAATAAAAAAAAAAAACTAAACTGGGGGCAAAAGGTCTGCCTGCTCGGGATAAAAGTCTGAAAAACCTGTCATGGTCAATAAAACTTTCTCAGGGAGAAAAGAAGAATGTGCGGAACGAGTACTTCTTTTATTTTCAAAGTAGTAACTTTTGGTTCGGGGGGCGCCAAAATATTTCAAGAATTCGCTTATCTGTATTTCGTAAGAACAAAGGAACGCCGGCATCAATCAAGGATCTACAGTTACCAGCGATCTAAACCCGTGGACCCCTCGGTGGGGCTCAAAGGTCTTCTAAAAAAAGAGGTGGCAGTATTTAAGGGGATCGAAGGGATTTGGCACCACTGCCAGTCAAGTGTAAAGTGGGGCTGAGGGGGGAGTACTCAAAGTCGCAACGGCAGGTTACAGGGCAATGTTAAAAGGAGTATTGATGAACGACAGCTAACCTAACCTAAGACGCTTTGAGCTCAGAGAGAGGGGATGGAGGTTTTTTCAACGAAAAAAGCCCGGTTAAGTCGAGGGTTTCTGCCTTGAAACGGATTACCAAAAAGGTCGCAGTATCTGGAGGAGCCAGCCAAAGGATGGCAGATGAACGGGAAACCCCAACCCCAAAATGTAACGCCAAAAAAGGACAGGACGGGGGCCAGTATGTTGTTACACTTGGTGCGTTCATGGTCGATGGTACTTTTGATGCTCGGGGCGCCCCGAGGAAAAAAAACCCACCAGGGGAATCAACGAAAAGAACGCGGACAAAAAGGAACCACCACGCATGTCCACATTCCGGAGCTTTGAATGTAAGACGGGAGCGGTCACACCACCTCGAACAAGGGGAGGGAATGTGTTGGGGAAATTGGGCCCTTCCAACAGAGGCTCAGAGGACAAAGACTTAAAAAACCGACAAAAACCCACCGACACCGAGTGAGGGACCGGGGGGCGGAACCTAGGTGCAAGTCGGACAAAAAGCGTAAAAACAAAACCGTGCAAAACCAAGGTTTTCAACAGGGGGGGGGGAAACGGAGCGACCACCAGGGCGCCGATGTTTTGGGGAAATCGTCACTCGGAAACCTAAAGACAGGGCTCTGGTTGCTACCGGAGCACCAGGTGGGGGGGGTGCGGCAAGAATTGCTAAAGGCACAAGGGGAGGTGTAGAAACCGACGAGGGTGGAGGCAGCCAAGAAGAAAGGGGGGAAGGGAGGAAAAACTAACGTGGGTCCGCGCACACAGGAAGAGCGGAACCCCGTGGGGCGGAGAAGTGGGGGTGGTACCCTGGGTTGTCTTTTCATACACTTACAAATAGGAAAAATGGGAAGGAACGGGGTAACAACTGAAATCCTAGTATGGTCGGGGGTAAGGAAGAACAGAACTTCGGGTAAAAACATCTGGGGTGACAACAACAAAAAAACCCGGGAATGGAAGGAGGGAAAAAGGATCATTGGGGGGAATGCGGAACCGATGACAATCAAACGAAATGGCATAGGGAATTGGGGGGGTACAAGACACGGTAAAAAACAAGGGGGCCGCAATGATGGAAGCACACCAAACAACGACTAAAAGTAAACTACTCGTTCTATAGACATCGTGGGAGACAAGAAACTTGTTTTTAAAGCAGAACTCTAAGCAATACATCGCAGCAATAAGGGGGGTTGGGTGGAAGGAAAGGATCACTAATCCGCATGGAAGGGGTCCGGCTCAGGGAAAGAAAAAATGGGAGACCACTTGGAACTTGGCTTTCAGAAATGAATCGGGGACAAAGAAAACGGGGGTAAGACACTACTGATTGGTAAAAAAATTATCGGATGGGGTTTGCCGCGAGTTCATCAAAAACCAACATAAGAGAGGGGAAACGGGAGGGACCTTGTCTTCAGCAAAAAGAATCAAAAAAGATTCATGTTAGGGGGTGGTTCGGGAAAAAAAAAGGGAGGAAAAAGAAAGGGGGGAAGGTGTCACAAGGTGGTGTGTGTAAAAATACGCAACCAATCTTCCGACCTACAAACTGCCAACAGAGGCAGGAAGAAGGCGTTCCCTAGGAAGACCTGTGGGTTGGGGGCCAGTACAAAAAATCCTGCAAATCTTCACATGCCCGGCCTAAAGCATGAGAAGGACAAAAACGAGGTGCCATCGTACAAGAGGAGGGGGGTAACTCGACAATACGCGGAAGAAAAAGGGAAAACCGAACATCAACGAAGCTGACAAAAAACTGCAGAAGAGGAGAAAAAATTATGGAACCAACTCCAAAAGGAGGCCATAGGACAACCGCATAACCGCAGTAACTGGGCAAAAAAGGGGGCGACTTGACGGAATAAAAATCCGCCCAAACTTGAAGCGAGTGGACATGAAAAAAGTGTCAGCGATAAGTTAAACAGCCGGCTCAAACGGTTGAAACTACCGAAAAAAGACAAAGCACGGCACGGGGGGTGTCCCGCATGAATAGACCTTGCAGACACTCAGGACTCGCGGGGCTGCGCCCCTGGTAAAGTAGACTCACCGGGGGAACGACTGACAATAAGGGGGTCTGCCGGAAACCCGGGGACATTCTCCAACCAAGATCCAAGCCAAAAACTTCCGCAAAAAAACTGGGAGGGGCTGAACAACGCGAACCGGTAGGAGGACGTTGGGGGGGTGTGAAAACCACGGAAGAAAGGGAATAATAAAAAAAGCAAAGGAACTAGGGGGTATGTCCTCAACAATTGGAAGGGCCGAGGCGGCCGGCAAGAACACAAATCCCATAGTCCTCTCTCATAGCCGCGAGGCTGCCCTGGAAAACGGAAGGAAGGACGGCCAAAGTTACGAATCGGAAAAAAGGAGGGGGGATTTGAAGAAAGGGGGTCGACAGGTTTTGACTTGTTGGGTTGGGCATTTCTCGGGTCAAAAGAAGGGTATAGGCCCAAAAAAAAGAGAAACAGCACGAACAAAAAACAAAAGCAAACATCAAGGGAATAGAAGCTCGTAAAGAAGATCTCCACAAAACTATGGGTTTGATTTGGGCCAGGAAGGAAAAGGCGCCGAGGGACACAGGAAGTCAGGGGGAGCAAAGAAGGTTGAAAAAAAAAAAACAGAGTGGTTGTGGGGGGGGAAAAAACGAATTGTGAAAGCACAATACCGACCAAGGAATAGAAAACAACGCCTCGGGGCAAAGAAGAGGGGGAAAAAGGGCCCGAACAGGAACGGGCGTAGGGGGAATGCAAAAGTTCCATGGAAAAAAATCAAAAACATTGTTCAACGACGGGGGGTCGGGGTCAAGGAGGATGTCCACAGAGAAACAGGTTTAAGACAAGGGCGAAAACAACAGGGGTGCCCACTGGTCAAAACCAACAAACTGGAAAACCACAACGGGGGCGGACAAAAAACAGGAAGCAGTGCAGGCTGGGACCAAAAAGAAGGTTTATTCATCAAAAGCGGGAAACTGGAATGCAAGCTAAAAGGGGGCCGGGAGTGGGGGTCAAAAAAGACTGCATCAAAATACTAGTATGACAAGGGGGGATAGGTTTGTCAGGGAAGGAAAACTTTGAAAGGAGCTCTCACGTGTAAAAAATACAGACCACCTACAAGGGGATGTGGTGGGGGGACAAAAACCAGAAAACGGCTGGGGTTCAAAAAAAAACACTCAATCTAAGTGGGGTTAAACACTACCGAAGGATGGAAACATTTTAAATGCCAAAAGATAAAAATCAAGTCGAAAAAACCGGGAGGAAAAGAATTAAAACAAAAGAAGGAAGGTCCTACGTGATGACGTATCTAGTGGGGGAAGAGCCAGGAATGGCTGAACTAGAGGGTGCGGGGAAAGGAAAAGACTAAAAAAGGCACCTCGCAAATCAAAGGAAAACGATACTTTCCAAGAAAACACCCCCAACCCTCCCCCATGGACTGGCGTGAAAAGGGACGTGGGGGGGGAAAATTACTCGCTTGGTCCCCAGGGGGGTGAGAAGCCACGAGACTTTCGAACGACAATAATACACAGACTTAAATGGGCCGGCCGCAAAGGAAAAGACTTACAGGAACAATAGGGAGAAGGAAAGGCCAAAAAGAAGAAGCCCGGGGACCAAGGTGGTCAAGCGAAAAACAGCGGACTTTTTTTTAAGGGGGGGAAAATGGGCCTCGGGGTCGATCGTCAAAAAACAAAAAAAACTTTGGAAAAAGAAGAGAATATCCAAAACCCGAAAAAAAACTGGGGAAGTTGGGCCTTGGTTGCTGTAAAAAAAGGGGCACGGCCAGCACCGAGGGGCCGGGGGTGAACGAATCCGAGTGTATGGCGGCGGGAAAGGATGCGGTAAGGAGTTCGGGTAGTTCTTGGCGAAAAGAAGGTATTTTCAGGGCTGCCGTAAAAAAGCCCCCGCGTAGTGTAAACCCATTCAAAGGGGAGGGTGGCGTGTTGCAGTGGGGAAAAGTGAATCCAGTTTGCTGGGTACATTGGGGGGGAAAACCAGACTCGCCATTGAACCCGAAACCCCAACCAGGACGTCAGACAGGGAACCGTCGGAATCACTATATACGTTAAAAGAAGTCGAAACAGGGCCTGTTCGTCTTCGGATGAGGTGTGTCCAAGAGGAAGGGGTGGGGAAAATAACGAGGGGGGGAGGGTCTTAACTTGTAAAATCGAAAAAGCAATAAGTGACAAATAAGGCCGTGTGGAGGCCACCAACAAAGGCACCTTTGTTGTGGGGTAAAAAAACCCCATGCAACTGTTCCTGGGAAAAAGGGAGCAGATAAAGCACGGAAGAAGCTGAACAAACCCTACCCAGGGTCATAATCGTAGACCTATGGGCACAAAAGGGACTGTCGTACCAATTGGGCCATGAGAAAAGAGGTGTTGGGGATAATAACGAAAAATGAAAAGGCGCACGACCGCCTACGTGTGAAGGGGGGGGGGGGTGGTCAGCCCAAACCCATGGGTGGTGGGTGAACCGTGGGGGAGGTGGTGACAACAGTGGTGCTCAGAGGGCCAGGAAATGGTAAACGTAAGGGGGGGGAGATCCGCAGACCAAAAGAACTGGGGAGTCGTGACGGGTAACGTTCAAGGCCGGGGGGGAAAGAAGACCGTGCCAAGGGGAGGTGGGGGAGGGAAAAACTCTACTAAACAAAGAGGAGTGTCGGAAGGAGTCGGGGCAGGTAGCAATTAATAATAAGAAAAACTGGGAATCAACCCAAGGGTGTGGGGGGGGGGACTGGCGCCGGGAATAAGGGACAAAACGCCGGAGGGGGGACAACCTGGTCGCCGAGCGGACAAGAACAGAAGCGTGGGGGGGGGAACGGGCTGGTGGGGAGTTAAGGTAAAGGCTGAACAACACGGGACAGCCAATTGGGGCCATCAACACTGTTTCGTGCAGGACAAAGTGTCACACCACAAAACTCCCACCTTAAGGGGGACCGTGGGGTCACGCTTGAACGGGACCACTGTGGGCACAAAACGGGCCTAGACGGGGTAGTAAAGGGAGGGTGGGAATAAGGAGGGGGGGAAAAAGACGGCCACAATGTCAAAACCAACGAAACTCAAAGAAAACATTCAAACCAGGCCATCCAAAAGTTTCCAGCCCATCGGAACTGTCGAAAGGGAAACACTGTTTTTTGTGGGGCGACACAGCAGGGGGGGGGGGGAAACAAGGAAAAGAAATAAGAAACCGAAAACAGGAGACAGAATAATCAAACACAATCTGCCGGCATGTAGAACGAAAGCCCCTCAACCTGCAAAAAACACAGGGCAACTCAGTCCTGCGGCTGATGTGGGGAGAGAAGTTCTCAAAACACTGTCAAAGGAAAAAATGAGCAACAGTCTACGGATCCAGCAAGTGCAAAACGTTCCACGGGAATTTAGGAAGACTTGGTGGGGAAAGCCAACAATGAGAAAAGCGGGGCTTATATGCATTTCAAGAGGGTTGACAGAAGAAATCCTTACTGCAAACATGAAGGTGGCGAAATCGCGCACAAATCCAAGCAAAAAAAAAAGGATTCTCCGGACTGAAAAAAAAGAAAAAACAACTTTCGCGGGCTTTGACATTAACTGTTGAAGTGTTTAACAAAAAAAGGGGGAACATGCCGAGGGGAGGGGGGCGCCGTAGAACTGCATGTCGCATGCATTTTACAGGCACCGGTTTTGGGGGGGAAATATGTTCCTGGCGGTAGCCGACAGAAAAGCAAAAGAAAAAACACAAAGGAAAAGAGTCTTGATGGGATGTGGGCAGCGGTTCTGCGACGGCTCTTTGACTAGGGGGACTGGCGAAAAAAACTGTAGGACGGAAAAAGAAGCCGTTGCGCAATGCAACCATCCAAAGAAAAAAAACCCGGGACACTTGTCAAACGTCAGTGTTAGTTGGGGGTTTGAGGGGGGAGGGGGGTGAGGTGGGCAACCAATTCCTATTAAAAAACACCCACATGGAAAAAAAGTCACCAATAAGACCGCCGTCAAGAAAGACTTCGGAAGCGTGCGCAAAATTAAGCAAATCGTCAGAGATGAGGGACTGGACGGGAAAAAGAGGAGGAAAACCACGCAACCGAAAATAAAAAAACGGAAAAGCAAATGGGGGGAGTTTGGAAAAAAAGTAACCGATTGCGCAGCAAAACGAAAAAACCAACCGGGATAAACCAGGGTGTCCAGACCAGGGGAACCGAGACGAAAAACAAGGGGAGGGAAGGTGGGAAAATTGAAGGAGGAGAAAACCCGTGTGGCAAAAAGGGAACGGCTGCGATTAGGCGCACGGAATGGCAACCAAGTTGCGTTTCGCACGGGAAATAGATGAAAGCCCGCCGAAAAGGCGCACAGGAGTGCGTGCGTTTTGGCAAGGTTTCATCGGCAAACCCAAGTTGGAGGATAATCGTTAAACCCGGCAGCAAGAGCAGTGGAGTGTAGCGGGTACAAAGTGGCAGCATAGGACGCTGACAGAACAAAAAAAAAAAATGAAGGAAGGTAGGGAAAAAAGAGGAAGTCTTGACCTGGAATACCCGCGGGGAAAAAAAAAGACTAAGGGGTAGTCACCAAACGGTTTTTCCCGCCTGAAATAAGACAAGGGGGACCGCTGAGGTTACTCCACAGACCAACGACGAAGCAGTTGCAGAAAAACGGGGAGCGAAATACGTGGAAGACAGAAAAACTGTTACGCCAAAACGGCGCCCCTACAATCGCGAAACCCAGACGGGGGAGGCCGAGGCTAAGGAAACGAGGCCGCCTGGGGGGGGGGGGGACAGGCGACGGGACCATGGTGACTCCACCTGGGCAAAAAAAAATTGGGTGCACGTTCGCCAGAAAAAATTCTCGCAACGTGGCCATCGAGGGGCGGGTATATGGGTGTGGGAGAGAAGAACAGCATTGGCAGACCACAAAAGCAAAAAACCAGGAGAAATAAAAGGGGGCTTGACATGGAAGGAGGGTAAACCAAACCGAAGGGCATCGGGGGGGAAAGGCACGTTTGTTTTACTCAATGTTGGGGGAAATGGGGGGGGGGGGGGATCGGGCGCACCCTAATCTACCAAAAACCTGGCACCAATCCTGGAAGGGGGTGAGAGTGGCGGTCTGCTCTGGGTTGGGAAGCAAAGCTGGACAATCTCGAATGGGCCCGCTCAGACCTCTGGAAGGGCTCGGGAAGGCCGTCAAGCAGAGTACGAAGCGAGAAGGCCTCAAAACGGAACCTCACAAACAGGAGTCATCCTCACATCGATGGAAGTGAGGAGAGAGAAAGGAACACAGACATAGGACATAAAACTCAAAGATGTAGAAATTCCTGCTGACTGACGTCCAAAAAAGACCCTAAAAAGCGGCCAAAAGTGTGAAACCAAACTTAAATCATCCATCCAGCCCTGCGGCAAAGGTGGGGCGCCGCAACCAGCCCTAGGTTACTGGGACGAAGAAATCTCAAAAAACTGTCACGAGACGCTCAGAGGGAGGCGTTCAGGCACTTCAGAAGAAGACTCCAGATACTGCTGCATAGAGTTCAGGAAAAACAAGAAAACCTGTAATTAAAAAGGCAGACCGACCGTAAAGTTAGGGGGGAAGGGGGACCCTTGGAGGACTCAAAAAACAAAGTCGAACAGTGAAAAAACTGAGAACATTGGTGATCTGAAGGACAAAGTCGCAAATTGATGGCGGGGTATCTCAAGGGAAGGGTCCCGAGGGGCACAAATGAAAGAATGCTCGACAGAAGAACCCATATTTCTAAAGAAAAGACGCGCAACTTTGGGAATTGGAAACTTCAGTTCGCCAAAGCGAAAAAAGAGGGGAGGTCTGGAATTGGCATGAGGTGGAGGGAAAAGGGGTTTTGCGTGTGGGTTTCGGGGCCCCTTGTCTTCCAAAGATATCAAAACAAAGAAGTAGAGGGGAATAACTCACGTCCAACCGTCACTTCAATCAGGGAAAGAAAGGGAAAATGAGGAAAAAAAGGAAGAAGAACACGACAGGAAACTATTCGGTTTAGTTGACAGCGGCTAACAGCAACGGCGGTGTGATCAGGCCGCGACAAACGGGTGGAGGGGGAAAAGAATTTTTTTTACGATGTTTCAACAGAGGAAATACCGGGAAAAAAGGGAACTGGCCGAGGGGGTCAATCGATCGGCCAAAGGGGGGGGAAACATCCACTTGCGTCTATTTCACAGCACGAAGTTTGAAAGGGAGCAATCGATCAAAAGTTTAAAAACGAAAGGGGGACAAGCGGATCCTCACCCACCGGCAAAAAAAAAAAAAAAAACAAGTGGCAAAACACGCTAAAGCACCGACAAACGGGAAAAACCCAACCAAATACCTCAAAAAGGCAACCAGCGGGTCTGTAACAAAAAAGAACATTAGCGGCGGGGGATCCATCGGTGGTAATGAAAGAAGAAAAATGCCTGTTAAAAAAAGGACAAAAAGTTGAAAGGCGCTTTCGGTTAAAAAGAGGACTCCTAAACCCTATATGAAACATTGGATCAAAACGGGGGGGGGGGGTCCCAGTTATTGTACTTTGAACACTGGGACTAGTAGAGGAAGGGTAAATAAACAACCAAAGCCGCTCCGTGTTCAAACCAACACAGCGGAAAGTGGTTCTCAACGCGAAGAAAAAATTTGTGGCAAGAACGAGGGGATTTCGGACCCTTGGGTCAAACGTAACGCCAGGGGAATCTGTATAGGGCAGGGGAAAACCAGGATAAAAAGAATAAAACACAAAAAAAACAACGAATTGTTAAAAACCTTTCACCTGATGGGGTAAATACTTAGGGGGGGAAAAAGACCAGCGGGAATGGGAAGGGACTAGGGGGGTGCTGGAGGGGTCTAAAAAAAACTGACCTGGGAAACCTCTCTAAAGGAAATCAAAGCAACAAAAATATAACCACTTTTTGAACCGCCGCACAGCACAATGGGGGGCTGACAGTTGAGGTTTGTAACTAAGGGGGGTGATTTTTGGGTAGGCGGCGCACTTTTGGGGGGGAGGCGCCAAAGAAAGACAAAATAACCTCCTCCTCAAGGAAGGAGGAAAAGGGGAAACATCGGCTGATCGTCCACGGGCGAGTGGGGCCACGCAAGTAAAGACAGGGGACAAAAGCGGAAAGGGGGTTGGACAAAAAACGGCCCTCGTGAAGATAAAACACAAAAACCAACCGGAGAGGAAAAGAGAGAGATACTGAGCAACAACACCCGAAAAAACCAAGAAAAAAAAAAAGAAGGTCGGGTAGGGGGGGCATAAGTTCTTGAAATAGGCCTGATCGAGAAAAAAAGGGGGGAAGAGGAAAAGGCGAGTAGACGTCCCAAGGACTGGGTCAAAAAGTGTAGGGGGAAGGGTAGAAGAATTAGGGACGGAAAGCCATAAGAAAAAGAAAGCTGTAATGAACGGGAAAAGCAAACAAGAAAGTACACAAAAAAGGGGGGTGGCGTTTGGAAAAAGTTTAAAAAAAGTGCCGGGCGGGACGTTTGAGGAAAAGGGGGGGAGGAGGTAGAAAAAGAAAAGCCAACCACAACCAGCTGAACAGCCATCAGAGTGTCCACTGCACTCGAAGATATTAAACCTCCGAAGGAAAAGACGGGCTTCCAAAAGGTTGGGGGAGGGAAAGGGAGGGAATAACTAAGGGGTGTGACGTCCCGGAAGGCGGAAGGGACGTCACAAAAAAAAAAAAGCTACAAAAAAAAAAGACCCTATTTATCCTGGGAGGGAACCAGTCGTGGTGGTTGGGAAACCCACTGTCAATGGGGGGTTGTCTTTTCATGGGAGGCTAGATGTAAAGACCAGATCTAAAAAAAAAGAGACCAGGGCAGTCGGGAGCCGGATTTAAAAACGGTCCCTTGTCGCAACGTAAAACTTTGGGAAAGGGCATCTGTTGAGGGGAAAGAAAAGAACGCTGACGAAACAAGAAGACTTTGGGCCGGTTTTTGGTCGCACCGTGGGGGGGTCCAAAGGGGGAGGGACACATGCGGGCAGGGCAGGGGGAGGAAAAAAAACTGGTGAGGAGGTGGGGGGAGGAAAACTCGGAAAAAAACAGAACTGTCGTTGAAACAGTGGGATCGGGGGGCAGAAAATGTAGAATCTATAAAAGAGGGAAGACCCCCGGGCCACCAGGGGGAGTGGAAAAG
>Ga0179593_1519672_pt1 | contig 14591 bp, 13 predicted proteins | sample CZODoug2_1_08_16_FD_185931 | JGI IMG/M metagenome (GOLD analysis project Ga0179593, IMG submission 185931) | Vadose zone soil fungal communities from Angelo Coast Range Reserve, California, USA - CZODoug2_1_08_16fungal (PacBio error correction) | ecosystem: Environmental > Terrestrial > Soil >...
CAGAAGACAGTTTGTTATCAAGTCTGGGATTATGCAGAGCGTGACCAGGGAGAAGATCTTTGGGACGCGGTCAGCTCGATCCCCGATCAAAACCGGAGCAGGAGCAGGCCGAGAAGTCCTAAGACAAATGAAAATCCAGCGGATCGAGCGGTTGGAGAAACATCAAGTCGGGCCTTGCCGGGGAAGAGCAAAGTCCATGTCCTGCAGCAGACGGGGGGAAAAGTGCGTGATATTTAAGCCGGGTGCATTGGCGTTAGGGGAAATGAAGGATCTGTTGAAAAAAAAATAGGGAAGCAAGCGGGACGCCCCTTCTAAGAGAGAATGTCACTCGTCAACAAAAAAGCATCACCGTTGTTTACAGATCTTACAACAGAACTAGCCTAAACCCTGAAAACGAAGGGGGCAGGGCCGGAACATCGTAAGACTCAGGAGCCGGAAACCAATGAGGGATCAATTGTCGTTCCCGATACAGAGCAGGAAATCATCTCTAACCCAGCTTAGTATGGAACAGCGAAGCCACTCAGGAGGGGGGAATAGCGAAACCATCCTTGTGGACTGATTCCAAGGACAACAAGCAAAGTTCTACGGGAAAATCCTGAAGTTCTGGAAAAGTCGAAACAGAACACGGGCGCAAGCTGGGAAAATCCGGCACGCCGTTTCAGAAAGATTTCAGCTGGCGTCCGGGTGCTCGTGCGTAAAAAAACACCGGGAGGGAAAACGCTTTGCCACTTCTAAAGAAAAAACTGCCGGCGCCGATAAAAAAGAGCGTCACCACTTTGCCGGCAGAAAGAGAAGACTCCGGGGGAAAGTCAAGGCTGGAGAGAGGACCGTGCCTACCCCGGGGGGGAACGAACACTGAAAAGAACAGTCATCTGATAAAAAGGGAGAGCTTTAATGGGAAGGAAGTCAAAGTTTCTGGGGTTCCGGACTCTGCTATTGGATGCTGTCAAACGACTTTCGGGACCCTGCAACGTGCCTAAAGAAGGGCATTACACGCATATGCTTACGTCCTGTCCCTTTAGTACGGCGCGATCAACAGGCACGGAACTTTACCGCTGAAGCGCGAAACAAAAAATGGGCCTACCGGTCCTCGAGAGAGGAAGGAGTTCATCTTCAACTCGAGTATCCGCCATTATGGGACCCAGCGCGCGAAAGCCGGAACGAGGTTATATCGGCGGCCTCACGGAGGGGTTTCCCGTTTCAAGAAGGAACCCGCTTCGAGAAAGGAAAGAGAGCGCACGATCCTAGGACAGCACGGTACTCAATTACTGGATACACGCTATCCTAAACGCCCGGGGGGAACGCCAAGACTCACATCGGCGAAGCGCGATCATGGGGGAGAAAGAAAAGACTAGGCAGCCACTTTCCCCAGAAAAGAAGAGGAAACGTGCTCTCTCGTAAAAAAAGGAAGTGCCATTGATCGGATCCATATCGGGGGCCAGGAAAACTTCGACGATCATCTAAGGATCAACTTGAGGCGCCATAAAATGAACAACGCTGTATTGAGGGGCTAAGACGAGATAGAACCGCCAGGAAGGAAGAAAGCAGCGTGATCGAAAGAGAAAAAAAACAACGGGGAGGAGGCAAATATATAATGGCAATCAGATCAGCAGAAACAACGTGAGGAGGCTCAGCGACTGAGAGACACTTAATTGAGAACTGGGCGCTAAGAAGGAAAAGAACCCTATTCTCCCGAAAACCTCTATCTCTACTTGTTTGAGCGCCATCCTCCCCTGTCTGAAAACAAAATCATCGCGAACACACTAGGGAAAACGACGGCGACATGAAAAAAAGAAACAATGCTCGACGCAAAAAAGGAACGCTCTATCGGAGCATGGCTAGCGAGAACTCCTAACGAACCGAGAAATTTACTAAGGGGCCGTGAAGATCGACTCGGAAAAGAAAAGCGACAATTCGTCTCCGTATAACCCTCAAATTCTTGCTGGGTAGGAGAGAAAACGGGTCATCAGGGAGAACGGGGGCATCAAACAGAAGCCGGATCACAAGAAAAGGGAAGATGACCTCAAAAAAAAAAAAAAAAGAGAGGACTGGTCGTCAGGGTGAAGGGACAGCGTTCTCTTCTTCCCCGAGCAGTAAGGGAACTGGGAAAAAAGGCTGTAGAAAAAATGTCAAACTCTAAAGGATTGAATGCAAAAGTCGGTCTACATCATCCAGCATAGAAGGTTTAGGTAACCGAAAAGACGATTCAACGCCATTGCAAAGGGGGGAAGGGTTAAAAAAAAAGAAAGGGGTCAAGACCCACTTTGGGTAGGCACGGACGGTGCTAGAAAAGAAGGGGATAGACCAAAGGGAGAGATGTGTACTGACCAAAAAGACTTGGAATCGCGCCTCCCCGGGGGGTTAGAATGGGGGCGATTGTCGGTCGACTCGGGGGGTGGTTTGGGGGGGTGTTGGGGGGGTTGTGTTGTTGGGGGGTTGTTTTGGTTGGGGGGGTGGTGGGGTGGGTGGGGGGGGGGTGGGGGGTGGGTGGGATGGGAAGAACTCGACGTAGAAAAAAGAATCAAATACAGGTCGCCAATGCACGGCTTAAGCGCTCTGATTAAATCTTGGCTTCAGGAGAAATTCGAAGAACTTACAAGAATTATAAGGACAGAGGCTGGGGAAAAAAAGACCACTGAGGACTCTTCGATGAGGAGGGGACCTCCGCTCAACTCCGCGAAGGGAGGCGAAGGCATTCCGATAAGTCTCGAGCAAAAGGGACAGTCTTAAACCCGTGTTTCCGGGAAAACGCTACGATTTCAGCGAGAGGAAAAGGAAAAGTGGCAGGGGCAGGAAGAATGCGGACGAAAAGGGTGGAGCGCATCGTGAAATCTGGGAAACGTTAATGCTTGGGATTCCGAAAAAGGAGCACGGATCGCGCAGAGGAAAAGGTCCACTCTTTTCAGACAAAGAGCAGGGGCATCACGGCGCACCAACTTCTGAAAAGAGGTACTAAAAAAGTTGAAAAGAAGAACTCGCAAATGGCACTGGTCTCTACATTCCCCGCGAGAGAAGGGACAGGCCGAGCCTCATCTGAAAAGAGGAGGGGGGCGGCAGGGAAACAGGAGACAGGACTGAATAAAGAAACGGGTCGGGGATCGAGCTGACCGAAAAAAATCGGCTACCGGACTCTCGTCAATCATCAAAGGAAGAGTGGGAGATGAGAAAAATGGCCGGGCGCTGACAGGGGAAATGGGAAAAAAAAAGAGATCACACAAAACTGGAGAGAGGAACACACCTGGCTGGAACACGGATCAATTCCCATTATGTTAGTCGATGTGAAGTTAGTGAGTCGCCAGGGAACGAGGCTTCAAGCCTCGAGACCCAAGGAGAATGAGGAAGAGCAGGAAAGAAAGAAAAATCGGTCCCAACATCGGGATTTCTCTTTTTGGGCGTAGGAAAGTATAGGAGCCGAGGCCGAAAGGTAAAGGGAAGGGAGCAGGGACAACCTGTGAAGGGGTGGGAAACATATTTACTCATGGGTGCCGGGAAGTGTAAGTCGGGACGCTCTGAAAGAGAAAATCGTTGGCACGGGAAGAAGAAGATGAGAGAGCCCGTTCGAGAAAAAAGAAGGAGGAAGCAAAACCTCCCACATCACTTTGGGATAGAAAGAGGAAAAAGCTCACCGTCATGGAGACCATTGCCAGAGGAGGGGGTAGGCGCAATCCGACAGAACGGAGGAGACGGAGGAGGGTACAGAAGTACCTCCTTGGTCACCTTGTCGCAAAAAAAAACTCTCTTACAAGGAAGAGAGGAACTAAAGATCTTGACGAGGCAGAAAAATAGAGAAGAAATAGCACTAAGACAAGAGGCTCTCAAGGAAAAGTTGTTTTCTATCACCACTGGATTTGAAGAGGAAATACGGACCCACAGGTAACGAAAAGCGCTCCGGGAAAAGAATCCGAGAGGGGGAGAAGGTTGGAGAGACCTGTGAGCTTGGGGAAAACCGTGCTTTCCAAAACCAAGAAGGCAATTTTTTGAAAACCATGGTCCGGCGGGAAAGAAAAAAACGACTGCAAGGGGGGAAAGCAAAACTCTCCTTAGGAATTTATTTAGAAGTCGCTCGAAATAGGAACAAGAAAAGTCCGTGGTTGACACCGAAAGAAGGGAGCACGACCGGAGTGAAGGGAGGGGGATGAGGGAAAATAGGTGGAAGTTACGTGTTCAATGGGAGGCTCGAAGGGAGAGGAAAAGGTTCGGGGAACAGTGGGACAAAGGGAATGTCAGGAAAAAAGAGAAACCAGTATCATTAATCAGTCCATGGAAGAAAAAAGTCTTCACTCGCGCGGCGAAGAGGGAGGGGGAAGAGGGACGACCGACGAGCGTCCCCACGGCGGAGAGCGGCAAAGGCGTGGTGATAAAAAAGAGAAAAGGAAAATCCTAACCCTGAAGAAGAGGATCTCGGCGCCACCAACCAGTTTTTCCAACGGTGAGGAAGGAAAGGGCTCAGCAGTGAGGCGCCCCCCGCGGAGAGAGAGGGGGGAAAACGAAAAGAGAGGCAAATCGAGAGCGCGGAAAAAAGAAAACACGCGTGCAAGGAAAAAAAGAAGCCGCCTTGAAAAAGAGGGACACAGGGACGGGATCAGGGGGGTGGAGATCCCGAAATTCTCGAGGGGGAAGAAACTCGTGAGGAGAGAAATCTGAGTGAGAAAACTTTGTTGAAAAATTGGAATGTTCGCAGCAAGAGACAGAAAAAAGGGATTCTCGGTCTTGGAAGCAAACGAGAAAAAAAACGGAACGGTAAAAGTGGAAGATCCTGGGAAGCCTTGATTGGAAAAAGGTTTCCGCAAGTGGAGCGGAAGGGAGCGACCGCTGCCGTTTGCTTGCAGAGGAGACGCGGATCTTATCGAATAGAGAGACCACACAAAGGAAGGAGATGGCAGATAAAGAAAAAGAGGGGCCTCACTTCAAACGGGGTTGAGGGGGAGGGAGGCCAGCACTCAAATGAGGGGGGAAGGAGAAGTTCTATTCCACCGGACTCTTCTTTTGGGTAAAGAATCGACTCGGGGGAACTCGCTGAGGGAACTCGGATCAACGTAGCTGAGAAAGAAGACTACTCTCAAAAAAAGGTCCCGACTTATAGAGAAGGGATTTTAAATCTAGAAGGAGCAACACCATTCGACGTGATCAGGGGGAAGCGGCTTCTCAATCTTAGCGACTTTCTTAAATGGTCCCGAAAAAGGAAAGACTTACTGGCGCCCACCCCCAACATCTACGTGCAACGCAAAAAGAAAAGTCGAGATAGGAGGAGCGGATTCACCGTCGCGGAAAAAAGAAGGTCAAAAGCTACGGGGAATCGTCAAAAAGAAAGGAAACGGTGCTTCAAAGAATCAATCCCCTCGCCGGGCCCCAATACCAGCTCACGTACGAGGAGGGAAAGAGGTGTCGATGTCGTCCAGGCGCAGAAGAGCAAACGCCGATCGGCGGAAAATTGGACAGAGGAGGAAAATGGGGAAGGAGAGTGAAGAAACTTGCCTGAGGAATTCACCTGTTCCAACTGAAGAAAAAGAGCGACAGCAAACACCTTTTACGAAAAGAAACAGAGTGCTGAAATTCCCCCATTGAAAGCGTGAGAAGGGGAAATTGGAAAATGCCGGAGGCACTGGACCTTAGAGCCCGCGCCGAATAAATCCGGGAAAAAAAGGGAGAAAAAGGGGAAAAAAAGCTCGGTCGAGACGGACAGGGGTTTCGAATTGGAAGAAGGAGAAGGGGGCGTGAAAGTGGTCCCTCACCGCAAAAAAGAAAGGAGCAAAGAGAAAGACAAAAGGAAGACGGGACGGGAGAAAGGCGGGAAAAATCGTGGGAATGAGAAGGGGGGAGAGAAACATAAAAAGAGAAGAATAGGTCATTACGGTGGGGTAACGGATTCTCTCTTCGAAAGAGAGCTATGAGATTGGCGGGCTCCGAAAACTCAACGCGGGTCGATCTGCGTCTCGAAGTAGAGGGAAGGGAGGTTATGAACTTTCGGTTTCCTTCCCTAAAAGGAGTCCCTACCGTCTACCTGTGAGGGGAATGGACCGGCGATGCGCAGAGGTGAAAAAGAGGGAACAAAGGGGTGCTGGCGTTGTGACGATGCATGGAGGGGAAAGAAAGGGGGGACTGCTCGACAAGGGGGAAAACCGCGAAACGTCCTCGATTGACACTACTAGTCAGGGAAGAAGGAAGAAACAAGGAAAAACGTTCGCAAATGGAACACCAGTACGGTAGGGAGGAGGATAAAAGGGGGAAGGCTCCTTGCATGAAGGAAAGCAGGGACTACTAAAGAGAGCACGACCAGGATGAGGGGAGGGCGACGCGGAGTACTGGCAGAGAAGGGCTCCTGAGAGGCGGATCTAACTCTTGACTCGGGACTCTCTTCACAGAGAGCGAAAATGGAAAAAAAAGAAAAAAGAGTGGGGAAAGGAAAGCTCTGGCAGCCTCGAAAGGTGGGGAATAGATTCGAAACAACACAAAGAAGGGGTGGAGGGAGAGGAAGGGACTCCAAAAAAACGGCTATGTCAGCTCCTGCGTCAGAAAAGGTTGTCCTCATCTTAAATCTCTGTGAAAGGGAGAGAGGGCCGAGGCCAGCTAAGGTCAAGATAGATCAGTCGTGTAGCAAGGAAAGTACTAAAGAGAAAGCTGAAAATAAGGGGGGAAAAGAAGGGTTGCGAAATCTTCTGGAAAATCTGAGTCGCAGGCCCGGGCTCGGAAACAGTGAAAGTCCTTGGAAAAAAGGGGATATGAAGACTTGTACAGATTTCTAAGCCGGGGAACTTGTATCTCTTGAGAGGGAAAAAAGCCCCCAAAACTGGTGCAATGAGGAAGGACGGGGAGAGGACGTGAGAGAGGTCAATGGGGATAGAAAACATGACACTATCTTCACCACCCCAAGGGGGGAAAAGAAAACGCGAGTGATCCGTTCGCAGAACGGAGGAAGAAGAAAAAAACGATGTAGTTGCCCGCTCATAGAGAGAGGCGTGAGAGGGGAAAAAGGAAACCGTGAGCTTTCCTGATACCAGCCCCTAGACCGGCGCGTAGAAGAGAGAACCATGCCGGGTAGTCGCTAAAGAGAAAAGCCCCGAGAGAGAAAATGAAGCAACTCCAAAAAGGGGACCTAGATATCAACTTACGCATGGTTCGGTCTGCGAGAAGAAAGGAATAGAAAAATCATAAATGTACTGGAGGGGTAGTCGAAAAAGAAAAACTTCCTCTAAGGCGTTGAAAAGGAAAGGGGTGAAAGCTCTCACTGAGAGAGAGGGAACACACAGGTCGCAGGGGGGGGCCCTGCCAAAAGAGGGAAGAAAAGAAATTCGAAGGATATCCCACCTCTTGCACCAAGGGGGCGCATAATATGGGATTTAGTGAAGGTCGCGACACCAGCGGGAAAAAGGGTGCGACCAAAGGTCCCGACGAAGAACAGTATCGCCTTAAAGCGCATCAAGCTGTCCATGGGTATTGTCGGGGGTCGACAAAGAAAGGGGAAGACTTCTGAGGGGGGAAGTGGAACTATTCAGACTTTGCCTGAAAAAGAAGGGGAGAGTCAGTTAGACACGTCATGTTAAAGGAAAGGGCCGCCAAGGAAAATTAACATCCCGCGCCGAGAAAAGAGAGGACTCCTCGAACGAGAACGCAACACGACCAGCAAGTCGGCGGAGGTCAAAACACGTGGGGGGAAAGATTATTAGAAAAATTGGCGCACTAAAATTTAAACTTATTACCTGGTGGAAGAAAACACGGCAGGTCCGAGTTTTCCTGCGACGTGAGACGGAAAGGGGCACTCAGAAAAAGGACGCTTAAATCGAGGCTGAAAGACGATCTCCAAACGAGGGGAATTCCGCTAGAGGACTTGAAAAAAGAGAAAACGCGAGCGCAAGTGTAGATTTCTTCTAGCTCGGGAATTGGGGCGGGGGACCAACTGCTCGAGGGGGAACCCAAGGATGACGGGGGGAAAAGGGACTAGGGGGGATCGGGCCTACCTTTGTGACTCTGATGATTCACTCTTAAAAAGAAAAAAAGCTAACGGGCAGGTCTTACCCGAAAAACAAATTCGCGTGCGGATTGGGGAAGGGGGAGCAAAGATGAAAAAATGTGGGATCCACAGTTCTCAAGCAAAAGATGGAGGAGGCCAAGCGGGCCCGCGCCGTTGGGCAAGGATTCAAACAAGGGGAATTATCCTCAAAAATCTCAAAACACAAGGAGGAAGAGGAGGATGCAAGAGTCCTCGTCATCCTCACGCAAACACGGGGGAGGGAGCCTGAGGAGGAAAAAACAATCGTGGCAACTGTGTTCTAAAGTCCGGGCGTCAAGGGAAAAGGAAAAACAAGCTGAGGTTGAAAAAAAAAGGAATGAAAAACTCGGAGCTAAGGATGATAGAAGAAGCCGCCTATCTAAAAAAACGCTTTGCCGAAGGGAAAATCACGCAGCCGTGGCATGCCCAAGTAGACGACGGAAAGGGAAACCACCCGATCGAAGATCCGCCCGTGTGCCGAAGACTAAAAAGGCGCGCGACGAAGAGAAGGGAGCGACCGTGATAGGGAAGGGGGATGACAGAGCGTGACCTCGTACGCGTACGAAAGCACGGAGAGAAAAAAACGGGGGACGCTACAAAAAGGAGACCGCGCTGTGCGGCTGAGAAAGTCCAAAGAGGGAAAAATAGGAGTAGGGGACCGAAAGCATCACTGTGCCAGATGAGAAAAAACAAAAAGACAATTGCGCACTCGCCGGAAACTAGACGTAGGTGTGCCCATAGTTGGGCAGAACGTCGCGGAAGTACTATGAAAGGAAAAAAGAGCACGGTAACCGCGAGAAATTGACTTTATCATGCAGGAAAGGGGGCAGTGACGGGGGTACAGAAAGTCGACACAAAAAAAAAACGCCGTTGAGGGAACGAACCTCACACTGAAGAGCTGTCAGCGCGGGCTAAGAAGATCGTACGCGTAGGGGAAAACGGCCGGTATGAAGGGAGGAGGGTCGAGCCCGCGAGAAAAAAAAAAGGGAGTTTACTAGGAATGCGCTGGAGGCGACTCCTGTGTTTCGAAAAAAAAAAAAAAGGGACAAAGGAAAAAGGGGTAACACGGTGGAAAACGCACGAGCGAAGGCCGACCGTCGCCAAGGGAGGCCATGTGGGCGGGGAAGGAAGAAAAAGCTCTGCCCTACGACATCTTTGGGAAAGAAAACCGTAATTAAACGAAAAAGGCGTGGGGCCGGAGAACTAGGGAAAAGGATGGTTGCTATCTCATCTCCGAGGGGGAGGAAAAAAAGGCGAAGATCCGAAAACAGAGAAGGCGGAGCGACGGGCAGCGCTCGAAGTCGGGGAACGCAAAAGGTGAAAAGGGGAGGGAAAACAAGTGAGGGGGAAAAAAGAGCGGACTGCTCGTGCTCAAATACAAGGACAGATGGGGCAGGTCTCCCGAAACGAGAGCGTCTTGACGCGCGAGAAAAAGAGGGCAAAAAGTAATGGGGAGGGGAGCAGGAGATCACTGTAACTAAAGCAGGGGAGAACACGCCCACTCTTTCGATGGGGGGAAAATCATCTCGCCGTCAAACAAGGAAAGGATAGTCACGGACTTCCAAGTACGTTTACGCCAGGAGAGATCATGTCCAAAATTCATGACGCAATAGCGGAAGTAGACCTCTCTCCTGATCACCCAAGGGAAGGAAAAGATTGGGGGAAACGGACAACGAGCGGCCTGAAAGCAGGAAAGCGTCGGGATAGAGATAAGCGAAAAGGGAAAGGGGAAAACTCACTAATAGGAATGAGAAGATGGAGAAATACTTGCATAAGCCGAGCCTCATCCGCGTCCCGGTGGGAGAAAAAAGAAAAAAAAAGAAAACACGAGAATAGAACCACAAGGGACGACTGCTGCTGGCGCCACAGAAGGCAAAAGGGGTCAACATCTTAAGAGAGAAGGAGGGAAGATTCTCCGAAAAGAGAGAGCGTCCCCAGGCCTCCTTCGCCCTGAGAAAGGAAAGCCATCAACGTCATCCAGCCCTCATGAAGGGGAAAGAGACGCGGGGAGAGGCGATCGCAAATCGGACGAGGAGGGGGAGGACAAAGGAAAAGACATGCCCTGTATCCAATCCTTCTTAGACTGGAAGGGAGAAGAAGGGCAGGGGGAGCGGGTCGGAGAACGGAATACTTGGTGGAAAATCGAGGAGCGTGGCGAGACACTGAGAAGAAAGGAGTGGGGCTCCTCAGGAAGGAGTCAAAATGCGCCTCTTGTGAAAGGAAAAGAAAAAGGAATCGTACAACGCTGCTAGTACAGTAGGACGCCTCCTTAGCGCTCTTGAGGGCAAAAAAAGGGAAAAACTTTACCAAGGAAAGTGCGCCCTATAAGGGACAACCCCAAAAGAAAGGGGGATGAGCCGATATCCCGAGCGAAGCAATCAACCACTTCACCATAGCGAAAGGAAAAGAAGCTTCGGAAGAAAATCACTTAAAGTCGATAAAAACCACCCCTATTCTCAACCGGGAAAAAGAGAAAGTCCCGATCTTGCGCCTGGCGAGCGGAGCCCCTTAGCGGCGTGCGGTGTACAAACACCGGGGTCTCAACTCCCGGAAAAGAGGAGAAACATGGAGACCCTCCACCGGCCCGTCGCCGATACCGGAAAAAAGGGGGGGAAGAGCAACGAAACAAGGTGAGAGTCGGGGGGGCTAGAGACACACGTCGATTGCTTTCCTAAAAAAGTTGTTCCCAAAGGAAAAAGACGAAGCCAGCCGCGGAAAGACGGGGGGCAGAGGGGGGACCTGGAAAAAAAGGGGGGGACTCGAAAAGGATACTGCTTTGATGCTTCCGAAAAGGGGAAGTGGCCACGGGCCTACGTCCGCGTGGAAGAAAGTCGCATTGCTTCCTGGGAAAACGCCGCTCTGCGCAAATCAGAGTGACCTTTCGCTGAATGCGAGAAAAAAGAAAAAAGAAGTTCCGCGACTGGTCACAGAGTGGCGGAGGAGAGGAAAGGCAACGAAATTTCCTCAGTCGAAAGAGGTGATGATTCTCACAAACAGGGGGAAAAGCGCTGGGAAGGAAAGGGAAGGGTGGACGCTCCCTTTTGCGCGAAGAGGAGAAAAAGGCGTCCATCGCGGCACGACGATACTAACGGTAAGCGAAGGAAGGAAAGTAGCTCTCTCAAGAAAGGACGCCACGTGGGGACGCCAGGAGTACTCATTGTGTCGTCCAAAAAAGAAAAAAATTGCCGGCACCACTCGTCTCGCAGGGCGCCGGGGGGTTCCAAGGGGAGAGGGTAGGACGAAGAAAGACGGAAAAAGCAGTGTCAGCTGAAAACCCCGAAGGAAAGTCTAAGGGAAACAGGCCGTGAGCGTGCCATCGCCAAGTTAATCAAGAAAAAAACTGCTATCGCAAAAAATCGGAACGCCGCCGTTTTGCCGAGGAGCAGAAACCAATATCAACAGAGAGAGGAAAAAGAAAAGAGAGCACGGGATCGTCATCCGCCGGAAAAGGCCGCGGAGGAGCTTCTCTAGAAGCCGCAGAGCGGTGGATGGTAATGCAAGAAGAGAAGTTCGTTGCTCCCCAAGCAAAAATGGGGAGGATTGGTCCTGAGCAATACAGACACAAAGTCATTCTTCGTCACAGAACTCCTCGAAAAAGTCGAGTGTTACCGGGAAGAGAAAATAAACCGCTTTTCAAAGGAGGTCTCGAGGCTTATACGCCACCTGAGAGGGAAAGCCTCCAGGGCACGCGGCGGAGAGCCGGAGGAGCCGAATTCGCTACAGGAATCGACGGAAGAGGTGCCACTGGAAAATTAAGAGGAGAGAAAATCGCGCACAAGGACAAGCGAGAAACCCTCTCTGCGGCAGAAAAAGAAGAAATCTTTAAAAAACGTGGGATTGAAAAGCAGAGGGGACGGACATAAGGTAAAAAACGGTCACCTGCCTCAAACGCCGACAGCGAGACGCGGGAAGAAGAGGGGGGAAGACGCTGAAGGAAAAGAAGCTGGGCTCGCACGCGCGTCGTGAACTTATGGAAGAAACGGGAAAGTCGTGATCATGCCTCAACTGGCGAAAAGGGGAGGGGGAGGGTCCGGGTAAAATGAGTAAGAGGAGAAAGCAAGCAGAACGAAGGGAGGGTGGTAACAAAGAGAAAGCATTTCTCGGTTCTCAAGGGCGGAAAAAGGAGAGGAAGAAAAACACAGGGTAGAAAGTCCCTAAAAGTATCGAGCCGCCCGGAAAGAATCCAAAATGTATAGTATGTTTAAGGGGTAAGTGGTTATCGATGTTGGATCTTCCTGCCGGAAGGGAAAAGGCACGCCGAAGGGAGGTTTGCGGAAGGTGTGAAAAGGACAAGAAAGGAAGAAGACAAAAAAAACCCAAGGTGAAGCTCCACTATCCGTGGAGTGGGAGCATTAAAAGTCAGAATGATAGACAGGAAAGGGGGCTTGCGGAACCTTAGTAGAAGAGGGGGAAGATTGGCTTCGGGGGATCTCGTAAGTCCAGAGTCTCGCAATATCCGCGAAAAAAAAGCGAAAACGTGGCCGGTAAAAAGCATGATCCAGGCGGAAGCTCACTTTTACTTGGGGAAAAAAAAAAAAGCAAAAGGTTGAAACTAAAGAATTATGGGGTCAGTCTCGAAGAAGAAAAGGCTACGAGAACGGGCTGGACCACAACGGGATAAAAGGTAACAGTGCCTGGCGTAGATCACGGTGGACGAGGCACGAGAAGGCAAGGGAGGAAAGCGCCCTGTCAAAGTTAACAATATCTTCATTGGTCGGACAGGAAGCGCTACAGGGCAGCTAACGAACTGTCCAAACGGTTACGAGTAAATGTCAGGACATTGTACATGGGGCTCGGAGGTCAGTCCGCCTGAAGCATTCCGCAAAAAAAGAACCCCGCCGATCTGATCCCTTCTATGAGGAGAGACTGAGGAGTGACGCTTAAAGCACGCGAATGTAGATCAGAGCCGTAAAACAAATGCGTTCGCGACGAGGGGGACAGGAGGAACAAAGCGGGAAAAGAAAAGAGGGGATTGACGTTTCTAAAGAAAAAAGACCACAGGGGGAGCATCTCTCTCACAACAACAAAGGGGCTCACCCCCGGGACGCGGGTCGCCACGGCGGAAGTTCAAAGCTTCCTCTGTGAAAGATGCGAAAGTCGAAAGGGTTGGTCCAGGAAAAAAGAAAAAGCCAGCCCTGCAAATCCGATCCCTCGTCATTCCAAAAAAAAGAAAAACGAAGGGAACATCGGGGATCGAGCGAGAAAGGCACTTCGAGCTTGAAGAAAGAGGGACAAAAGAAATCTCTTGTCACAAGGACGGCGAACGGAAGGGAATTTGACGAGGGAAGGGTTAGCGGGAAGGTCGAAAAGTCTCTTGTTGAGACGAGGAAAGGAGGGGGGGAGCGTCTAAGAAGGGAAGGCTGCGGAGCACCTGGTAAAAAAAAAAAAAAAGAAGAGTGCAATGCGGCCCCACTCCCATCCTCACTTGTGTGACGAGGAAAGAAAAAAGAGGGCCAGGACGTAGGACTCATCATTTCGAGGAGGGAGCCGAGCAGGGAAGCTCTTCGCAGGAAAAAAAAGGAGCTGAAAAGGGAAAGGGGGCTGTTAAAAAAAAGGAGCTCTACACCTAAAGAATGATTGCTATCTCGGCGGAGCCGGAGGAAATGAATAACGACAATGCTCTTCCAAGCCATTCGTGGCGATCACTGAAGGGAGCGTCAATTGGATCAGAGAAAGTCATAGGGAACCTGAAGACGAGCCGTCAGGGGGAGGGGAAAAAGGGGGCTTTGGGCGAGCGGCTTCGCGCGACGTTTCAACAACGGACAACCGATTTGGAAAAGAAGAAGGAAAGGTCGAAATAAAAAAAAAAAGCAACCAGATCCACCGATCTTCAACTTGGGGGAAGAAAAAAAAAAAATGGGCGAAGGCCGGAGCCGAGGGACCAGGTACCCGGCACCGTGTTCCCGAACAAGCAAAATGAGCAACGCGGGGGGGGAAGGGGGGGAAAGGGGGTCGGGTGTCACCTTGTATTTCGACCTAGGAAGGTCTGCTTTGGGGCCGGAACTTATGGGGTAACGTTAACAAAAGTGTTAAGAAGCCAGGCGTAAGAAAATTCGGAGAACGGAAGGGAAAAATCCACGGCGAAGCCAAAAGAAAGAAATTTAAGGACTGCGCGCAACGATAAGAGGAACTGCTGGGTCGACTTAAGAACGGAGGTATTCATCCGATCGGCCAAAAGGGGTAAGCAATCTCCTGGAGAGGGGATCTCAGCCAAAACGGTTGGGGACAGGAAAGGGATACTCGAACGGAGAGAAACGACGGCGAGCACTTCCAAAACGTGCGAGCTTCACGATCACGAGCCAGAGGAAATCTCGGAAACCGCGTCTTCTGCCTGGAACGAATCGACCATGGGCGAGCGAAGAAGGGGGTGGCTGAAAACATCCTTCCGAGAAAAAGGGACCCAACTACTAAAGAAGGAAGAAACCTGCTTTGTTTCGCGGGAGGCAGGGAGAAACTCTGATCCTCAGCCCGCGAGAAGCAAACCTAACCCGAGGGAAAGGAAGGGGTATTATAAGAAATGAAGAGTGGAACCATCTCCAGTGAGAAAACTACTGAGAGTGCTGCGCTGCGAACCCGCGCGTTTTGGGCCGGCGGACAATAAAGG
>Ga0179593_1546288_pt1 | contig 14591 bp, 27 predicted proteins | sample CZODoug2_1_08_16_FD_185931 | JGI IMG/M metagenome (GOLD analysis project Ga0179593, IMG submission 185931) | Vadose zone soil fungal communities from Angelo Coast Range Reserve, California, USA - CZODoug2_1_08_16fungal (PacBio error correction) | ecosystem: Environmental > Terrestrial > Soil >...
TGGATTACGCGCGTGCCAGGATTGGACCTTCTAGAGTAAGGAAGGGAATAGGCATCTTCCTAAGTTATAATAGCCATGCTGTTGTCTGCCGAGGGGGGGGGGAGCTTGAGTGTGATGGAAGGTAGTATCGGGGGGAGGTCTTGGGTTTTCAGAACATTAACCGGAATGGGGTACAAGGGCCTAATTGAACGCAACCGCAACAGAACATAGGAGATGGGGGGAAAAAAAAAAAATACTTTAAAGAACATCGTGTCCGAATAGGGAATACACACGGGATCCATCAAAGTCTAGCTTGACGACCGGATCCATCCACATTGGGACTTCGTACAGATAGGGTCTGGGGGGACGAAGGGAGAGAAGAAACGTCGGCAATGCCTCAATCGATTGATAGCGCAGCAATTTCTTCTTATTTCCTCGAAAAGTTAATAGCGGGAAAAGGGAGGGAGAGGGGATGTAAGGGGGAGAAGGGGATGACCGCCAGAAAGGCCTCGGTTGCCAAAACAAAAAACCAGGTCCATCCAAAGAATTTTGGGGGAGGGAAAAAACTCGTAAAAAGTAAAAATGGGTTTTTGGGGGGAAAAAGGAGAGTCCAAGTCACACCCCAGTATCTGGAAATGGACAATGTTACCCGTATGAAAAGGCAGGGGAAACTTAAAGGGGGGAAGGGGGGGGAGGAAGCAATAAAAAAGGGGCGAGGCAAAGCAAGACAACTTTGAGGACATTACCAGACCATATGTGCTAATCCCCCCTCAAAGGACCCAAACGCGGGCGGGGTAAAAAAAAGAAAAAGGTTCATGGAGCTGATGAGGGAGGGTATATCCCAGTCCTCATGGACTTTCATAAGCGCGTGGGGGGGGAGAACCATGAAAAAAAAAGTCCATCATAAGTCAGGGAGAAAAGGTGAAAGATTCGTAACAGAAAAGGAAGCATGAAGGAGAAACTTTGCGAGAAGACGGGAACTCGAGCCTTTTCAACAACCAGTCCGACAACACCTCAGAAAGGTGAGAAAAGGGGGAGGGCATGAAAAAAAAAGATCAGCCTAAAAGGGAGGAAGACAAATAAAACCAGTTCAGGCACACGAAGATAGATGGGAACTTTTCCGACGAAAACAGGGAAAAAAAGGGGGAGGGCAAATGGGATGGGAGGGGAGGGGGGGGGTAGAGCAAGCGCCAGGACTCCGCCTCCAAGTTTGATCGACAAACATCGTCACAGGAAACAAATCAGGCAGAAGAAAAGGGCAAAAAAAAGGACTCATCTGATATAACCTCGCGGAATGAATAAGACAATCTCTGGTGAACGATGCGGACTAGCAAACGGGGTACAAAAGGCGTTGAGGGAAGTGGGGGGAAAAAAAGGTTATAACACACCGCATGACTTGAGGAGTGGAAATTGCTGTGATTTCTAAACAAGGGACAGGTTGGCTCGGAATTCGACCGCCGCCTGGACGAACAAGATGCCGGCGAGTCTTAGCAGGCTGGTATATAAGAGAGAAAAAAAAAGGAGGTAAGAAGGAAAGAGAAAGGAAGAGAAAGTTATCCTGATCTCTTCGAGACGGGTTCGATGAATGAGCGCGCTAAAGAGAAGCCCCTCTTTTTCAGCAATCCATAAGCGGGCCTGGGGGTGGGGGATCAGACTAGGAGGCAAAAAATTATCCTGTCAAGCCTAACGAGTTGTAGTCCCCTAATCGGGGAGCTGGTTCCAAATCTCTGAAGGGAGGAGCGAGGGGGGTGGGAAGAAAGGGGTGACTGTTGGGGCAGGGCGGAGCGGCTGTGAACGCTGAGGTTAAAAACCGCATGACGAAAGGTCAAATCAGGGGGGTGGGAGGAGGGGGAGGGGTGACGGTTAAGATGGGAGAAGAAGGGTCCCAGCAAATCGAAGACGGGGTTTACGTCCAATCGGTTAGACCTTTTACGGTTTAAAATCTAAGATCGGGGAGGGGAAGGGGGGACTGGAGTTGGAAGGATATTGATTATTGTTTAATTGCATACACGCAGCCGAAGGCAAAAAAGGTAGGGGGGAAAACTAGTGGAAATTGTAAGACCACTGTTGTGCCCATATGATAGGTGCCCAAGCTCTTTAACTATCTCTTCTGGGGGTCACACGCCACAGAAGAGGTTTGTTCCCGAGCCATTGGGGGAAGTGAATTGGAGGGGGATTGTTGGGGGGTAGCCCCCATTTTGGCAGAGCTTTATGAGGGAAAGGGGGAAAAAGGCAAAAGGCAAAAATCAGAAGCTGTAGAGAGCGGCCACGCGAGGAACTGGAGGGGGGGACCAAGCGAGCCGCCGGGGGGAAAAGTTCGAGTTGGGAGGGCATGCGGAAGGGGAGGAAGAGGAATACACTGATGGTTCTCTTCTTGGACAGTCGCCAAATAGTGATTTCACCGAATAATGGGGGGGGGTAAAGAAAAAGGGGGGGGCAGGATCTGATGGTCAGACACCAAAGAAGGGGTGGGGAGGGGGGTCAAAAGCATGGAGGTTTGGGGAGGGCTACATGAGAGGGGGAAGGGGTAGGGACACGTTTTTTAAGAGTAAGAGAACGGGAGAAACTGGGGAAGGAGGGGGGAAAGGAAGGATAAAAGACTCAGGAGGAAGAGGGGAGCAAGAGAGCTGGGATGGACCGTCCACGAGAAAAGGAAAAAAGAGAAGGATCGTGGGGCGGGTTAGAATGAACGCCGAACGCTGGGGATGCCTCACGGCCCAAGGGAATCACGACGAATTAGGAAGGAAATATAAGGTGAAAAGGATTCACTTGGTTGGGGTCGGGATAGGATCCTGATGCGTATTTGTCGAAAAGTTCCGACAATAGGGAGGGGGAGGTTGGGGGGAAGGGAATGATCAAAAGGACTCCCAGAACAACCCGGAGCCAGAGCACCTAAGAAAGGAACCTGCCTGTCCTACACGGCGAAAAACAGCAAAGGCAGAATGAATCACTCGATCAGAGGCGTACATTAAAAAAAGCAGGAACAAAGTCGGGGGGGGAAAAAAAGGCGTGAAAACGACGACATCAGAACATCCCGGGGGCCCCATCTGAGAGATCGGAGACAGCGAGAAATCCAAAAACCGGGGCTACAACGGGAGGGGAAATGGCAGCGTGGGTTGAAAGCTGCCGGTTACTAAGGTCTCACACGTAATAGAGTAAATATTGAGAGAGAATGTGCCAAGCGAGTCCTACTGGGGGCACAATTCATCAAACGGTCGAGTTGGAAGAAAAGAGTGGAAGTTAAGAAGAGTGATGCCGCAGATAGGTTTAAACGTAGTGAGGGGAGAAGGGGTTGAGGAGGGACATCATGCTGTCGTGCGCCTTCGGAAGGAGGATATTTCGATGCTTCACTGGCAAAAAGAAGCTTCCATACATGAGTCAGAGAAGGGGAGGGGGGCTGGGTCATCCGGTGGGTACGTAGGGTTGAGATAGGGGCAGGGATGGGGGGGGTCGGAATCCATGGGGAGACGTGCATGGGAAATTAAGTATTAAAGAGGGCAAAAGGAAACCAAAAATACTAGTATCGGGTAAAAATAACGTTACAAGAGAAGAGAACCCGTTCCATAAAGCTACAGGAGTAAAACAAAAACTTGCAAGGGGGAGAAGAGACCAGTTCAACCGGTGCCCAGGGGGTCAGTGAAACGAAAACGTCCGGGAGGGGCGCAATTTAAAGTTTCCAGAAAGGAGAGATTGGGAGAGAGGGGGGGGGAGGGAAGACTCAGAGGTCGACTCGTAAGAGACCAGGACGAATAAACTGGGATTTCATGGATCGTACCCGCCACGAAACCAGTGCTACCACGGCAAAAAAAGGGGAGAAAAATCAATTGAGGAGAATAGATTGCGTAAATCGGGACCAGGAAACGAGGTGGTTGGACATCGAGCCAAAAAATACCTGTACTAAGGATAGTGGGGGAAAAGGGGGGAAGAAGGAAAAAGTTCTGAAAGGCTGGGGGGGGGGGGCTTAAGCAGAAAGAGGTATGGGAGAAGGAGAGCACACAGTGTGAACATTCAACATGCCAAAAGTGTCCGGTTTTGCCGAAAAAGAGAAGGAAAAAAAGTGAGTAGGGGAGGGAGAATTTTTCTTTTTAAAACACCAAGTGATAAAGCGCCGGATAAAATTTTCGTGGGGGGGAATTGACAAGGGAAGAAAGAAAAAAATCGGAACAGCCGGGTTGGCCAAAATAATTCCAAGAAAAAAATACAAACCGTCTTGAGCAAAAGCAAAGGTAGGGGGGAAAATCGCGAGCCGACGAAGCCTACTCAGTAAGACAGGGACACGCCGCGGTACAGTTTGACATCGTGAAAAGAACTTAAGGACGGGGACGGGGGGGGAAGCACGTTCGGAAAGCAAAACACAACATGGAGAAGGAACCAGACCAGGCACGAACATAACTTCTCGAAAAGTGGGGGAAGGAGGCGCAAAAGAACCGCCAATAAAACGCTTCGGATGAAAATTTAGAAAGGAGGAGAGACACCAGGGACCAGGAACTGATTGACACAGAGAGGGACACGAAGGAAAGCATGAGGACACAGGGGAGAGATCCCACTGGCTTAAGGCTCGGCAATAACAAAAGCAGTGACGACCGCGGGGGGAGTAATTGAAATCGCGACTAAAAGAAGGGGGGAAAGGGGAGAGGGCTCTTAAAGGGGGGGGGGGCGAGCTCTTCAGAAACGCAAGCCGTGCAAGACGTCTATGGGGATGAAAGGGCGTCAGGGGGGACTGCAACAATGATCCAAGAGAAAGGATAAGTGGGAACATCATGGGATAGAGATCTCAAAGAGAGGAAATATATTTAGGCTATTGGAACAAGAGCCCGGAATCCTGGAAGAACAAGGGTTCAATGAAAGACAGAAACTGCCAAGAGGGAAAAGAAAGATGAAAAAACTGAGAGGGGAAATAAAGCTCATGTTAAAGAAAACGCAGGCCAAAAGATCAGAAAAAGCATAGCGCAGTCAAAAAGGTTTTAGGTTTCGCCAACGAAGCGGAGGGGAATCAGGACTGGCGGGTCATCGTGGGTGAAAAAGTGGAGGGAAGAATAGGTTATAGAAAGAAGGTGGCCATCTTAGTTTTCGGTTACAAAATGGGGAGGGAAAAAGGTGGTAAGGGGCCGCTTGGAATTACCAAAGAAATCGCCATCCGGGTTAAGAACCAGGAGGGGGAGAAATTTTAAAGGAGGGGAAAATAAAAGAAGAGGGGGGGGGTCATACTATGGCAGGACTGTAATTGGAGTGTTGATTCAGTCAAATGGAGAGATACAAGGAAGAAAAAAGTCCGGACCTAAAGGTGACTAAACCTAAGGGAAATGAATCTGAAAAAGTACAGGAGAAAAGGGTACGGATATGGAGTTAGTCAGTGCCAGGGCTAGGTGTAAGATCCCCTCTAGCTGTAAACAAGGAAATTGGGATGAGATAGGGGGCGAGGTTCAGGGGGGGGTTAGCCCACACAACACCCTCTTTTAAGGATTTCAAGGAGGGGAAGAAAGACCAGAAGGAGGGGGAAATGGTGACGGGGTAAATCAAGCGGGTTTAAAGAAATTGGGTGAAAAACCAGCGGCCTTAAGTATGGGAATCTGGGGAATCAGAATCCAATGAGGGGGGCAAACGGATGGGGACCCTAGAAAAGGTTTCTAAAAAGGGGGGGCTTGCGGGCGGTGGACACTCGACCCAGGGTATTGGAGGGAAACCAAAACGATACCGAATTGTTCTGCCTCAAAAGGGAAAGATCAAGAGGTGGGAATCTTCAAGAAAAAAAAGTTGGGTGCTGGTTGGGGGGGCTAGCAAAAAAACTGTACATGGACGTGGACGGAAGTTGGTGTGAAATATTAGAAGAAAGGGGTGCGAAAGAAGGTGTTTCGTCTTAGAATCGTAAAAAAAAACGTGGAAGGGGGGGCACTGGGGGGGGAGGGGGAAAAGGAAAAAGAAAGTAAATCCAGGAGGAAGGGTGTGTCACAAGAGGAAATTGAAGAGGGCACATTGTCAACCCAAATGGAATTAACATGGGAGAAGGTGGGAGGGAGAAAATTTGGAAATGAAAGAAGAGATTGGGGTGAAACTAAACGGGGGCAAAGGGGGATCTGCTGTCTAAGAGCGAATCGAGGGGCAACTCATGGAAAAGAGGGGGGGGAGTATCGAGATGGAAATATTGGGGGACTCACGATTGTAGGGGTGGGGGGTGAAAGGGGGGGGTAAGTATCAATTGGACCTGATCAATTGATTCAAGATAAACACCACGGAAAAATTATAACACCTCCAGCAAAAGAGGAAAACAGGTGAAAAACGCCACAGAAAGGGAGATACACTTCTAATTAGGACCGGGCTTGAGTAAAAGATCAACTAAACGCCTTCAGGAAAAATTACAAGAAAGAAAGAAGGAGTTGTTGTGACGTAGAGGGGGAAGCTCCGAAATGCGGGGATCAAAGGAGAGGGAACCATAGACCAAGCGAACTCGGAGGCACCTTTTGAAGACGTATCGGGGAGAAGTGACTGACTCGAGCAAAAAAAAAAAAGAAGGGGAGGACAAAGAATAGAATTCAAGCCGCGGAAGAGGGAAAAAAAGGCAAGGCGCACCAAGGGGGAAGAAAGGTGTTGGTAAGGAACGAAGGGGGCACGAGTGTCCTGAAAACTCATGAGAGGGATAAACAGGAGGATGGGAGGAAGAAGGAGATGGACAGGACTTGAGCCAGGACGGGGGGAAGTCCGGAAATGAGACGCTGGAAAAGCCATGCTGGAGGGGGTATTGACTGGTTCGGCAGGAAATGGACTTGGGGGGGGGGGAAAGAGGAATAAATTAAATCAAGAAGGAAATTGTACTGTTCACCAAACAAAGAAATAAACGTATAAAGGCGCAAAAGAAGAAGAAGAAGAAAAAAGAAAAAAAGAAAAAGACAGGGTCCCCGTAGTAGCGGGGAGGAAAAAAGTACACCCCCTACGGCTTATTACCATCTCGCTACGAAACAGGGGGGACGGGGATGAAAGAAAACGCGTTAGTTTAGAAAGGAGTGATAAAAAACGCTCCGGAAGGCAAGACGGATTGGGGGGGGGAACTGGAGATCATTCTAGCGAGAAAAAAGGACGCCAAGAAGAAACTTTGAGGGTAGGTACCACCATCCAGCGCCAAACACAGTTCGGGGAAAATAAGAAACTGGGGTGCAAACGAGCAGGGAAGGGGTCGGAAAAAAGAGTCCGAGGGCCGAGCAGGTGAAAAGGGCAAAACGAGGTCTGGAAATCGCGACTTGATGGAGTCAGGAAACGAAAGGAAAGGTGGGGAGGCCATCAGGAGAGGATATGGGGGGCGACGGAAAAAAAGACGAAAACAGGTTATATCCCGAGAAAAATAGTTACTGGAATGGGCAGGGTCACAAACGAAGGAGCGGCGAAAGGGGAAATCTGACACAAAAGGAGGGAGAGGGGACCGGGGGAAAGAGGACGAATTCATATGACATTTCAGCATAAAACAAAGGGAGGCAAGAAAAAGGGAGGAGGGGGTGCAACAAATGTCCTCAAAGAAAAAGAAAGTAACGGGGGAAAGATTGAACTGACTCTCATGGTGTCTGAAATAAGGAGAGGAAACCTGCACCTTGGATAGAATAGGCGACTGGGGAAAGACATAGGGGAAGGAAAGAGGAAGCTACGCCGGCGGAGGGGGCGAAAAAGAAGTGCAATGCGCAAAAGAAAAATCAGCAATGGGAGAATGACCAATGGGGAATCAAGGCAACACGAGATCAGGGGACCTTTGACCGTGCTAAAAACGAGAAAATGGGGGAAAAAACAGGCTTAGGTGTCAATGGGGAGGGATCAGCAAAAGGAAAAAGAAAAAGCCAAGGGTTGTCCCCGTCTTAGGAACTCAAGAGAGAACGTGAACAAGAACTATGTCTCATAAGCGGAGGGAAAGGGAAGCGAGTGAGGGGAAACAAAAAACGGGGGATGGAAAAGGATCTTACTACAAAAAGAGGGGAAAGAGAGAAAGATGTGGGACGCTTGAGCCAACAAATTTAAAATAAAAGGGAGAGGGAGAAGGGGGTCTGAAATGGCACTATCTAACCTAGTAGACGCTCTAACACGGGGGAAAAGAAAAGGGGGAGCATGTGCAAAGAGGGGAAGGGGAGTAGATCGACAACAAAAGATATGAGGAGAAAAGCAAGCGATTGAAATTATAAGGGACCGGAAAGTGGTATGCGAAAGAGAAGGAAAAGAGGGAAGGAAATGTGACAACAAGTTGTCCGAGACGGCAAGTGTTGGCGTCAGGAAAGCGAGAAAAAAAAAGGAGCAATTGAGAGAACAAACCGAAGGAGGGAAAGAAGGGGGGGGAAAGAAAAAAAAAGTTTGACGATTGGGCGATGATTGAAGAGGGAGTGAAATATGAGAAATTGGGCGAGGAGGGAGCGGGAGGGGAAAAAGAAGAGTCAGGAAAGGGGGTCTCTTTCAGGGGGCCATGTCGAGTTGGCAGGTCATATCCATGAGCCAGACGGTCCTAAACAGTGAATTGGACAAAATGGTGTCCAAAAGGGACTATCTCTTGTCTGTTTGTATATACAATTGGAGTCTTATGGGGATGAATTGGGGGGGGGAGAGAGCCCTGGAGCTAAAACTTGACCGATCTTTCGGTTTACGAGTGAATCCTCTTCTAGAGGAAGGTGGGCCCTGATAGGGAAAAATGAGGTAGCTTAGTGAAGAGGTAACCAAATCAACCAGGAGAAGCGGTACAGGGTCCATGGAAGGGGGGATATGGGGAAGGGGGGGGAAAAGCACCATGGGGGAACGGCTGTGGGAGGTCTAATCTTACAGGGGGGAGGGGTGCAACATAAGGAAAGACCAAGGGGAAGAGGAGAAGGAGGAGGCTAAAAAAGCTGGTGTCAGAATGGACAAAAGGAGACGAAGCCGAGGGGTTCGCTTGGGGGATCAGGGCAAGGAGGGAACAAAAAGTATGGGGACTAGCGGAATTCCCAGGGAGCTTCGGGGGACAGTATCGTGGAGGGGAAGGGCTTAAGAAACAGGTACTCAGGTGCGATAAAGGGGTTCACGAATCGCCTCTTCATCTTCCCCCTGTGGGTGGGGCCTAGAGGTCAAAAAGAGGGGAAAGTTCCGAAGGTGGGTGAAACTCAATTACATTTGGGGTTCTCCTCATTGGTTTCCTTGGTTTCGGAACTTTGTCGGTCTGGGGGAGTTAACAAAGGGAAAAAATAACAGGATGAAGGGGGGACAATCTGGCTCACTACCGAAGGAGTGATTGACCAAGGAAACCAAGAAGGCAAGGGAAAGAGAGTTAAGATAAATGGACGAACGAACGGAGGGGGGGATACGGGCAAGGCAATTAATCGGGGGGCGAAGGAAGGAAAAGGAGAAGGGACCGAAGATATTGGGGGTGGTTTCAAGACTTCGAAGGACAGGGAAGGGGGGAACGGTATAAGGAGGACTTTTTCGAAAAGAGGAATATAAGGGAGGTCGGGGGAAACGGGTTGCTAGTCATCAAGGGAAAAAGGCGAAATGACATTACCCCAGACAAATCACAAAGAAAAGAAAGCCGGGAGAAAAGGAAAACCCAACCGAGAGGAATAAGCGTCTGCCTATGGAAAAAACAGGTACGGAGGTTTTCCAATCAAGAAGAAAAACAAGGGGAAGGGGAAACCATCCGGGGTGGTATACATAGTAATAGGAACAGATCTTCAATCGGCATGGGACCAAAAAGAAAAGCTGGGGGAGAAATTGCTCTGGCGGAAAAAGAGGACGAAGGGATATGAGAAGAAAAACTATTTCTTTAAAAAAAGAAGAATTCGAGAGGAAGAATACAGAGGTTAACGCCAGCAGGAGGGGCGTTTGATCTATGGGGAAAAAGGAGGGCAGTAGTAAAAGCGCCGTGTGCCTACTCGAATTGAAAGAAGAAGGGAAGTCTGGAATGGGGGGAGGGCCGGGGTCTTGGGAAAAAGTGCGAATGAGCCTGACCTTTCAAGAAAAGAAAAAAGACTCGGGGATCAATGCGTGAGGTCGCCTGTTCGGAGGGGGGGGGTGCGGATAAGGGGGAGGAGGGGGGTAGCGGGAAAAAGCCCAAGTAGGAATGGGCTAATAAACAAGCACACTGGGACAAAAGAAGAAAGGAGGGAAAAAACTGCATAATAGAAAAGACAACCAAGGGGGGGGCGAAGAAAACACTCTGCTTATTCAGACAGCTAGGGGGAAAGAGCGGCCATTAAAACGTCCGGAAACAAAAAGAAGCTGAAACAGTAAGACCATGTGCTCCAGAAGGCAACTGGTGCAGGGAACGGACATAATTCTCAGGACGGGGATGAGGAAAAAAAATAGAAAAAGGGCTTTCATGAGCGCGTAAGCCATAAACCAGGACAGGCTCGGGGGAAAAAAAGGGGGAAGGAAAACCTGGGGTGAGCCCAATGTCCGACATCGAATTGAGGACACTATCCACGGAAAAAGGCCCCGATTATTCCAGAACCACCCCATTCAAAGGTCTGGAAAAGGAAAATAGGGAGGGGAATTTTGGGGGGGACAAGGGAAATGAACAAAGCTGCATAAAAAATCAATGAGTGGGAGGGGGAAAAAGAGCCAAAAAGTGTTCTGAAATACTCACGGGTAGGTCACCAGTGGAAGAGAGAGAGAAAAAAAGCAACAAGAGGCGCGGGGGAAAAAGAATTTCTGGGAAAAACAAACTTGAGGGAAAGGGAGACCAAGAAAAAGGGAAAAGAATTCAAAATCAGGGAAACGTTATACCCAATTAAAATAGGAAAAGAAAAAGAAAGGGAAAATGGCCTGTAAAGCAGACGGGTTAATGAATAAAAGCAGGAAACGGGAAGTTGGCAGAAGAAAGAGGGGGGAAATCCCGGGAGGGGGGGCGCAAGAATTCCATTCAACTCTGAAAAGACATTGGGCGGGATCCTGCGGGCAGTGGGCGAAAGAACAAAAGAGACCTGAGAAGAAGCCAGTGAAACCTCTACGATATAGAAGGGGGGGGGGAAAATGGGGAATACAGCAAAAGAGGAAGCCAAAGTAGAAAAGGGAGTTTATGGTGGGAAGGCATAGAAAACACAATAAAGCCGCCAGTGAAAAAGCGGGGACATGAAGAAGATCAGAAGAGAGAGATGCGCCAAGATAAGAAAAAAAGGGAAAAAGAAACAAAAAAAGGGGTGACTTCGGACGAACAATCGCTTGCCGAACGATAGGAGGAGAAAAAGACTGCGAGGAAATGCAGGGGGGAAATTCTGAGAAAAAACAACAATCCGGGAAAAGGGGAGGGAAGTGGCGCAAAACTTGTGGGTCAAGGGAGGCCAATATTTCATTTAGGCCCTGAACAAAACGGGGGAAGGAAGAAGGAAAGTGGAAAGACTACTAAGACAAAAAAGGGAGAGTAGGGAAAGCTAGAAAGTGGCGATGGCAAAGCAGGACAAGGTGAGGAAGGGAGCGCGAATCAAAGAAAAAGAAAACGAAGTTGAATCAACCAAAAAAGATTAACAGCGTGTACAAGCATGGAAAGGGGTGGGGTGGTGGGGAAAGGAAAGGAGGAGGAAAACCCAATCGCGAACAGCAGAAAAAATGTGGAGGGAACTATCTCTTGCTGCAATCTAGGTCGTTGAGAACACGGGAGTGGGCGCTTATTGGAAGCGGTGTGGGAGAGAATAGATTCGGCCAGGTATAGATGAGGTTGGAGGCAAAAAAAAACGAGAGGGGAAAAAAAAATGGAGAGGATGTGACGGCGACTTGCCGCTTTTATAACAGAAAGAAGGGAGCTGGAGGGGGGGAGAAAAGCTAGAAACCGAGAAAATCTGAGGGGGCGAAGGATGGGGAGTTGTTAAGGGATTGGGTGAGAGGAAAATGGAGACCTACACCGACGTAGGAGTGGAATGGGAGGTTATTAGAATGCGATTAAGTAGGAGGAGCCCATGAGAGTGAAAAAGGAGAAGAACATTATTTAAGAAAGCAAAACCCAAGTTGGGTCCAACCAAAATGGGGAAAAAGGGGAGGAGAGGGGGAGAGGATTGCTCCTGGGAAAGGAGATGATTGAGGAAGGAAACAAATACTGAATCAAGTCCGAACTGGGGGGGAAACAAGTGTTACAGCCAAAAGGGGGGGCGAGGGGGGGGTGAAAAGAGATATAGGGAATCAAGGGAGTGAGGGGGGAAAGAGGGGCGGGGCTTTTGGAAAGAATCGAGGAAAGGGAATAAGGACAAAAAAAAAAGGTTACGTCAACTATCTCAGAGCCAGAGAAATGGGTGGGGGGATGGGGCAAAAAACAGGAACGGGAAGGGGGCCGAAAAAAGGTCTAAAAATTGGTTAGTGGTTGGGGTGCTCCACGATTGGGAAGGTGGGCGGGGTGATTACCGTATAAAGGACGCATGGGAGGCGTAGGGGGGAGCAAGTAACAGTAATAACAGGCTAGATTTACGACAGCAGGTTCTAAGAACAAAGAGAGATAAGGGAGTTATGGGCCATCCTGACTAGAAAAAAATCAGGTTGGCCAGTTAAAATGTAGCTGGTGAAAAAGGAGTGGGGGAAACCAAAGTTTTTAAGGTAGGGAAGGGCAAGTTTTCCGGTTCCTGGCGAAGCTAAGTGGCTGAGAAAAGCGGAAGTGGGTGAAGGGCCAGGTCCGGATTCAAGGGGGGGGGGGGAGGAGGGGAGAGAGGAATGAAACGTATGTGTACACCGAAAGGACTGGGCGGTGGCGGGGGTGAGTCATGAGTTAAAAAACAGTCGGCCTCAATCAATGGCTTCCATCGACCAACCAAAACAAAAGACATTAGACGCAAATCAAGCGGAGGGGAACAGCAAAAGAGGAGAGAAGGCAGTAAAAACAACTGACGGGCCTGAATGAACTAAGAAGCATTTACGAAAAGCCAGAAGAAAAAGATAAGAAGGGACAAACGGATGTGATGCAGAGAGAGAGGGGGGAAAAAAAAGCAGGAGAGGAAGGGCTGGGAGTAATAATCCTGCTTACCTGGAGTCAAGGGAGGGGGGTTTCAAAAGAGGAATATAGACTATCTAAAAAAGGAGGTTAAGTAAAAGGAAAGAGTATAAGATCAACTACAAAAATCAGAGGGACAGTTGCACAAGAAGGGGAAGCAAGGGGAGGGGGACGTGGTCTTCCGATTCGTAAGGGAAACCAGTCAGGAAAAAAGGAAGGGGGGGGGAACACCAAAAAAAGGTGTCGAAGTCAAGGGCGGGACGCCGATGAAAAGGGCTATGCAGAAAGGAAAGGGTCAGCAGGTCGAAAGGGCCAGGGCTGGGGAGGGGAGAAGGTCGAAATGCTTGGTTCAAAATCTGGGGGGAGAGGGGGGGGGAAGGGGGGGAACCAATTGAGGAGGCAAAGGAAAGTAAAAAACGCGGCCCCAAAAGGACCCCCCAGCCGTGGCAAATGGTGGCTTGCCCAGGGAAAGATCACCGTCCATCCCAACCGGGCGGAAAGTCGTAAGTGAACATCGGGACGTGAGGCGCAATCAGCTTAGGGAAGGAACGAGGAAAACAAGGAAGAGCCACGCAACAAGCGGGTTCGGAAAAATCACATTTCTCAAAGCTCCGGGGAAAGGCAGCAATCTTTGGGAGTGACGGGGGAGAAGGCATTCAGGGCGTTGGGGAGAGAAAAAAAATGATCCAGGATTGGTATGTTAATAATTGCTAAAAGCAGAAAAAAGGGGGGGACCAAGGGTCAGGTTCCGAGGGAAAGGAAACAACTTGCCATGGGGGGGCAGAAATCGAAGGGAGTCAAAGCGGAAAAAGACATGGTACCCTCGTGTGGGACCGTCGATAAAAAAAACCACCAAGGGATGAGGAAAGATGAAATGGAGGGGACAAAAAGAAACCCCTGCGGGAGGGGTCTGCCTCATAGGGGGAGGGTAAGCAAACCAGAGTAGAGAATAAAAAGTCCCTCGAATGGCTATGAGGAAAAAGGACACTGAAGGAACGGAGAGCTTGGGTAAAATGGTACCCGAGTTGAACGCCCGATAGCCAAGAGGGAGAAGAAGGCTTGAAGAAATCGCCGGGACTGCGTTGGGCTAAAAAAAATAGGACCAACCCAAGAAAGGGAAAAAAAAAAAGTGGGGGGGGGGAAAACTTCTCCGATCGGGGGGTATCGTTTGGGGAATAGGAGAAGAGACAGTGCAGGCATTGACTCCTAGCATCACGAGAAGGGGAGAGACTGCAGCAACTCGAAAAAATGGTCTCCAGGTGTCGGAGAATAACGAAAAAAGAAGCAGACGAAACCAAGGCCACGAGAGAACATGGTGGCAGGGGAAAAAAGGAAAAAAAAAAAAAAAATCACAAGAAAGGCTAACAACATTCTGGAAGTTGGGGCTGTATAACCGTCTTCAGGCCAAGAAAACAGCAGAAAAAGGGAAGTGGGGAGAAAAAGGGGGGGGGCAATGGAAATAAAGGGAGAAAACGGAACGCAGCACGCAACCTCCAGTTAAAGAACAGGATAACACTAGAAACTCAGGGGGAAAAGACGGGAACAAGGGGGGGAGGGGGAGAGCGCTCGGGAAGACGAGACGAAGGGAAAAGGAGAGCGTTGCGGAAAAACCCATAAACCTCGCAATGTGGGCTCGGGGCTGGCTGAAACGAGGGCAGGGACGAAACAATGGTAGGAGAGGGAGAGAGGGTCAAGAGGCTGCTATCGAAAA
>Ga0179593_1258522_pt1 | contig 14590 bp, 10 predicted proteins | sample CZODoug2_1_08_16_FD_185931 | JGI IMG/M metagenome (GOLD analysis project Ga0179593, IMG submission 185931) | Vadose zone soil fungal communities from Angelo Coast Range Reserve, California, USA - CZODoug2_1_08_16fungal (PacBio error correction) | ecosystem: Environmental > Terrestrial > Soil >...
TCCGAACATCAGCAACCCAAACAAGCCATGAGACCGGAGGAATACTACTCAAGGATCAAAAAGGGAAAGGCCGGCCTCTCGCGGAGGAACAAAGTTAATACGTAGATGGGGGGCGCAAAGGGGGAGAGGAGAGATCACGCTTGATCTAAAACGCCTGAAGATGCTCCGGGGGCTGGAGTCAAGGGGCCAAAAAGTGGAAAAGGCTACTTGCAGACACAGTAATCGGCAGTAGGGGGAAAACGATCAATCAGGCAAACGGCGAAGGGGGAAGGGCGTAGCCAAAGGACTCTCATGTTGAGGCCGTGCTCATCAGGACCACCTCAAATTAGGGACGGAAGATCCACCGCAGTCTATCTATCAGGTGATAGAAAGAACTGGGGTTTCGGGCACTGGCGCTGGGGCTGTGTACGAGAAAGCGGACCGAGGTGGAGGGAGAAAGACCGCTCGGGGCCGGTTGTCCTTCGAAGACTCTGCCCGACGAAGCAAGACGACGAGGATGAGCATGGGGAGACGACCACGTTTTCGGAAATACACGGCCAGCAGGAACTCTTGGTCCAGGCGGAGGGTCCATCCGGGGGGCGGAGCAAGGAAATATTCCGTTACTTCGGAGAGAACAGTCTTCGATCAATGAACCAGGAGCGCAGCAGAAAACAAGCTGGGTGAACATCAAAAGGGTACCATTTCCGGGCGGGGCGAGCATGTAGTCATGGAACCCGACATGACACAATAAAAAACTCTCGAAAAAAGGCGCGAATAAAAAGAAGAAATTCCTGCGGGCAAATACCTCGGAAATCGTCAATCAGCCGAGAAGGGGCAATTCCTATATAGGAAGGGGAAAGCGGGAACAAACTCAGATCGGGACCGTGAAAAAAAGAGCAATAAAAAGAGCATCGCAGTAAGGGGGACGACAAGCCATAACGAATATAGACATTGTGGTTAGAGCCGAAACCGCGATGCCAACGCAAACGGAAAATCGTTACCTAAGATTAGGAAACCGAATCAGCCGCGACTGGGGGCAAGGGGAGGGAAGGGAACGTCAAAAAAGACAAAACTATTTGATCCAATTAGGTACGGAAAATAAAACTTCCAAAGGAGAGGGCCGGGGGCTGAGGACCGGGGTGTGAAGGGCAAGCGACTCGTCGACACGCGAAACGTCCACAGGGGGAAGCAGTAAACGCTCGGGAAAATCGGGGAGCTTTCTGTGGGTAGGATACAGAGAGGGATAGGGAGGGGCTGCGAGAGGATCGCTAAAACAGGTGGCGATTCGCGACTGCTCTCGCAGGCGGGAAGCATGGGGTGCAGCCGTCAGCAGTAGAACTGGGGCGGATCAGAGCAAGCGTCAACGGTTGTACAGAGAAGAGAAGTGAAAAACCGCCAGCAAAGAGCGGCGCCGAGCGGATAAGGCGACTAGCGGTGATCATGCACCGCTTCCCAGACAGGACGAGGAAAGGCGACGCCCGTCCAGTCGGAGAGAAAGAAGTCGCCGCTAATAAACGCTGAAAGGTGGGGGGTCGACAGGAAAGGGATTATGCGGAAAAGTCGGATGAAAGCAAACATAAGCAAATTTGTCAGATCCGGAAGCGCCGCCCGGGACAGGGTCGTCTTTATTCCGCTAAGTCTAAGCCATGTACTGATCAGAGGGGGACAAGATATCCGCCGAATTCCTGGGCAGAAGAGGGACGGTGCAATTGGGTATAGACAAAAAAACGCCCTCGATACGGAGCCCGGGGGGGCATGCAATGGCACGGAATGAACCGAAAAGAGACGAACATCCGACCAACAAGGGGGGAGGTGGCGAGGGAGAAAGCGCCTCAAAAACCGGCATCCCAGGAATAATGGAGTGTTTGACTCGAAAAACGTGAAAATCTTGCGTATCATCCTTGGACCTAGGTCAGTTTACTTCAAAACAGACGCCCTGCATCCCGATAAAAAGCCGAAACGTCCTTAAAAGATCGAAATGCTGAAGATTCTAGCGCGATGCACCGCAGGGCTATTGTGAAAGCCGTCGAGCGAACTCCTCGAAAAGGGACTGAAAAGGGAATAAGTTCTCTGGAGACTGGAAATCGGCAGCGGGACACCGTTGTGATCTGAGAAGGTGTGTCTTCCTAGGGCAGCCTAACGTGAGACTCGAAGGACGCACCGGGCGCATCCGGGGCGATATCATTCAGAGAGGGAGATGCGACTGACAACTCCAACAGAACATTGTGATCTCGACGGCCGACAATGTCAGCCCACCTGGTTATCTCTTGAGGTAACCAGAGAAGAAGGAAATCAGAGGGGAGGGCGATCGGCGAAGGCAGTGCAGGGACCTGATGCGGGAGAACGGCTACCATAATAAGGCGCTGCAGAGGCGTGTGTTAGAAGGGCCGGATATGCGATAAAGAAGGTACCGTCAGTTCACACATGAGGGCTTTCTTAGAACCAAAGCAAAATGAGGAACAATGCCATGCTAAAGGGGCCAAAAGTGAAAAACACAATAACCTTGACACCTTAAAGGATGTCCGAACAAAAAAGTCCTGTGTTGGGGGGAGGGACTGCACCATCAAACTCGAAACCTGGAAGTCCGTATCGAACAGGGGGTGTTCGAAGGCTTAATAGGAGTACACGGAACTTGAACCATGGTAAGGATCTTGCAAAGAAACACGGGGACGAGCAAGCAAAAGAAAAAAATACAATGGTCACAGGATCCAAAAACCGACACTAAACTGCGCCGTCCACCCTTAGAAAAGGAGCTGAGATCAGAGAGAGAAGCGTCAGAAAAGCTCGCGGTGCAGACAAAATCCTTCGAGGCCCTTAATAAGAGGGAAAACCAGGATACGGCGATATGGGAAACCGGTGCCGAACCGACGGGACAAGGTCCAGCCCAGTGACGGATAGGGGGGAAGTGCGGGCGATCCTCAAAAAAATTTGCAATTCTGAAAAAAGCGAATCGCCGAAGACCGAAAAATCATATGAAAAACTAAGTTGACCGTCGTGAGGGGAAGGGGCACCAGCTAATAAAGGCAGCTTCTTGACAGAAGAGGGAGGGCATAGAAGGGGAAGAGGAGACCAGCCCGTCTACGTCGCCCGTAAAGGAGAGTGGAGAATAAAAAAAGAAGCGAGCTAACTCAGGGATGAAAATCTTTTCTTGGGTGGAAAGGTCAAATGGAAGGTTTATTATGCCGGACAAAATCGGCTCTCCCCGGTAGAAAGATAACAAAATGGTTACAAGCCCAGGCGACGCGGAGTCGCAAGAAAACAGTGTCGAGAGAAGCGCACTGACACCGGGAGTACGAGGGGAGGGGGGGGCCGCGACCAACCAAACAAGATCATTGGCGACAGAGGGGGACCGGCCGCGAGGGGGGGGAAAGTCTGACTTCTTAGCGTGATCGGAGGAAAGTCATGGGGGGCGAAAAAAAAAAAGAAGCAAAAAAGCGAAAATGCCTACCCTCAATCATCAGCAAGGGACAACCAACAAAGCCACTACTGCAGAAAATTTCAGGAGCCGGTTAGAAAAAACACTCCTAAATAGGCCGAAAAAAAGCCCAAAAAAGATCGGGGGGGGGGGGAAAATATAGCCGGTGAGGCGATTTTAACAAACGACGCAAGAAAAGGGTCCTGCGCGGCTCAGTGCCTAAAAACCAAAGCTCGGCGTTGCGGCGGAAAGAAGAGATCTCTTACAGAGAGAGACCTAAGGCGCGAATCGAGTCGCACGCAACTGGAGAAAATCAAGCAAGGGTCAACAAAATCAAAAAACACTAGAAAAACCTGGTCCACTCAGGAGAGCTAACCTATCATAGAGAGAAAGAAAAAGCGAACGAAGTTCGAGGGGTGCACGCTCGACAGTCAGGGCCAACCAAGTCCATCGGCTGAACCGAATCAGAGGTCCCATTTCTCTACGGCCGACGGGAAAAAGGGGCCGTCGAAAGGGGTCGCAAAAAAAGTAATAGCAACTCAGAGGCGACACAAGGATGAAAATGGCAATGCCAGAAAAAGCTTTAGGCACAAGAAAGACAAATCTAAAAAGGGAAAATGGGACGGCGTCGGGAGGAGGACTTTGGCGCCGTCGAACGCAGGGTTGGGCGTAGATAGGCTTCCTTAGGGTGAAAAAAGAACAAAAAAAGGCAAGAGGTGATCGGGAGGGAAAAACAACCCGGAAATCCTCGCAGTCAAAAGGACGTCATGGAATGATCATCCGGTCTATATTAATAACATTGCATTCTATTCCTCAGCGAAAAAATCGAAAGCCGAACTACTTATGGGATTCATCATCACAAGGAGCGGCATTCTGGGAGGACGAATTACCCCTGACAAAAATAAGACCATCACTACAAACCTCGAAAGGACGGCTCCAGATCGGGAGGAAAGGGGACGTAAAAAGGGGGGCGTACTTTAGGCGAGGCAGGAAAAGAGATAAGGGGGAAAGAACCAAGATGGTCAAAAGTAAAAAGGAGCCTCTACGAGGCTTCGTTCAAGGTCTGTCGTCAAAAAAAAAATGGTGCTGTAGAAAAAGCCGCTCCGGCGAATAAAGGCCAGCGAGCAAACAACGCCCTCCGCCTAAAGCCACTGAGGAGCGAAAAAACCCTCAAGCGCACCAGGGAGAACGTATCTTTCGAAGGCGAGGAGAAAAACGAAAGAGGGGGAAAACCGACCCAGCCACCGAGTCAGCGATCTGGGGAATGGAAATCACATGCCGTCGAGAAAACGAAGTCGACTGCTGGGGTCATAAAAAGCTGCGGAAGACAAAACTTAACGGACGACGAGAAGCCGATCAGTGAGGAGGCAACGGACGGGGGGATAACACCGCCGAAGCAGAGCCGGAGCAGACCTTCGCGTCCAAAGCCGCGAGGGATGCCTGGCCGAATACTTGAAAAGAAAAACTAATTTACGTTCGGCGTAGCGGGGGGGAAGCAGAGAACCAGCTTAAGAGAGCCTAGGAAAAAGATGGGGTTTCGCCAAAAACAATCCTTACGCGCAGCACGCGATCTGTTCTGGTGGGGGTGACAGGGCAATCTTTCCAAGAATCATGACGGGGAGGTTGCGTAGGGCACATAGAGGAATTGAACGGCGTAATCTCGCGGAACGTGAACGCGGTAGGGCCAGAAACTGGCGGCCGAAGAAGAAGGGGGGACTAGACGTATAGGACATCAGGGCCTTCGCGGAGAATTCAAGAATGCGCGCGAAAGCGGGAAAGAACGGATTTTTGTGGTCAAGGCCGAGGAGGCTGCGCGGGTAAACTTCGGATCTACATTAGCTCGACTAAAGATCAACGGAAGGCAAACCAACGGGATTCTCGCGATTGCGTCACCAAAGCTACCAGACGGGCGGGATAAAATGAAAAACTTCCGGTGGGACTGAGGGAGAAACTACGAAGGGAAGACGACGGATATGCAATCGCTCATATACACCGGGCGCTCACAGGGATGTGCGGGGGGGAACTACTCATGGTGAGATGTCGATGGGGGGGGACACCCGAACAGAAAACATGGAGCGAAAAGGCAAGGCAGCAAAACTAGCACAACAGGCGTGGGGGGATTCGGCGTGCGAAAGTGACTTGTGCCCAAAAAATAAGCCACTGCGTAGGGGATTGGATCTCGAAACTTGGGGAAACCCTGAAGCTGAGGCGTACCTGAAAACCGATCAAAAATTCAGCGGAGCCCGGAAAACTTGTAATCCAAGAAGAAACTGAAAAAGAATCACCGCGCTAGAGAGATGGAGTGAAAACCGCGCGACAAAGGCTCAAAGACGAAACGTCTCACCAAAGCCCCGGCCAGACCGGATCGCTGTTCCTGGGGGTCGCCAGAGAAACTCTGGAAGATACAAGTCGAGGGGGTTTTTGTGTCATGGGGGAGGCATCTCATCAGAAAAAAACAAAAATTAGGGAGAAGGAAAGAGGGGAACACAACTCCTCCAACAACTAAAAATAGGAAAACTGGGGGCTCCGCTGGGACTGTGCTGGCGAACCATCCGCGACCTTTCCGGGACTCAACAAGGATCACTCGCGGGGAACGCCTGGGTCATCCTCGGACAGAAAACGTAGTGATGCGCGTCCGGGCAGGATTTCTCCGCAGGGGAACTGGGCTTAAACAATCTCGGCATATGCTGCCAAAGAAAGAAGAGGGCAGGAGCTACAACCGCCGTGTCGCAATCGGTCAGATAGCCAAGGAAAGAGGAGTGCTGAAAAGAGAGGTCACACCCGCAAGGGCGACGGAAAGCATCAAAAAAAACGAATTTGGGTGCGAAGCTGTGAGACGCCGGCTCTGGAGCAGCAGTGCTAGGGGAGCACGTAAAACCAGAGGGGGAAAAGACACGTTGAGCGGAGACCGTAACCAATACGAACCGTGGTTTGCACGCTACGAAAAAAACATACTAAAACGACGTCAAAAGACTACGGAGGTGCGGCTAGGCGGAAAAACGCCGGACGTGGTGTCAGCCCGCCAAAGCCCATGGGCAGGCGGCTGGAAACAGCGCAATGTGCAGCTGTTACAAGTCTGCGGGCGGGAGGGAGCGATAAGAAACTCTTATCTGGCGAATCAGCCCTAAGCGGGGCAACGGAACGGACTACTGTCAAAGTCAGAAGAGCAATTATCTGCAGCTAAAGCCACGAAAGAAACAAAGATCACGTCTCGAACCAACGGATACCGGACTAGGAATGCGGCTAATACCTGCAGTCCCGAGAATCCAAACGAGCGCGTTCATTACTCTACGGCACGCCGCTGCAATCAACCACGTCATGTGAGAGGCAAATTCCAACCCGAAAAACAAACCTCTTTGCGGCGGACTGCAGCGAAGCTGGGGAAAGAAAACATCCAAGGCGATAGAGTACTGGGGGCAGAGGCCGCAACAACTATGCAAAAGGAACAAGAACCTCTGGGGAGGCGGGCGGTTCGGACCGGCAGGGAAGCCGCGGGAAACTGGAAGACTCACGTCCCGAAGAAGCTAGGGCTTGCCAGCGGGGAAAAAGAAAGTCTTAGAAGGAAGGAAAACTCACCCTGATCTCGTCGGGCAGTCGTCCAAAGGTGTGGAGCGCAGAGCGCATTCTAAAAGAGGAGGAAGTCAATGGGCAGTGAATCAAAAGCTTCGAGAATGCGGCGGGCTGTTGGGCTTTCCGTACGATTGGGAAAAGGTACAGCCGCGGTACGATCATAGATCGACGAGGGGCTAAACTTGGAGAGGGGGGATATACTGCGCTAGCACGGAGCTATCAGGGGGGGTTGGGAAACTTGAAGCGGCGGAGACCAGGCCGCCCTGAAACTAGGTCAAAAAAACACCTCATTCACCGGTCTAAAGAAAACTACTTGACGCCGAAAACATAGAGCGCAAAGAGCGAGCATGCTACAGGGAGGAATCAGGACAGCGTCACCATCAATGGAGAAGGCACAACAATGACCGCTGTCTCGAAAGCAGCCGAGAAGGCACTCTCGAAGGGTAAAGGGGCGTCGGGGGGGGAATGAAAGGCGGAGAATAGAAAGAAATGACATGCAAGGGAGAACAGGGGCGGAAAAAGTTACTCAGGGGAGTATGAGATGGGGACTCAGCGCAACAGGACCGCCATGTAACGGCAAAAAGCACTCCGGAATCGAAACAGCGAAGGCGGATAAAAAGCGGATACTTGGTGATCCGCCGAAAACCTCGATCGCAAAGGGAGATCCGTAGAAACCGCGGGAAAAGCAATAGAAGAGACACCACGCCCACAAATAGTTCGCGTACCAAGCGCACGAAACGCCCAGGACACATTCCCGTGATGATGAATGGAGGGGGACGACAGATTAACGAGAGGGAATGAGCCCCACCCTACGTGGAAACTAGACGTTTGAACTCTGCCGCAGCAAGCAAAGCCGAAATAGACTACTAGGCCGGTAGGTAGAATGAGGGGAAGGTTCTGGCTGATATGCTTCCTGCAAAATGGTCTGGAGCATGCCGTCGGAGTAGCTCTCGAGTGTCACGTCGCGTAGAGCTGAAGTGACTAGTAAGAAGAGGGTGAGAAGACGGGGCCGCGTGACCACAGGGACAGAACTGGAGAAAGGTTGTGAACCGGCGGACCCGACGGCAGGGAGGCGAAGAAAGAAACCGTACAAACGCGAAGAGGCGCTCCTGCCTAGAGAACCGGACTGCAAACCTAAAAAACCTCCCAATGGGGTAATCTACATAACGCCCAGGAAAAAGCAGTCAACGGAAGTTTCAGCCCGGTATGCGCACCAGAAAGAAGAGTAAGTCGCGCGCTTGAGGCCGAAATCAGCTACGGGAAATTCGCGGGGACAAGGAGAATGCAGCCAGGGGTGGGACCGAACTGGAAGGGTATTCAGAGCAAACGACAAGGGCCGCTTAGGGGACAGTCGGGCTTGCGGGAAACACCCTTCACATGCTGGAATCACACAGAGGACGAAAAAACCGAAACACGTGAACATCTCTGAAGGAACGCGGGACAAGCCAGCAAGGGGGTCCGTCAAAAGACATCGACACTTGTCCGAAAAGACTAAGCTCGAAAAAAGTTTTTCGCCGGGAGAAACGTCCAGGCGGAAGGGAACGGTCTTGATCTTGCAAAATAGCGAACGGGAAAAGAGCGAAGGCATCAGCACCTCCACCATTTAACCTTCTCAACAACACCGAAAAGACTTGCGACCGTGAACAAAAGAGTGCTCAAGAAGGATCTGACGAAGGGCGACGGCCAGCAGGGGAGCGGGGGGGCCTCACCTAGACGCGAAGAAGACCAACCTCAGGAATGAACATAGATGGTGACTCCTAAAAATCTCGAAGTGCTCCCTCACCGATGACGTCAGGGGTGTCGTGGTCTTGGAGAAAGAGATTCAACAACAAAAAAGGAGAGGCTAGAATAGCCCTGCCACGACAAAAGGCCTATGGAAGAACTGTCAAATGAGACAATCTGAGGCCCAAACATAACCGTCAGACGGAGGTGAACACTTCTAAAGGGGCGGGCCTCGAAGGGGGAGATCGGCCAACGCTCGAGGAAGGAGGAATCAAGGACGCGCTAGAAAAGAACGCGAGCAATAAGGGTACAAAATTCGTGGGAGAAGTAAATGGCAAAGAAGAAGCTCGGCGAAACCGGGTAGGATGTAAAGAGAAAAAAGTTGCAAGAAACTTGAAAAAGCAGATTAAGCAAGGCTAAACTGGGGGGGGCTAGAACAAGAAGACAATGTGTGATGAGGTTGAATAGACTCATCCACAGGAATACTGGCGGAAATCGGAGCCGGAACTAGGACCACGGGTCGGCCCGTTCGAACAAACTAAGACAGAATGTGACAAAAACACAAACCCGCAGGCTGGGAAAATAACGCCTTTAATCCGTTCCTCAATCGACTGACCGGCAAGTGAGCACAAAAACCCTGCTTAAAGGAAGGCTGGCGACGGGAAGCCGCTAAAAAATGAAGGAAACGCACCGTAGAAGGGAGCGCGCTCTATAAGGTTCAGTGAAGTTGCGAAGAAGGCGAACGCAACTGGACAGCGAACATGGGCGGCACTATCGTAAAAAGCCCCATTGGGCGCGGCGGGGCGAATTCCAAAAAAAACGATTCAGGAGCCCCTCTCGGCTCTACGGAGGAATGAGGATACCGACGCACTAGTGCATCCGACGTGCCAAAAGCAGCAGGCCAGCCTAAACCGGGTCACCTAAATACAAAAGCAACCGTGAAGAAAATTACATCAACGTCGAACTGCAACTGGGGGGCGAGGGTTTCCGCCAGCTCCTGTCAGTATCAAAGCAAATCTCCAATCGGCTGAAGCAGGCGACGCATACGAGAACCAGGAAGAAAGCGAAAAGAATCAGGCTATCTCGGGGGGGACGAAGAGGCCGTAGGAGGCCCCGCCAACCAGAGGAAAGCATGCAATCCCCCGGGGAGCTTCAGGGTCACCAAGGGAAAACAAGCATCAGGCCTTGCGGCGGAGAGGCGGCGAGTTACGGGAAGAAACGCGGGGTGAAAAGTCGCGGAAGTGGGGGCGTGTGTCAAGCTCTCCCTCGAATCACGTCCAGATGCTTGGCGGGGCAGAAAACCCCTGTGATCAAGAAAAAGTCAGCCAAGAAACGCGGTCAGCAGCGTCAAATAATAAAGAGCGGAAACGCTCGCGGCGGCAAAAGCAAAAGACCAGAAAGAGTAACGGAGAGCTTACGAGATAGAAAATCTCGGCACGGGAACTTCAGGCGCGAATTCGCGGAAGAAAGGAATACCAGCCAGCAGTCGACCATCCTAAGATGAAACGGAAGCGCTGCAAGGGAACAGTAGGAGTACCTCGACGGCGGATGAAAGCAATCTTAGTTCGGGGGAAGAGGGGAAGCCATTAAACCGTGCGAAGGACTCTACTCTTCTAGATGGGCTGGGGCAGACAATATATCAGAACGGGACGGAGGTGCACTGGGATGCGAGGGGAGACAAGGGCGGCAGGGAAAATGAAGAAATCTGCGAAAAAAAAAAGCTCGCCCTCCGACTGCGAGAAAACGGGGGTGCGGGCGAAAGAAAGAGGAACAGGAAGAGCCAGGGGAGAGGTCGCCTCGGATGAAGCAGTGATAAAAACAAGGCTCAAGCGAACGAGAGTCATCAAAAGCGGAGATACAGAGAGGGTGTAGAAAGGAGTTTCACTTCAACAACACTACTAAGTCAGACGCCGAAAAAGGTTGACGGTTGACAGCTGAACGAATGGAGTCAAACCGCATGAAAGCAGAAGAAGCAGGAAATGAGAAAACCAGTAGGTCTACTAGGCCGGTTGCCCATAAAAAGGTAGCAGATAGACGACCATCGAGGGGCTTAGGAAATAATCGGTGGAGCCTCTAAAACGTTGAAGGAAAATAAATCGGGATTGTTGAGAAACACCAAATTCGCTAAGCGACAAAGGAATCGGGGAGGGGGTCGCAGGTTGGAATAGGGCCCGCGCACCAAGGAGTGCCAGCAGGCGAATTAGGAATTGAAAGAGACGAGATGCGCGAAACTGGAGGGTGATTGCCGAAACAGTCGCAGTAGTCCGCACCGGCACTGAAGAGTAATTGTCAGTCAAGACGGGGTAGATGCCGAATGAACTCAATCACAGGGTCCATGGGAAATCGATTGGGAGGGACAAAGGGAGAGACTATAAGCTCGAACCGCATACGGTAAAAAAGAAAAGAACACGGCCGCACAAAAAAGAGTATTTCCCCAAACCGTCAAAGGAGTTGATGGCATGGCCGGGAAAATGGTGAGAACGAGTGTTGTGACTAGGAATGGGCTGAAACCACGCGAGAGACTTTGAATCGGCGCCAATGGCACACAAACAACGGGTCGACAAGGGCGGGAGAGATCACAGTCCGGTGGAGGGAGTCGATGGGTAAAGACCCGAAAATCCAAAAATAAAAAAAGAAGGCAGGCTATCACAGAAAGGTACTAGCACCAAAAAGTTTGGAGGCGGGGATAGGGTGCGGGTTGTACCGAGAAAACAAACGGCGGGAAAGGAAACTGCGCGCCTTGGGATCGCGAGAACAGCTTTGCAGAAACGACTGCGGAGCAAGGGATTTGACCGACAAGTTAGTGGCAATCGCCTATAACTGGGAAGCCCCTAAAAGCCTCAAAAGCTCAAAATTAGAAAATAGAGATGGTCGGACCGATAGGAAAACATCGAAGGCTTCCAACCCAGTGGCAAGGCGAAAAGTCTAGGAGTGCCTCTTGAAGAAAATCCGATCCATCACCCGGGCTAAGGGGTATTGTGTTGTATTAAGGATCGAATAAAACAACAAACTTACTTAGAGGAAAATAGACTAGATGCCATCCCGGAATCCAAACAAAGGGAAAAGGGAGCAGTGATGTAGCGCGGACGTCTCTTCGCTCATAAAAGACTCTTCTTGAGAAGGATACCTTGGGGTACGTACTTCGCAATGGAAATGGAGCGCGAGCGTCAATACCGATCTCATCTATCCGGCTGATGCTCCGCTGGCCGGCTATTCGACACTTAGAGTGCTACGGCATGAAACTCGCAGCGGAAGCGTGGGCCAGCTAAATCCTGCCGTGTGTCGCCCTGGGATAAGCCATAAGCTCAGTGGCTTCGTAAGCTCGGGGAACCGATTTTCTACTTACTCACCACCAATCCGGGGGGGGGTAGCATCTGCTAGCCGGTCGATGGCGTATTCAGTTTGGCTCTGGGGAGGGACCGCGTCAAAGGCGAAAACTGAATGTAGGGGGGGAGGGGGGAGAAAAAATATGCGATCAGGTGTCAGGAGAACCTCTGCACGAAACGCGCAACAATCACTCCGTCGGGGGGACAAGGAGTAACACCGGGGACGTTTTGTCACAAACAAAAAACCAAAGGGAGGGGAACAGGCGGGCTGGGGAGGGACTACTCGGGTTTTCTGTAAAAAGGGGGAACGGTTGATGAGGAGAAAAGCGGTCGGAGGAAAGCAAGGGAGGACTGCGTCGCAGCATCCCGCACTTGGACAGACCATTTCGAAGCTCAGAGGAAAGTCTGAATGAATCTACCCGACTGCATGAAAACCCGGAAGACATGCTGAAAGCGTAGCCGACAGGAAGAAAAACAATACCTGCCATGCCCAAAATCATCAGGGAATACAGAGTTATCCAGACCGCACGACAAAGGCAAAAAATCGGGATGGACGGAAGTATTACCAACATCTCAACAAAACCGCATGGACGCTCTCTAACTAAAATCCGAAAAAGGCGAGCTATAACGGTTCTCGGGGAAAAACGCCCCCGTATGAGACTGAAAAGTCCCGTAGTCAGGGCTCGTGGCTAATGATTTCAAAGCCTCTCGACAGGAAAGAAAGGTCAGGAAGAAGGAATGAACAGCGGGAAGAAAGTCAGTTAAAGATCAAACCGTGGCCAATAGATGGAGGGAGGAGTGACGTTTTTGCACAGAAAAAAGCGTACGACACGCACGGAAAGAAGATAGGTTAAGGGATCTCGCTTGCGGCGGGGGGTCTGTTTTTGCGGGAAGATCAATAGTTCTAAAAAACTCTAAGAAGAAAGAGTGCGCTTCGGGGGGGGGACTAGAAATAACTAAGGATCGATTGAGAAATGGGCATGTTTGAAAAAAGCCTCCTGGCGTAGGCAAACACGCAAACAGCTTCAATTGAGCTACGATAATGGAACGCCGAAGCAAACTCGGCGCCGAGAGGGGTCATCTAAAAGGACGCAAGGAAACATCACGTAAGGAAACAGGGGATCGACTCCTCCGTACCGAGGTGATCGACCTAACTAAGGAAGGCGCCGATCGAGAGATGGGCGCTGGGGAAAAGGCGGGGAAAGAATGATTGCTAGGTCGAGGAAACTGAAGCACAGATTTAATTGAAGAAAAATGGTAATCGTTCGGACTGAGGGATTTCAACGCGCTAACCCAAAAAAAAAAATGGCAGGAAGAGCGGACAGAGAAAAGCAACGAAGCGGAGGGGGCCTCCGAAACTGTCCGGGGGGGGAAGAGCCAAACCTCGAAAAAACCTATGTAACCTGCTTAACCTCAGAAAGGAATCACCCGCCAAAAAGGGAGTTCGCGGCGCAAAAAGCGCCAGGAAAACAGCACAAGGGACGTGAGGATGAAACTTGACTTGGAAAGGGGAAGGCGGTTCAAAAGCGGGAAAAGCCTAATGGAAGGCGGTGGACCAAAAAAAAAAGAGACAAGCGCAACTCGAAAAGGAAATGCACGTCAGATAGTCAAGATGGAGGGCGGAACTGCTTAGACAGCGAAAAAGGTTATGAGAGAAGGAGAGCGCAAATACAGAGAAAAACTCGCGGGAAGTTTCGAAGGTTCCTCGTAGGAAGGGGAAGCCTCTCAAATAACAACGGTTCTCTTCAGCCAGTTTTGAAAAAGTACGAGGGAGAATCGACAGGGCGCTCGAAGACGCGACAAAGGGGGGAGAAATGCCTATTTGGGGGTTGGTTGGGTTGTTGGTGTGGGGTGGAGGGGGGGGGGGGGACTCTCTCCATTAGATGCCTGCATCAGCCGCAAACCGCAGAGGGACCAATGTGGTTTAAATACAGAACTCCAGTAAAGGCCAGACCGTAGTTAATCGACGCAATAGCACCTTAATAATATAATCAAAAGGAGTCCGATGGAGGGACGATGAGGGGCGGGCGAAAAAGCTTCCATGCGGAAGGCGTGACAAAAAAGCATGGTTGACAGGGATGTCCGGGAGTCGAAGGGCTCGGCCTGATACCGGGGCTTATGCTCTGAGGGAGGGGGGCTGTCTCCCACAGAAGTCTGGATCAAGCACGACGGACAACGACCAAAACCCAATGACACGCGGATGTACCTCAACAAAACATTCGGTTGGGGTCGAGCACCTCAAGAAGACCCGGACTACTAAGAAAAAGAATTGGAGGAAGGGGGGAAGGTAATAGGAGGAGACGGGGACTTAAAAAGTTGAAGTGTGCTGACCACCGCAAAAAGGATCAAGAGCGTGAGCATAGAAACGTAATTCTCTCAAAAAAAACAAACCTTGGAAAGGAACCCACCTGAGTTTGCTCAGGAGCTGGCCTTCGGATCATCAGAGAAAAAGAGTGGCCGATCCCTGAGCAAAAACTAGACGCGGGAAAGAAAAAGTAAGGGAGAGAATAGGGGGGAAGTGAGAACGGAAAGCTGTCTCCGGAGAAAAGAGAAAATCAGTAGGTCGTGGACGGGGCAA
>Ga0179593_1378225_pt1 | contig 14589 bp, 9 predicted proteins | sample CZODoug2_1_08_16_FD_185931 | JGI IMG/M metagenome (GOLD analysis project Ga0179593, IMG submission 185931) | Vadose zone soil fungal communities from Angelo Coast Range Reserve, California, USA - CZODoug2_1_08_16fungal (PacBio error correction) | ecosystem: Environmental > Terrestrial > Soil >...
AGGGGAATGGGATTCTCTACCTCCAGAATGGGGCACGCAAAGACTTGAAAACTCACGGCTGGGGTCAATTAGCTGTCCGCGAAAACTCCAAGGGCGAGATGCCGGCCAGGGATTGACTTCCGTAAGCTTTTATGAAGAGAAAGTAGGGCATGGCACCACGCACGCCGGGCTTAAAGGGGTCTTCACAAAGTGGCGACTCAAAAAACTCCTCGAGAAAAACATACAAGACGCAGAAACCGGCCGGCAGGCCGAAAGAGAAAGAGAGATTGCCCGAGTAGGGGTCGACAATCGATTTAAGCGGGTAGAGGCGGAGGTTTGGTAAAGAGGGGAGGGGTGCCTCTCGAACCATAGGCACGATCGGGGCGACCTGGAGGAGGAGGCACGGACATTTTGAAGGGCGACGGTGGGCGTCGAGTGAAACAAGCCGAAAAATTCGGCGCCTGGAGGAAAAGGACGACCCAGAGGCTCTGCAGGTTAGAGCGAGTAAAGAATTTAACCTACAAGGGGGGGGATAAGAATGCCCACAAGGAATAAGGGGCACTGCCGGGAGAGGCAATGGGTAGACAAGAAGAACCTAGTACGGATCAGATCATGAACGAATGGATTGTTAGGAGAGGGTGGGTGTCAAGCTGCGAAGGCCAGGCGTCGCCAAGAACCTTGGCTTAGACGCTGGCTAGACGAACCGGAGGGGGACTCTTGGTTGAGAGAAGATGAGATGAGAGAACTCCATTGGCGCGTGTCGTCATAAGGTAATCAGAAGAGGGGGAAAAAAGGAGGACTCTAAAACCAGATGAGGGAAAGGCTGGGATAAAACGGATGCGGAAAAGGAGATCCGAAAACAAGCGTTAGCGTGAATTTGTATAGAAGAGAAGGAACAAAAAACTCGCGAGGAGTTGAGCACCAGAAGTTCGGTGCTCAGGATAGAACAACCTTGCATCTTAACAGGCTGAAAGCCAGCTCCATCGGCCCCTAAGAGGAGATAGGACAAAGAATGGGATAGGAGGCATATCGCAGATATTGGTCCCAATGACGACGAAAGAACGATCTGGATGCTGAATCTCGCCCAATAAAGGGTCGGTGAGAAAAAACGGGTCCATCAATTCTGAAAAAAGGGACGACATGGAGAAGATGCTTCGTTGATGTCGGGGAGCGAGAGGGAAAAGGGAGGAAAGTCGTCATTTCCAACTTAAAGCGCCACAGTGTTGGCAGCCTAGAATGGGTAAAAAAAGCGCCGAGAGTATCAAACAAAGACGTCGAGGGACGAATTCCATCGAAGCGACAATTTGAAAAGGAGGACAAACTTCTCATCTATTACTTAATAGGCAAACAGAAAACAAGATCACCCGGAGTGCGGGGAATCAAGCCAGGTTCTTAAAAAAGGGGAATCGGGGACCCGGACACAAGAGGATTAAAAAAAGCCGACGACATCATTTTGGAGAAGCAACCGATGGGGAAAAGACTGGAGAGAAGGGGTGGGGAAGGGCATAGCGGTCCCGGCCCGTAACACCTCGAGCATGGCGGGAAAAAAGAGGTGAAGGGACCTTTCGCTTGTGACACCACGTGCGGGCTCAAAAAATGAAGAACGTAAGAGAAAAGGGGGCACGGTTGCGCGAACCAAAATTGTCCAAAGACTCCGACAAAGTATCGGAAGAGCATGACTGATTGAGGAAAAGCGACTCGCGAGCCAAGCAGTGAATCTGCGAGAGGGAAGAACGGCATCACCTCTCCGATAGGCGAACGACTGGTGTTGGAACGGCAGGAGCTTACGATTTACAGCATGAGGCGGATTTCGAACAGGGCGTACTGGCCGTTTTTATGGGAGAAAAAAAGCTTTGTGGCAATTGCCACTTTGGACGGCAGAGGGAAGAAAGGCGGGGGAAAGTTACCGACCGTGGTGAGTATAAGGGACCCCCGAAGCCGATGGAGCGATGGACGGAAAATTAACTGTGCTCGTCGAGGAACGAACCAGGAAGGGTTCTGGGATTAGAGACAAACAAAGCTTCAAGGGCAGAAAAGGGGGCGAAGAACTTGAGCTGGAACCACTCAACGGGCAGGGGAAGGACGGGGGTAGTGGGGAAAAAAGGATTGAAAGGCGATACCATATCGAAATGAAAGAGAAACAGGGAAAAACAATATGTAACGTCCTCTCAGGGAGGTAAGGGAAAAATAAACTGGGAAATCGTTTCCTCTTCCCACGGAGGGACGAGACCGGACGAAACGAACTCGAAGGTATAGGAGGGCAGCCAGATCCAATGCCGTACTCAGATCATCGGGTCCACGGCCCGGGGCCCTCGTTTGTCTCCAAAAGGACAGGAGGTAATTAGGGTTTGCCGGTGATGTGGGAGGAATTTGGGCCGCCGCCAACCAAAATAAATGCCGGGGGGGAGAACAAAGTTATTCAAACGGGGTCTCAGAGAGAAAAAAACAAACAACAACGGATAATTAAATAAAAAGGGAGGAGGGACAGGGCGGTCTCGCAAAGAACCTCTTCTGTTCATATAAGGGTGGCGTCGCATCAACAGGAAAAACAAAAAATCAAAAAGGCAAAAAACGCGGTAAAACCAGACTACTTAATCGAAGATTCCGCATTCAATGGATTCTGACGAGATCTAGGTACGAACATTGGATCAAGGCGATCAACTAACGGTAAGGCTTCACGGTTAGAGGACGGCGGAGGGGACAAACTCCGTGGAAGCAGAACAGTAAGGTCTCGGACGATCAAAGGGAGAAGCTCTACACTGATGTGTAGTCACCCGTTCAGGGAGAGAACAGCGAGGAAGGGAGAATCAAAAAGAAACGGTTCTCGGCACTAAAGGATGAAAGGGACAATTGGGCTCCAACGAATGTACCCCTTTACTGTTTGTAGAGGTATAAGAGGGGGGTTTTTGTTTTCGTTATCATAAACAGAAGAAGGGGGGGGCGCGTGGCCGGACGAAGACAGCCTAGTTAGAAACAAGGACTCAATCGTAGGCGGGGTCTTCAAAAGGAAAAACGGGTCAGGAAAAGAAAAGACGGGAAACCCCGCCACAAAGCCGCGCGGAGGAGGGCTGAAAATGGTCATAACCAGAGGGGGGTCCTGGTCGCAAACTAAACCCCCAAAAGAACCACAGGGAAAAAAGGTTCCAAGCACCCCCTCACTGCGGTATCGCGTGTAAACCTGTACCTTACAGAAACATATCCCCCGCTATCAAAAGCGGAGCTACTTATGCCGGACTGACAGCGAAAGAAGGGAAAAAATCAAGGGAGGAGAGCTGGAAAAAGTAAGCCCACGGGGAGAGTAGATCAAAAAGAGCCGGGCTTGAGCCATCCGGGTCGACCACCAACGAGCAAATTTGGGTGACAGGGAAAAAGAAACCAGAAAGGTTGGTGTCAAAGCTTCACGGGTCCTGTCACATAGCAAAAGGGCCATGATGGAAAAAAGGTGGAATTTCCGTGAAACCGAGATTCCAGCACCTTCTTAAAGAGGGGGGGGCCGACGAAAAGTCGCCATCGGAATTAAGAGAGGCATTCAGGCGGAGAGGAAGACGATGGGCTGCCATGTGAGAGTCCAAGGGGGTTCGAAACGGTTGTTATCGTCACCGGAAATTACTTTGATTGCTTGACATGGATGGACCTCTAGAAGTAATACTCGATAGCTTTGGGGAAGAACCTTGCAAATTTGGAAAATGAATCGAGAAAATCGGAGTCCGATCCTTAGAGATGTGTTGGAATCCTTCTAAGGGGCCGTAAAGCGCCCAGCGAATGCTGCCAAACATTCTCTCATTGGGGGTGGGGGCATGACCGTCCGAAAAGGAAAAAAACAAAAGTGAAAGGGCGCCAAGAAAAGCCGGCAGCAAAACGAAAGCAAACGCATAAACAGTCAGAAGAGGTACAAATTGCTGGCAAATCGTACCGCCCGGTAAAAAATGGGGAGGAAATGACGCTTCTTGGGCGAGCCACAGCATCCTTCCTGCTTTCAGGAGGACATTGACTGTCGGAAGCGACGATTTCAGTGTCAATGAGGAAGAGGAAATGGCATCGAGCCGTTCACGCGGGCGGAGGGAGTGGGGGGTGAGTTAAAAAAGGTTAAAAAAAAGCAGGGTCAGGGGTCAACTACCGGAAACTCGGTGAACTGAAAACGGCAGCGCGCTGGATTGTTCGCTCTAGGAAAAGCGGAAACCGCTTGGAACGGCGACTCACGGGGGAAGGAAGGATCCTTATTCGAATCTGTTAATCCCGCTTAACGCCGGGTGGCCAATGAGGGAAGGAAGAGAAGAGGCGATTTACTCCGAACACATGGCCAATTCTAAAAGAAAAAAGAGCCGATACCTCGTGAGGACCTGAAAGGTCTCTATCGCATAGAAGCGACCGATAATCCCAAGGCGCGGGGGCGAGAACGGGAAAGAAATTGAAAGCCGCCCCTCGCCGACCGCCAGGGGGGGGGTCATAGAAGAAACGAAGGGGTTTTCAAAACAAAAACCAAGGAAGGAGAAAGGAAATAAGGAATACTCCGGGGCCTGATACCATGGGGCGCTCCTGAAGGGATGGGAAGAAGAGCTCTAAAAGGCCGGCATGCGGCAGGCCTTTGAAAAAAGGAGATACGCGGGTTCGACGGGGTTTAAAGAGCTGCTAAACTTAAACGACCCATTCCGGTGCCACTGGCATGTCTCAAAGGGGTCGGCCAGGAGGAGAGAAAGGCAAATGTCGATGAAAAAAGCTGCCGCCTAACGGCAGTAAATTTGGGATCTCGCCGACCTCCTCGGCAGAGCTTATGGAGTGCAGAAGGCAACGCGGCTTCTGCGTCTGACTCAATAAGAGACGTCTGCTGAATATTCTCTCAAGTGAGACCTAAACAAGGCCTGATGCGCTTGGGGGCCCTGGAGAGAAAATTGGCGCAAAGAAAACGACGGAAGCGGCCCGGGTAATTCGGGAGGGAAAAGCGCTTTGCTCGAAAACATCCGAATTCTTTTCAACCGGCAAGTACATATTCGGTAACGGAAGGCCCCTGAAGATCGCTCAAAAACAAAAAAGAGTGACGAGAGAGAGAAGAAAAAGATCGCGACTCCTCCAAGTGCCACAACCGTGGACCAACCTCGGCGAAATCGCGGGCCGGAACGACAGGCGAATAGAGGCCGGCACGGGAGGGGGGGGAGGCCTTCCGGAACGGCCAGAGACCGGGGGAGAAAGCACCAAGACGAACGGCGTCCTTGTGAATAGGCTCTCACCGGGGGCCGAACGCACTGAACGGGGCCTAAAAAAAAAAACGGCGATCAAAAGAAGAAAAACAAAACCGGCCGGCAGACATAGCCACGAAAAAAATAGCTTTAGACGAGAAGAGAAAGTTCCTGTAGGCGGCGGTGGTTGCCTCGGCATTGGAAAAGAACATAAGCGCGTAGTCTCAAAGTCTGCAGTGTAAAGTGCAGCTGGGCGAGGCGACGGGAAAAAAAAAAAGAGGGGGAAAAGGGAAGAGAACCTCGGGTCGCCGGCGGCAGCCGAACCACCTGAAAAAAAAGTAACGAGAGAGAGGACATCGACGGAAAGGGCGAACACATTTTGAGGCGATAGGGGCCATGCACATGCAAGCGGCGCTGGGGGAAGGGGGTGGTAGATTTCCCCGGTAAACCTCGTCGCTCAGAGCAGAAAATGGATCAAAGGTTGTTTAACGCTGAGCCCTGCTTGAGGTCAAAGAGAATGGCGGCTGCGCGGCTCGAGGGAGAAGGCAAAGGGGAGGGAAACTGTTGTGGTCATGAGCGTCCGAGTCTGGGTTGAAAGGGGCACGGGTCGTAAAAGGGAAAAAAAGAATCTCAAGGACTGAGAAGGCGACGCGCGTAGAAGGGATAAAAAAAGATCAAACAGCGGCAAAATCAGGATCACCAAGGACCTGCCCACGCCTGTGCGCCAAAAAGAAAGGAAGAGGAGCCGCAAGAACAGTCTCCTTGACCGGGGGAAAACAATGTCGGTCCGGGAGGACCTCAAGGTAAGAACCATGACGGGGAAAGAAACTCGAGACCGCCTCCTGAACGGCCAGAGGGGAACAAGCAGGGATGCGGCCAGTGAGTTCTAACAAAAAGGGTACACGAACGGAAGAACCGGATGCTGCGGAGACCCAAGCATCGTAATAAAAGGGCTACGGCATTTACGGAACAAGAAAGGAGGGACAATCAAGGTCTGAAAAAGATAACTTTCGGGGCTAAAAAAAAGAATTGCGCGCCCGAACTGAAAGGTGATAAGTTAGCGCCAGGTTGTGCAAACGCTCAGCTGAGAAGAAGGGGGATCAAAAACAAAGGAAAATACTTCGAGTTAAGACAAGAGGACCTCGGCGGAAGCTAAATGGCAGGGAAAAGAAATGCAAATCGAGTCTTAAGGGCAAAAAGAAATAAAAATCCTGTCCATCAAGACGCAAAGAGGTCCGCAGTTAACGAAACAAAACCAGTTTAAGGGGGAAAAAACAAATTAAATCTGCCCCGAGGAAAAAGCGTTTGACCAACCCTCAACGAATACGGCAGCATTTGTATCGAAAAAAGATGGGACGCTTGGCGGGAAAAGAAGGGGAGAAGGATTGGTAAAAAGCGCGGTGCCAAACCGTCCTTCAACCGAAGAAATAAAAGGGGGAGAAAAAAAAAAGAAAGGAATGACCAAATTAAAAAAACGTACTTCGAGAATGTGTGTTTCACGAAATCCATGAGCGGGGGTGCGCGAACCAATGAGCAACACGCCCTACAAGGATCTTGCAAATCCAATGAAGTGGGGGGGCGAACGACTCAAAATCCCGAAGTTTGAAAGCTGCGCTCTGAAACGCGCATCAAAAGTAACATATCGCGCGGCGAACTAAGAGAAAAAGTGGGTACAACCAGAAGAAAGGAGGCGGAATAAGCACAGGCGTACTTGCCGGGGGGGAAGGAAAGAAGAAAAAAGGTTGATCATTGAAACCACTGTTGACGAGCGAACGCGGCGACCCTGTCGTTGATGGGAGGAAGGGGGGATTTGATCGCAACCCTAAAGATTGGCGGAAATGGCTTAGAACATAAGGAGGAAAGGAGTCGCAGGAACGCGCACACGGATTCAGGGGGAGAAGAACTCAAAACACCTACTTGAAGGCAGAGAAAAAAGAGGGCTCCACTTATCAGGGGGAAAAGAAACGTCAGGGTCAACCGGGTTATGTAAACCGAACCGCTTCTGGGCGAAAAGAGGAGGAGAAAAGAAAGCGCAAAAAAGAAACTCATAGTACTCGCGCTCAAATAGACGTATAAATGTGGAATCGCTGGGAAACACTCGGTGACAAAAAAAAAAAGAAGAACTGAACGAAGAACGTGGTAGAGACGCGCCAAATGCCGCCAGAGCAGCGTCAACGAATTGACGGAGAAAAGTACATAGGACGAAAGTCGTATGTGCGTGCGGTGTTGGCCGGGGAAGGTTGGGTATTCGGGTTAAAGAGCCACCGACAACATAACTTCCAGTGGTCCTCTCCAGAACAAGGGGAGTATTCGCGATAATACTCTCTCAAAAACAAAAGATAGAACAAATAAGGAGGGGAGAAGAGAGATCAACGTGCGCTCGAACCAGAAGAATTCTGAAAAAAAAAAAAACGGTTGCGAGCAGAAAAGAAACAACATCAACGGGGAAAACAGCGGGAACCTACACTGAGACACACAATGATTCGAAGAACGAATTGAAAAAAAGAGAGTAACAGGAAGTTGGGATCGCAAAAAATTCGTCGACGGGAGAGGCGGTCTTAAAATCAATAACAAAATAGACAATTACCGATAGGCGAAAAATACAAGATTATTGAGAAAGGGCTCGAGACTCACGAGGTCGCGCCCGAATGAACGGTAGGAAAGCAACAGACCGCCGTTGAGGGGCCATCTGCAGGAGCCCCTGTTGATGTGAGGTTTTCTCGGGAGGACGTTTCGTGAGAGGAATCACAGAAAACGGGCGCGTTCAACGATAAGAAAGTAGCAGCTGCTCTCAAGGACTTGCATGGCTGATGAACCTCCAAGGGTCGAAAAATCACACGTACCCGCGAATACCGTCCTAAGAAAGACAAAGGCGAAAACGCAGGGCTCACAGTAAAAAGGCAAGGAAAGGACGAAAAAAAAAAAAAAAACGCACTTAGCGATTGGGAAGCCTTGTCCGGAAAAAAAATACCAGAGATGTCGAGCAGTACGTTGAGACGGCGAAAAGACATCAGAAACACATGGAGGAGGGAGAGACGATCGATGTCTCAAGTCGTAACTCGTACAAGAGCAAAGAGCCTTTGGCGGCTTAACATGCCGGGTGAAACAAATCTCATTTGGGAATAGGAAGGGAAACACTAGCAAGCAGTTGGTGTCACAAGCGTCACTGAAACAAGCAAGAAAGAGTAGAGGGAAGGCCGGTACCCGCGCACAAGAACCGTCGCGAAAAAGGCTGGGGAAGACGCTTAAAAATCGGCTTGCTTCTCGATAAAAAAAAGCAGTATCATCTCTTCAGGACACGGTGGGCCAGGGAAGATGCAAAAAAGTTTTACGGAAAGGGGGGGATCAACCTGCCCCTTATATCTGCATGGACAAAAGAAAAAGAAAGTGAAAATGAGCTGGTAATACCTGCAAAAGAATCTATAACGTCGGGGAGCCGGACCAACGCCGTATATGGTGGATTGATAAGCATCGAACGTGAGAGGGAAGCGAGCGGCAACACCAATTAGGTGCGAGGGAAGGGAGACCTTCATCCGTAAAAAAAGAGCCTCAAAAAAAAGAGAATCAAACGCACGCGAGCTCGGCGCCTGACAGTAAAGTAAGACATTGATTGAACATGTCATTGTATAGAAGGCAGAATATCACGGGGAGGAACGGTGCTGGCGAAAAAAAGTCGGACCGAGGGAACCGGGAGAAAAAACATGTAAAGGAAAAGAGCCTCCGAAGCGTAAGCTGACGGTACAGAAGGGTTCCAGATGCCGCCTGCGGGACTAATCCCGAACAGACGTCTGGTCTCAAACAAGGAAAGAGAGGGGTCGGATCGAGCTCACAGACCTTTGGTCAGCAGCCGGGCAGGCGGTCGAGCCGGGGATGACCAAGACGGTTAGGAAGCTTACGCCGCGGGCTACCAGGCCGCAGGCGGCAAGGGCCTAGAGGGGGAAAAAACTCTGGGAGAGGGGAAAAACCCGATCTATATCACAGAGTACAACGCGTCAAAAACGGGCGGCGATCTACATCGCCCGCCAACGATCCGAAAAGGAGAGAGAAGCCGCCTATTCACCAGTCCGCAGCCTGAAAAAGAGGTCCAAAGCAAGGTTGAAAAAATGATCCTGGGTTCTTCTAAAAGAGAACAAAAGAGGGCCGCAGCATGGGAATGCGAAGGAAACGGAGGGAACAATGGGGGGGGGCGGCTGGGAAAGGAGCTGTCGAAAGGCTGACGAAACGCCGGGCAGGCGGGAGTGGGGTGGGCTCAAAACAAGTCTCGATTTTTCAAAGAAGCCGGAAAAAACGTCCAGCGCCCCAGGTGGGCCACGGGCAGCAGGTCAATCACGGCCTATGCGACAGCATGGCGAGGAAAAAAGAAATGACTCTTCGATCTCGCCGAACAGAAAAGCAAGAAAGAATAGAAGATGGAAGTAGGGCCGGCCGGCGGCTCGCGTCGGCATACAGGGTCGGGGGGCGGCGACCGAGGAGCCCACTTGAGAAGACTAATATAATGCGCGTGTGACCAAAGAGACTTAAGCAACTCGCGAGCATCCCGGTCGGCTAAAGCGCCTGGCAAATTGGGGAGGAGGGACAGAGGAAACGACAGCCGACGTGCACACAAAAAAAAAAATGCATGTTTGGGAGGCAAATGAGGGATTAGGTCGCGAAGGCCCATGAATAAGAAGGAAAAAACAAAGAGGATAGATTAGGCCTTAATCTACTCCGAAAAAGGTCACCAAATCATTCAACGCCTCGGCGTCGAAGGTCGATGGGAACGAAAAAAAGGCGCCACGAAGATAGCCGCGGATGGAGGCCAATGCCCGTGGCGGAAACGCAAGGGAAATTCCTGGAACCCGAAACGAAAGGCCTTCATGGTGTCTCAAAGGTGCATACTCTCGCCGCCGGAGAAAGAAACGGAGGGAACAATAAAAAGGCCGACGGCAGGGCACGGAGAGCCAGAGGAAGGGGGACGAATGGTCGGAGAATAGAGTTAGACGTGAGGGCGGCGGGATACATGTGGGAAGAGAACATGAATCCGCGATCGCGACATTCTTCAGGCAAAGCACCTGGGCGCTGATGAGAAGCTAGGGACTTGACTAGGGAAGTGGGGAGGTAGAAGGCTGACAAAGCCGCATCATAAAGGCAGGGGGACGAAGGGGGGCGTTCGAAGCGCCTGAAAAAAAAAAGTGAATCATGACTCGCCAGGGACAGACCATGAGGTGACGGGGCAGATAAGTGTATAACCGAATAAAACAGGGAACCTAAGATCAGAAACGGCGTCGGCGAGGGGTGTTAAGGCGAATGAATAAAAAACCACACGCGCCTGACGAACTGTGCGGGACTATTCTATTTATAGGGGCGAAGTTCGAAACAGCGTTGTGTCACGAGCGTAAGGGAGGAAGGGGAAAAGGTTGACAGAAGAAGCGCATCGCAGCCTGCGGCGGGCCAGGAGGGGAAAAGGAGGATACACGTAGGCGGAAGCAAGAGCAACAAGGCAACCCACGACAAATTCATGGCCAGGTGAGCTCCTCGAATGAAACCAGAATAGGATAGAAGTGGAGCACAGGTCGTCTCGGGATGACCGCCATTTAGAATCGGAAAAAAAGGGGGAGGAAAGCTTCGCCGCCGCACCCGAACGGATCGATGAACTTGAAGGGATCAGAAAAAAATATTGAACAGCAGCCGGGAACCGACTAATAAGGGGAAACGGAGAATTCAAGAGGAGCGAAAGAAAAGAGTAATGGAGTACCGAGGGGAAAGTTTCGCCCATGAGGTCAGCAGGAGGGGGTCTAAGCTCATATTCAACGTTCGCTGCGCTCGAATGATAAAAAACATACTGTTCATGGAAAAGAGGAAAAAGAAGAATGGGTTCAGCCGCTCGCGGGCGAGACCGGCAAAGGATCAAAAAACCAGAATAGTCTAGGGGAAAAAGGGAAAGAGTAAGGAGGCTGGAAATTTTGCAAACTTCGAATCGAGAGGACTGAGAGCACTCAAGTCATCAACTCACCCGTGGGGTCAGTGACGAGGACCACACCTTTTCTCTAAAAAAAAGTGGTCGTCCGGCAGCATCGCTTCCGCGCGCACTGAGAATCAGCAGGGGTATCGGAAACAGATGGCTCGTCGGCCACGCCGTCAGGGCAAAAGGGAATGCCCAAAAAGGGTCCCGGCCCGTCCAAACGAAAATCATGGCGTTTGCGTCTCTTGGAATGAAGACGCTTGTCCACCAATGCAGCTCGAGTGGGGCAAAGAAGATACATGGCTCGGGTGGGGCGCAGAACCCGGCTGGGGGCAAATAAAAAAGATCTTTGAAGGAAGCGTTAATTTGAATTCGGATAGAGGACGACATCAAGCGCCCAGCTTGAAGATTTGTGAAGCCCTCGTCCGCGCCTCTCACAAGGAAGAAGAAAGGAGGCTCTTCTGGCCGGCAAGCTTACACGCATACCCGGGCGGAAGGAGAGGAAAAGGCGTAAGAAATTTTTATTGGCCCCATCCGGAAACCCCTTTTTAATCGGGGCTACTCTCTGCGGTAAAGGTAGTTTCCGATGGGAGTAATGCCCGAAAGACCTAGGCGAGGGGGAGGGCGAACTAAGCTGTGAGAGTCCGGAAGAGACCCGGATGAGGGGAGTCGTGAAACACTAAAAAAAACAAAAGAGAAATAAGGTTCTCCACCTGTCAATGGAGGCAAAAAAACATCGCAGGGCATGGCCGTGCAAACGAACCGGAGTGAATGGGTCTACTAACAAAAAGGAAGATGAGAGCAGCCCCGGAGAAGCATATTTTTAAGCGGCGCTCGCCGGAGAGTAAGAAATTAAAGTTCTGCTTCAACAGGGAACTAAGACACGGAGCCTACAGGGGAAAGGAGAAAGAGGGAACTAGAAAGACGACCGAGCAGCGGCGACTGCCGCATGAAAATCATCTGGACTAAAAAAAGGACGAGAAAGGGGGGACCGGGGGTGTAGGCGGTGCTGCCTACGCCACCGAGGCAGTAACCGGGGACCGGGGAAGAAAGAAATCAAAGCCGTATATCTCTCTCCAACAAAAAGTTCACATAGAGATATATCAGAAAGAAAAGACGCATTCAGGCACGATTCTGGTCAACTCAAAAAAAAACGGCAAAAAGAAAAAAAAAAAACGACCGACGACCGGGTAACTACGAAGTCGTCGCACAGATGTTTCGCGCAAAACCGTATCAACGCTGTGCCTGGCCGTCATTGGGGAAAAAAAAAAAAGGTTTCGTCTACTTTAGAGGGGGAGGATATAAACAATTAAAAACGCGAAGGGCTTCGACATTCGATAACGCGCGTACAACAATTGGAGGTTCAAGAGGGGAACGAGCTCTCCATGGTCGCGCCCAGAACTACGGTTCTGGAAAAGAACGTAAAGGGGAAAGAAGGGGTGGGGAGTAGCAAGGAGCCCCTTTCAAAAAGGGGGAAAGATACTCGTTTTGTGTTTAGGGGAGGAAAGAAAAAAAGGGCGCGTTCCGGAACGAAGCACACAACGCAAAAATAAAAAGGAGGGGGAGGGCGACATCCAAGGTCGAAATAACTACCGGTACGCCGGGAAGAGAAAACGTAAATTGCACTAAAGAGGGCGCCAAGAATCAAAAACCCTACTCCTAAACTCAAACTTCTTAGAGCGAGGGTGTAAACCTTGGCCAGAAAACAGAGAAGCACGCGATAGAGAGACGGGGGGATGCCGGGGTCTGAGAACGCAGCTCAAAATCTTCAAGCTGAGAGCAGGCGATGTCTCAGCTCAAAGAAAGTCAAAACAATGTGAAGGCGAAATCAACACCGGTTTATCGAACCACACGAGCATTTTATCTTCTTGAAACAGCGAAAAGGGGAGCGTCACGGGAAAAAAAGAAAAAGGGCCCTAGTTGATCCGGGGGGGAAAAGGCCGGGCCGTGCCAACACCTGAGATAAAGGCAGGGGGCCGAAGAGGGACCATAACGGCTTTCGATAAAAAAAAGCCAAAATGTCGTGTATTCGGAAGCTGCTTCTGACGGGGCAGAACATGGCGCAACAAGGTTTTGGGGATGTGAACCAGGAAACTTACGGGTGGCTTGGCGGTTGACAGGGGGGGGGACTACTAAAGTAAACTCGGATTAGCAATTGGTAAGAAATGCAAATGTCCAGCTCAAGTCTATTGGGTATGGAGTCTTAACCGATATCAAATGTTGGGAAAAATTCTCACGAAGAGAAAAAGGGGAGGCGCAACAACACTGGTCGCTTGGAAGTATTGAAAGAAGAGGAAGAACGGACCCAGGGCGCAGCCGAAAAAGAGCGCTCGCCAGGAAAAAAGGCTACCTAATTGGCTGGGAAAATACAAAAAGGGAACTGATTCGCTGTCATTGGGGCGACCGAGCATCCAGGGGAAAAAAGAGGAGCGAAAGGGACGGGAGACATATGCCGATTAAAAAGGCAATCGAATAAAAAAAGGGCCAGGAAGAGGGGGGGCAGGGTCCGGGGGCGGCGGACGGCTAGCTGAGGGGGAAAAAGTGACAGTCTTCAACCAGTCTTGAAGAAAAGAAGAAAGTAAAGGGTGCTCAACGGCAGCCGCGAGGGAGTGTCGCTTCAGCAGGGGAGAAACCCGGCAAAAGTTACGTAGAACGAGGGGGCAGGCCGGGCAGAAAGGGGAACCGATCCGTTTTCTAAAGAAACCCTGCCCCCCAAACCCCCCCCAAAACTTTTTGACCCCGAAGGACCGATCAGGAGCAGGAGATCTTTGTCTGCGACCACTCTGGCACTGGAGGGCCGACCTAATATCGATCAAATGAACACACCCCTAGGACCCAAAAGGCGCGATCTACCTCGCCGAAAAACCAACGAAAAAGGACAGAAAGGCGCCGACGGACGGACTTTCAGGTGAAAAATCCTAAACGCCGACCGCCAGTGGAAAGAAAAGGCCGATTTTTTAGTAGGGAACTCACCAAAGAAGCACCAGGCAAATGCTGAAGGGAGAAAGAAGGATTCAAAATGTGGTCAGGGGGGGAGGGAATCGATGCGAGCGGAAAAGAAGAGTGAATTGCGGAAACTGGGAAAGCCGAACGCCTTTGATCGGAAGGGTTGGAAAGAGAGGAAACCGGCGCCGAGCCCAGGTGCAGCAGACGCTCGACGGGATGGGTAGGAAAGAGGGGAGGACGAGGCAGTCGAGGAAGCGACCGATAAAGGAAGGACAGTCAAACGCAAGGGACAAATCGGAACTCTGATATCTGGAAGAAGCCTCGTCTGTCTTCTAGGAGAGACGTCACGGATAAAGGCGAAGAGGCGGAAAGACTCGTAAAGGTAAGCAGGCGGACTTGGTTCAAACGGAAGCGAAAGCGCGGCCGACAACGCGAACTGAAGAGAAGAAAGTGCCGGCATAGGGAGGAGTCTTGTACGGGGGGAAAAAAGAACAGAAGAGCTTTCACCGTCTGGTTTAAAGAGTGGAGGTAGTCGCGAGTCCCATTAAG
>Ga0179593_1619033_pt1 | contig 14589 bp, 11 predicted proteins | sample CZODoug2_1_08_16_FD_185931 | JGI IMG/M metagenome (GOLD analysis project Ga0179593, IMG submission 185931) | Vadose zone soil fungal communities from Angelo Coast Range Reserve, California, USA - CZODoug2_1_08_16fungal (PacBio error correction) | ecosystem: Environmental > Terrestrial > Soil >...
ACTAAAACCCCACTTGTAAGTCTCACTCAATAAACGGGGGGGGAGATGAAGAATTGGGACCGCTTTAAAAGCATGCATTAGAAGGTAAGAGACTTGTCGGAGCCAGACGCAGGCTTTGGAGGGGGAAGCGGGTAAGAAGAAGGAGGAAAGAAAACATCACCGAGAATAGAAACAAGGCAGCGCTGCTTTCGAAACTCAAGAAAAACGGCGGCCCGCGCAAGGAGAAAAATCGCAAGCGCTGAGTGCATGGACGCCTTCCCAAAAGTAAAAACAGGGAAAGAGACGGCCTCGACGTAAAATCCGGCCCAATGGCCGCTCACATTCAACGCAACCCCAGACGGCCGGGAGAAAGAGCTTTCTCGCTATTGCCGAAGAGAGAAACAAAAAAAGAAACTTCGCCCGCAAAAAGACGTAAACGCACCGGCTGAAAAATGGCAGCAATTCCGGAGAAAGAAGAGCTGGGACACCCAGAAACCCAGACCCTCAGCTAGAAAAAAAAAAAGCTAAAACACGATGACGGGTTTTGGCGAGATTCAGGCACGACTGATTTCGAGCAGTGATGGAAAATAGGAAAGAAAAGGGGTCAAGGAGGGAAAAGAGGAACAAGGGGGCCGGCTTCTCGCGAGAGGGACAGAGACGCCGATCCCGGGGCTGGGAGGATCAAGAAACATCAGAGCCGCCGAGAAAAATAAATTGACTTTCTCCTAACGCACCGGCCTACTGAAGCAGTGAAGCGAGATCGGCTTCCAGCGCGTCAAAGAAGGGAGGGGAAAGAAGACAACGAAACTTCGAGAAAGACCAGGTGGAGTGAAAAAATTATCGAGAAAAAACCCGGACTCGAGATCACCGTCACAAGAGCGGCCCGGCTGAAACGGATCAAGCTTTTCAGAGGGAAACAATAAGGAGGGGGAAGAACGGGGGCTTGGTGCTCCGGGGAAGAGGGAACACCCGAAGAAACAAAAGCGACGAAAGGAAGCACGCCAGGGCGACTCACTCGAAGGAACAGCAGAAGGCGAGACACCAAAATCGCGGAGCAAGAATAGTCTTGGACGGAAAATCAAAACTATATGAGCTCCTGTAAGAATGGGTCAAACTCAAAAATCGCGTGCAACGGAAAAAAACCGGCCGACGCGAGGAAAACCCCGCGGGGGAAGTGCAAAATCGACGGGCTTCCTCTCTGCAAGAAGAAAGGTTCAAAAAAAAGGGAATGAGGCCGAGCAAACCGAGGAACAAAACTACTCTCAAATCCGCCGAAGAAAGGTACGTGCTCAAAAAATCCTCAAGCGTACATAAAGGATCTAAAAAGTGTCTCGAGATCATCAAGAACGACTTATTGAGGGGGCAAGGGCAAGACTGAAAAGGAAAGGGAAAAAGAATTTCTTTTTCATTCAAAAGACTTGAAAACAATGAACTCTACCGACCAAGGGAAGAAAAAATAACCACAGGGAGAGCTAACGGGGTTTGTTCGAGACGCAGAATTAGCCGGTGCAATATAAGGTGAAACGGATTGTTGGGGGAGGGGGAGACTCAAGGGGGGATGAGGGAAGGGTATGAAAAGTCCGGGAAACGTATAAATCGGGTCAGAGCTCGTCACCCATAAGCAGACGCCAAGCTCGAGTCGACACGGCAATCGTTCCATCGACTTTGCGCTCGACAGGGATTAGAAGGAGGAAAGGGGGGGACGAAGGAAAGCGGTTAAGAAACCTGACTTACGAAGGAAAAAAACCAGCAAAATGCACGCCGAGGTTGTATTCTCGTTAGTTCGTTCGTAGCACTTCGCGAAAGGGAGCCGGGAAAGCAGCTTCGAAGCATCGTCGCGAACCCGCCCTAATTCCAAGGGGAAACCTGGGGAGGAATAGAGGGTCAGAAGTGCTGGATATGCCAACATAAAGATCTCACCCCAACACGGAAAGGAGAAAGCCAACGGCATAGAAAACGATCGAAATTCGTAAACCGGAGCGCGGGGTTTCCTGTCCGAAAAGGAGATGGGGAGAGCGAAAAAAAGACTTCAAAAGCTAGGGAAAACCGGTAATTTTTCGAGAAAACAAATACAAAAAAAACACGAGCGCCCAGAAAGAGGAAAGATTTTAGGGGAGGCGAGAAAGTCGAAGCCTCGTACGTCCAAAGGAGGGGAAAGGCGACGCAACGATAAGGAAAGGAAAGAGAAAAAAGATGGGGCTCAAGGGGGAGGAGAAAGTGGACCTAGAGCTAGTGTGAGGGGCAGGTCGAAAGTGACTTGGTGCGAGCTCAGTTTTTCCGCGGTGCGCGGGGAATCAAGAAGACAGAAGAAGAAAAACTTGGATGACCGCCCGAAAAATAAGTTCAGCAACCCATTATAGACAAAATTGCACAAAGGCTCATGAGGGCCGCGGGAGCGAAAACACAAAAAGTAGCTTTCGACGCGGGTTCCTCAGGGGTCGACGACTGGAGGGGATCTGAAAATGAGGAGGGGAGAAAATGAACCCACCAAATCGACGGCTAAAATTCTGCTTCTTGACTTTCGAGCAAAGGGGGAAAAAAAAAAGAAGTAAAAATGTAGCTCAAACTGTGAAATAACAGAACGAGGATTCGCGAAGCGGAAGTCGGAATTCATTGCTTTACGGACGGCGGGCCGGGGAGAGGAGGGGGGGAAGGGCGCCGGGCATCTCAAAAATTTGTCATCAAATTCTGGATCGGAAGCACGGAACAGCCACCGGAGGGGGGGAAAATTCAAGAAACCTGCGGCAGGGGTATAACGTCAAAGATTCGGTGGGCAAGAAGAAGGGTAAAGGGAGGTTATAAGAGAAAAGAAGGATCGAGGAAAAAGTCCGGGACCAGAGCTTGACGAGCGGAAGTGCATGGTTCCGTGAATCGGAAAAAAAGAGACAGACTTGGAGTCGAAAAGCACGGAAGCGCGCGATTTTTGGTGTAGGGGAGCGCTCATGGCCAACGTGGAGGCCGCTCGGCACTTGGGAAAAAAAGCAAAGAGGGATCAAGGATTTTCACCCAACCGCAGCAAAAAACCTAAAAAAAGGCCCGCAAGGGGATCGAAAGCGGGCGGTAGGCGTCAACTTGTCGCCTCCCGAGCAAGGCAAAAGACGGTCGACTTTGAACGCACTTTGTCCTCCGGGTACAAAACAAAATCGCGGGACAATGGAGGGAAAAAAGGGGAAACTGACTTATAGAACCGGCGGACACCTGGAGGAGAAGGGAGCTGAAGGGCCGCACCGGAGCCAGCTGCTTCTGGGGGCCGGGAGCTCAAAAGGGAAAGGAGGAGGCGTATTGGGTAATCCTCACGTACCCTAAAGGCAAAAATAGAAGTCTTCAGAGGACGGCTCTAATCATATTGGGGGTTGCTCACCGTCGGGCCGGGGGGAAATCAAGGCAGTCAACAACGTAAGAGGCATCAGAGGCTCACTTCTAACGCTGGGGGCCACGAGAGAGGGTGCGGAAAAGAAGGGGTTACATCTCCCGCCTAAAAGCATTGCCTCCTCTCTATTTGGGAAGCGGAGGAGGTTCAGAAGTAGATGATATTCGGGGCCACAGAGCAAAGCATGATTAGGGGGTTTTGAAAAAAATCTACCTCGGCAGAATTCGCGGGGGTGGAGGTAGAGACTTCTCTTAAACATAGGGAACGCGGTCTTATTAAGAGACGGAGGTGAGGCTGGGGCGTCCTGTAACGGAAGAGTCTCTGGCTATTGAAAGAATTTCGGCGGGACGACAAGGGTCATGTCTGATTTATCCAAATCAAGTCTGCAGTGAGGGGCGCCGGCTTTGCGGGCAAAATGCTTTTCACGAACCAAAAAGGAATGAGGAGGGGAGTTAACCAGGACTCGTTCCCTGAGAAGATATCTATGGGGAAAGGCAGTACAAAGGATCAAGAGCCCCGATTCGAGGGAGAAGAAAAAAGAGGGTGGGATAGGACCATAGCATAAAAACAAAGAATGGGTAAAAAGATAGAGAGGGGGGGAATAAGCCACCAAAATGTGTGCGGTCTCACTAAGGGCTCGTCGATCGTGACAGGAGGAAAGAGAAGTGCCTCCATTCATGGCGGGGAAAGAAGAGTACTGAAAGAAAGCACAACGAAAGGCGATGAGGGGGTTTAGTAAAATCTTACCCTTGCTGAAGCAGCACAGAAGGACGATACCAGACCGCCGGGGCGTGGAAGACACTCAAACGGGCGGCCTCGCAATTCGAAATCAGGAACCGAGCGCTGTTTCCGTGACAGCATCCCGACAAAAAACCCACAGTATCTAAGAAAAAAAGAGAAGGCCCAGATGGCAGCCCGTCATAGGAATCAAGCGCCTGAGGTCCGCAGACACCAGAAGCTTTCTGCGCATCGGGACTACGAGCAGAAGGAGAACGCCCTCTAATCTTCTAGGCGCAGGCCAGAACCGGGCGACGAAAACAAGTCTTGCAAAGAGCGGGGCCGAATCCTCGCCGCTCCGGGGCGCTGAGGCGTGTTCTTTGAAATATGACCTTCCCTAACTGGTTCTGCGGACAAACCGTGGGGTCAGACGAGGCAAAGCAAAAAGATGAAGGGGTCGCGAGAGCGCGGGCTCGGGATCTGTAACCAAAAAAAAGGCGGGCCCTGGGAATGGGATCACATCCCTTACAGAACAGAATCAAACCTATCTGGAAGTATGGACCATTTCATCTCAAAAAGCACGACGGAGGAGATCTGAATTCGAGATGCTTTACACGCGTCCAGCGCGTGGGCAGAACGAGGGGGGGGGAACCACGTGCTTATTCACCACTTGCCTACCTTACTGGGGCAGGCCTGGCGGAGGAAGACTAAGTTCAATATAGGACAAAGCAGGCCGACGGAAAATAAAACACGGGCAGCGACCTTGCGCAAGTGGGTGAACAGAAGGGAAAGAAAGAGGGGGGGGGAGAGAAGTGAACAGCCTGATGAAAACACTTCTTTTTCTCAAAGGAAAAAAAAATGCGCAGAAAAGAAATACCGCTCAAGGACTCCGACAAGCAGGCGCTGACGGAACAACGCCACATACCGCGACGACGGAGCCAGAGAAGGGGAAAGGGGGAAAGGAAAGGGAAGAGGAGAAGAATTAAATAATTTTCCGGAAAAATCGCGTCAAAACCACCTAGCGGACTGAAGAGAAAAAACTAACCGCAAATGGACAATCGCAGGGAGCGCCGCGCAGGAGAAGACTTTGACAGAAAAAAAAAGGGGAACCCTGGGGGGGGAGGAAGTGCAAAAACTTGGCCAAAACCTCCGCAAAAACCCTTAAAAAAATACGAAATCTAAGGGGGGGAAATCAGACCGCAGGGAACACCGAGCGTAAAATACTAAAGGAGCACCTGGAAGGTATCAGCAGAAGACTACAGGGGGGAAGGTCTGTTGCCTGGGGAAAAAAGGGACGATCCTCCCGGCTGAAAGAAAAGTTTAAATAAAGAAAAAGAGAGAAGAAAAGGAAAGACGGGACCCAGCAAAGTTCGAGAGCCACTGGGGAACCGAAGGAAGCTCAAGGGTTTGGGGGCGGAAAGGGCGGGAACAGGAGAAAGGTCAAAGAGAAATGGGGGGGGAGGTTTCGTGCTTCTCTCAAAGGGGAGAAATGAACTTAGTAAAAAAAAAAGGACAAGGCCAACTCGGTCGAGCTTTGTGTCGTCAAAAGAAAAATCCCCCCCGCCCACGCGCTCGGAGGGAAGCAGCAGGAAAAGCCTTGGTCATCTCCAGCATTATCAGGAAACAGATGACAAAACGGCAGCGGAGGGGGAGATTGAGCCCGCGAAAATGCAGAAGGGGCATGGGGGTAAAAAAGGGGGGGCGATCAGGGGTGAGCGTCGTTTCAATCGAAAGCTCGCAACTGCCTGGAAAAGAGCTATTTAGAGAAAGGACTGAGGGAGAACACGCAAGAAAAAGCTGAAAAGAGGCCGTCGGGGCAGAAGGGGGAGGCGGGAGCCGGCACGGGGGAATCTAGCTCAAAGAAACTTAGGAGATCAAAGAGAGTAATCTTACAAGCCGAAGGGTAGACGAGCGCCGGACCTCCGGAGGGGAAGGGGCGTTCGCCGCGTGAGAGGTGAGGGGGTAAAAGGAATCGACGATGATGTTCGTTCGATCAAGGGCAGCAGGGAAAAAGAAATTGAGACGGACAGAAAAAAGGTAAGAGGATAGACCATTCACAAGGGGGAAGGACATGGGGAAAGCGAGGTCAAGCGCCTCCAAGAGCAGTCACCGGGCGGTAAAGCTGCGCCCGGATATTCCGAGAATGAACGCATAAAAAAGGAAAGTGAATGAAGGAGGAGTGGGGGCGGGGAGAGGACTGATGGACGATCTTCGACGATTGACGTTTCCGCAAGGGAAATCAAGCGCACCGCCAAACACCTTGATGCGAAAGCCGAAAATATTTTCACCCAGGGATATAGGAAAAAATTAGGGCCTCGGCCAAAAAAAAGAGATTCTACAAGGGGAAAGGGAAAGTGGTCGCTCGAACTTGAGGTAAAGCGAGCGATGGAGAAAGAGGAAGAAACCACGAACGACTCAAAGGAGGGAGAAGAACGGGAAAATAAAAAGGAAAATAAGGTCGGAGACGGGGGATAGAGAGAGAATGTTAGCATCAAAAAAAAAGGGAACCCGTGGTCTCGGGGCCGGAAAAGGCGGGAGAGGGGAGAAAGCGGTTTAGGAAACTTTCCTGGTACGCGGAGGGGGGGGGCAAGGGCGCAGTCGCTCGCCGTTTTGCTTCAAGTAGCAGGGAGAAGAGGAAGGCGGAAAGAAGAACCGTCGAGGGGAAGGGTCCGGTCGTCATGTTTTTATGATAGGGGGAAAGGGGAGGGGTCCTAAATTTTGGGGCGGAAAATGAGAACTTGCGATCCGAAAGTGGGCGGGGAAACAACCCGAATCTTTTGCAAAACGGCGCTGGAAAGAGTGGGGGCGTGGGACTAGGGTCCTGCTAAGCTGAAAGGGATGGCTGAGCGGAGGAAAAGTGGGGAAGCTCTGGGGGGTGGTTGTAGGGGAGCTCAAGCTGCGCAAAATACCGTGAGCCCTGTCTGGGTGAAAGATGCAAAAAAGCGGTAGTCCTTCAGGGTCAAAAAAAGGCAAGAAAAGTGCCGATTAAAATGAACGTGATCGAAGGTGGCAATAGGGTCGGATTGACGTCTACTTCCTCTACCTCAGGTAGCACCACAGGGTACCCAGGGAGAAAATTTTGTAAAAATTGGAACTAAGGTGAAAGGAAAGGCAGGGGAAGCGAGAAAAAAGCTAGAGAATTTCAACTGCTTATAGAACGCGGACAGTTGAGGATAAAGATCACTGACTGGAAAAGGGGGACACGAGAGGGGCCGCTGCTTAGAATGGGGAAATCCAGCAAATCGCGTATGGAGGGTAAAAGGCGCGAGATCCGCCACGAGAGCGGGAGACTCATCCCCGCAGGGGTGGGCAAGGCTCTAAGTCCAAAAGGTGGCGCTAAGACTTCGGGGGACGGGGGAGAAAACGCAACAAAAAGCCCGTGCATCTGAGAGGGAACTGGAGGTCGTGACTACGGAGGGGACTGCAATGCGGGAGGTCGTCATCGCCAAGGTCCCCGCTTCGCAGGCCGGAAGAGTAAGATTGTGAGCGGGCAGAGTTAAAGCGCGGGAAAATAGTCAGCAGATTCAAGTAAAAAATTTCGGGTCCCCGGGGCGTTACTCAGGAAGGGAAAGTGGGGAAACGTTTTGGCTATAATCGGAGGAGGCAAAGGGGGAACAGTCAACGAGCGGCGATTGGAAAAAAGGTGTGAGGTCGGGTGAGCCATCACGGGAAAGAGGCGAGGGCGATTGGGCAACGATGCAACGGACGAGGGGGCGGCGGGGTGGGAGGCCAAGGCAGGAGAGGAGGGGTCGCCTATCGGGCTGATCAGGCAAGGGGGCGGAACAGGGAATACAACATCATCGCCGCTTCTGGAGAACGACAAGATCAGTGATTCCAAGAGAAGGAAAGGGAGACCTCGGCCATCGGTAGGGCTACGAGCCGTGAGACGAACAAAGCGTGGGTATTACAGAGACTCAACAAAGAAACGGTGGGAAAGGGAGAGAGGTGTCCACCAGTGTCGTCCTCAGACAAATCGGGCTCGTCGAAGACATGTGGGGGGGCAACGGGGAGCTGGGAAAGAGCAGACACAAGGGATAGAGTCTGGGAGAAAAGACGGACGAAGGGAGGGGGGTTTAAAAATGAAAAGCGTAGTAGAAAGGGGGAAGGAACACACCGCAGGAAACGAACTCGCTCTGGCCGGGCCGAAAAAACAAGGTCCGCAATCAGGAAACAAGTCAAAAAGAGAACCGAGTTTCCTTTCATGGGGGACTGCAAGAAGAAAAAAAAAGGCAAAAGCCGGGGAATCGGAAGAGAGGGGAAAAAATGGAAAGGAGCGTAAGGGGACAAAAACAAAGAGGAAAGTGCGAGGTCACGTAACCCAAAGAGGGCGAGGCAGATGTGGCTAACGAGCATGATAACTCACCCCGCGACATCGTAGGGTGGTGAAAAAACCTTATTACTACGGGGCAAAGGGTCTATTCAGAACTCAACTGCGGGGGAATAGAAATCGAGCTCAACTAGCCACTCGTCTCTCCGACGCCGAGAGTTGTGCTGGAGGAAATTGATTGAAAAAATCCAAAATGATCTAACCCCAATTTGGGGGGTTGAGGCACGGGGAAACGGCGGGGATGAAGCTCATCTTTCGCGGAGAAAGACTAGAGAGGGGGGATGTTAAACATAATCCGACATCTCAAAAGAGAGGGGCCCCCAGGGAGCGAAAGAATGCGGCGAAAGAGGGGAGCTTTTGACTCATCACCGGGAAACAGTCAATAGACAGTGAAAAATGCAGGGGAAGAAGTTTCTTCCCGCGGAAAATACGTTCCTGGCACGACACTGAAAGAGGAAAAAACCTAGACCGTGGGGATTGCGTTGCTAACAGAAGGAGGGGTAATCTGAATGAAGAAGAATACCCTAGGTAGAAAGAAGCTATCACAAGGCAAAAAAGGACGAGCAAGGGGCTGGCATTGGTGACACGAACTGACTTCCGTGCAGGAAGAGCGGGCCGCCAAGCCGTAGAGGGTACACAGTTCCTGTGGGAAGGAAAGATGAAACCAATCAACATAAAAACAAAAAGGAGCGGACGACTGGTTCTCCTAGAAGAAACGAAAGACAAAGAGGAGCGAACCAATAAACATAAAAGCGGGGGGATCAACGGAAGGGGACAGGGGGCGGACGCACGGGAATTTGACACAAAAAGAAGGGCGTAAAAACTAAAAACGATGAAAAGAAAAGAAGACACCTGACAGAGGGAGGGGGAAGGGAATCGAACGGGGAGAGTCAGCCGCTCTCAGGGAAAAGAGTAATTTGGACAAAAGGGAAAACACACGGACGAAAACTCTTACCAACCGATTCCGGCCGGAAGGAAAAAATTAATGAACGCAACGCGGGAAAAAGGACTCCTCAGAGTCCCTAACGTCGACAGGGCAAACAACACGGGAAGCGAGATCATCAAGAAGAAAAGGATTTTTGTCGCGAAAGGCATCATACAGAACCCGGAAGAAAGCCGGGGGAAGGGGTTGTAATGGGGGAAAACGGGCTCCTCTACAGCTTCTACCGGAGTTCGAGGAAAAAAAGACGAAAGAACTGAAAAAAGAAAAGGGTTTGTTCCGCCGCCAAACATGACGGTGCAAGAAGACGGAAACGGATGGTTGAAGCTACGTACTAGGTGCACTGAGTCACATCAAAAAAACTCGTCGAGCAATCGTAAAAACAGAAGCCGCCGCGACCACCCGCCACGCGCGCTGAATCGGGAACGGGGCATCTGAAGAAAATCTCCTTTTGCTCAGGGGAAGGGGCTAGGAAACAAGAGGGAGGACACAAGCGTTGATGAGGGAGGGCGACTTTGACCTGAGCCGCATCTAAGCGCCGGGGGGGGACTACTCTCGGGGGAAAAGTTACGTGTGAGACGGGTCGGAAAAAGTTTCTTCGAACTGGTGAACAAAAGGCCGGGCCGGAAAAGGGATTCGAATCAGAGGAACCCGAAATATCGAACGGGGGCGGAAACCGCGGGACCGGGAAATGGCGGAAGGGGAAATAAAGTAAAAGGGGGCCTAGGGAACAAAGACAACAACCAAAAAAGGGAGAGAGATGGCCACCAGCGGCAGCGAACGCTCTCAAATCGACAGCCTCGGCCGCGTGGGAAGCCGCCTGAGATAGGGGAGGGGGTTCGGCGACGATTATCTGGGGGAAGGTAATCCGATTGAAGGCAGGGGAACCAGTTCGGGGGAAAAAAGGAAGAAACGAGATCGCCAATTCCAAGGGGCTCATTTTCGGGGAGTCGCGCATACGGGCCGGAGACGGAAAAGGGAGGGGAAGAGGAGAACCTTATAAAGTCGGAGGCGACGGGCACAACAGGGACCGTATCGGGAGACGCGGGGGCGGGGCCGGGCAATCCGGAGGGTACGAGTCGACGGTACAAGGGGCCGGCGGGAAAATCCTCCTATCGGAGGAAGGAGGAAAAGGAAGGGTCACCAAATGAAGGTGGAAAGAACTTTCCTCCGCCTACCAAACACGGAGAGAAAAAGGACTGTGAAAGAAAGGTGGGGGGGAAAAACGTAATGCTGGAGTCGGCGTGACAGGGGGGGGGGGGATGGGAGAGTGTTATAAAGGGACCGTGTGCGGGTGGGTATTCAGGACTTCGGACAGGCCCGTTGCTAGCCTACATGGTCAGTCTTGATTATCCTCCTAGAACGTGGAGCATCATGTCGAAGGATGTAGAGGGAGGGAAGCGGATCTTAATGACATCGCTGTAGGCACTTCAGTCAAAGGACAGAGGTCGGTGTCATACGTGGCGACGGGCAGCTAGGAACCGGTTTTTCGTCATAATTCAGGGCCAAGGAAAGCGAGGGAAGACCGCCCAAGTCGGGAGTGGCCACCTGCGGCAGGGTTGTAGAGTCAGGGCCAAGGGAGGGTGTTCCAAAACTTACAGGATTTTTTTGGAGGGAAGAGACGGGAGGTAGACGAGAGACTTGCGACCGGCGGACCAACTGGCCGGCGAGGCGAAGGAGGAGGGGCAGGGTGGTATCACAGGAATCAGGAAAGGCTTAGGGGGGGATCGAAAATCGGGAAAACGTTCCGACGATTGTTGGGGGGTGTAGACTGGGAGGGCGAGAAGCTTCAAAAAGACCCTGTTCAAACGAGCGTAGTGTTGAACACTCTGACAACTCGCGAGTCACGTTGTCACACTGAAAGAACGGGGCCTCAAAGCCCGGCGGACGGTTGGAAGCTGTACTCTTCTTTCTATCGTGGAATCGACGTCCCAAGCAAACGGGGTCACTGTAACAACAGAAAAGGAAGGCTGTGGACCGCAAGGGGTCCGAAGGGGACCGGCAAAAGGAGGACGCTGGACCCGCACTCAGGAATTTCACGGCATGAAGAAACGAGGGGGAAGGGTGGGGAGAAAGGCAGGGGAGGCAGACAGGGCTCTTATCCTCGGGGCTAAGAGGGGGGAAGTATCATCCATCAAAAAGTCGATCGGGAATGTGACTGGTACAGGGGGCCGAAAGCTCCGAAGAAGACCTTCATCCCTCCCGAAGGGGGGAAGGGCGAAATGGGGGGGCCATCGTGGGTTTTCTCGAATACCAGGACGGAAATAAAATCGCACAACACCGCCGACGGGCAACGCGGGGGCGACGCTGAATCGTGCAAAGGGGGACTGCTGAAGGCTAGAAGGGGGGAGCAAGGGGGGAAAAACGTCCCTTGATAAAAACAGCATTGCAGCTAAATAGCTTGAGGGGGGAGGGGACGAAAAAAGGCAGATTATATTAGTGCAAGCTCAGAAGAAAAGTCTGGGGGGGAACGAGTGGAAAAACTTAGCCGCCGGGAGAGGGGGGTTTTCGGTTAAGACCTGCGAGGACTTTGGGGGAACAAGGGGAAGGAGCTGGGGAAGGGGGAGGGAAGTGCAGCAGGGGAAGAAACGCAGCGGGTCTTTGGAATTGCGAGGGGCCTAAAAGGGCGGCTTTATTGTCGGCAAAGCAGAGGCGAGCATGTCGAAAGCGGTGCGGGAAGAGATAATGGGAGAGATACAGGGGAAAACTCAAAACATCACGCCTGCGGAGGGTGGAAAAAGACTCTGAAGAAACCGGCTACATTCATGGAGCACTCTTTCAAGGGAGGAGAAACGAGAAAAGGACATGTGAGAACTAACTGTGGAGTCTTAAAAGCGATCAAGCAAAACAACAACGGAAGGGGGGGGAGGGAAGATATATAGGTCAGAAAAAAAAACCAATGGGTGTTCGTCTCAAACAAAGAATCCGGTGGCAGGAAATCCAGCTTGTGCTGGCAGGCGAACAGGGCATTACGGGGGGAAGAGTCACAGTGCCAAAGAAAACGCATGGCTATTAGTTGTTTGCGGTAGCATGGGATGGGAAAACAGGAGATTCGACCCGCCTAAAAAAAGGGAGGTGGCAGGACACTCAACCGCAACAGGCGGCCCGCGGAGGGGAATAGGACCGCTCTTTTCCGGGCAGAAAACCTTCAAGACAGAAAAAGGGTCACAGAGCCGGCAGCGACGAAACAGCAGACCCATAGTGACAGCGCCGGAGAAACTCAAACACCGCACAGGCACGGCCTAGGTCACGGGAAAAAAAATGAGGGTAGGACTCTTGGTCCTAAAACACAATGAGAAAAGAAAAGCGAACATCGAAAAAAAGAGCTTACCGGCTGATCCGACAAGGGGATTACTAACCTCTAGAGGGAGAAGGCACTTCAGGGGGAAAACTCACATCTGACTGGACTCAAAAAAACACGAAGTCAGGGGGAAGTGGAGATTAAAATCCCCAAATCAATTATCGGCAACCTTTATGGAAATCGCAACGGCATCCGGGGGAATGAGTCGTTCGAGATTACGCGAGGATCGAAAAAAAACTGACTTTAAAAATAAAAAAGAAGGTGGGCTGGAGGAAAGAACAGAGACAGCATCTTCTTCAGATCTGGGGGGGGGGGCTACAATTAGTTGATCATGCACACAGGAAAATGAATAGATAAGCGAATTGAAATTCTATATCTCTTGGCATCAAGGCATCTCTGTCCTGAAAGGATTGAACAACGGGGAGGAGGCACTTACTTTAGGGTGGGAAGGGGGACAAAACAAAGGAGTCATTCGAGAAAGACTAAACATAGAGGGGAATCACAAAAGCAAGGGGGGGGGGAGAAGGCCCGGAGTGTTAAACCACTGACTTCGAGGGGGAGAATCGGGAAAAAGCCTAGAAAAAGACACGTTCGGGGTGGGACCGAAGGATCAAGTCCAGCAAAAAAAAAAAGCGCGAGTACGGCACCTCTCGAATTACTCAAGCGAAGGACGAGGAAGGAGGAACACGCCAAAATGACAGCAGTCGAACACGGGAAAAAAAGGGTCCTCGGCTTTGAGCGGGGAAAGCAACGTAGCGATCCAACGTGAGTTGCAACTCGCCACGGACCTCAGAGGCTGACACTCTACATAAGGAAGAGGTGTAATCAAAACTACTTGGAGACGCGCCGGGCCTGGAAGACATGGCGAGGGGAAAGTGAATCATTACCTTCGCACTGCCCCATACTTCTCACCTCCGAAGAAGAAAAAAAAGCTGAGGATAAAAAAATCTCCTCTGGAACCGCGCTACCTCCCTGAGTCAGGACATTATTACTAAAAGAAATACGAGATCATAAGGAAAAGGAGGTAGCTTCTGTCTCTACATTCCGATCCTCCCGGAGGAACGGGGAAGGGGGTTATGTGGGACATTCCCTTCTGCTCAAAAGCAGAAAGCGCAGAAACTCCAGGGGAGGAGAGACCAATGCAGGAACCTGAACGGGGACGCTCCGGGTTGTTTCAAAGCTGAGACAAGCATGGATCACAGGCATATCATTGTGTGGAGTGGGGAGGTAGTACTACTCAGTGATCGAGGGGGGGGGGATCCCCGGCGCTGAGCAACGTGGGACTCGTAAAAATAATAAGAGCAGACATAAAAAACCGCACGAAGCGATCTCGGCACAGAGGGGAGCCCTCGGGCTTTGCGCCGGACGCCAGAGGAGACAAACGGACCCGCGCTGAAAGCGGGTGAAAAAGCTCTGAAGGCGCGTGAAAAAAATCGCCCGCAGAAAATGCCGAAGCATGAATTGGGGCGATATGAGGTTGCGTAGGAGGAGGTGTCGAGAAAAAACGCTTGAGAATGAAATGGAGTCGAGTCACGGAAAAACGCCCTATGGAAGATGCGGAAGGATCCGCGGCGGAGGGAGGGGGAGAAAAAAGTTCTATCCTGCCCGTTGTCACTCCTCAACAAAAAGGGGGGGAAAGGAAATATGCAACACCTGCCTTGCTCGGAGACATTCTACACCCTTCCTCTGTTTTCCGAAGAAGTGGGAGGAAGGGGGAGGTTAGTACAAGCATCTTCAACGGATTAGGGAGGACTAAAAACATTGTCGACGAAACTAAGTCGAAGCGGCCCAAGTCAAAAGCGAAATTTCGCGGGCGAGGTCAGCGGCGAGGGAAGGCACAAAAGAGGGGGAAGCGCGGGAGGAAAATATAATGCCCGGAAAATGAGATGGGGAAGAACGATGACCCGGGCATAATCCGGGGGAGCGTGGGCGTTTGCGCTGCAGAAGTCTGGACG
>Ga0179593_1680208_pt1 | contig 14589 bp, 19 predicted proteins | sample CZODoug2_1_08_16_FD_185931 | JGI IMG/M metagenome (GOLD analysis project Ga0179593, IMG submission 185931) | Vadose zone soil fungal communities from Angelo Coast Range Reserve, California, USA - CZODoug2_1_08_16fungal (PacBio error correction) | ecosystem: Environmental > Terrestrial > Soil >...
CTCGAGATGTCTCCTTGGTCTTCTGCTTTCTTCCTTCTTTCCGCGGGGAAGGAGTTCCAGAAAGATGAAGGGGCAGGGGGGGGTCCTCTTCGGTTGGGGGCGTTCTGACGCCTTCCGGAGATGGAGAAGTGAGGGACCTCAGGTTTTGTTATATCAATACATTTGGGGGGGATCGGAAAAAGGACCATACTTGGTCTTTGGACCTTTCCACAGACCGGAAGAGAAAGACAGGCCGGCTGGTGCAAAAAAACAGGAAAAAAACCTCGGGTGACTCCCTCCCAGCCAAAACCGAGGAAAAAAAACCGCCAACGGGGAATCCGAAAGTTGCGAGACTCTGAATCACAACACCAAGGTTTGAAGAAATAGTCCGAATGGGGGGGGGGGGAAAGCTGAAAAAATGCCATCAGAGCTATATGGGGTCGGTTGTTACCGGGTCCACCTTAAGAGACCGATCATCGTGTAAAGAAAGCTTCAGGGACTTGTGCCAAAGGGGATAAAGACTTTCTTAGAACCAAACTCGAAGGTTAAAATAATCTAAAGCGGGTAAGTGGGTAACCCCGTCCTTTGGGCTAATAAGGAAAACATCAAACTAGAAGGACTGTAAGTGTAAGTCTCACCGGTACGAGGGGAACCGCCCCGGAGGCGTACGGCCGATGACCGGATTTGTTTTACCCAGGTGAAGCATACGAAAGACGGGGGTAGGGTGGCCTAACAGAAACTCAGATTCCCGTCTCGAATTCACAGGGAAAGCCTCGGGTAGGGGGGAGTGAGAAAGGAGATGGTGTATTGGGAGGGGGGATCCGGGGAAGAGTGATAAGCCGACGGGCACTAATCTCCTTGAAGAAAGGTTTAGCGGCTCAGAGTTGCTCTAAGGAACAACCCTTCTCCAGGGGGCCACCGAAAAAGAAGCTGGCAACGGGGGGGCGATGTATCCCTCGGTTTCGAGGGAGATAGAATGGCAATGGGGAGAGTACGGTACGACCACAAATCCGAAGACATCTAAAAGGAGGGATAAAACTTGGGGGGATCGGAAGGGGTACTACAGGCCTTTCCTGCACAGGGTCTCTCAAAAAAAAAAGAGGGGGAAAGGAGCTCAGGAGGGAAAAGGTTCGTCGATGAAACAAGGTCAAACGAAGATGAAGAAAATTGGATGGAAGGGTAGTTCTCGGAGGGGTGGTTGGGGGGCGAACCGTGGGGGAGAAAGGAAATTTTTCCAGCGCTATCTCCACCGGTTGATGGGAACAAGGAAAAAAGACAGTGATCAGGCCTTCGGGGTTCCTTCCGAACCTGGGTGGGAGCTATAAAAAGGGGGGGGGACAAAAAAACATCTACAGAAAACCATCGCGATATGAATTCGTGCCTTTGCGCTCGTTGATAGGAGAAATCTACGAGGAAAGAAGGAGCCAAAAGGGCCATCTAGGGCTCAACGCAATCGGTGTTCACCGGAGGTGGCCGAAGGAAGAGGCATCTTCGTTGGTGGGGGAAAAAGACATGAAACCGGCATCACTGTTGGCTGTTCCGACGCTTTTACAAAACAATCCATCTGAGAGGCGGGGGATTGGACTTCCTCTGATAAGGCAGTGAATCCGAACTAAAAAAGAAGGATACTCCGGAGTGAAGGTTTTTCCTTCAGATTAGCACCAGTCACTGCGGGATCCAGGGGGAAAGAAACGGGAGAAAGGGTCACCAGTCGGGGGGTCTAATCAAGCTTCGGTCTTCGGGACCGTTTGGTCAGTAAGGCCTACCCTTAGAAGTGGCCGTACGAGCGTGAGGTGCCCTAGAGAAAGCGAAGAAGGAACGAGAGGGGGCGGAAAACAGTCGAGGGGGGACGGGGTTGGCTGGGTGGGTGACCAGACCACCAATCCTGTTGTTCTGGATGAAAAAAAGGAGAAATATATGCGCGGTGTGAACGTGGAAAGGCAGATGGGGTTCGGGGTCTTGCTAAGGAAGAGGGAGGGAGGGTTACTCCTTTGACTGCTGGAAAAGAGAAGTTGGAGGGGGAAAGGGTGCGGGGTGGGCTAACCAAAGGGGCTCTGAGTAGGTTGTCGGGGGAAAAAAGTCTTCTATCAAAAAACCTTTTGAGGGAGAGGATGACTGGGAGATGAGGAGTTCACATGCAAGCTTTGGTCCTAAAGGGCTACTCGTCGAGCGTCTTACATCTGATCTGCGAACGGTCAGGGAAGACCGGAGGATACTCTAGCGCTAATGCGAGGGTTCAAAGGGAGAGCCCTGGAATCTAACTGACCAAAAGGAAAAGAGGGAATGCCGAGAGCTTTCACAATAAGTCTAAGGGGAAAGGGATCAAAAAAAGTGTTGGGCCATGAAAGCAATATCAGAGAGAAAGGAAAAGTCCATAATCCTGCTTCAAATGAGGGGTCCCAGGTTCTCGAAATTTCTCCATACGAGCTTGGAGAAGTTTAGGGGGAATTGGGAAAAAAATAGAATTAGTGGGGCTCAAAAATACAGCAGAGGGAGAAGACCAACTATCTTGTTCTTTTGTCCTGGCGTGTGGGTCAGAAGGCCCGGGAGAGGGGCAGCTGAAAAAGAAGAAGCCGGTGGAAAAAAAGAGACGCTTTTCGCTGAATGGGGGGCGGAAGAAAACCAGACTAATAGGTCTTTCGCATCCGAAGTAGGGCCAAAAAGAGGACTGACGGGTTTGCACCTGCGGGGGGTAACATAGGCGTACAATCTGGGGTCCGGGGGACTACAGCGTGGGAGAGGAGGCGTACCGGGGCGTTTTGTCTCGGACTGGGGGTGTCAGGGGGGGCACCCCTACACATGGGTTGTTAAAGCCCTAGACAGTCAGTTTAAATCCTCGGAGAGGACGAAAAAAGGGATAGCGTTTTATACCAGACCCGGGGGTAGGAATCTTTTAGGGTTTTGATTGGGGGGGGGCTCAGACAGAGACTGCGCTCCAACGCAATAAACCCGGCTCACACCGGCAATGAAAAGGGGGGGGGGTAGAAAGTTTTGGTCTTGCCAACAAGGCAAAGTTGTGCTCAAGGGCGGAACTTCGAGAAGCATGCGCGCCGAGGAGGGGGGAGAAAAAGCGCGTCTCATGGAGTTGGCCAACTAAGACTTTAATCGGATTGGTTTGGACCCTGAAGACAAACGCAGCTACCGAGTCTCGATTCGGTCATTCGCCCGGCAAAAAATCCTGCATGCGCCACTCAGTTAGACCCAGAATCGAGTTCTTCTCTTATCACATCCCATTCTCTTTTCATGGGAAAAGTCTCGTTTTCCTGGGGGATGGGAAGTATGGGCCTGCAGCTCTGTGGAGGATAAGTGGCATTCCCCTCTCATCTTTACCTTCAGCCGAGCGCGCAAAGGAAAACGTCCTCCTTGGGGCGAAAGGCGGAAAAGGGCGCCTTCGCTTTGGGAGAGGGCGTAAAGTAGTGGCATACAAAAAAAACCCCTGTTTCTACCAAATTTAAAGGACGATTTCTTGGTTCTCCTTGGCTGAAAGGAAAAGGGGTCGGAAAGTACTGGAACTGTTTTCTCAGAGCCCAAAAATGGGATTGTCTCAAAGGATTAGACAGTGAGACTCTTTACATACTTAAGAGCCTATTCTGTGTCTAGCGGGGAAAGGGATAGTCCCGGTCACACACCGCAGAATGTCTAAAGGGTGGGGGGAAAGGGGGCTGTTAATCGACTAGAGAAGAAAAGGATTGAGAAGATTCCACTAACCCATTCTCCCCTGGTAGCCAGGAGGAGGGGGGGGCGGTTCAAGGAAGGCATCTAAAAGATCTCCAAAATCCTCTTCGATGCAATGTCTTTCAAAGTCGCTACGAAAAAAACTGGGGATGGTATTATTTGTCGAAGGGAAGCCAACTAGTACTGGAGGTGAAAACTGAATCGTGAGGGAAGCTCCACGGAGGAGTACAGCCGCGCTGGTTGATACAACCAGTTAGATAGGGACTGACTTAGGGAAAAGGACGGGCACGCCCGTGGAACCCATGCCGTGAGCCCCCGGCAGGGGTTTAACGCAGGGAGAGGGAATGGTCTATTTCAGGCCCGTATCCACCCAATAAACTATCGAGCTAGGTCAAAGTCTTCAAGGCGTCGGGGAGAAAAAAAAAAAAAAAAAAAAAGAAAAAAGAGGACCTATCACGGGAATATCAATTACCAGACGTCTCAGAGGTTCGATACGGGTTTCGAACCTGATGTAGGGGTTAAAAATTGGGGTGGAAGTTCTCCTCGGGGCATCTCGAAGATGTTCTCTTACTCTAACAGTAGGATGATGTTTAAAAACCAAAGAGCTTCGGGGGTGGAAAGTAGGTTTCAACCTACTCCAGTATAATCTGGGGGGGATATATCGAGCTAGAATGCGGAATCTTAGCCCCAAAAAGTGTGCCGGGGGCAAGAAACACGTTGGGTTGCCAAGTTCGACGGGAAGCGCTTTTGCTCAGGGGGGGGAGGAAAGAATAATGAGGGAGCGGGGCGCCGCTAGAAGGGAAAAATCGCTTCTGAGTTTAAAAAAAAAGACTTCTAAGTTGGGACCGGGAGGAAGGGCGCTCGATTGCTCCGAGCCTTGGGAGCCACTGCGTCCAGGTCCGAGAGACCAAGTGTCTGGCCCAAAGAGTGATAAGAGGAAAGTCCCCATTTCATCGAAAGAAGCTCCTCTTGGCGCGAAGGGGATTCTCTAAATCGCTAGGTAGCAACGAGGGATCGTAAGGCTTTGACATCTGGGTGTTCTAGGGGTCCACGAAAAGAGCGAAGGAAACAACCTCAACAGATTACGCCCTGATATGTTTCGAACTACGAAGAATTGCGCTCCTCAAACAATATGTTACTTGGTAAAAGGGATCTACTTTCTTGGGGAATCTTCTCAGACGAACGGAAAAGAGGCGGGTTGGAATCAGCCCAAAACAAAACCGTCGGGAAAGGGAGATCTAAGAACTTCCGGATCTTTCTCACTTCAACCTCGGCCGGTAACCGAGAACCACATAGACAATGACCCTCTCGAGGATTTAACTAAGGAGCAGGAAACGGAGTCCATGATTTTTTGTCCAATCAAAGTCAAGACCAGAATAGGGCTCCAGAGTCACGAGACAGGACGCGGGGACAGGCCGACAGGAGGTCCAGTGGACGGCGAGTGGTAAAGCAGGGTCCCACGATCCGGTCCGCAACCTGAGCGATGAGTGGTGCCCAGCGCTAATTCCTAACTCTGTGACCGGTGTTCACAGGGAGGCCGAACGCAGGAGAGGAGGGGGCCCTGCAACGCCTCCGGAAAAGGAACGAGCTCAGAGGGATTCATTTAGCTAGGATAAGGTTCACTCCTAGCGGCTGGGCCGTCGGGAAGGGTAGGCCCGAACGTCTGAACTCCGTTCAGGAACCGTGCTCCGAAACCGGTTTTGGATAGCACATTACGGTTCCTACTATAGGGGGGAATACTCCTCCTTGCACCGCTGTGGGAAAAAAGTTCCTCATACCGCCAACTGCTAAGAAAGGCCTCCGGCCGGCTTGACTAAGGACAGAGAATCCAACTACTTCCGTGAGCCAGCCCACGCCGGGATAGCGAAAAAGAAAAACTAGGAGCATCTCCTTTAACCGACCAGGTTTGTCGAGACAGGCGGGTTGTTTGGCACACCCCCCGTCACCCAGAAAAAGTGTTTCCCAACCCGAAAAGAAGGGGACGGGAACAGAAAGACAGCAGCTCTGAGGTCTAGGAGGGGTCAGTCAGGGGCCAAACCGGGGGGACTCGGAAACGTCCATTTCCTAATCGGAGGTCGTACATGGACAAAAAGGGTTGGCATCGACAAGGATGGGGAACAAGCCCCACCACTGGGGGAGAAAGAGAAGTAAGGATTTAAAAAAGGGTTCACACGTTCCTTTACTGCTAATAGAACTGAATGAAAGGGATAGCGGGTCAGGTAGGGTTGGGGGTTAATTATCCTTCCGGTACCTCTAGAAGTCCAAAAAAGGAGGGGAAACAAAGAGCTGCCTATGCCGGAGGTGTTGTGGAAGAAAAACTAATTCAGAAGAGGATAAGATGCGGTTTGGACGCTCTCCCTTAGTCATCTGCCGTCGACGGAAAAAGAACCGGAAAGTCCCAAAGAGGGAACACCTATTCGGGAACCTTAGGTTGTGGGAGAATGGCAAGGCTCGTGGCTTGACTTACTGCCGACGAGAGCAAGGCCCGGGAAAAACCGAAGATCGGGATTTTGGCTGTTGTCCACCGACGCTAAAAAACGTTGAGAGGGCGTAGAAACTTCAAAGTTCTTCGGACGGAAAACCGCAGAGGTCGGGGGAGGGTGAGCACTTTGCTAGGATCCCACCACCGGTGGTAAAAGAGATAGGCCAAGGTCCAATCTGCTATTCCGGGTCGACGGGTACGAGAAACCAGATTAACCGAGAACTCAAACCGAAAGCTGCCTCGAGCAAGACATAAAGGTACCGACAGAGGGTAAGAAAAAAAACTGTAAGGACTCTCTCGACCACAACACAAAGGGGAGAGAACCGGGCGAAAGGGGACTTCGGACCCGCATCACGTGTCAAGACAGATTTGACTAGATGGAGGGAAAGGGCTGGATTTCCGGGGGGGGGCACTACTACGCTGCAACGCAGCGTGGCCGTGGGCCGAGGCAAGAGAACCGTTTTATTGTACAATAGAGGGCTATCAAGGGGGGAAAAAAGAAAAAAAAATTCGGTCCGTCCTATCACATGAAATGCTTTGAGGAAAACACAGGGGGGGGTTTCTCTTAGTTGACACCAAGCAACCAGCAAAATAGGGGGGCAAAAGGGGAATACGTGATCACCTTTTCCGGCCACAAAGGACTGCTACTAAGCTTACGGATCCGTCATCGCCAACGAAAGGCTCGGCAATTCAACGATCGGTTTTACCGAGGTTTCCGGAGAAAAAAAAGGGGCTTCCTGGCAGATGCGTTCCGGGACGCGGGAACGGGGACTCCGTAACTACGGAGTATGGGGTCGAGGGTACAAACGGGAAAAGAAAAACAGGGTGGAGAGAAGGGCTGAAGGGACGATAGGTAGGCAGTTGAGACCTAAGAAAAAACCCCTAAGGAAAGAAAAAAGGGGAAGGTTTCCTTCTGGGGCCCATCGGAAGGTTACCGGGGAGGAGAACGGGAAACTTTCGTGTCTCTTATAGGCGAGGTCCCGCTGCTGGTTGGATTTGATACTCCAGATAGGTCTTCCCCCCAACCGTGTTTGGGAAAAAAAGCCTAGCGGGTAAACCGTGACCTTTCCGACGAGTGCAATGGCGGCCACCCCCTGAAAAGAGGATCGGTCTTTTCTTCGCAACACCATCGGCGCGTGGGAAAATGGGGTTTTGCTTCAAAACACCAAAAATCAGGTGGTGAGAGAGGACGGGACCTGTCTATGGCCGGAGGGTCGTGCGGCTTGATTGTTCTGGGGGCTGGATGGAGGAGAAAAGGGGAGGAGGGAGGGGGGACTTATTTTCAAGCCAGGGGAACGGAGAAGAATTGGAGGAAACTTTCGGTTTTCCTACCGAACAATTTGCTTCGTATCAGCGGATGGGTCTTGAAGCGTAACTTCAGCTTATCAAAATGGTTCTTGGCGGTGTTTTTAGGTTCACAAGGCGTGGCAAGCCGGAGGCAGGCAAAAGGGAAAAGGTGCGGGAGAAACCTTCCATCCGCTAGCTTTCCCTTTCAGAGAGAGAATCCTTCAAATCACGGGGGAGGAATAGTATTCCTGGGGCGGGAAGGTGAGACAAATTGGGATCAAAAGAAATTTTCCAGCACTTTCACCGGGGGGGAAAATGTACGCTTCAACAAAGAGAATTGGGGACCTTCATCTTTTTTTGGCCATGCCTAAGGAAAGGTATCGGATTCCGGACAGCCTTTAGGCATTCCTGCACGACGCTGTCGGGGTCTCGGTAAAAAGTATCCATAGCGCTGGGCGGCTGACCCTGGGGGTAAATACAAGGATTGAATATTTACGGGGTGGGCATTTGGAACTAATCGCCTAAGAGATGGGGGCGTTCGGCGTGTGGATCGAGCCGGAACAGTGGGGCAGCTGCCCCTAGCATCGGTGATATCTAACAAGGGGTGGCTGGAGGCGGGGGGGGTCGGTAGCCATCGCCGGTTTTAAGTTAGGAACTAACCGGGGACGCTTGAGGGGGGGGGGGCCAACCGGTGTCGTTGTGAATCTGTTTGGCAGGGAGTGGAACACGGTGGCCTAGTCCAAAACCGGGAATCGAACGGGAGTAGGGGCGGGGAAGATGTGTGGCCGGACGAAGACATGAGGTGTAGTTAACGCACAGCCCCGAGAAGAGTGAAATCGTCTTCTCGACCTCGACGAGGAAAAAAGAGAGAGGGCGGAACTCTGGGGGGTTTTCGGTGCATGCTCGGGTCGAGCTAGTCGTCGGGAAAAAAAAGAAAGGTCCTCGTCACCCCCGCTCACACCCTCTCATGCCCGACTAGAAGGGTTTTAAAAACGTTGGGCTGGGAGCCCCCGATTAACAGGGGTTGTTTTGTTGCCTCTCAGGAGGGAAGTCGCTCAGAAGATTCTAGGCCCCCCTCTTCTTCTACTTTCTTTTTCAAAAGAAAGGGGGGCCAGAAGTTATCTTCTTGGTTTTCAGAGGGGGGGATGGGTATGGGGGTGGAAGGGAGGGGGTGGGAGGTGAAGTAAAGAGAGGGGGGTTGGGGGGGTAGGAGGGGGGGGGTGCGGGGAATCGGGGATGGGGGAGGGAGAAAAAGGGGGGGGGAAAGCGGGTGGCGGGACGGGAGGGTAGGGGGTAAGGTGTGAGGAAACAGGGAAGAGGGGGATAGGGAGAAGGGAGCAGGGTTGGGAGGGGGGGGTAGGTGCGGGGAGGGATGCGGCGTGGAGGGGGGGAAGAAGAAAGAGGGGCGGGGTTCGGGGGACGCGGATGAAGTGGGACGAGGACATGCGCGGGCTGGGGGGTTAGGGATATTCGCTTTGGTAGGAGGCCGGCCGGTTTCAGCTGATGCAGTGAAGGTCGGTGTCTTCGCAAAAGGCACAACGAAGCGAGTTCTCCAATCGCCTTATCCAAAGGAGATGGGTCTCTTATCACTCTAGCCTGGGGCGGGTGACTGTGGAGACATAGGGTCCGACGGTGAAAGGTTCCAGGTCGGGGAGGAGAGATAATTATTAACGCGAAGAGGGACCTCCAGCGCGCGCGAAAGTACCGACGAAGGGGCGGCAAATTTGGCACTGGGGGGTCTGGAAAGGTGCATAAGGAAGTCACACTAAGCTATTAAAACGGCTTTTGTCTACCAGTGCTTTTTCCCAAAGAGGGAGGGGGCGAATTGGCAGGGAGGGTAGATCCACGCAAGGGGCAACGGGGACAAGAAGCGTTTGCTAAGTCCTCGCAAAGAATCTGGGGGCTCAGGGGGGGGGGGGGAAGTACAAACAGACGCTTGACAGAAGAAATAGGGGGGTTGTAGATAACTTGGCGCCTGATCGTCCAAATACACAACAAGAGTCAAAGGCAAATTTATTTTTCAAGGGGGAGGGGGGGGGGGCTCATCTACAACAAACTGGTTATTAAGAGGGAAACAGCTCCACTACAATTGTATCCGTTCTGGAGTGTGGGGGGGAAGGCAGACGTACAATCTACACATCCTCTTCGGGGAATTGTTAGGTAAGTGATGTCTACTCTGTGAGGGCCCGATGATTGGTATAGAGGGGAAAGAGGTCCCGTGGGTCCGCTCTGTCTTTAAATTGGTCCCGAATGTTTTTGTTTTGGGGGATGGGAACCCGGTACAGCATCTTGATACGGCGGGGGAAACACTAGCACTCAATTTCCACCTTTTCAGCCGGGAACTGCTTCCTATCTCAGCGGGAGGTCCCTGGTAGTGAGTGCCATCCCCCGCCTCCTTCCCAGCTAACGTGAAACTTCATGGTCACCATAACCAAAAGCACAATGATCGCAAATGGGGGGGAGGAAGTCCCGATGTTTTTGAGAGGTGATTTCTACCGATCTTAGGGGCCTTTGCTACGTGAGACACGTCCAGCGTTCATACTTTTCGCTGCGAGGCTTGGCAAGGGATCGGGTGAACCCAAGGATTACATTTTTTTCCCGGGGGTACCAAACAGAGGTTTGGAAAAAAAAAAGGTTGGCCCGATCGCGCGAAAAAATGCCCCTCAGAACGGTGGGCATCGGTGCAAGAAAAAAGTCCACCAATCAGTGTGAGGGGGGGAGATAAATTGGTGGATCGGCAAGAGGCTGCGCTCCGCGGGAAAGTAGATGGCCCGCTACCCGCGAAGGTCGACGCCTTAGAGAGAGATCTCCGCGTATTCAAAAAGCGTGGCTGGGGTTGACGGGAAAAAAAAAAAAAAAAAAAAAAAAAAAAGGAAGAACCTCGGGGTGGGCCCTGCACAAAAGAAACAAACGGCACGGGTACAAGGGGAGACTGGGTAGACTCGTCCGACTTGGAAGAGACCAAAAGGAAGACGGAAGAGCGTCAGCTCCGAGGGGGGACTTTGCCAGAATAGGGACTCTGACTAACAAAAAGTATAAGGGACTTGGTTAGAAGAAACACACCGCGCGTAAAATACGGGAGTCCAATTCCCTGAGGGGCGAATCTGAAACATCGGCAGGTCCACGCCAAACCCATATCAGGCTTGATCGCAGGGGATTGACACAATACTTCCCATATTTTTGAAAAATACCTCGGGATGCCAAACATCGGGCAGGGGCATCGCGATGCTCAAGGGGTCACGAAAAGAGGAGCCGGAACGGATGTAAGGGGCAGGACGATAGGGAAGGGGGAGGAAAAAAATCCGGTCCGCACTGATCGATGAGGGGGACAAAAGAGGGGAATGAAAGAGCTGGCCGTGTGCCAAGTGAAAAAGTTCCGCCGCATGGAAACTCAAGCGCCTCTTCGCGCACAGAGTGAGCGTGAGGCAGGTACCGGCACGGCTAAAGTCGCAGAAAGAACCTCAGAGGGGGAGTCGCCACGCGGCTTGGTGCCAAAAGAGGAATACTTGCAACCGGTTTGGGAGCACATTACGTTGTCTAAGAGGAGAACCATGGACCCCGTCTTCTGGGTCGTCCGAAAAAGGCCCTCTACGGGGTCCACCTTCAGTCCGGAACCTTCTTCTCTCCAAGAGCCGGAGAGCTTTGAGACATCCACACTAAACAAATAAGATCACGGAGACACCCTATAGGAATCTATGTCGCCCTCGGGGGCAAACAAATTGTTGGTTTTTTCACACCTAAAGAAAAAAGTTGTCGCAAAAAGAGAAACTGTGGGGGACGGCACAGAAAAGAGGGAGACTTATAAGTGAATTTTCATTCTTCGGGGGCCAAAGCATCTCCGGACTGTAATACTTTTAGACGACTGTAGTACCGGAAAAACTGGGGGAGGATAAATGTATTGAAACCGCAAAAAAGGGGACGAAAAAGAACCCCAGCAGGCGAGCAAAGGCCGTCACTGACGGGGGGGGGGGGGCTAAGGAGAAAAGGGCAGTCTAGCGGTTCGGTAAGGGGGGGGAGGTAAAGGAGCACGGAGGAAAGGAGGAACGCAGCCCGTCTTTACGAAAGACATTCCTAAGTTTGGGGTACCCGCCGAAAGGTCGGACGGATGCGTTGGGGAAAGTCACGGACGAGCTGCCCTGTCGACGGCGACCGTACAAATCCTGGGAACCCGGAGTGGATTGTGTGGTCGATGCGGATGGGGTCTTCGAAGGGATCACGGACACCTTCCCGCTCTACAGAAGGAGCGAGGGTGATCTCTCCGAAGAACACCGTGGGCTCGACGTACAAACTTGTTGCTGACGCCAGAGGAGGACCTGATCTGGCGTCCCAGGGAGGATACGCCCGGTGCGATGGGGGGAGAACGTTGCGCTGTGATCGCTTTCCAACGGCCAAGGCGAAAAGGAATACGGCACCACCACCTAAGAACTCAGGCCTCTCCTCTAGTATCTTCAGAAAAGGGCTTAAGGGTGATGATGGGGAACAGTCCCGCCACAGGGAGAGGAGGCGAGAAAAAAAAAACGGAGAGAGGAAAGACTAATTTCTTAGGAAAGTTAGTCGCTGAAAAGAAGTGGGGGGTCACGGATGAGAAAGAGGGCGATGCGCCTGGAGGGATTTTCTGCGGGGGGGGGGGGCTAACAATACTACGCGAAAATAGAAGAGTGGTCCCTGGAAAGGAGGTATTACATCGCAAAAAGGGGGCTAACAATGGCTCCTAAGGGCTCCAAGCTCGGGGCCGGGGAGAACTTCCAATGTATAAGGGAGGGGACGGCTAAGCCAACGAGGGGAAGGGGAACAGCCTACAAACCATCGCGGGAGAGGGGAACTCTCGGGGGCAACGGGGTCGACAAGAGGGACGCCGAACGCATAGTACAAAGGCTGTCTCAACGCCAGTGGGAAAGGGACGTGACGCGGTCTATAAGTTCTAAAAGCGAGAGGGTCCTGGAGGAAGAAGAAGTACAAGGGGGCTTTCAGGGAGGGAAGTCGTCGGGGAAAAACGCGGGGATGGGTAAACACTTTCTTTCAAAGTGGACTTCAATACGTGGGGAAAGGCAGGAGAGTACCCCCCGAGGAATACCGCTTAGCGTGCCTGAAGGTTTAAGGTCGAAATCAGGCGGATCCCTAACTGTATGGTGAGCGCGCTTTTCACCTCAGATTGGGAGGGTTCGAATCCATCAAGGGAGTGGGGAGAAGAAAAGGTTTGGTCACCAGAAGACACGGACCGGAGAGGGGGAAATGAGCCGGGGCCGAATGCCCCTACCCTATCCTCTCTAGCGGCTGGGCTGGATTTGGAGGGGAAGGGGGGAACACAAGGGGGGTGGTGGCCACCGTGGTTGTTTTGGATGCAAAACAACAAAAAGGGGGTGCCGAAAAGCGGCGACCCGCATGAACGCCTCTGAGGGGGGTGGGAACCAGGTCGGCGTTGCGTGGGCTTCCTCAAGGAGGGGGGGACGTGGGGGAAGAGGGGACTTAGTTCAGGACTGGGGGGGGGGGGGGTGCGCATAACGCGAGCGGGGGCGGGCACTGTGTGCCAAGAAGGGCAAGAAGGGGGGAGGCATGGCGATTTGCTTCAGGCGCCAAAGGGGCAGTGCGTCACAAAAAAATGCGGGCTAAGTAGGAAATGTGAAACAGCGGCACCGAAAGGGAAGAGCGGCCTGGAGGGAAGGCGACGGGCTCCTCAGGCTTTAAAGGCAAATCTAGTATCTAACTCGATTCCAGAAAAGGGGGAGGTAGGGTTTGGGGGGCTCGATCATTGGAACGGAAAGGGATCACTTTTCCAAAGGTCGGACCGAAGGCCGGGGCGCAACCCTCAACCCGATCAGTTTGCTGCCTATAGGGGGGTTCAAGGGTCATCGAAAACCTAGAAAAAAGGGAAGAGGTCGTGTCTTCAGGACTCACAACGGCTGTAAACTGGGGGAAGGAACCGATGGATATCTGGGTTAGCGCCAAAAGTTAGTTGCGGAATAAGGGAGTGGGAGAACCTATGAAGTGTTCATTTGACCGAGAAAGGCGGGAAAAGAAGGATCTCGGCGTTCTTTTTTAGAGCTCTTTGAGCCCTACGAGGGGAAAGGGATGACCTTGCATTCAGTTATATCAGAAGAGTCTTGGCATCAAGGAGCTGTGGTGGGAAACAACGCCGATGGGGAGTTTCTTCGACCAGGAGAGGGGCCACGAGTGCTGACGGGGTTGTGCCACGGAGGGTGACATCTGTAGGCGGACAAGGTGGCCGAGTACTAGACGGCAGCGGGGCCAACGGAGTTTGGGAGGGCGGGGTTTTCCGTAAAACCAAGGAACAGAGGGGAGTACCTAATCAAATCCTACGAGCGGTTCTCTGAAAAAAGCGCTGACCGCTAACTGCTGAGGGGGCAGGAGTGGTAGGACTAGAAATCGGTTTTTTCTGGTTCTCTCGTCTCTGTCAGTCATATGGGGCAAGTGCTGAGAACTCTACCAGAAACAGTCACGGTATCACAAAGGGGCTCCACCTATAAGTGGAAGCACATTTTTCTTGACCCCGATCACGGGGGGGAAGCGAAGTCGACTTCGAGGGCTCGGAGAGGGGGGTCAAAATAGGGGAGAAAAATGGGGGGTCCAACTAAGAACAACTTGAATCTGCTTGTGTTCAACCAGAAGGTACGGCACGCGAGAAAATCTTCATGCGGTAGGAGCCACGGACAAACCGACCTGATCCACCAGGGCCGAGCTGATATTGCGATCCATTTGGAGAGGGGAATTGGAACCTGTTCCGACGTTGCCCTGGGGGGCTTGCTTGATCCTTGGGGAGGGATCGAATTACCCTCGAAAAAAGGGGTTAAAGCAAGCGCCTAAAACTTGACAGAAAGTGGGTCGTCTGTCTGGAAGGGGGGCACGGGGTCGTTCACAATTGAGGGGGGGAAAAAGTTCCAACTAGCAAACCACTTGGGGGGGAAGGCAAGAGTCTTTCCCCGCCTAGGGGAAGGCGGCCTTGGGGGTCTCTTCAACTCAAGGGGGAGCCGGTGAGTTGGCCGAGATCAGACAATATCGCAACGCATCTGGCGGAACACCGGGGGGGAGGGAAAGATATCGAATACCTATTGCAGAAACTAGTGATTTTTAAGGGGGAGCTGTGGGAATCTACCCCGTAAATCCGGGACAGGTGACATGGGGGGTCGGAAAGGGGGTCCGTGAAAAAG
>Ga0179593_1754786_pt1 | contig 14589 bp, 19 predicted proteins | sample CZODoug2_1_08_16_FD_185931 | JGI IMG/M metagenome (GOLD analysis project Ga0179593, IMG submission 185931) | Vadose zone soil fungal communities from Angelo Coast Range Reserve, California, USA - CZODoug2_1_08_16fungal (PacBio error correction) | ecosystem: Environmental > Terrestrial > Soil >...
TTACCGTTAGTTGAGTAAACAGATGGCAAACTAAAACCAACCACAGCCGCTGTGAAAAAAAAAAAAAGGGGTGAACAGGTCCAACAAATGCCCCAGAGCCGTCAGACACATGCGCTATCTTCCTGAGTCTAACGGAAGGACGGTACCTCAAACTTGAGAAAATTAATAAGCTTTTGGACCCCTCCGCAACCTGACAAAATCGAGCATCAGTAAAAAATCATCCGCGGCCCTCCCATACCTATCTCCTGCCGTGGGCAAGAGGCTAAGGAAAACTCTCGAGCCTCACCTTGGGTTCCTGAGGCTGAGGTAGGACATCTTTAAGGATTTAAGGGGGTTTCCCTTACCCACCTGGATGACTTTCTTTCGAATAAGTGTCAAGCCTACTTCCCATCTCTCAGGATAGGGAAAAAAAACGCTCCATACTCCCTCCACAAAACTTATTATTCAAGCTCGAAAAAACTGGGGAGGGGACACCTCCACTCTTGGACAGTCACACTTCCCTCTTACATGGAGGGGTTAATTCCTGGAGATCTTGTCCTCTTTCACCAGAAAGGGCAAAGTAAGAGTACTTAGTCTTACTTGCTTCCCGTTCCTCTAACTAGAAAGAAAGTAGAAGAACAAGACAGCGTCTTAGTCACCATTGTCTGCTTTAACAATCTGAGGTAAGGACAGCCTGGGCACACAGCAGATACCGGAAGGAGAGATGACACCAAAGGGGGGTAATCAGAGGAGGGCTGGACGACGATTCAAACATTTGGGAAGGGGCGGGCGAATCAATCCCTGCATAAGAGCCCATGCCTGGAGCGTCAGCCGCGAAGTCTTCCGAAAGCGTGAACCTCTGAAAGGGTGAGAATTGACTTTCTAACCCTCCTTGGGTTAACAACCCCGACGAAATCTAATTTCTCCCTGACAGCACCGCCTTCGTTGGGTCGGGAAGTTAAGCAGCCACCTTCCAATTCTTCCGTTTTAGTGAGCCCCTGAGCCTTCCAGAAGGTTAAGACAAGATGAGGAGGGGCAACGGATGCTGCTGCGGGAGGCTAGGGGTCTGCCCGGAGCTTCCTCCCCTAAGCAGAATAAAAGGAAGAGGAGGGTTTCACCTCGCGCAAGGGTGCCCCCTTTTCACTAAGAGAAGGGCATCATGGGTGAAGAGGGTAGCTGTCACGGTCCGTGTGAGAATCGCTATTCTCCCAAATGAGGAGACAAGAGCATATTTAACCTCCAATCTCCAACCAGTATGAACAACTTTAAGGGAGTACGAAGAAATAATAAGGTGTCTCAGGATTCTTTGGCAATCATCGACTTCTGTAAAAAAAACAATGTGAAAGATGAGCCGACTACACCTAAGTTAATACCTTACTAATTAAAATATTAAGTTCAGTGGATCCTCTATTACACTTTTGTGGAAGAGAAAAGGGGGCTCTTGGGGGGGAGGGGCCCCTACTTTGTTTTTGGAATTCAGGGTTGCTCAGGAGGGCATGGTGGTTGTAAGGGGGGGGTCATCACTCGGTCATTTTATATATTCAAGTTCAGGTGGAGGAGGCCTCGTGGCTCTCAAAATCCTTTTCTTTTGGGAGGTGAAAGTGTATGAGGGGGGGGGGGGGTGTCAAAAAACCGGGTTCGCTCGCTCCTTTGCTCCCCTCAGAGGGGCTATTTGTGGGGGGGGGTGGGTTAGCTGAGGGAGGTCATGGCCTGTGGTTCTTTTTCTCGTCCTTTCAGGAGGGGGGGAGTTCAATCACGGAGGAGAGGTTTCTCGAAAAGTCTCGTTTAACCCGAGTGGGGTTTGCTAGGGGGGAGTTGTGGAGGTCCGTTCTATCCCTTCTTGGGTCCTGAGATGGAAAGGTCATATTGCCCTCACGATGTTGTTGGAAGGTGAGGACTCTGGACCTCGAGGTTCTCTTAGGGGGATATGCCTTAGGAGATAGTAATGGCCGGGAGGTGTATAGATGGGAGAGTTCTTGGAACAGATTTAGGAAGAAATCATTGGTTCTGGGGTCGGGGGTGTCCGTGGTAGGGAGCGGAAGGGGGATGTCAAGCCGAACTGGTTTACGTACTATTAACGGTGGGGGGGGGGGGGGGGAGTTGGACTTAATTCAATAAGGCGCGAAGCTTGGGGGAAGGGTATTACTAGAAAAGCAAATAACTACCTTTTTCAAAAAACGCAAAAGGTCGAAAAAGTGCCGAGGAAAATCCAGACCTTTCTCGTGCAGAAGTCGTCCGAGCGGGGACAGTGCGAAATTCTCCTCCCTCACGGAAGGTCAGGGGGGCGTGGAAGGGGTCTTTAGACACCCTTGAATCTTTATTTTTTTCTAAAGAAGGAGGGTAAATTATTAACTGGAAATTGGAACACCCTCATTGTTCCTTTTCCTCATGCTGCGGGGGGGAGGGGTGGAGGACAGTTCGACTACCTTACTTGGAGATTCCTTAGGACCCTCTACTTCCGAAAAGGTGTATAGGGGGGAGGGCGGAGGGGGCGTGTGAAACTTCTGAGGGGGGTCACGGATGTTTTCAGGGCTCTCTTGGTAATTTCTTGTGGCCCTCTTCCGTTCGTTGAGGAGGGCCTATTAGGGGAGTTTTTCATGGGAGTTTTCGTCTATTTGCTCCATCTGAGGGGGGGGATTCCGGTGTCCAGATGGAGGAGAAAATGTGGTTTTTAAGAGTTCCCGTAGGAGGGGGTCCAGGCTCTCTCAGTCCTTTCGAAGAAAGTACCTGGTGTGGCTTCTGGGACTTGCGCCCAACTAGGGGACGCCATTTGGGTGCTATTGTGGGTTTGATTCAATTCTTTTCAGGGGACTAAAAGGACGGTAAGCCACACCGATACCCTGTAAAGTCCTGGGGCCTCGCCCTGACGCTGTAAAGGGGCTCCCAGACCTCCACTCCTGGAGATTTCCTGAGGGGGCCGCTCCTAGGTTATCGAAAGGGTAGGGTCAGAGTCGGGAAAGAAATAAACCGAAGGTTTTCAACCTAACAATGCTCCAAAGCCGGTCGGCTAAAAGCCCGAAACCTCGGTGGAAAAGGACGGCCATGCAGATAAAAAGGGGGGATTCCCTCCACCGGAGCCGGGAGTTTGGCCAAAATGTCTGGGATCATGGGGTTCTGTTTTGCCCGGAGCGCGCGTCGCGTCCTGTACTGGGGGTTCGGAAGGTGTTTGTTGGAACAGGAGTTCTTGAGTTTGCCTGTCCTCGGACTCGCGACTGGAGGAGCCGGGGCTGTCCTAGCTTCTCTGGACAAAGGGGCTGCGGATGTGAGTGTTGAGGGCTTCTTTGGCTCTCGGAAGCTTACTCTGTATCTGGGATCTTCGGTGAGGGGAAAGGGTGGTTTAAACGTCAACGGAAACTTCTCGGGGTTTTTGAAGGGCTTTAAGACCTTCTAGCGTAGTCGGAACTTTTCAAATATTCCTGCTTGCTCTGTATGGGGGGAACTCGGGAATTCAAACTGGGTTATAATGAAAGGGCTTCAAAGTCAATAATCCGTCAAACGGTAAAAACGGGAAATCAATTGTAGCATTCGCATGAAATGTTCACTTTTTTTCAGATAAGATAATGGAGGTGTTTGTAAGAGGATAGAAATCACTTCGCAAGTCTGGGTTTCTTTGTGCATGGTAATTCCTCATGGCGGGGGACTTTACATGGGGGACAGGAACCAAGCGGGATCCTAATTTGTTTTTAGTGTTCGGGGGGATTTAGGTGGACACGGGTGGCTGAGGTACAGTGGTCGGATTGGTTAAATAGCACAAACGTGGGGCAAAGAAAGGGAAGCAACGGTCTTTAGTGTTTTCTGGTACCTTGGTGGTGGAAGTCGGCAAAGAGGGGAGTCTGGACGAGCAAAAAAGTAAAAAAAAATTAGGAACATGCCGAGCCTTAATGATTGGGTCAAGGGGTTCTCCCTGCGGTGGTTTCGGGGGGTTGGGGTCGTCGTGAAAGGTCAAACCCAAGTCTGAAGGGGGTTTCTCAGAGGCTCGGGTGCGGCATTGGGGTTGGGTGCTTCGGACAGGGGGGAACTCGCCAACCAACGTAGGTCAAGTTCCTTTCGGGGGAGCTCTCAATTTCTCCACTCTCCCCGCTACCCCCACCATGAAGAAGTCAGGAATCCTCTAGAACCACGAGGAACCAAAAGGATGGGATGTGGGGACTCGATGGGAAATTGGGGTTTTCTAATAATGTCTTCAACTTTTTTTCTCGTACACTATAATCCCAGGAATCGTACCACCGACATTACTAAAGGAAAAAAAGCCGTAGGCACAAGAGAGGGATCCCGCAGTAGAGCCGTCCAATAACCTCACTTTCGGGGGCAGACTCTGTGAAAAAGGGGAGAAAACAAAAAGATGACTTCGGGTATTCGAACTTCAAAAAAGAGAACAGTCCTGCCAAAAGTTATCAACGTAACACACTTTAAATGGAGACTTAAGTTCCTAAAAAAAAAACTTCAGGCTGCACCAAAGTTTCTCGGATCATCTCGTGAAGCTCAACGGGGGATGTTCTAAGGGGGGAATGTCGCAGGACTTCGTAAGGGGGGAAAAAGCGCCCGAAAGCGTTTGGAGTAGGTACCTTCCCAAGTAGAAGGGGTGAAAAGAGCTGGAGAAGAAAGAAGCAGCCGAAAGGAAAAGCCGTCATATCCTTGCACACTCACGAAAATGGAAAAAGAAGGCACGCCATATGGCCTCTCTGCAAAGAAGCGAAAAAGATTTCAACCCTGCCAGAAATGTTGCGAAAACTCCTCACTCCAGCTGTGGAAACGGATCAGCTGCAAATCGAATGAAGAAACCGATTTTGACCCACAACAAAAGAGACATCCGGGGGACGGGAAGAAAAAAATCGCTCATTTTTTTGGGAAAAGCGCGAAAACCCGGGGGGAAACCGAGGTGAAGAACAGGCCGGGAAAACTTCCGGAGTTTCGTTGAAAGGGGGGAGCGTAAAAAGGTCAGGGTAGGTAGAAAAACGCTTCGGTGGATAAGAAAGGACAACCTCAGGACTTGGGGAAAAATCACAGGTAGTAGTATAATGGGACCCACTACTGGTTAGCGGTCAACTGGGTATTGTCCCGTCGGGTTACTCAAACCCCACACTGAGGGGTAAATAGGACCACCAAAAACCTTAATTGAGAAAACTTCAACTTGCTCAACGGAAGGAGAAAACGAGCGAATCTTAAAAAAGGATGACGCCGCCTACGTAACTCACAAACAAGGGAATACATGGTTCTGAGATGGCCACCAGGGCCCCCCCGCCCCAGTACTAGGGTCTGAAAATACGCTCCACGCAGCCATAGGGAACCCAGAAAAACTAATAGCAGGCCAAAGGGATTCACCCGCTAGGGAAGAGCGCAAAGGCTCCAAAGGCAAGGGTGTCGGAGGATTGATAAAAGAAATAAGGGGTGTACAGGGGTTTTTTGGAACGTCTCTCCCGATGGCCAAAGGCGTGTAGTCACCCCAAAAGTTGTCCCATCGCCACACGACGGCGCCAGGTCACCAAAAAGCGTGCTCTCACTCAGGCCGCCCCCTCACCGAACTGCGGCGACGGCCACTCTAAGACATAACAACAGTCTGGGCCTTTAACTCAAATGCCCCTCGAAACAGGGCCGTTTAAGGGGGAATGGCCTCTCGGGTGGTCCCATTTTCAGGGGACACCTCGCACCGTTGCTGTAATTTACTTCGGTTCTCGTTGCCGTTCGCTCTATGGAAGAAACCTCGGCTGCAGGGGGCTCCCTCAAGAGACACGCAGGTGAAAAGGGGCCACAAGCGTCGTAAGTCACAGGTTAAAGGCTTGGATCAAAGATACAGATGAAAGAGAACGGGAAAAACGTGATCAACTAATCCTTAGAGAAGCTCTAGGATAACATGAAAAAGCCTTAATACCTTCCTAAAGCCCCTAGAGGAACGGGTAGTCTTCCTACCGCAGCTGTGGATCAAAAGACAAATAACTGTCAACGTCAATTGAATGGCGCCAGGATCCAAGGAAGAAATTGCTACACGTGCGGGTGTCGGGAGGAAGAACATCCGCTTCAATTAATCACATGCAAATGCTCGCAGTGCGGGGAAGAACAAGCATATGAATGGGGTGTTGACCATAGAGCCGGGTAAGGGAAAACCTCAGGGGGAAAAAAGCCTCCAAAAAAAATTATTGGGGCAAAGAATGAAGAAGGTGACTGGTACACTGAAATGGGCCTTTTCAGGTTTAATCGTAACGTCTGAAAGAAACATTCCGGTTCGAAAAGACAATAACAGTTCCGCAAGAAGCCGCCTGTCGGAACCCGCCGAAAGGACCAGCGGAAAAACAACAAGGAGGATGGAGGTAAATATAAGGGGGGTTGGGCCTCAGGGTGGTTCCGAAAGTTTCAGGACCCGGACTTGGAGAATAGGACTTTCGAAATACCCGACTTTAAAGAAAAACCCATTGAAAGTGTATATGAAATGGAAGGACGAACGCTGGGACCCTGGTTCCCCCTTCTCGGCTTTTTGACTATTTGGGGGGTGAGGGGCAGGTTTCAAAGTAACTCAATGGCGGCTGGGAGGCGGGTGGCTGGGAAGACGCCGCGTTTATGGTAAAAAAACCAGCCAGAGGGCGGGGGCGGGGGGGTCACACGCCAAACGTCACGGTATGGAAATTCCTTTGTAAAGCGCTGGTTTGGGGCGCAGGTTATCACTACTAACTTGTTCCCGCGAAAACGCAGAGGATTCGTGAAGGGGATCAAATGATTTGGAAATCCCTTTCGATGTTCTTTGGGCAACGTTGGGGCTGCTGAGCTCGGAGTCCTCAGACCCCAATAAAAACCATGATTTGGGGAAGAGGAGGCCTGGCTACCTTCAAGGACTAATGCGTCGCAATTAAAGGTGTATCGCGCTCAAAAAAAAACGCTCTGTCAATGAGTTGGCAAGGTCGCTTGGATCCATTTGAGTATTCCCATCCGTTGTTTCAAGGACCTTGTTCCTGTAGAGTCTTGAGTGGTAGATTATCGCCTTAGTCCTTCCTTGTATTTGCTGGTCTCTGAGGTCCAAACGGAAGCCGGGGTGCCCGACACCTATGTGGTATCTGTTAGAAGTTACAATTCCGGGGGAAGAATAGTTAGACAGTACTGCCACATAAATTGCGTGGACTGAAACGGGGAGGGAGCTATAGTGTCGATCCCTGCTTTCTCTTTTGTGGGAGAGGTCTGGACTGCGGGATCTAGCGACAGGGTGATAGCATTCACCTTTAATTGTAGGTTTACGGAAGTTGTAGAAAGGAAATGGTCTGGAGAGAAAGGGAGCTTGGTTGTGTCGGAAGAAAGGGGTGCCATGGAAAAATTATTTACACAACTGAGGGGGTGGAGACAACCGATTAAAAACACGATCCGGAGCGACTTGGGAAAACTGGGAAACCAGGGGGAGAAGCAAGAGCCTGCTCAAAAAAAGGTGTGTGGCCGGTTAAGCTGGGAATCAGATGAGGTTAATAAGTTGTCCCAGTTGTGAATTTCGGGGGATGTGTTCTGTTCCGCGGCTTGAGGGTCTTCAGCAGAACATTGGGAACGCTGTTGGGGAAAAGCTTAGCCCTATTGGCTTCGGGGAAAAGGCATTCTTTGGGTTCGGGTCCCTCCTTACGGGCTAACCGGACTCAATGGCGGAAGGTTTGGCTTTTCAGTCGCTTTTCAACGCCTTTTCTCAGATCCTGTTAGGTTTTTCACGCCGGTTGAGAAGCATCTTAAGTTGGTCTTGGTGGAAACTCCCGTAACTCATCCCATCCCCTTACCCAGTTTTCCGGGTCCCGCTCTGGGTCGAACTCTTAGGTTTAGAGGAGAGGGGGTAATGGCTGCAAGGGGTAGGGAATGTGGATAAGGGGGGGCGGTGAGGGGAAAGGAGGGGAGGGGAGGGACGGGTAGAGGGAGTATGAAATGGTCGGAGCGGGAGAAGGGAGAGAGGAGGGGAGTCGGGAGATACGAGGGAGGGGGGGAGGGGGATGGGAGAGAAGAGGAAGAAGGGTGTAGTGAAAGAGAAGTGGTGAGTGGTGGTGATGGGCCGATTAGGTGGGGCGCCAAGGAGGGAGGTAAGTGAGGGAAGGGAATTAGGGAGGGGTGGTAGTTGGTAAAGGGGAGAGTTTGGGCAGTGTGAGGAAAGATGGGGATGAGTGGGGCGGGATCGTCGATGAGAGTGGCAGAGAGTGGGCTGGGGTGATTGGCGGAGCGGGGAGGTAAGAGAATGGACGAGAGTAGGTAAAGCAAGGGCGGGAGGAAGGGGGGGGAAGTAATGGGATGGGGGAGGAGTGAGGGGGAGAGGGGGCAAGTGGAGAAGGGCGGAAGGGACAATGGCGGGTGGGGAAGGAGAAGAGGGAGTGGGGCAAAAGAAAGAGAGTGGCAAGGTGTTTCAGAGGGTATAGGGGAGATCGAAAGAGAGATGGGGGCGGAGGGAAAATGAAAGAGGGGTTGGGAGGGGGGAATGGGAGGGGGAGTGAAGGGGTGGAAACGAGGAGATGGAGAGGGGGAAAAGAAGGCAGGTATGGGTAAGGAGGGAGGGGGACAAGGGGGAGGGGTGTGTGGGGCAGAGGAGATAGCGAGTGTGGGGGCTAAGGGGCAGATAAGGCAAGAGGTGGAGGTTCTAAGGAGAGGGGAGGGGGAGGGGGGGGGGGACATAGGGAATGGGAGGGCGGGGAGTGCAGCGAAATCGGAAGGTAGAAAGGGGGGGACAAAAAAGCGGGATAGGAGGGGGGGCCGATTGAGTGGCTGGGGGGATAGGGAGGATTGAGAGGGATGGGAGGGGGGAGGAAGGGGAGGGGGGTGCTGGGGGATCAAGCGGGGGAAGGGTGAGAGGAGTGTCGGAATGTGGGAAGAAGAGAGCAAAGGAGGGGACGGTAGAGGAAGGACGGGGAGGGGGGAAGAACGTGGGAGGGAGAGTGAGGGGCGGAGGAGAGGAGGGCTGGGGGGGGGAGAGGGAAGTGATGTCAAAAATAAAATGAAGGGGGCTTGGGTAGGAAGGGAGGGAGGGGAGGGCCTAACGATGAGTGTCGGGGGGAGGGTGCGGTCTATTAAATAGCTCGGTTTCAGCCTAAATGCTCAGGGGCGGTAAAGTACAAGGAACGGGGCGGGACATAAACCCATGGAGGCTTGCAGGGGGGTCGTCTCCTTTATACGTCGGTAGTCACAACAAAAAGCTGCGGTTACAGGGAAAAAGGCGGACTTGTGGCGGGAGGTGTGGAAAAAATGGGGTGTTTGAAGGGAGAATCAAATCTAGGCCGAAAAGGATACGGCTGACAGTGGAGGGAGGGGAACCGGGCGTCATTTGGTTTAAGGCTCCTTGCGTCTTAGAGGGTAATTGTAAAGTTGGATTCTTTCCCGGTTTTCTGGGGGAAAGGCCACCGGGATAAATGGTTAGGGGTTTGGGTTAGGGGGGGTTTTCCTGATGGAAGTACCGCAGGTCTATCGGTAGCTAAAAGGAAAGGATGCTTGCTTATGTACTAGTACCTAAATACGGTAAAATCCTTACGTGGAGCTCGAAGTCGGAGGTAACTGGGGATAAATAGGGGGACCCTTTGTGTTTTAATAATCAATTCGGTCAATGGGAACGGATGTTGGGGGGGGGTCCTTTAGCCGCCGTCACACTAACGTGGTGGGACGTGGTGTTACTTTTAATGATCACGGGCTTGCGTTGGGAGTTTCGAAAAAAAAGGAAGTTTGTTTCTGTGCATCTGGACTTTTTTCAAAGAAAAGGGAAACTGTTTTCGGTATTTTTGCTGAAACTGAGTCTCAAAGAGTCCGGCACTCCTCCAAGAACGGGCGCCTATGGCTTATTTTGGTCTTTGGTCCTGGGGGGGGGGTTTTTGGTCACTACTTCCGGATTGTGGCGCTTCTTTGTAAGGTGTTGAGAGGAAAATCCCCCCTTAGAGAAAGTCCCCTCTTCGCCGCAGCAGGAAAGGCGCCACTACTTCTTTTCTCTCCATTGGGGGGGGGGCGTGCAGTAATTAGGGTGAATTGGGTGTGGCTTATTCGCTAAGCGAAAGGTGTCTGGCGTGGATTTAGCATATCGGTCGAAAAAACAAAGAGGAGGCGAGTTTCCCCTAGTCTCTCTTCTATGATCTAAATCAAACCTGCAGCGGAGATCGCGCCCAAGCCTATACTGCATCTGGGAGGAGAGGCCGTTCACCCTCTCCCTAGGGGGGTTTTTGGGGGAATGGTTTTGAGAAGGGGATGGGCGTTAACATTTTTGCTCTCACCCTCTCCAGAAACTCCCACCGGAATCGGCCCAAAAAGGTACCCTCCCCCCGTCAGTTTTTCTCCCCGAATCGGGAGTCCCTCATTCATTTCCCTCCCCATGTCCATCCCTTTGAATTAAAAACAAATCGATTCCACTCCCGGCCCCGACGGAAACCCCTATTTACATTAACTGAGAGACTCCACGAAACCGACGACCGGGTCCATCCAATTGGAACATACGGAAGACAGTCAATTGAAGGACTGGGAGAAAAAAAGTGAAAAACTATTGAGTCTCCTGCCACTTAGCAGTGGCTCCTTATAAAAAGGGTGGTCTTTTCGGTTTCTCCTGCGTCTCATTAAAAAATCGTCACGCGGAAGAGCCAATTGGTCTTAAAAAATTCATCTCTCATTAATAAGTTTCACTCTCTTGGGGGATGCCTGGGCTTCATGTCAACCTCCAAGTCATCTCCGGTTTGCCTTGTAACCGGAAAAAAGATCGCAATCCTCATCCCCGCCCCATAGGCTCACCCCCAAAACAAAAAAAAAAAAAAAAAAAAACCCCCACATCTAAACCTCCAATGACAGTCAAACTCCAGGACGGGGGAGGACTCAAGAACACGTCCATAACAGTTATCACGGTCTCCCAACCAGCGGTTGATTTCCGAGTACTAAAACCGTGGCACCATACTAAACGCCTACCAGCCCGGAAGAAGACTAATCAGGAATAAAACGACAAATGTTTTGTGTGCATACAGATCACTTTGGGAAGCAAAAGCCGTGACTCCGAAGGGTCCGACAGTACGCCAGGCTGTTGGGGCACCGTCGCTGCAAAGGGCAGGCGCGCGTGAGTCTAAACCAGCAGGGGTGGTGGGTGAGGGATAGACCAGCAACGCCAGAGTCGGGAGATGGGGAAAACGTGGAGGATAATTGCGCCGCAAAAAGCCTTGGAGTCAAATCTACATGTGTAAAGTTCGAATGTCGGCACCAATCCAAGACCGCTCTGTATCCACAGATCCCCCATACGTATGGGTCGAAAAGCTGGGGTCTCACTTCGAAAGGGAAAACAACAAGCGCAAAGTCATGCCCTTCTTCTCAGAGGCTTAACTCAGAAGTGTGCACTGAAAAAAGGACCGTAGGACCCGGCATGGTGAAAAACACTGAAAACCGTCGAAACGATCGGGAATCCAAGTCCGCCAACTCCTGCCGGAATCTTTGGGGGGCTTAGCCCTGAGGAATCATACGTCCTGGGCCGGGGGAAAGAAAGCATACGGAACGCAATCCTCGGCCACACCTGACCATTTCGGCGTCGGGGAGCACTCGGAAAGGTAGTTGGGAAAATAGTTTTGTGGGTTCTCACAAAAAACGTGAAAAAAAAAACCTTTCACCCTCGGAGGTTCGTACAAAACACGTTGTGAATGGTATTACCATCGCACACTTGGTGGAGAAAAAAACAGCTCGGATGCCCGCACCAAAGACCATTAAACCCCAATAGATTTGCGTCTTAAGGCTACTTCGAAAGAAGCTCACACAGATTGCACTGCTTCCTCGATACGCCGTGTCTTGGGAAGTTCAAGAGCCGCACTTTCTAACGAAACATTGGGAGTCGTAGGGAAAATGCGCAAAGAAAGGGAAGAACGACTTCTCTTACCCGCTCTTAAAAGAGGTTCGTGGGGTTAAATAAAAAAGGAAGGGAAGAACACGACAGCCTTAAAACTATCCCAAGCCGGATCACAGTACGAAGGCCGGGGGTACTCCTTCCAGCCTTCCCATAGTGGCGGGTAAACCGACCGCCGGAGTGGATCGGAACCACCCTCGGAGCCTTGATCCAAGCATTCCTTGAGAACTCGTAAAAGCAGAATTTCACGACTTAGGGTCTCCCTTCCGTTGTAACACGGCTAATCTGACCACGAGCGGATTAATCCCATACCGGGGGCAAATAACACGCTTGAACCAGCTTCGACCCCCACTCATAGTGTGTTTTGCCTAATTTTCCTCAGAAACAAAGGGAAAAAACTGTCATTTAGACCCTTCGCAGGTCCCACCACAAAAGTGTAGGGTGGCCGCCGCGCGACGTTGGCAACACTTGGTCACGACGATGAGAAAAGTGCCCAGGGTCTGGGGCACGGTCTGAAACTTCCTTGTGGTCGCGCGTGCATAGTGATCCAGGCACACGCCCGGGACCCATACTGGGGGTTGAACCACTCACGGCGTCCATTCAATCCCCAAACACACAATGGATTCAACGTCGGTTTCGAAATTTCAGGGTTCAAACAGCGTGAGAACTAAAAGGGGAAAGAAGCGCTTTCAAGAAACCCGGCCGGTTAATACCAGAATGGGCACGGAAGGGAACGGAAAAAACTGGCACCCTCGACGGGCGGGTAACACCTATGTGGGGTGTGCAGGTAACAAATTGCGTCGGTGTAAACGGGGGGACGGCTGGCCCGAAGGGGGGGGGCAGGACCCAATGCGATGCAGGGCCGGCGCATGGTCCCGACTCAGCATGCGTGGGGGGGGGGGGCTAATTTGATCTAGTTGGGGGTGGCGTCGGTGTTACTAAAGCGATACACACTAATTTCCTGGTAGGTTTAGCGTCTGCAGACCGGGGGGTTCTTGCTCAATATTCTTTGGTAAATGGAGCAAGGAGGGCGTTTGGTCTCTGGGGTTACTACGTCCCCCTAGTGTTGGCATCTGGTGGAGGCGGGGCCTCGTGCCGGTTTATTCACTAAGGTACCTTTGTGTGGGAAGGGCGAATGAGACGTTGAAGATGATTGTGGATCAAATGGAGGAGGGGTCATGGGTGGATGCTTCGTTCCGTGAGTGGTGATTGGGGGTAGGAACAGAAACGGGGTCGTGAGACACCACCTATTGGTTTTATTCTCGGTTTTCTGGGTTCCTACTGACGAGGGGTTTCTTGTCGCGGAAGCGACAGAATCAGAATGTGTTTCTTCGAAACGACGAGCCGAAGTACGGTAATCTCGGGGCCCGTCTTGATAAAGACTGGCTTGTGTGGGTTCGGGGGAAAGTATCCCGCAGCGAACGATTATTGCGGGGGGGCGTATTTCGGGGAGCACTGGTGGGTTCCGATTATATCAACCACGTCGCTGGAATATGGTAGGTCATTTGTGGACCCTCTTGTGAACGCATCAGGATCGACTGGGCAAAAAAGCTATTTCAAAACCAGACTTGGGGGGTATTATGTCCTCAAGCTCAGGAAACCTTCCTTTTTGACCTCGGGCAGTGCTGTAGGGGGTTGTTCGGGGCCGCGTTTTTGAAGTCCTGGCTCTTTCTTGGCTCTTTACCATTGGGGAATGGTCAAGGGGGCTCTCAAGTATTCTGGAAGATTTTTGCCTTTGTTTCGAATGGAAAAGGAAGTGACGTGCGAGGGGGGGAGTGGGGAGCAAGGCGGCGAAGAAGATCGCGCGGTGTGGATTCGGGGACGGAGGACAGAACCTGATAAATCGGAAGGGCTAGGGAAGCGGATGTTGATTGGGGGGGGACTAAAGCTAACGGTCAGACACAACCCTGCAGTTGAAGATCAAACTGGGAGCCAGAACCTCCTCGGATTGAGAAAAAATTGGGGGGGTGATAGGAAAGAAGAGGGGCATCCTAACAATCTGAGAGCCTTGGACGCTACGGGAAAAGCGGTCTTTAAGGACTTCTGCGGCAGAGTGGAAGAAATCGGGTCAAAACACGGCATGCTAATCTTTTACCGAAGAGGGTTCGGCGGCCGGGGAAACGGGGGTTAGTCTCTATTGGTCGTTGGGAAAGTCATTGGGAGATAATCCTAAACCGCTGCGCAGGGAGCACGCTGGGGGAGGTGTCGGGAGTAGCACCGGCAGGAGGAAGGCTTAAGAGGAGCGATAGGGATGTCTGGCGCTTCACGTGGCGAACGATTGTGCTTTAAACTGAAAACTTAGAATGAAAGGGTTTGGAACAGATCAGTTGAAAATCTTAGGGGAGCGGGGGACTGGGGATTGGAAAGAAGATGTACGAATGCGGAATCCTTCCTGGGAGACGTCATCGGGGAAGCTGAGAAAAGGAAAAACTGAGAAAAATATGAACTTTTATCAAAAGAGGTCCGGGAGGAAGCGGGACGGAGTTTTTTTTGGGGCCGGCCGCAAAGGGAGGTACGGGGGGGGAAGTATGGGTTGTGCAGGTAGGGTTCGTTTGACTTGCGCTCACATGAGTCACAATTACGTGCTGGGCTGGTGTAAATTATGGATCGAATTGGGCAGGGGGGGGGTTAGCCGCGGTAAGCCTCCATCTTATGGAGCAGCAAACCGCGGTTGTATGGTAAAAACAGGGGGGGGTGGGGGGAGTCTGGGATTTGGAGTGGGTCCTATCCCCAAATTTAGAAATCTACGGAGACACCCCCCAGTAGGGGCTGGTCAAAAAGAGAGTGTTTGGTTGACGTGGGTGTAATGTAGATTGAAGGCT
>Ga0179593_1389370_pt1 | contig 14587 bp, 13 predicted proteins | sample CZODoug2_1_08_16_FD_185931 | JGI IMG/M metagenome (GOLD analysis project Ga0179593, IMG submission 185931) | Vadose zone soil fungal communities from Angelo Coast Range Reserve, California, USA - CZODoug2_1_08_16fungal (PacBio error correction) | ecosystem: Environmental > Terrestrial > Soil >...
GAGGAGCTTGTGTAACTAGTCTCCATATGCTTAAAATATTCTTTACGTCAAAAAATGAAGAGTCAGCGGCATTCCGGTGAAAAGAACTCATGCTACAGCCAAGTTGCAGGAAATTTGACATAGAAAAAAATCAACGACTCGTCCGGTACAAAAAGGACCCACCTGCGTGATGAATTTCGAAAGATCCGGCGACAGCCGAGGGCAAAAGGCGGTCAGGCACCTGCCGGCTTCGAAAGAAAGGGAAGGTAAACCGGTCGCATGTGGTCTAATGAAAGCCGAGAAAGGGTTAACGTTTATCTTTTCAGACGGCATCGCCCGAGGGAAGACGGGAAAAAGAACCTGGCCATCACGTTCAAAAAACGAATTAGAGGGTCCCCTAAAGATCTCTGCCAAGAAAGAGAAATAGCGGCCAATCACGTGAAGTCAAGCTTGCTGGTAAAACGGCTTCAAAGGACTTTCTTGTGGACACCGTTGGGGTCTTGTGGTGGTTGTTGGTGGAATTATACGGACCCCATATGCCTAGACCGTCAACAGGTCCTAAGATACCCGGTCTTAAAAGAGTAGATAGAAGGGACGGGACGGCAGATAGATTGAAGCAGGGGACTGAAAAAGCAGTCCAAGTAACCACCGCCTGAGAGTGAAGTCCTACCATCAACCAAAGCGCCAATTTGCCGCGCGGGTCTTCAGCAGAATGGAAGAATCGACTCTCGTCGCATATAACTTCTCCGAGTAAAAAAAGGAAGACTTTACCACTCCACCGGAGCAAATTTTATCTTCTCAAATATCCAGGCCGGGAAGGACCGCGCTATTCATGCACGGGACGGGTAGGGTCCTTAACATGGAGGCGTCTTCCCCTAGAATCCGGCCATATTTTTGAGTTTAAAAGAAAACTCGATAACTACAGGGAGCGGGCGGAAATATTCTTACCCGTTGACCTGCCTAGGCCGGTCTGCAATCGAAATGCCCGTATGGGCCAAAGGCCCATCTTTCCCGATGGGAGAAGTCGAAAAAGCTCCGGGAAAAAGGAAGAGTCGAGCATTCAACGCCGCACGAAGTTAAACCTGGAGGACCCACCATAAACCGGAGATCTGGTTCCCCGGACGAATGTAAAGGGGGCCAGCCTCCCAATGGGCAGGGCTCACCCTCCAAAAGGTCTAATATACTCGAGGTCCGTAAAAGGAAACAGGAGGTGCCACCCCTGGAGAAGAAAAACGGGGGACCTAGAGGGGATAGAAAAGTTCCCGAAATGCATAACTGCATGCTCGCAGAGGGGGAGGAAAAACGCAATGCCACAGGGAGGTGGAAGACTCAGCTGGCTACAGAAAAAGTACCATAAACCAGAAAAGGGCTCGGGTCCTGCCCGTTGAAGGGAAAAGTGGCTGAGGGTCGCCGGGCGGGGACCTTCATCAGTGAAGCTCAGGGGGGGGGGGGGGGGTGGGAAGACCGAACCATTTGCCTGGTAAAGGGAAGACCAGAATAAGCGACTACCAGGGTGGGGGGGCTCGTCGCTTTCCAAAAAAAGATGCTGTCCCAAGCGAGAAACAACTCCGTATTGGATTGAAATCGACACGTAACCGACGGAGAACCGACCAAAGCAAAAAGGTAAGGGAAAGTGAGGGATGTTCCGCCTATTTGGAGCGGACGGCTAGATGTCCTTCTCATCGGGTGCAAGATCCCAACGAAGTAAAGACCGGGCTTAAAGGGCGAACTGTCGTACGCAATCAAAGGCCGAAGAGCTGGAAGGGTAGGCGTGGAGCGTTTAGGAGCGAGGAGTTCCACTGCAAGGGCGTAAGTCGACGCCCACAATTACCCGCGTAGGAAGACGGCATCCTCTGGGAACGAACAAAACCAGAGCTCGCACACGGAGGAAGCCATTAACCAAAAAGTACGCTTTCTCATATTGCCATGCTGCGACCGCCGCGTGGAGGGAACTTCACAGGGAGGCTAGAACGTGGGGCAGGCGGCCATCACTGGGGAAAAAGGAAGGGCTGGGAAGGAATTCCTTTCAAAGGTTGAGTGAAACCACCGCCAAGGGTAGGGGGGCGATCTGGGAAAGAGTGGAGGTCTTATGATTAGAACCTCTTCATGAGCTGACAAACGCGAAAGACCATCCCTCCTTCATCCATAACTTGTACGAAAAGCCAACTTTAGGGGTTGGGCAACGACGGACCTGGAGGAGAGGCGCTCAAAGAACGACAGATCAAAAAAATGCGTCAAAGAATTCGGTGGGCGACAAGGTTTTTCTCCCTGCCGCTTCGATTCAGGACCAGGAAAGGCGGGCCACACAAAAGCCTAAACACCACTTGACGGAAGAGGAAGTTAACCGAAAACACTTCTATCTTCACCGGCACAGGAAAGGCCATCACACCGGCGCGCCGTCCCCCGTGGCCGGAGGTCGAGCTACAAAGATCCACTACGTCCAGACGCAAATCGATATAAAAGGTAGAAAAAGAAAGAGCGAGCTTCGCCGTCTTGTTCTGAGGTCATCGGAAAGGGAAGAATAAGGAAGGGCCGCCGGCAGTGCCGCGTCGGGGGGGGATGGTTACTGGAGGATGTTTGAAAAAGAGCGAATAGTCAAGATCTGAGACGAGCATGCTTCAGGTTTAGGGGGAAAGACAGGTGTGTTCTCTCAGGGGAAAACCTAAGACAAAGTCTCCCAAAAAAAGCTTCAACAAAAAAAGTACGGATGGGGAGATGAGTGTCTCTTTCATGAAGGGGAGATCAAAAAAGGCCAAAACCCACCCCGATTGGAAAAACAAAAAGGGGTCTTGTCTGGAGTAACGGGGGACCGCGAGGGGCAGCCGCGTAAAAGGGTCCAAGCTTAAGGGGAGAACGCTAAAATCACTCGATGAATATATGAACCAAATTTTTTTCACAGCCTCCCGGGAGGGAGGAGACAGACCGCATTCAAATGGAGGGCAACCTTATTATCGCACAACCACGACGGGAGATAATCCAGCATGAAGGGGAAAAATCTAAGAGCAATCACGGACAGAAGCGGGGCCTTTCTTCTTGAAAGTCCCGGGCAGCGTGCGCGTCGCCGCTGCCCTGGGGGTTTTTCTGAAGCTGCTGAAGGTGGGAACCTACCCTTAGGTAAACGAGTTCGAAGTAACACTAAAGAGGAAAAGGGGAACCAGATTCATCCCGGATCGAAGAACTTCTCACACTCAAGCAACCTCAGAGGAAGAAGTTAGCAGAGAACGGGAAGTGAGAGGTCAAAACATATAAATTGTGGCTAAAAAAAGGGGAGGAGCACCGCCTTTGAAAAAGTAAATAGGGAATAAGCCGTCCTGCCCCTAGAAATGGCTAATTCGCCAGAGGAAGAATTTAGGGTCGTCAAAGGTGTATGTTTACTCGGAAGTTTTATGGGGACTACTGCCAGATCCAAAAGGGAGTGGTGCCATTCTACTGGTTCCACTCAGAATCTGGAGAATCTGTAGAACACGGACACTCGCAAACCCCAAAAAAAAACTTGGAATGGTACCCCCCGGGTCCGATACCCGCCGAGCTGAAATCAGATGCAATTACTGGTTATCATCCGTTCGGTCAAAGAAGAGTTCAGAAGGTTGCCCTGGGGGATGTGGAGAAACCGGGCCGTTCCCCGCATAAAGAGCCTTCAGGAACCAGAAACTGAGAAGCAAAAGTTGTCTTTGCTTCGTACTTCTCGGCTAGAACAGGAGTCAGCGGAAACCGCAATCGAGATGAGGACAGAAAAACGGGAAGAAAAGTCACTTAAAGCAGGGCGGTGGGGGAACAGAGGGAACTTGGGCAAGTGCAGGGCTCCATGTTGGTTAAAATCGGACGTCCTGGGAATCTAAGAAAAAAAAACAAGAGGAATAGGGGGACACAGGTTTGGAGGGGAGACCTGCCTTCCAACTCACTGATCTGATATTCGGGTGGGAAACTTATAGAAGGTGTTGGTTGTCGACGGGACCTGTGTCTTTGAAGGCGGTCGGGGGAAGGGCTCGATGGATTCTTGAGCGTCTCATGAGCCTACATCGGCATATGCAGAAAAATGTCAAGATCTGGTCATTCGGAACAGAACTTCTCCAACGACGTTCTTCAGGGAAAAAAGGAGTTAGGAAAAAGAAAAATAACAAAGGAAGGGACGCCACGACGCGCTTCGGGGAAGGACCAAACAATATGAGGGAAACGGGTCTGGTATATTCCGGTCCCCTGCCTTTCTATGACAAAAGGGAACGTTCAGGCTGGCATTGGGCCTATCAATGTAGCGGGGTAATATTAAAGAGGGTATTGCGAAACATGTGGCAAGCTGTCGTCGCCAGAACCATTCTACGAATTACCGCCATAATAAGGGCTGGAGGAGTATTCCCTTCCCTTCCTCTGCCGCCGTCCAATGCATCCGTGATCTGGACTAAGGGAAGGCGGGGAATTTGAGAGGAAAAAAAGAAAATCTCTGCGGCTGGTTGCCCGGTTTCTGATGTGAAACGATGAAAGTATCTGTCAAATTCAAGCGTGTCAAATCTCTGCCAAGGGGAGGGAAGGGGAAAGAGTAGAGTATGACAATTGACGTTAAAAAATCAAACGTCCGAGAGCGTCAGCGGGGGGGAATTATCCATCAAGGAAAAAAAGTTCAACCGCCGCGAGCGGTAGGGGGGAGAACCTAACTCCTCTATCAATCCAGTGGCCGCGCTCAAAGCATAAAATAAGGGACGAAGCCTCATAGAAAAAAGCTCGGGCGAATGAAGCACGCAGATAGTCAGGGGGAGCTACCACAGCCAAAGACAAAGCACTAAGGGGGGAGCTTATTCCTCGACCATGAATAAAGGTAAACGACGCAAATGGACCGCTCGTGCGGGGAAGGACCTTCAGGTTATCGCCCGCGGCAAGGGACATCAAAAGGAGCAAGCTGATCGTGTTAGTTACGGGAAGGCCCCCCCAGTTTGATCACGCGAGGATATGCTTAAGATGATTCTCACGGGGGCCCCTCTGCCGTGCACCTAAAATGGCTCGCAGCGAGGTGGGGAAGGCACCTATACGAAAAAATTTGGCCAGGTCTTAAAAAAAGTACTGGGGCAAAACTACGCCTCGTGACCACCAAAAGGGAAAAGAAGTCCCATCCCAATCACTAAACCGCCGTCGAAACTCAAAGAAAAAAAAGGGGTCCTGGGGAAAAACAGAACAATAGTTTGTGAAAACTCAGCCCCAGTGGGGGTACGGCCTCCACTCCGCCGCCCAAAAAGGCCGCAATCACTCGGGTCCGGGTACTAGGGGAAGAACCATGGGGCGTCCGAGGTGGCCAACAACGGAAAAAAAAAAAAAATGGCAAACGAATCGTCGTCTCCAGGGACCCAAAGGGGGGTGGGGGGGGGGGGGGGGGGGGGGGGGGGGGGGGGGGGGGGGGGGGGGGGGGGGGGGGGGGGGGGGGGGGGGGGGGGGGGGGGGGGGGGGGGGGGGGGGGGGGGGGGGGGGGGGGGGGGGGGGGGGGGGGGGGGGGGGGGGGGGGGGGGGGGGGGGGGGGGGGGGGGGGGGGGGGGGGGGGGGGGGGGGGGGAGGGGGGGGGGGGGGGGGGGGGGGGGGGGGGGGGGGGGGGGGGGGGGGGGGGGGGGGGGGGGGGGGGGGGGGGGGGGGGGGGGGGGGGGGGGGGGGGGGGGGGGGGGGGGGGTGGGGGGGGGGGGGGGGGGGGGGGGGGGGGGGGGGGGGGGGGGGGGGGGGGGGGGGGGGGGGGTTTTAAAGCTCTCGTGCTCAGGACTCAGGCCTCTTGTGGAGTCACTCTTCCCCGGGGAGGGAAAGTGTGCGGTCTCAATAAGATCTATCCTCTCCGAAAACCCTCCCCTTGTACGGCTTTACTCCTGTTCCAAAGTCGACGAAGCGAATCTTCTAATTTGTCAGGAAGGGGGTGGGCCTCTTGTATCTCCGTGTTTCAGAATCTAAGCGTCGCTCTGAGGATCTAGAGATGGACATCCTTCCGAGGGAATCCGAACCTGCTAAAAGTGGAAAGCCGTGGTTGGCGTGAGGAAGGGACATCGGACTCATATTCGGCGGGTCACAGGGACGAAGAAAACGCCGTATGAGAAAGGAGCCACCATTGAAGAGGAAATAGACGATGCCGGTCCTCGTGGAACGTCCCTTGTCCGGTGATCTTCTTGAGAAAGGGGAGTGCCTTCTCAAGTCTTTGAGAAAACACTCCTGCAGTAGTACCGTTCTATGAAAAGAGACCTCTTTACATAAAGAAATCCGGCTAACTGAGTTCAGTAGAGGTCAAAGGGTGGCGAGCAGTTCTTGCGCTCAGGGCGTTGGTCCACTGCGAGGGTCGGGGAGGAGGTGCCAGACACCTTGAACCGGGAGAACGATTACTAAAACTAACCACATCCCAGGGAACCCTCCGATCCATGAAGCTTACACCTCCTGCGCATGACGTGCCGAAAACGCTGGTATCCTTCATGGAATGGGGAGAACGTCTGGTGCCTTTTGGAGTGGGGGTGTAGACTCAGGCGGTCGCTGCCTGGACACCGCCGGGCAGGTACCACCGCAAACACGAGGGTCATGGGGGGGCTTTATCGCGGGAGAAACCTTCCTCTTGGGGGTCAGTGAAGAGGGTAACATAGCTCCACCTAAAAGGGAAAAAAACAGAAAGGGGACGCACAAAAAGGGAAGTTTTTTGGAACTCGGGGACAGGGGCCGTTTGGCGGAAACTTAAAAAGGGTAATCGAAAGATGTCTTAAAGAAAGGGGCCGCAGTAAAGGCGTCAGCGCTGGAAGGAACTCAAAGGTCCTGCCGCGAGCGACTGAAAGGAAAGCTAACTCGGAGGTCTTCCGCTCTTGCCTCAGGGACAAAAGAAACATTAAAAGCAAGCCAGAAAAGAAGAGGCCGACGTAGTCCCGTGCCTGTCGTAGGGGAAGAGATGACCCACTCCTTTCATTCATAACAGACACATAGGAATATAGAAAAAACACGGGAAGGAGGATTAAAAAAGAAGAATTTTATATGCGCACCGGAGGGTGGGAAGCGTATAGTCCATCTCAGCCTTGCCAACGGGTCCTTCGCGTAACGGGGTGATGGCTTACTACTTATCTGGGGAGCTCACCGTCTTTCGTTGGGAGGGAAGGAAGAAGACTTCCGTGCCTAGTTTTAGACTTAAAGGTTTGGGGAGCTCTAAAGAGGGAAGCGTAAGGGCGCACAACAAAAAGAACAGCTTAATGCGGACAATAATCTTGGAGTAACAAACACTTGTCATCTGACTCGAATCCGCGGGGCCCCAAAAAGAAAAGGTGGGTAGGGGCCGGCGGAACCGGGGGGGAGCTGCACCTACTTCTAAAGTGTTATAAAGCTCTCCTCAAGACTAGGACAATAGTGGCCTAAATTCTTTCTTTTTTCATCTCTAGTCCCTGACGAATAAGATAAAGCATTAATGATTATGAAAAAAAAAGATGGATCCCCAATAACCCGACTGGACAAACAACAAACTTACTCATGAGGAGACGTCGCATCATTCACGGAATGACTCATAGCAGGAGGCTTTGGCGTGTAATTCCGGGGAAAAAAAAGCGGCATCAGGACTGGAAGGGGGGATGGTTCGTGTGAAAATATCGTGGGGGGGGGGAATAAAAAGGGAAATGTGTACTTTCTGCCAGATGGAGAAGACAAAGATCAGTGGAACCCTATCAAGCCTTAAGACTCAGAAAAGAAAATTTCCCCGCAAGAAGAGGGGAGGTTAAGGGGCTGACCTAACAGAAGTCAGAACTTTACTACTTAAGCGTGGGGGGTAGCACCGCCTTGATTCAGTCACGCGGGAGAAGTCAAAGAAAGAAACAACTGTTGCTAAGACAACTGCAGGAGGGTTACAGGTGTAAGTACTTACAAAATTGGGCCGGGAAACTCCATCTCCAGGCGTTTGTCTTTCGGGGCCCTCATAGGGTGGAGAGCTGAAAACTGACATAGAAAATGAACTTGGCCCCAAGGTCCCGGGGGAGTTCCTGACCTTCCGTTTCAGAAATTCTCTTCAAGTCACCGCGAGTTTCCAGGTATACCGCCGGCACGAGAAGAAAAAACGAGCCGGAAGGGGGGGGAAAGGGAATACAAGGATCAGGAAAGTGTTAAGGCTGAGAAGTATATTATCTACTAAAAGGGTCGGATCACGGACAAATGCTACAGGTGGATGCTGACATACCATCGAGAGCAGGCTCTCAGTGGTCTGGTCCATCTAATCTTTCCCTGGTTCAAATTGCGCCCCTGTTTGGAACAGGAAGAAGGTGAAGTCCACCGAATCGAGAACGAATTATATTCCAAAGGTCGTCGTGCTTCTCAGGAAAGACCTGGAAAAAGGGGGACAATATAAGTATGGTCACGTTATCCCCCAAACCAAAAAAAATCATTGTGGGGGGGTTTTTGTTTTAGGGGGAGTTTAATGGCGTACTCTTTTACGGCTAAAAAAGTCAGGGTGTTCAGAGTCTTTCGAAAAAAAGCGAACTCGTTAAGAAGAAAGTAAGGGACCATTTGTATCTGAACCCGAGGAGTAGAGCCCGGTCAGGAAGGGTCCAATTGGGGGTGAGACGAGTCAAGATCCTTTACTGTAAGTTATCCCGGAGGAAAAACCTTCCGTAAGGCCACACTGCGATCTGTCGCAAAAGGGGAATTGCGCCTTCAGTAATCACCGATTAGGACTTAATGAGAATTGAAGTCGTGAAAGTCCGATGGTCCAATAGGTTATTTTAACAGGGGTAAAAGACTGGGTATGATCAGACCATCAGAAAAGACGACCTCGACCTGAAGAGACTCTCTTGATTAGGAATTTTTTACCTCCTCCCGGTACAAAAACCAGCAAACCGCAAGATTGAAAAAATATTTCTCGTCGAGCTTGAGCTTCGTAGGTTCACCCTAAGCTACCTTTCCCTTTTGCAAATCGGATCTCTTCCCAACAAGGAAAAAAAAGATACTCCCCTTTACCGTCAAGGCTCTCTCTCAAAAAAAGGGGAATAAGAGAGACCGCTGAGTCATATATCGGGGGGATGGTTGTCCGTAGCAAGCAGGCACCATGGACCGCGAAGGTTGCGGATTCCAACCATCAAGAGTTCTCCGGAAGGGAAGAGAGTCTCTTCGAAAGCAAGGCGGACTTTAAGAACTAGGAGCAGTTCTCATTTCCATTGAGGACCGTCTTCGTAGTAACAAGAAGAGTACCAGCGAAATCCAGTGCGGCGTAATCTACATGATTCCATTCGAGGAGGAAAGGCCACGGTCCTCGGGAGGGGACGAGACCATGAAGTTGAGGCCCGGACGGAGAAAAGTCCTCCTGCCTGATCAGGGTTTGCACTCTCCGCCCCGCCTGTTAAAAGAGTTTACAAGGAGTGAAGGGAAAAGGGGTGGGAGCCCTGTGCAGCATGAAGACATCGAGGTTCCGCGAAGAGGCAAACTTGTTCCGCGAGAGGAGCATTGTAAAGATCTGTGAAAAAGCCGAACTATCCTTCCCCACCTAAAAAAGAAAAAAAGGTACACTCACTCGAACTCCCTGATTGGCATCAATCACCCTCAGTAGAGGAGAGCGACGCCCAGATGCAGCCGAGAAGCCCGCGGCGAAAATAGAAAAAGTCTGGGGGAGGGGTAAAACAGAATAAGGGACACCAAACGGGGGGCTCACTCCCTGTACAATTGGCTAGGCTCAATCATCCATTAAGAAAATTTCATCGATTCTTCTCGTAATCGGGAGGGCCTCCGTCTTCCAGAGGTAGACGCGGTGGGGAAAAGGAGGAACTGTCAGCCAGCGTATCATCCATCAAGGGAATCTTTCTAGGGAAAAGGCCGGGACCTCCTTCATGCAGTGTCCGAGGAAAGAAAGTCAGGGTCAGCCTCAGAGCGGGGTCGCGGAGGGGAAAACAGTTAATGACCATCCCCGGCCTTGCCGGGAGTACAGTGTGGGCCCCGGGCCCGGTTACTGGAAGTTGGCCGGTTACGAGAAATCTGCTGAAAGTCGCCGCACTCACAAGACCGATGATAGGGGGCACAGTTACCCGGAAAAAAAAACGGACCGTGGCAGACCACCGCAAAAGCGGGAATTCTCCTCGTGAACAAAAAGGTCTGGCTCCTGAATGAGAAGGCAGGGCGGTTCATCCCCTACCAAAATGAGAAAAGGTCAATACCTCTCCCACGTACCGTAAGCCCTAATCTTCGGATGAGGAGGGGGACGGGATAGCATTGTAACATGTAGGTCGGGAAGGAGAAAGGTCGACATCTGTCTCTGAATAAAACTATAGGCCACGATCCATCCGAGAAAAAAAAAAAATGTACATGAGGAGGAAAGAAGTATAACCCTCAACAGCTAGAAAACCGAACTTCGGAGGCCTCCTACAACTGATTCATAAAGAAGGAATGGGAGTCGTCCATCCTTTGGCCAGGGGGCGGTTGCCTGTACTTCCAAGGCTCCAGGACTCTATGCTGCATCGAGTGGGAGAACCCTCGCCTCTTGGAAAGGGAAAATCGTGATGAAACATCTAGGCAACCGTCACAGTCAGCCAGAACAACACGAAAGGGTATGTTGGTTGAGGAGGGATCATTGAAAGACTCAAAGCACAGGTAAGAGACCGCTTTGACTATGAAGAAGTCCAAGGAAGACTGGTTACCCTAGCTAGAGTAGGCCACAACCCCGGCTTGCCTCCCAATAAAAAACAGGGCCAAGACGACCGTGAGCAGCATGACGAGCGTCACAAGAAAGGGCCAAAAACTCCTCGGAAGGGAAGGATTACCGGGATTCTACTCCCGCTTATTACCAGCAAACTACTAAAAAAAAGAGAAGGGAGAAACAAAACAACTTAGAGGAGAAGAGATCGATTGGCGTCTGCGCACGTAGTGGGAGATGAGAGAGGGTAGTAACGACTCCTTCCACTGGCTCCTGAGCTTGATTCTTCTGTACTTCTGCTGGGGGGGAAGAGGGGTCAGGGACGTTTAGTCATCTTCTAGAACGAAAGCGTCCGATTGTAAAAAGGGGTGGGTCGCGTCTAATGCTCTACTCATTGTGCTCACATCATCTGCAACGAGGAGGGCGGGGGGCAAGGGGTAAAAGAGGTCCAATGGGGGAGCGTGCTTCAAACGGAACACTAAACGCCCTCTTGAAAAAACATCAAATTCGTCCCCTTGGATTGCTGAAAGGGAATGAGGGGTTGTCGCGCTGTACGGGAAAACCCACAAAGGCTCCGCGCTCCGGAGCACGTGAAAGAGCCGCTGTCGGTGGGAAAGAGAGAAGGAGGCTCGCGACCGCACAGGAGGGGAAGCCCGCCACGAACGTCATCGCTCCGCAGAAAAAGAGGAGAGGCGGCTAAGAGGACCAAAGCGTGACGGATGAAAGAGGCATCATTTTACAGCAAATGGAAGTGGTTCGCGTGGAAAGCTGGAGGGTCGTGGCCACGTCAAGGGTCGAAGAAGGATGGAAACGCCAGGATGACCGCAGAAGCCAAGGGGAGCATAACTGCAGCCAAACGCCCTAATCCGACGAGAGGGGGAATTTAAAGTCTTACTTTCAGGCGTGACGGTCATAGAATGAAAGGGCGAGTTGATGGGGGGGACAAGCCATCCTTGAGCTTCACGAGAGAAGGGCATTCTAGCCAGCAAAAATAGGCATAACTGGGAAAACCCCATGTCTGTTGGCATTCGTGTCCCTTATCACGGGGGGTCCAGGTTCTACCTGCCAAGCTTCTTGGTCGTGAGGAGGACTTGTCCCGAAGATATGTGAGACCTTGAAGAGAAAGAACCAATTTCAAGGGGCCCACTCGCCGAGAAAAGTAGTCTTCCAAGCCTCTTAAAGGTAAGGGGGGTCGCTGTCCTCAGCTGCGGGGGGCACGAATGGGTGGCAGGGGTTTACAACGCTCCAAGGACCGAATACGAGCGGGGGGGGGGCCAATGGTCCTCAACAGATCCTTCCATTTGGAGAGTTCATCTGGACTCGGCACATAGATACGCCCAGAGCCCACTTTTATATAAGGTCAGTCACCCGTCGTAGACATATCGATCGGGCCGGTCGGAAGAGGAGGGGAGTGGGTCAATGAGTCAAAAGGTGGGGACACCTCGGAAGGCCTGACAGCGAACGAGAAAAACAAGATAATGGACGACCTTTGGAACGAGTAGGTGAGCAACTGCACAAAGGGGGGGGAGTCAAGTCATTCGGGGAAATAACAGGGGATTCCCATCGGGATTTTTTGGGGGGGGCGATCTTTGCCAGGTCTTGAGGGGCTTTCTTTTTCCCTTCTAAACTCTTGGGACTTGTGTCACTTGGAGCGACCGGCTCGAGTGGGGCCGCCTGTGCCATCTTCAACAAACCGCCTCCTCCGGCTCACAGAAAGTGATTTCCAGAGAAAGCACGACCGTCCGCCGTACGGGAGAAGTACGCGCTCAAAGGGACCAAAAGAAGCTACAAGAAACTACTGGATCAGATCTGCGGTCCGGTCACCTGATTTCCATCCCGAGGACTGGGCAACTTTGGCTAATGTGCCTCTACGTTCTCTGGGGGCCGGAAAGCTCCAAGGGATTGACCGGTGGCAGAGGCGTTATCCCCTAGTCTACTCTGGGGCTAACAGGGAAAACTAGGGAATGAGGCTGGGGGAGCCCTCTCCGGTAAATCTGCACCCAATCCTTTAGAGAGGAAAAAAGGGAGAGGGATTTGGGCAGACGCAAAATCGGCGGAGGTGGCCGAACTTATGGGCATAAAAAAAGTAATCTGCCTTGATACCGCCAGGAAAGGACTAAAAAAAAAAAAAAACACCTGAGATAGGGTAAAAAGAAAAGAGAAAATCGGTATCACGGGGTCACGTTTCAAGTAAAGCAAGAGGGACCACTTGCACCTCCCGGAGATGGGTCAACAAGACTCTAGCCTCAAGGATTTCCGAGAGGGCGCTGGGGCCGAATTTATCGTGAAGGGAAGCACTCATCTCCGGGGCTCGTGAAGGGGCCATAGCCAGGTCGCTCGGGTAGCTTTGACTCCACGCTACCGCAACTATTAGCTTCTCACTAAAAAACCTGAGCCCTTCCCCTTCTCCGTAAGATGGGGAAACGCGTTTCTGGCGATACCGCTTTTCTAAGACCCCGGCGCAGCACGTCCTCATCCTTAGAAGTGGAGGGGGGACTTCAGGCAACGCCTGATCAGGGAGGACCTAAGGGAGTTGTTCGGGCCCTGGTAAACTAATGTCGCCGAAAAAGGGCGGAATTGACGCACGAAAAAACTTTTCCTGCAGAGGCTATAGAGAGGCCGACGACCGCCTCGGTCCACCGAAAAACTTCCCAAGCCCTCCCACGCACTAACAGGGACCCGCCGTAAACGAAAAATGGGAAGCGGGAATTACCCTAATGAGAGGTACAACAGGAAAAAAAAAAGGATTGCTTCTCACGAAGCGAACCGTCAGGAATATAAAAGGTCTTTTGACGACTGCATGCACAGCTATTTTTCCAAAGTGTGCTAACCCATTAAACACGTACAGAAGGTCTTCCTTTCCCTCATTAATCTCGACTACAGGATTTGGGACTCATCTTACCGCGAGTGGAAGGATTGGGACTTCAAGGCTGGCCGAGCAGAAAGCAGAAGCCACTGCCGGAGAAAGAAAATGTGTCTACCCTTTTTGAATTGAAGTCTGGCGGACGGGCGCCGTTGCCCGGCGGTCTAAATCAGACGGCAAAACCGCGTGGACCGATTCATCGTAACCAGTTTGCCAGGACGATTGAACCGTCCGGGGGACCGCAGAGTTGGCCCAGGCCGGTGGGGGGGTCTTCTGGGGACTTTTCAAGCGAAAAAAAAATAGACTTCGTGCACCAGGACGACGCACGCCATCCCGGATGGAGGCCTTCACTTAACACTTAAAAAAGGGAAAGACCGAACCCACGCCATGCATTTCGAAGATAGAAAAAAGTCGCCTAGGTTGGGAGCGGCGGCGGCCTGATGGAAAAAGTGCCTGCTCAAGGGGGCGGGATCCAAATCCCAACTCACCTGAGGGATATCGCCCCGACCGTAGAAGAAAAACCGCTACCTGATTCAGGAGGGGGGGAGGGGGGAATGGCGGGGAGCATTTTCTGGCGATCTGAACAGTCTCTTTAGTGTCCTGAAGATGGCGCCCTCCACGTGACAAGGAAATATCCGGCAGAAAAACCTATCCACTCGCGCCCTTTCGGAAGACAGGACCCCGCACAGCACGGAACCGCGAAACCTAGCACGCTCTTTGTCGACGCTGCTGAAAGGCAGTTGAGTGTGGAGGGCAGGGCCAGACTACGTAGCGTTGCGCGGATGCAGGGAACCCGCCCGCAGAGTGACTCGATCGGTAATCGAGTGAGGAAAAAACGAGGGGGAAAAAATCTCCCTCGGGGCACGTGAGCGGGGGCCACTCCCGTTCAAACATTGACCCCAATCAAAGGATTTGGAGTGTTCAGTTCCGCAGGAAGCTGACGTCACCGGGGAGGGGAAAGAGGGACTCCATGTCTCGCGTAAGATCAGGGCTGTGTGCAGAAAATTAAATATCGCTGCAAAACCAAGGCCAAGCCTCGTCCGTCGGCCAAGAACCAAAAAAAACAGCGAGCTTCACCAGCAGAAGTACCGCCGTCCCTACCGCCGCGCCGGCGGCCCCGTGGGAAGACCTCTATGCACAAGAACACGAAACGC
>Ga0179593_1437455_pt1:0-10000 | contig 14587 bp, 17 predicted proteins | sample CZODoug2_1_08_16_FD_185931 | JGI IMG/M metagenome (GOLD analysis project Ga0179593, IMG submission 185931) | Vadose zone soil fungal communities from Angelo Coast Range Reserve, California, USA - CZODoug2_1_08_16fungal (PacBio error correction) | ecosystem: Environmental > Terrestrial >...
AAACTGAGATTGAAGATAAGGAAAAGGGTGGAGGCTTCCGTCTTATCCGTCCACCGATTGGTGGGTTAAGGGCATTAAGGTCCTCTCTCACCCAAAAAAAAAACGACAAAAAATCAGGGAGCACAAACCGCGATCTAGCTCTGTTCCTCAGGAGGGGGCTGTGTTTCACCATGGAAAAAAAAAAAAAGGGACCACTTCATCAGGGGAGGCAAGGGAAGTTCGGAAATGGAGGGGGGCTAGGGGCGATCCATTGAAAGGCAGCATTCCTGCTGCTCAAAAAGGTTCGGGCCGCATTTGTTAACAAAGATAGCGGAAAGTCGGGGCCCGACAAGGGAGAAATGAAGCGGGGAGGTGGGGGTGGATGCACACGGGGGAAAAGGAAAAATCCATTTCTAGGAAATCCCTCCAGGATGAAAGTAAAGACAAAAAGTTTGCGAAAAGTTGAAAGATCATTGAAAGGGGGGAAAAAAAAAGGGAATCGTGGTCCGAGACGTGAAACATGTCGAGGGCTGTAATTGTTTTTCAAGAGGGAATGCAAAAGAGATAGTAAAATTATAAGGCCATTGGTGTCCTCACATTCAGGAAAAAGGTTGGAAGTTAAAACATTTTGCTGTACAAAAAAAACATGTCGAAGAGTACGGAAAAGAGTGGGGGACTCTCGTTTAAGAGTGGTGGTGCCCGGCATCGGCAAGGGTGGAACGGAACGCTTAGCTTCCACCAACAAACCCGGGAGTGAGGGGTTTCAAGCCTGGGGGATATGGCATCGCAGGGAATTCAGCGCTTAGGGGAGGGGGGAGTGAAACGATTTGAAAGCGTCCCATTTGAAAAGCGCGGGGGAGGCTGGAACATCGGGCAGGAAGTAATCGAATCAATACGCGAAAGTAGTTCCGCGGAAGTTAGGGAAAAATGAGGGAAGAGCCCTCAAAGGCGACGAGCTGCTGAACGGAGCCGTTATATCACAAGGGAGGAGGCACTCTCTTACCGGGAACTACGAAATGTGAAGTTCGGGGGGTTGGGAGTGTATGTTAAGAAGAGAAAGTGCAGAGTAGTCAAAAGGGCATGCAGGGTGAGATTACTCGAGCAACTTCGATGACATTCGGCGCAAGACGTCGCTCTCGGGAGGCTAAGGGAAAGAGGAGAGCGTCAGGCAGGGGTACGGAGGTGTGCGAGAGAAGACTGGCCAGTAAGCGCGATAATAAAATGGGTCGGCCTGACGCTTGGGCCACGGAAAAGAGGGCCAGTGTAAAATTCACATACCAAACCGGAACAAGAGGGGAGAGGGGTGGGTTTTGCGGGTTGTCCGCAAAGCCGGCCGGCTTCGGATAATCTGGGGGAGCGGAGCGACGTCGCAGGACAAATAGCGGAAGCGCGAATGGGGGGGAAGAGAGGGTGGGATAAAATTCACAACAATGCTGCGCAAGCAAAATCCATTGCTGTGAGCAGGGGGGGGCCAAAGGTCACCCATAGGAGGGTGGGTGGCCTGACGATTGCCGGAGAAGGGTCGAAAAAAAGACCACCAGGTCGTGAGGAGGCGCTGGGCACGACATTGGGTGGTGAAGGTAAAGCCAATGCCATAACAGGGGGGGAATAAATGAGGGAAGCACTGCGGGGTGTCGAAAAGACTAGAACAGGGAGGCGAGGTTACCCCTAGAATCTAGACATCTTGGTGATCTGGGGAATATCCGAAGAGGGGGCTAGGAAGGCTGGGAATGGCAGGTAGCATGGAAAAGGTTGTTGTAGAAGGGGGGGGGGCCATAAAAAAGGGAAACTCAAAATCAAGGAAAGTTCGGGGGGCCGGGGGAGGGGGGGAGAGACTGAATTCTATTTTGTCAAGCCCGAATGACAACGGCCCCTCGGCCACCGCGCCTCGGGGGGGTAAGAGGTAGGCCGAAGTGTGTCAAGGAGCCCGCTGGAAAGGGGGCTGGCTGGCAAAGAGGTGGAGAAAATACATCTCGCTCAAACAACAAGGAAGAAGAGATTTCTCAGCGGCAAAGGGGGAAGGGGAAAGAGAAAAACAAGCGGGCGCCTTAAAAAAAAATGGTCGGGGAAATGGGAGCAAAAACCAACGGGGGAGGGGGGAAGAGGGGAGGGGGTTTGGTCATTTTCGGGACTATGGAAGGCCAAAAATCGAGTACCAAGAGAGAGGAAAAAGGGACATGCCCAGCCCAAGGCAAAGGAACTTCATCAGGGGGGACTGGGAGGAAGGTTGCACCTTTCTGGGGAAAAAACATTCGAAAGGAACTAAGAAAAGTTATTCCAGAAAGGTAACGGTAAAGAAGTAGGGGGGGGGAGGGCCAGGAAAAAAAAAGGGAAAGGGAGCAAAAAACAAGAAGTGAGCTTTCGTAAAAGAAGCGGGAATTCGCCCACTCGACGGGTGGTGGCTTTTGCGGATCAAGATTCCGTCGCGTGTGCCGGGAGGAAACTTAGGGAAAAAACGTTTTGTCGGGAGCCAGAAACCACGCCGGGTGTCGGGGAATCGGCAATTAGGGGGGACCAGGGTAAGTCCTAAGTGGGAAACTAATTCCAAAATTCACCACAGGGGAGTTCCCACCTGGGGGGGAGTGGTTTGGAATTCTCAAAATGAAAAAGGGACCATGACTCGCATTCGGTCAGTATGGGGACTCAACCTGGCTGCTCTGTCTATTTCGCGAAAAGAATAGGATCCTCCTCCGGGACCGAGATGGAGGGAGGAAAAAAGAAAGACAGCCTACTCTAGGGTGGTGTCTTATGTTATCCTGGGGGGGTGGACGGGCTTGAGAAAGAAGATAACCAATTTGGGGGGGAGGGAATTCCCAGAATCAGGGCGATCGGCCCCTGGAAGGAGGTAAAAAACTAAACGGTAAAATAAGGACGACTTGGAAGAGAAAGCACAGGCCCGCGAACTTTATCGGAGGAAGGAAGTCCTCGACTTCAAACAGGACATGTTACGAGGGGACGCTTGAGACTGCGGGGAGGGGGGGGCAAAATCATTCGTGTAGGAATTTCCAAGGAAAAAAAGCCTCCTTTTCTAAATATGAGGGGGAACCCCCTTTATCTGAGCGGCGAGATGGGGGGGGCGCTGGTGATAGAACCAGGCTAGTTCCAGAAAAAGAGGAAATCTTGTTCTGGTGCGCATCGACAGCCGAAAGCCGCGAAAGAGGTCAATGCCCGAGCGTTAGAGGTAAACCTCCTGCAAAGGCACGGAGATAGCTAAACCTAAAGAAGGCCCATTCCTGTGGAAAGCGTGGGGGAGAAGGGGAAAAACCCTCATCTCTTATGGGCCGAGGCGGCGCACATATCAGTGAAACGAAAACTGGAGAATCAACAGGCTGGTTTTGTGGAGAGAGCGTCGTGGAGAAAATTCCTGAGGTAGAAGAGAAACCGCTCTCCCGACCGGCTGATTTACGGTGGGATCAGGAGAAAGTCACTGGATAAAAGCGAATTATGGAGACTGTGACTAGGAAACCGACTTCAATGGGCTTATAATCGCGAGGGCCCTTGCAAACGCTCAGCAACAAGAGGAAGAGATTCGACCCGGCACGAAAGAAAAGGAGTTTCTCAAAAGAAGGGGGGGAAAGAGAGGGGGGGGAAACCAGTCTAATAGAGCATTAGAGTGAAGACCGTCAGATCCGTGGAGGTGTGCCTTGGGGAAAAGAAAGCTGCGGGGGAATAAGCACGCCAAACTTGAAGTGTGATATGATGGAAGGGGGACCATGAACCGTACGCGAGAACCGTTTCAAATTCTGCCGGGCGGGAGTAAAATGCGAGAACCGCACGGCAAAATGGGGTATCTGAAAGAGTCGAATTAAAAAAAAAAACCCTCATTACTGCGAGGGGGGGGGGGGAACCAAACCCCGAAACAAAAAGGGAGTGCGGGGGAAAGGTGGTCCTTGGGAAAAAGAGGAAAAGAAGTTGAACACCGAGCGTTACCGTGGGCCGTGGTTTGGGCACAGAGACTGGGGTGGAGGAATAGGGCTGGGGGAGATGAGAATTATCAATTGTTTCCTTGGGGCTCAAAAACGGGAAAAAGTACAATATCGGCCACCAAACCCAACGCGACTAAAAGACCTCAAAAAAACAAATTATGAGGAGAAAAAAGAGAGGGAAAGCTGGTGAAGATTTAGTGGAAACGTGGGTGGAAGGCCGGCTGATCAAATGGAGGAGCAGGCGCGAAGGAGGACCCGAGAACCCAGCACGAAGAAAGAAAAAACCGCCGAAATCCGGAACTCGATAGGTCTTTATTTAAAAAGGGGAAAACGAAGGACGCAAGACAGGGTAAGAGGGGACATTTCGCAATGGGAAGGAAGAGGGGGGGGTGCTGGGTACTTAGGCGAAAACCCGCCGCACTGCATGAACGGAAGCCGAGTTGAAGGAGACCGTAAAGACAGCATGGGGTGGATCCGGCCGTTCGGAACGACCTCAAGGAACGACGGTGAAGAATAGCTGACGCATACCAAAGGAAAAAGAAAGGCAGTAGAGAAACTCCATTAATTAATAAATAACCGGGGACCAGAGAATTTACCGAACTGGAAGCGGGGGAAAAATGAAGGAAAGTGGTCACGAAATATCGGGGGGAAACTGGGGGGGTGGGGGAGGAACGTGCCATGGAAAATCGGGAACCAAAGACTATCATCCATTTCCTTGGGGGCCGAGAGCTGGAAGCTCGTTTTATGAGGGGTGGGAAAAGCCATTCGGCAAAAAGTAAAATGAGAAGAATCTGGAAAGCGCTTTAAGGGGGACATACCTTCATCAGGAAATAAAGAGGGGGGAAACCTATCGGCTGCCAAAACCGGGGGGGATAATTTGCGGGGGGGCAGCCGGCGAGAGGAAAGAATCTCTTCGGGTTAAGAACGAATTTTAAGGAAGGCGGGAGTAAGAGAGGTGAGCTAGCAAGGGAGTGGGCGGGCGGGGGGAATCTGTCACCGATACGGTCACGTTAATAAGGGGGCAGAGCGGGGTCGGCTGGCAATGAGTGAGGAAAGGGGGGGGCGAAATCTTCTATTCTGGGAGGTGCAACGCGGAAAAGGCGCGGCACCCGGGGGGGGGATCGCCCAATCGGGAGGAAAGAAAATTCTTTTTAAAGGGGGGGGACGAAGGGGGACAATCCCGAATGATAAAGTGTGCGAAGAGAAACCAGGCCCTTGGAAAAACCTAATCTGAGGGATCTAAAACGTCTCCGAAAGCGAGCAGACGCTCTCGCTCGGGAGGGAAGATAGGAAGCGAATCCCAAGGAGGGGCAGGTAATATTCATATTTTGGCGGATCGGCTAATGGGCACGGGCTCGCAAAGACAAGGGGGAAATAAAGACTAGGCAAAGGCAAACAATGCGAGGGGAGGGACAAAGAATACCATAAGGGGGCAGAGAAGCTGTATGGGTTTGGCAGGAGGCCGCTGCAAAAAGACTGAAGGGAAAAACTGGACAAAATAGGGCCCCTCCAAACAGAGGGGGAAAGAAATGGGGGGGTCTTCAGGGACCCAGCTGAGGGAGATTCAAACCCAATTCGAGAAAAAATGAGGGAAGGACAACGGTGAAAAGGGTGGAAAAGGTGATCACCCTGAAAGGGGGGTGGGGGTGGAAAAATCCTGCCATATTTCATGTCGTCCAAACCAAAAAAGGAAAAAAAAAAGGCGTGGGCGGGAAACGGGCGCAAGGAAACAAACTGTTGTAGGGATCATCAACCATAAAAAAAGAAAAAGAACGGAGAATTTCGTTCCCCAACAGTCATACAGTGGGGGGGGGGGGACTCGAAGGAAGAAAGGCTTCGGGGGACCAAGAGGAAAGCGAGGAAGGGGGGGGAGTCTCAGGGAGGGGAGCCTGGGAAGGCAACTACTTTCTCTTAGGGGCCGTGTATTTGTTTAGAGGGTGGGGGGGGAAAAAGGGGGGGAAATCGCCAGCAAGGCTCACCAGCGGGACTTTGGGGCAGGGGGATGTTGAGGAGGAGAAGGGTCTTGGTTTGGGTCCAAGAAAGAAACATAAAACCCTGTCCCCTCTTAAAACGCGCGCCCGTGAAGAGGGAAGACGCATTTTTTCAAGCCCGCAAAGGGGTGGGGGGGGGGGGGGGGGGGGTAGAAGGGGACCGCTGATATCAATCTCTCAACACAAAGAAAAAATTGGAACAAGGGAAGGGCTGTGAGCCAGAAAAAAAAACGGAACAGGGCGGCCTAAAAATCTAAAAAAAGGGTGGGCCGAGTGGGGGTAAAGGGGGGGGGTCAAGTTGGGAAGGGGAGCCCGGGCACATAGATTCCCCAGAAAAGCGATGTGAAGACACCGACCCCTTCGGAACGCAGAGGGGGGGGAAAAACAGGGTTCTTTCTTCGTGGGCCCAGAAGAGAACAAATTAAAAGAAAGCCAGTGAGTCCATAGTAATCGTAACATTAGTGAAGGGCAAGGAAAAGGCCTCCTATAACCAATGACGGAAAGAGCGTCCTCTTCGACCCGCCGGAAAAGGACAAGCGAACTGGGGGGAGGGGAGTGTAAAAAGCCGTCGCGTTTGGAAGGTTGGTTTCCGGGGGACATTGGTGGGACGGAAATCGCGAGGACCCCATCCTTTGGGGAATTGAACTACTACTTAAAAGGAATGTGGTTTCCACACTCGTGCGAAGGTGTTGGGGAAATCCTAGGGAGCAAAAGATAAAAAACCTTTTCCCAGGTATAAGGAGCCGCGCCTTGTTTTTGAGAAAAAAGGGGGACTTTTCATTCTAAGCATATGTGGGGCTACTTTTTTCTAACGCTGCAAGGGAGTTCCAGAATTCTCAAACTGATAGGCGCCAGGGAAAAAAAAACCAACAAGCATTTGCCCTTTCAGATTAGGAAAGGTGAAGGAAGCAGTTTAAAAAAAATTGTGACGTAGGGGGAACTCAGCCGTGAACAATGGCAGGGGGAGGGAACGAGAAGCAGTTTTCCCGCCGGCGGAAGGCCAAACAGAATGCGGAAAGGAAAGGAAAAGGAGACGGAGTTGAAAATACCGGCGGCCTAGCACAAAAAGTCTGAAAGGCCTCCCGGCCCCGAAATGGTCATGGGAGAGGCCGTTCAAAATTAGGGGGAACCGGATATAAGGAAAGTAAAACGTAGGTGAAAAGGCGAACCAAAAAATTGACACATCCCATGCTGCACATACCGAGGCGGGCGAGGGACTATTTGAAGAGGAGGGGAGTCGCTAACCTGCGAAAAGGATTTGACAAGTGGCAGTCCGCTGAAAGATCTGCACAAAAAAGAAGAGGAAAAAGGAAGGTTCAACGTGCCCAGAGGGGGATAACATATGCCAAATGTAACGCCGGGGGGGAGAGAAACTCTCTAGGTGCATTCAACGGTGGAAGGCAGTTTCATCCATGTCCGAAACACGAAAAGAGAGGGGCAAGAGCTGCTGCGCCCAAGGCGACAACCGACACAAGTCAAAGGGGGGGGGGGGGCTATAAGCGGGGCTGGGAATTGGAAATGCCGGAAAGCAAAACGAAAGGTACACGCAGAACTGATGAAGTCCTTGACATTTCGGGGTCCAGGCAGAACCTTTCATAAAAGGAAGGGCTGGGAGCGAGGGGGGGGACTCAAAACTTCAATGAAGGGAAAATGGTCAGGAAGAGGCCGGGGAAAAAGAAAAAGAAATCGCCTCTATTATCGAACCTGAGGGAAAAGAGAACTTCGAGCAGCCAAAGGTTGGGAAATAAGAGGGGTCAAGACAGGTTCGCTCGAGCAGGAAAAAAAGGAGGGGGGTAGGACTTTCGAGAAGACGGAATGGTGTCGTCAAGAGCGATCAGAAACAGAATTTGATGTGATCGTGAAGGTCGTGCAGACCGACGCGAGCGAAAAGGGTGCGGAACTGGAAAGTAGGGAGACTCCTCAAGCGGGGAGGCAGGCGCTTGGGGGCGCCAAGGGTGTAATCGCGTAGAAAAAAGATTTCAACATAATTTACCTAACTTAAACCAATCAACCGAATGGCGCAAACTCATGGGGAAGGGAGAGCCCCTTAAAGGTGAAACCGAAAAATTACGGGGTGAACTCATGATTTGAGGAGATTGCTCTGGGGGGGGAGGGCCTGGAAATGCTCTCCTGAATATTGGAGGTTGGGGAACTGGCTCAGCAAAGAAACGCCACAGTTCCACTAAGAGGAACCTCAATGAAATTAATCTCTCGACAAAAAAAAAAGGGGAGGGGGTATAGGGGATGCGAGCTGGGGGGTTTGCAGGGTTGGGGGACCATGAAGGCTTAGAAACAAACATTTCATTATCCAGTGGATCGTTACAGGAAAAATCAAAGAAAGATCCGCAAAAGGAAGAGAGGGCAACAGCCGCGGTGCACCTCTTTCGAGGAGGGGGAGGGGGGAAAAAATGGGGAAAAGAGGGTGCACGACTTCATCAGGGGGCGAAATCGGCCAGGGGGGGGGATGGAAAAAAAGAGGGTAAGGCGATCAAGGGAAAAGGGCATGACGCTTGGTGCTAGGCGCGGAGCAAGTGGTGTTAAACGGAAAAAATCGGAGAAGCTTGGCCAAAAAAGTACGAAACATAGAAAAAAAGTGGGGGTATGCTACTCATGGCTCAGAAAAGGCAAAAAAGGATGAAAAGAGATCCACTCCCGAATTAAGAAGGAGGGGCAAAGGGGTCTGACCCAAAATTCACTCCAACGGAAAGAGTCCCGGGAGGGACATTTTTTCGATGGAGGAGGCGAATGGGGGGGAAAGTGAAGGCAAGGGCCCGCCGGAACCCATGATAAGAATGAGATCACGGCGTGTACAATAGGAGTTAAAAGGAAAGAAACATGCGAAACTTTACCGAGGAATACCAAGGGGTGGAACGCGGCGGGGGTAAGAGGGTGGCCGGCACTGAGGAAGAAGTGGGACACGAAATACGTTCCCACAAACCAAAGTCTCTCAGTGCGGGGTTTCACATGAAGGGGGGGAGAAATCGGGGGAAGGAATTCCTCGCGGGGTCGACATGGAATTCCACCGAAAATCTCAGTGAAATTCTGTGAGGCTTTAAAATTTTAATCTTTCAGAATGTTGAATCCATACGAGGGCAAGGAATAAGGAGTTCCGTCGTTCGGCGGGCAGATGAAAAAAGCGTCCACAAAAATGCGACAATCAGGGTTCGGCTGAGGGAGGATAGAGTAAGTTCTCCCGCGCGAAAAGGGGGAAAAAAAAGGGAAGGATTCGGTTAAAAGGGGGGGGTAAGGAGGGGGTGCGCACACCTAAGAAAAAGTGAAAGGTTAGAATAAAAACGTCCCTTTCAAGGACCTGGAATTACAGCTCAACTCGAAAAAGTGAGGCGGCGCATCAAGATCAGTCGCTCGGGGTGGGGGCGAGAGGTCGATGATACCGAAAAAAGGGGGAATGAGGAAGTATTGTCGAAGGGACCGGGAGGGGCCCAAACACTGCTCGCAGCCGAGACCACATTGGGGGTTCATCGGGACGAGGGGGGAGAACATCACGCAAATAAATAAAATTCATAATCGCGAAAAAAAGGGAGAATCAGGAGGGGTCGGGGGTGCCGCCAGCCGGCGGACGGGAGCTTGAAAAAATCTTGATCATACAGGGCAAGGACAAATAGCAAATAAGGTGACTAGAAATCTCTTTGAGAATAAACAAAAGCATCGTAATCAGGGGGAAAGTGAAAGCGTTGGCTTCTTGCAAACCCGAAGTGTGTCAAAGTCCGTCCATAATGGGGGGTCGGATACCAAAAAAAAACACCATGGGGCGTAGAGCACAAGGGGTAAGAATCATGGAAGACAGACAGGCATAAAGCTCGAATATTGTTCACCGGCACAACGTATCCTCTGCAATGACGCTAAGGTTACGGAGGGATCAGGGGGGTTACAATAGTAGCCTGCCACTAAAGGGGGAGGAAGGGCGAGGGAGTGAATAAAAAGTGTAATTTGTTGAGGCGAAAGGTCAACTCCGCCAGAACTTCTACAGGGAGGACCGGGAGGGAAGTATAGTAAGTAACCGCATGGAAAGCAGTATTGTTTTGAGGAAAATAGGGGCAAATCGAAATGACCCCCGGGAAAACCCCCGTCCAAACCGCGAAGAGG
>Ga0179593_1526574_pt1 | contig 14587 bp, 12 predicted proteins | sample CZODoug2_1_08_16_FD_185931 | JGI IMG/M metagenome (GOLD analysis project Ga0179593, IMG submission 185931) | Vadose zone soil fungal communities from Angelo Coast Range Reserve, California, USA - CZODoug2_1_08_16fungal (PacBio error correction) | ecosystem: Environmental > Terrestrial > Soil >...
GTTCGTCAATTCCGTCCGTAGAAACTATTAACACCAAGGAAGGGTTCTGCAGCAGAACGGAACCGCGAAGAACAACCACTATCGAGAAGAGTCCTTTGCAAAAAAAAGTCAATGGTCAAAGAAAAAACACTACCATCCCCAACTGCAGCAACACCGGTGACGAATAGGAGTTCATGAAACGGTCACGACACGAGAAGAGAACAACACAGGGGGAAGACTGAAACGGGACAACTGGCACTACCTCACCCTCACAGCCGGTGGGAAAAAAACCTCGTCTCCTAAACATCGCTTGTCAGCGGCATCTGGAGAGAGGGAAAAAAGCAGTTGAAGAAGGAAAAGATTCGGGAACCACTCAATGAACTATTACCGGTCAATGCCTGCCGTCCTCGTTCTCGATCAAAAAAAACTGGGTTTGACAATACGTTTTCGCCATCCTCCAGAGAAACTCGTGAGCGGGCAAAAAACCTTAGTAAACACGTCGAACAAGATAAGGGGAAAGACGTTTCCTTCAAACTTCCGTCAACTGAGGTGTGAAGGGGGGGGACTTAACAACGGCGAAGACGAAGTCAACTTATGAAAAAAAGCAGCTCAGGGTTCCGGCCATCATGGTGGTCAGCAACTTTCGTGGGAAAAAGGGATCAATACAACTGACGGAGGTCCACCATTCCAACAACCAATAGCTCAAAGAACACGGTTGTTTCGGCAACGCAGTGAACATAACCTTCATTGGGGTGTCCACATCCAGGGCGGTGGGCTGAGTGATGGGGATGCCAAAAAAAAATACTGCCGAAGCCACCAAGGGCAAACGGGCAAAAGTGAAAACTGTGACTTCTAATCAAGTAGAATCTCAGTGCCGCCAACGCGGATACAACATTCGAGAATAGAAAACCAGCTCTCCAAAAGGGGTGGAAACACTCAGTTGGAGAAAAGAAAAAGGGTCACCGGGACTGGAACAGGACGAAGGAGAGGCGTTACAACGACCTTGGCTCATGGGTACATGAGAGAAATATCGTTTGGAAAGGGCTTTAAGAGGGGCCACACGTCCCAATCTTCTGAGCCAAGGGTTATCACTTTGCCGGGGGGCCACAGGGAGGAGATTCATACAAACTACACCTTCTGTCAAGCAGAGAAGTTCGGTTGAAGGACTGGTCATCTCCTGACATGGGAAACTTGGAAGAAAAACGGATAGGGAAACATGGGGGGGCACCACACACAACGGTTGGCGAAGGAAAAAAAAAAGAAGAAATTCCCTCCTAGGCAGGGGGGGACCGGGCCATCCATGTCGGAATGGTCACATCTTCTTTAAGTATCGAAGGGGTCTAAACCGTCCACCGCTCCTGATTAAAAAGGAAAAAAAAGAGAACTCGCTGCTGGGCAAGGAGGAGGAGTTTTTTCTCAGGTGAACCGATGAAAACGAATAGGAAGAAGAGACCAGTTCATAGGAACGGCGCATCTTCGGTGCAGGAATCAATGGGTAGTCAAACCCAGGGAGGTTGTCGTCACAAGAAAGGGGTATTTGGGAACCCACTGCGAACTGGCCTTTCGTACGCACAAAAAAAGAATTCAAAAAACTTACTTTAATTATTATCCTAATCGGGACCGTTAAAATAACGATGGAATTTGATCCAAAATCATTAAGGGGGGGTACTGGACTTTTCTCCGGTGGGGGGACTAATTCCTAATAGGCTCGACAGACCGACCACCTAAGAAGAACAGGACATTCTGTAGACCATCCAGAATGTAGGAGTACCTGCATCACATCTCTACATTTCAGGGAAGGAAGTCGTCGAACGGAGGAGTACCTAAACGTTAATCGAATCTAAAAAACAACATGGAGTATGATAATATCACTTTGGTCTGGTTAGAAAGTCGTTACTTCCTATATCCAGGGGGACGACCGTGGTGCCATGGAAGAGAACCGTCAGGGAATAAAGTCAGTGCGACGTCAAAAAGGAAATCTTCACTCAAGGTTAGGTTAGCGTTGCCCTGGAGGCTTTCCTGAAAAAAGTCAGCGCCGGATACTAACAAAAAGGACTTATTAACCGGTGACATCTTTATTACAACTTGACACTTGTATGGGAAGAATTCCATTCATAGAACATGTGTGTTTCGACAGACCTTCAAGGAAACGTGTTTGCATGTGAAAGAGGGAAGGAAGACCACTCCCTTCGTGGGGACGCCATATGATCACGTAAAAAAGAAGAAGTCAACCGTTCAGGGACGTTGGGCGTGACGGGAGGGGGGAAAAGTTGAGGAGGGGGGGGGATGGGGGGGGGGGACGTATTAAAAACCCGTCCGGAAACAAAGGGTCGATCACTGGAGGTCGACGACAGGATACCACCGGGGGTCATGGAAGGAATTCTTTTGGAGTCAGGAAGAAGTTCAAAAACGAGCTGTCCGGACAATTGAAAGGCCTGCAAAGATGAATCCATGATTTAAGCAACCTTCCACCCCACCACCAAAAAACCCAAAAAAAAAAAAAAAAAAAAACCCCCCCAACGCGATGGGCATGTCGAGTCTCACGGGTGCGACCCAACGGGGGGGGGGTTCATTACAAGTGAAAGCCGTGCAGACACGAAGAAGGGTCGATTCTTAAACATGCAAGTCGGAAAGAGAGAGGAGTGCCATCATCGCGTGGGGAAGCCAGGGTATTAATGCGGGGGTCGTTTGGGCCGGCAAATTTGAAAGGTTGTTGCAAGAAACTCTGTGTGGTAAAGGTGAGTCTAATTCACTGGAGTCGGACGAAAATCCTGCCAGTCGCTTTTCGCGGATGAGAAGTCCGCTTGTTCCAACGACTTTGCTCTCCAGTACAAATTCTTGAGCTTGGGAAAACCGAGGGTCCAACGGGGAAAAAGGGAGGGAAAGGGAATGTCGCGCATTAATAGCTCAGAACTTTTTTCCTTCATGTTGGGACGAGATTCTGGGCGTGGAGAAGTCAACCGTCAACTTTCGCCTTGGGGGGGAATGTGCGCATTGGGAAGGCGTATAAAGGGGAGTAGGGGGACGTGCCAAACAAGTCCTCCGAAACGAAGGGGGCTGGGAAAAGGACAACAGTAATGGGGGTGTCTTATGCCGAATTTTTTGAAAGACAGGGGTGCATCGGGCGACTGGTTGGCCTTGCGCAAGGGGGTTGGAAGCCGGCGCCAGACACGTGAGAGGAAACTTTTCGAACTAAAAGGATTGCGCCTCGGCGAGAGACCTTAAGTCGGGGGACGTCATCAGTTTTAAGGAGGGGACCGTACACCTTCAGGTTGAGGACGGCGACCGGAAAGGGGCCTAAGACCCAAGGGAGGGTTGGAACGGTTGCCGGTCATTGTGGAAAGGGAGGGACCAGATAAATAGCGACTTGCGTATGGGAACCCATAGAGGGACCATTTCTGGGTGTTATCTGGCTCAGAACTTGTTTTGCAGGAAAAGTTAAGTCGTTTGCGGGAGAGGGCTCGGAATAAACCTTGCCGGCGGATGACTAGGGGGGGGAGGGAGAAAGAGATTCCGAGGCAAAAGGGGGGTTTGTCCAGGTTTTGGACGACAAAGGGTGTCTCTTTTTCCGCCCTATAGGGGGAGGTGGGGGAAGGGTTCTGCTGGAGCAAAGAACGCAAAAAAAAACACAAGCAAAAAAACTTGTTGAGGAAAAAACGTGTGTTGGCTGTCAAAAGTGCGACAATACAAGAAGCCGGCGTACAAAGGGGGGTTTTGACGGATAAGGGGGTGTAGCGTTTGGGAATGACAGGTTTACATCTTAAACACTGGGGGGTTCGAGAATCGTGGGGTCTCGGCTGGGCAAATGGACCGTGGCCTGCAAACCGAGGGCGGGTTCGGATAAAAGGGGTTCCTAACGAAGCAGCCCACTAGTGATAGCTTGGGCAGGGGGAGGGACGTCCGAAAACAAATAGAAACCTGAATGGGCGAAGTTTCGAAGGGGTTACGGGGAAGGGGAACAGGAAGCCGCAGTGGGGGGACCCTTGTTCTTTTGCACAAAGAGATACACTGGAATGCGGAACCCAATTGAAGCCCGTTAACGTAGCGACCGGGGTAATGGGGGGGAACGAGCAACTTCACAGCGGGGAAGCAAAAGAAAAAAACAACAACGGAGGAAAGGGATATTCAAAGCACTCTGTCCAAGGGTCTGCCGTTCCTTTTCTCGTCGAATGACGTTGGGGGGCACGCGGCGAAAAAAGCAGGGGGGGACCGTTTTCATTCTCTCGAAAGAGAGTTGTCATCAACAATCTTCGAAAAGGAAAGATAAGGTCGACACTCTACGGTAGGCCGAAAGCAGAGAAAAACACGCCACCGACATCAACGGGGGAGGCAATGCGTACCTGGGATCCAGAAAACAGAACTGGGTTCTGGCAGCAGACTGAAAAAGACGAACAACCAAGCAGAAAGGAAAGGGGTGCATCAGCCAAATGGCACAGGGCAACCCCGACCTAACAAAACAACGACATCCGCAAGGTGACGAGGCCAGGAGGGGAGGGCAAACATTCCGAAAGACAACACTTTAAACAACAACACCGGACATCCGAAAATTGCAAACGCAAGAGGAGGCTAAGTCGCAACCAGGGGGTCGAACACCAGCTCGCAGCGAAACAACTCTGTGGGCAGATCATCTGAAACAGATTCTCCGGCCAGGGAGGAGCGCCACTAAACGATGACCGGAGAAAAAAGCTAAAAAAAAAAGGAAATATCAACCAAACCAACCTATGGTGCGAGGACAGTCCTGATGGGCACGTCCCAACTGGCAAGGGAACCTGACGTCAACACTGTCACACCATGGGGGATCAAGGGAATCTGGGGAAACGCCGCAAACTTACAGGAAGGAAAGAAAAGGGAAGATAGGGTTGGACACCACGTTATTCAGGAAAAAAAAGGGGGTATTGGTGGCCGACCGTTTAAAAAAATGTCGCGAACGGAGGTGAGAAGGATTCACAACAAGGGAGGAGGGTGTCAAATCCACACACCTAGCGGTCCATGTTAACGGGGGGGAAAGGGAAGATATAACAGAACAGTTACAGGGGGCGTGTCAAAGACAGGGCGGTGGCGTTCGTAAAAGACGGAACGAAGACCAGGTGAAAATCCCCAATGGCAACTGCCCAGGGCATCCAGTTAAGGGAGAAAAAAGCAGGTCAAAAACGACTGGCCACACGTCACGACACGAGCTTAAATTGGAAAGGAGAACAGCTCGTTGTCCTGACGACCTCTGTGTCGACTCATTAGGGCCGAACGTCTTTTACTGGGGACCGGAATGATCGTTCGTTGGGAACAAAAAAAGCAAAGAAGCTTTCTATCCTTGAACAGAAGGAATCGTCGTCGTAAAAGGGAGATTGCAGACACGGACAAAAAAAGATGCCCCGTGGTAGAAGAACAACCACGTCCACTCTTCAGACCGATCAAGCTTCAAACAAGCACCGCTCAAGGCCGCCGCGAAAAGGGTGGGAACAGGCTGGGAGCTCCACTCCGCCGTGGGGGAGAGAACAAAAGGACTATCCCACTTTTGTCCAACCACACCCGTGTACGTCATCACCCCAAAAATGCAGGGAAATAGCGAGAGGGGAGGGCCTTTCCATGAAGCGGCAAAGGCAGGGAAAGAGGACATGCCTATCGGGAAAACGGAGGGGGAACGTTCAAACTCAGTCCCAAAGGAACTACTGGTGTAGACTTAATTTAGAAGACGAATAAGCAGCGGCGTCCGGTGTCGGGTGGGGACCGGCAAAAACGCGCCATAACGCGAAAAAGGTGGCACCACTCCAGTCTCGATGGCTGTACGATAACGATGGGTGGCAAGAGTGAGGGGTCGTCATATCTATGTGGTGAACAAAGACTTTCTCCATCCAGGACGGCCTTCGGCGAACACGGGAAGGAAGTTGGAAGTGGGAACCTGTTAAATCATAAGGCGACCGGAACTTTATAAAACGTACCAGAACGAAGTTTTTTCTTCAAAGAATTGGGGGGGGAAAGGTATCCTAAGAGCATCAAGAACAAAAACGGCACCAAAGGGTGGAATTTCAGTTGGTCAAAGAATCCTAAGAGCAGGGAAATCGAAAGGAAAATTCCGGTAGGGACCGGGAAGAAGCGGAGAAAAGTCGTATCACCATCAATCAACCCAACTTAGTAGTATTCAAAAGAGGGGAGGCGGGTGAGGATGCGCGAAACGACCGGGGATAATGTCCGATGCAGTTGGTCCTACTTCTGGGCCTGCGGAAGCTTCACGCAGTATCTTTCTAAAAGTGGGGGAGATCTTCGGAAGAAATGAGTAAAAAGCCTACAAAAAATTCCAGGTAGCCTGTTCACCTAATGAGTGCACGGTCGACGTAGAGGGGCTATCCTTCGAGACAGCATGGATTGCAGGTAAAAATCCGGCAGGTTGGACGACTTTGGAGGGTTCTGTCAGCAATGGAACCCTTCGTGCAAAAAGCTTATTGCAAGTAACAAGACGAGGCGGCCGTTCTATTTGGGGGACATTGGGGACGAGGTATGGTTGTCCATAGGTGAGGCTTCTAAACATAGAACACTTACAGCCTGCGATCAGAAATCTAAGACTTCATCGGATAAACGGGGCGTGAAGTGGTTTAAGGGGGGGGGGAACTTAGAGAAGGGAAAAGCTGCGGTCCGGGTTCCCGGAGGACCGAGGTGTCTTAAATGGTTGGAAAAAAAAAGCAAAATAAGAAAGGGGAGAGAGGAGGTTGGGGTGACGAACGGTGTGGGTGGGGGGGCGCAACCCCGTTCCGAGCAAACCTGGGGGTCAAAAACGTAAATTTGCAGCAAAGTAATACACTCGACCCGAAGGCTTGCCATCCGGGGGGGGAGGAGAAGGTTTTTATTGGAGGACGTGGGGGAGGCAACGGGGAAAAATCGCACGGTTGAAAAAAGACGCGGGGTGGGGAAAGGGGGGGGACCTTGGATTCCTATCTTCTCGCGGAAAAAAATGCGAGCCTGTCTGCAGTATCAGGAGAGTCGGGGGGGACACCTCTTCGACGGAAAGTCACAGGAAAAGAACTGAGTGACCGACTTGGTCTCCAGAGTTACCCCGTCTTCAGGAAAGCTTTTCAACGTAGCTTCGATGTAAAAACCGAGGTTGGCAAAGGAACGAGTGTCTGAAAAACCAAAGCGGCCAGGGGCAAGGGTTGAAGGTGTGATTCGGAAGGAGGGACGTGGTAGTCGGGACGGTGGGCGTTCCACCACCGACTCCGCCACCGAAAACTGAGGAAGTAAACTTTGGCTGTTCCTTCAAAGGATGCGGACCCCAACAAGGGAAATCGGGGGGTTTGGCCGGGAATAGAGCCAAGGTGTAGATTCCTCCTCCCCGGAAGTTGAAGTTGTCTGACGAAAGGGGAACAAATTCTCACGGAGGACAGATACAGGGAAGAGTTTGTTTCCTGTGTTCTTCACCAAGGTGTGCGTGCCGGGACAGGGAACGAGGTCCAGGCTAACCTTTGGACCGGGTGGCGAAGGGGGGACCGGAAGTCTTCTCTAAATCTTGACCCACAAAAGAAAACGCGGATGGATCAAGGCCGGGGGAAAAAAGTCGAAAGGTTTGGAAGAAAATTAGGTCAGCGTGGTGAAGGAAACGGGAAAATCTGTCGAATTGAGAAGATTAACTTCTTGTTCGCGGAAGCTTCCCATCGATGGGGGGGGGGAGGCGACGAGTTTGTCGTACATGAGGGTGGCCGCCTGAGGGGTCGATTCAACTGGGGGGTTACAAAACTTGTTTGGGTCGGTGACGTGATTGAAACTAGTTAAGCTACCATCGAGAGGGAGTGAACGTGGTGCGATAAGGGGGGGTTGTTTTATTAGGTCTGGTGGGAGAAACCAGTGAGGTGATCCATCGATAGCGGGGGTTCTCGGAGGGCAGGAAAGCTGAGGCCAAAAGGGCGTTCGTGGTGGTCTGGTATCCACAGGTTTTGTCTCAGCGATAACGCCCAGCGGACCGGGGATCGGTGGGGCCTTGCAGAGGAGGTCGAAAAGCCCTGAATGGCGAGTTCGGCTGATGGGGAAGGGCAGACAGTGAAGACGTTTGAGCTCGTTCTTTCAAAAGAGAGGCCACGAGGAAGGGCAGACCGCTCTGGTCGCATCGGGTATGAGGCAAAGGGAAAGACCAAAACAGCCCTGCAATGGGGAGATCCATCAACACACACAATCTTAGGAAAAAAGATGGGGCAATACCGTCGGGTCTTCCTAGACGGTCCTGGTCCAGAAACGTTGGTCAGTCAACGGTCCAATCGCGGCGCAAGGGGGAAAGGAGGATCGTGGAAAGAAAAGAGGGTTTATCAAACGCTGTGCCCGGAAAACCGATCAAAAGGGGGGAAGACTTCAGAAGGAAGGTCACGTACGGTCTTTGCCAATAAAGCAAAGATAAAAAAAACGGTGAGAGCTTATTGAAGTTCGTAACTTTGGAGGAAAAACAAAAAAAAAACCAAAAGAGGAATTTCTGGCAGCAAGAAGCCATTCACTGACATCAGAAAACACAAAATAGGAGGGGAAAAATCGGCATTAAGAACAACCTCCGCCACACCTCGTCAACAAGAAACAAACAAGTTCAGGCAAAAGGTGAACGGCCTCGACTTTGCACACTCACGGAGGCAGCAAAGAAAACGTTCAGCAACAACAACGGGGTCAATGAAAAAAGCCATCCGGCCGAAAAAAAGCGACCTTTGCGGAACAACCTCGTCGCCAGAAAAACAAATTCGCGATCTCAGAGTCTCGAACCATAGGCAAGAAAGACCAGGATTCGCGCCATGCCGGCACGAAAGGGGGACGGGGGGACGTCACAAGCCTAAGCGAACCCGAACGTGGGAAAACTCGGGGGGGTTCTCCCATCCTCTGCTGACAGATTTAGCGGAACAGAAAGTCCTCCAAAAGACAGGCAACGGGGAAACTTTCTCCGAAAGACGGGGAACGCAGGCAGCAACCTCAATTTGAACAACGAATAAGGTGAAAAACAGCAACACTTTATTAATCAAGGGCGACAGTCCCCAACGACTGGGGGGGGTCTCGGAAAAGGAAGGGGGAGACTCGTCATCTAAAACTGCCGGAGGTGAACCCTAAACAAACAGACTTCAAAAAAAAAACCGTGGGGGTTGGTAAAAAGACGGAGGTCAGGTTCCCTAACATCACCCTTGAAATCCCGTTACACGGGGGAGTGTAGGGATGTCGTCAAGTGACAAAAGACGACTACCCTTCCTCTCAGGGACCCAGGGAAGACCCAAGCAACCTGGCAAGGTGCAAAAGGGGGGACGGAGGAAGTGTCCAACAAACGAGGACAACGCGTCGAAGGAAAACTAAAGGACTGAGGGGACAATCTTTCCAATTTCGTTGAACATAGTGTCGGGACGCAGGCTTACTTGGTAATGGACCCTGCAGCAGGAATCTTACTTTTAACACTCACACATACCTTTCTAAGAACATCGGGAGAGAGAGGTCGGTTCGACTGATTCGTACCGGAGAAAACACGTTCAAAAAACCAGTCAACACCGGGAGCAAATTGGCCGGCCAGACACTTCCACCCTAAATCTCTCCAAAACAAACAAAAACAAAAAACACAAAACACAAAAAAAAATAGAAACACCACACAAAAGAACAAACCCCCCCACAAAAAATAAGACGGACACCCAAAAACACCCAACACCAACACAAAACACTTCACCTGGAATTTCCCTTCATCGGTTCACTTTGAACTTTCATGATCTAATATTCAGTTTCTGAACAGCGTCATCTAATACTGACAACCACAAAGCCGTGGGGACTAGAAAAAACTTTCTCTACTATCTATATCTGACTTTAAGGTACTGCATCTAATACTGGAATATGACGTAGGGGAGCACAACAGACAGTCCCAGTCAGGCCACGATGTGGTAGAAGTAGAGGGAAGAAAGCAAGCGACGGTCGGTTCCAGGGGGGGGTATCGAACAGAGTGCCAAACTCACCCGGACGCAGTCAACATGGCCCCTTCCTGCAAGGAGACGAAAAAGGGGTACGTTTGATCCTCTTATGTTCCACATGGAGTGTTCGCAGACACTATGGGGAAGCCCTCAACCTTGCAAAAGCGGCAAGGCAGGGGAAACGCGAACTCCACCAGAAGTTCACAGGATGGTCCTGCTGGGATTAGTCCAAGGCAGGGCAGACTTTAATAAACGCACCTGAATAGGAAATGTGGACGATGGAAGCAGGTTTGGGGGGTCTAATTCCAGATCTAAACACCCGCAAATGCCAGCAGGTAAAGATTGCCGGGTCCAGTCAGAGGAAAGGTATTGAATAACTGCATGCGAATATCGCGAAACTAGAACGCGAGTTCGCACGGACGGCACAAACCACTTGATCTATCCAAAAAAAACGGATTGGGGAAGATAGATCAAACAGTGGTGATCTTTTCGCGATCACCGGTACGGACCGGGGGGGGGTGTATTTCTATTGTTATACTGAGATTACAACCAAGTGAAAGAGTAAGATGGATGCTGGGCGGGCCGGGGGGAGTTAATAGTGATGTCGCCACAAAGCTAACCAAGCGTGGAACGGGTTCACTGGGGGAAGGTGCGTTCCTGGAGGGGGTGACGAAAGGATCCGGCCTTACCATTACATTCTTGCCTGTGGTCTTTCGAGAAGCACCGCCTTAACCATTGATTTTCTTCAATCGAATACGAACAAGCGTGGAACGCGAAAATAACGTCACAGCCCGAACAGTAAGCCGTGGACGAGGGAACCGGTGGCCAGTTGGGGACGGGATAAGGCAGTGTCTCCGCACCAGCGACAACAACATCGGGAGAAGCGTCATTCTAGAATTCGCGTCAAGAGCGTCATCTTGACGGTGGGGGGTAGGATGTGGGGTTCACTTCAAAATATAGTCAAAGGGGATCCTTTCCGATGCAAGCCTGAGGGCAATGGGAGCACTCCTTCCTCAGCCAAGGGGACTGCAAAAAGAAAAATGGTTTCCGCGCCCAACTTGTGGGGGGGGGGGGGGTTGGCAACCCGGGGGGGAAAATATTCTCAGGAAACGGCTTAACTAGGGAAGGATCTTAAAGCACAAATATGACATCGCGGGGCGCCGGTGGACAACTTTTAGAGATAAGAGAGGGGACGTGTTGGCCGAAACGTTTGAAAAAGAGTGTTGCCGGGACCTTTTGGAAGGTGGTCTAATTACCTATCGCCGGACGAACGGGAAACGGGAGAGTGCGCTGTTCAAGTGGGTCTGACCCGTCCTAGTGGGGGAACAGGGAGGACGAAGGCAGGTAAACCTCTGAAGCTGCTTCAGAACCGAGGTCCATCCTTTGAAAGCGGGAAAACTGGGAGCTATTTCAAGAAAAGACTTTTTCCTTCGACCTTCGTTTGGGCACAGAATTCATGTCTTTTACCTTCTCAGAATTCAAGGGGTTTCAGTCCAATTGGGATTGGAGGCGGCGGGGTCGCTCGTGACGTGAACCACCAAAAAACTAGAAGGAAAAAAAGTTTGAACGTAAAAAAAAAAAGGAATTGGCTGTTCTACAAGCCTGATTTGGTCAAGGCGTGAAGCTCTGTGTTAAAGGACTCTATTTTTAGAGAGACTCCGGGACCAGACCTTAAAACCGGGGCTGAAGTTTCCTGAATCTGCTTTCTAAAAAGGGGCCAGCGTTTTTCACCTTAAGAAGGTTGACACCTTCCACAAACATTGCGCCGGGGAGACTACACGTAAGTTCCATTAAAAATGCTGTTGAGACCATTTTTGGAATGACCGTAAGTCTTTGGGAAGCAGAAGAGAGTATTCGACGCGAACTGGCGCCCATCGGGGAGGGTCCCAAATTCTTTTTCGAGGAAGGGCTGATGCCTACACGTGTCGGCGGAAAGGGGTGGGGCTCGCCCTTTCCTTCGATTACCTTGCTTCGAATCAGAAGGCCGCTCCCAGGGCGAGTTTTGAGAGGTTTTTCGACACTTTTTCAGAGGGAGGAAGGAAGATTTGAGCCTTTGGGGCGCCAGTTCAGGGGGGGGTACAAAGGGTTTGTTTGAGGGGAAGGTTCGTTCTGTCAAGCACCACAACGAAAAGAAGGCTTAAACCGTTGGTTTCTCATTAAGGTTGGGGGGGGGTGATGAGGTCTGTTTTGTGGAGCGGTCAGCGAAACGGGGGGACGTAGAATTTTTTTCTCGATGGAGTTCTTACAAAGGACCAGGGGGGCTGAGGGGGCTAACAGTACGGGATGGATCCACAGGTTTCCAACGGAGAAGAAGCTCCTCATCTCTAACCGTTACGTTGGCTGGGATTGGGAGGGAAGGGGGACAGTTAAAAGCCCGAATTGAAACCTTTTCGGGCCGGGCACCGCCAAGTTGGGGGAGAAAACCTCTTTGGTCTTGGGGAGAATACGCACTTGGAACCGGATTGGGCCGTTAGTGCAACAGAAGGATCGGGGTACCATTAAACGCTGCGAAAAGACGGGATTGAATCTTGACTCACAACAACAGGAAGAGAGATATAACACGACCGGAAGGGGAAAAAATTGCTATCCTGGTTCCGATCGTTGGAAGATAACGGCCTGAGAAAAATAAGGCAAAGGGCAAGGGGGATTGGGAAAAAGTGGTGGGAAACATCCACCCTTGAAGCGTATCAGGGGCCAAGTCCCTACGAACTTCGCCGGAAGAGAAGATGCCGCCACGCGACGAACTGAAAAACTATAGAAACGTCTTATTCGGGGTAAAAGAACAAAACCAAAGAAAAAAAAGCTCGTGTCCCAAGAAAAGGCATTGGAAAACCCACTAAAAGAGAAAAACGATTCTCAGACCAATCTCCTATTTCCTCGAACCTAAAAATGGCCACCGCCACCAAGATAAAAAAAACGGGAGCCTCAAAAAAGATAACTCGCGATGTGGGGGGGGGGGCGCTGCAAGAGGGACCGAACAGACAAAGGAAAGGTTCATAAGCAAAGTTGGGTCCGCTTTCGTCAAGAGCCATCGAGAAAAGGAAAAACCGTAAAAACCTCGTCGCCGACAAAAAAACTAGGGCCTGGCAGCGGGAGAGGTGGGTCTAGATGAAAAAAAGAGGTTATTCCTGCACATGGATTCGAATCACTCAGAACCTACTATGACAAGGGGGAAAAAACAAGCGAAAAGTACCATTCTCTACAAAGAAAGGGCCAAGCGAGGGGGTCTCACCTAAGGGAGCTTTCAAGAATAAAACAACACTGTCGAAATAACAGACATTGGGGCATCTTTGGAAATAGTTTGCGGCGGGGTAGCCGAAAAGAAGTTTACGGCCTTAACGAAAACGGAATGAAATTTGGCACTGGCCTTCACTTATTACCGACAACCGAGGCTGTTGGTTTACAAAGGTTTAGAAAAAAGTTCTGGTCAGAATCATACAACTTCTGCTTTACCGTAACAAAAACATTGTGGGGGATCGTATTGTACCTGGTTCCACAACTCGTCTTCATGAACCAAAAGGGTTACAGGGAAAAAAAGGGTTCGGGGGTGGGCAGTTGAAGAAATACTACCCCGCCGCCCCATCAAAAAGGTCCATTAATCCGCGTTTAACTTGAAAAGAAAGGAAACTCATAATCTCGTCGCGCCCCACTAGGGGGGCGACGGAAAAACTGAGCGCGAACAGACCTAGGTCCCGAGAAACTTGTCACTTTTTACTCGTTTGGTCGGTCGTTCCGGAAGGGGGACTTAAGGCCGGAGGGGCGAGGGAAGGGGTCACAGAACGGAAGGCGATCCTACACGAAAAACGGGCAGAGTCGTTATGGGGCTAAAAGGAGAGGGGGGAATTGAAAACTTGAAAGACAACCCCAGGTCAAAACACCTGTACTATCACGTGGGGTCCGAACGTCTCCGCAAGCACAAGATAAACTTAAACAGCGAAACAAGGGGTCTCCGCCGCGCATCCTGGCGGAGTTGGATTCACTACGAGGTTCCATAACACGAATAACTCACGGGAAGTCCAACAACACACAAACCGTTTGGCGAAAAACCTGAGATCACTGAAAAGCGAGTTCTGTTACATAAGGGACAGAATCTCCTTCCTATCTTTGCCCGTATCGAGACGCAACCAAAAACCAGTCGAAAATTACAGAAAGGTTTTCTGACGTCGAAGACGCGAGAGGGGGAACGGGATTTTCCTTTGTGAGATGTTGGTTCCGGAGAATCTATTCCAAGGGATCCCTTACCGAGGGGGATTGGGCCCACGGGAAGTGAACTCTCCTCGTATTGATTGGGAGTGAATACAAATGTTTGAAAAACTCTAGGGGTAGGACAAAAATAAATACTCCATAAATGCTGCAAAGTGTCAAAGCTGACTTTCTTCTGAGCCAAAAACAATCCTGAGAGGAAGGAGATGTCATAATCATAGCATTCGACATGGAATAACGACTGTCAAGAAGACTGAGGGTGGTTGGAAGGGAGTAGCCTTTGTGGGAAAAGGACCAAGGCTAACGGCCGGAACAATCCAACTTGAATAGGCTTGGCAAAGTCAGAATACAGAAGGTATTGAAGAACTGAAAATCTCATACGGAAAAAAGGGAGGTACAAAATAAACTTCTGATCAACCCAAGAGATGAAGAACAACACAACTTATTATTATTAAAGAGAGATCACGTGGAGGTGACCTCAGAACGCCGGTCGAGAGTGGTTTGGAAGA
>Ga0179593_1567546_pt1 | contig 14587 bp, 25 predicted proteins | sample CZODoug2_1_08_16_FD_185931 | JGI IMG/M metagenome (GOLD analysis project Ga0179593, IMG submission 185931) | Vadose zone soil fungal communities from Angelo Coast Range Reserve, California, USA - CZODoug2_1_08_16fungal (PacBio error correction) | ecosystem: Environmental > Terrestrial > Soil >...
AAATAATTCTACGGAGACGAAACAAAGAGGAGAAGAGGAAGGAGACTCGGATAAACGGACTGGTCTCCTCAAGAATCTTTGAAAAGGCACGGAGTGGGAATGCTTCGCGGGTCAAAAGAGGTGCGACCATGAGGAGGGGGGGGACTTTTGGTGAAAAAGGAGGGGTGAGCTGAAAAAAAAAAAAAATTTAACAATAAGGTCTGGTCGCCGGGGATTCGGTTTTAGTTCTTCGAGGTGGTAAAAAAAAAAAAAGAAAAGCTAGAAAGGAAGCGGTCGAAAAAAAAAAGGGCTTTCTACGGACGGAACGTCAGAACTCGAGGGACAGATAAGTGCGGAACTCTTTGTAAAAGGAGAGGTCGGTAAAAAAAACGGCGTAGTCTTCGAAGTAAGTCGGAAAAAAAGTAACGGGGGGTTGACGAAAGAGAGGGTCTACTCTTGTTGAAAAAAAAAGGGAGGAAAAGGGGGGGAGGGAGTCAAAAAGGAAAGACAAGCACCTCGAAATATTTCAAGACACACATAAATTCAAGGGGAAAGATAACAGAGAAAGGGCAGGAGAAAAGGTGGCTATAAAGGGGGGTCGCGAAAAAAATGCGGGGGTCAAAATCCGACACTTAGAGTGAATGATCTCGTCGGGAACGAGAGAGGGAAGATCAAAGAGCCGTAGGTGGGGGTGAGGCAAATTTTACAAAATAAAGGAATAAAGAAAGGGGAGAGGGGCTCTCGATGGGGTGAACAAGGAGGGTGTTACGAAGGACGAACGTTCAGTTGGTGAAACACGGATAAACGTGCATAAGTAAAAGTGTAAGGGGGAGCTCGAAATGAAAGAGCGGTAAGGGAAGACGGGTTAGTCGGTTCTTAGGGGCAGTGGGCTATGTCAAGCCCAACGAAGGAGGGAGAGAAAAGTCTGAGAGGTGCGACGGGAAGGCGAAGGGATGTGGGTAGGGGCGCTGGGTGTAAGGATGTAGCCGTGGGTCGGGAACGTGATCCCCACCTGGGAGGAAGTTAGTCGGAAACTGTAGTGATGCGGAGGGGAGTGGAAGGTTTTTCTGAAGGGACAGGGAAGCTTGCTGCCGGGAAAAGGGGCGTGTAAAGAAAAAGAAACCGGGGTGGATATTGGAAGGGATAGTGGATAGAGGTAGAACATAGCTAATAAGAGATGTATGGGGAAAATAAGCAAAAGAGGAGATGGCGAGTGGTCGTGGGACTGGGGAGGAGGTGAGTGGTGGGGGAGCGTGTTTAGAGAAGTTCACGGAAGGGGGGGTGGGTAAGTGGAGGTCTGTGGGGGCAAGAGGAGGTATACTTGGGGGTATGTGAGGGGGGGAAGATTGGGAGGATGATAGGGAGGGGAGATGAGTGGGGGAGAGGGTCCGCTCACAAAAGTTTACGATCAGTATGGGGGGAAGACTTCGGAAGAAGGGTGCTCCGAGGGGCGAGAGGATGGGGGGGAAGTTGAAGGGCACTGCCTTGGAGAAAGGGGGTAGGGGAAGAGGGGGGGGGGTCAAGGGAAAAAAGGGCGCGCCGTGGGGGGAGTGATCGGGAGGTTGAAAGAGCGTAGAGGAAGGAGCTGGGGGGCGGAAAGCTGCCGGACCCTTTCGGTGGGATTGTCTGTGTGCCAAAGAGCTTAAGTTGGGTGGGAAAAGGCTTATGCAATTTGTTCTAAAAAAGAGTCCAAGGGTAGATTCGGGGGGTGGGTCACCCAAAACGCTACTACTCCTATGAAATCGAACTTTGAGGGGACGCTTGAAATAAAGGAAGGACGCGAGGTTTTCAGAATTTTTGACACGAGCTGCTCGGAAAAGTTAAAATGAGGGAGGGGAGTAACCGAGAAGGAAAAAAGTGCGGCAGGGGGGTCTTGACAGAAAAAAGACTTTGATTCATTTTTGGGGGGGAGGCGTGGGGAAGGGGCTGTAGAGAAAAAAAATCGGGGAGGATGGGCTGCGAGGGGCGCGAATGGGGGGAACAGTGGCTGTTGCAGCGGGGCCAGGAGAAAGAAGAGTTGGCCTTAGGGGAGGGGGCAGAGAAAAAAAGCTTGGGGGGAAGGTGGTCCTTCGGGGTTCAAAAGATGTTCAAATCGTCATTCGTGGAAGCCGTATCCTTATAGCGGGGGAAAGCGAGGGTGAAAAAGGGGGGTCTAAAAAAAAAAGAGTAAGGGGAGATCCCCTTTTTTGGGGAAAAGCAAACCCTCTTAACAATAGGGGGGCCGTAACACAGAAGGGGGGGGATCGGCAGTAAAAGAAGACCTCAGGGGGTAACAGAAAAAAAAAGCGCGCCCACGGCGTTTAAATCCCAGCTCGAGAAAGACCTGAAGGGAAGAGGGAAAACAGACACAAAAGAGGCCTTGCCGAAGAAGTCAAACAGCCCTTTTCTGAGGACGAGCAAAAAGGGGGGGTCACGGGAAAACATCAAAAAGGGGCCCTCCTACGAAAAAAAAAACTTCGGCCAGACAGCAAACCAATGCAATCAAGGACTGAAGGAAGACAAAACAGAGGCGACCCAAGGAACAGGGAAGCCACGTCCTCCCCAAGGAAAGAAAAAGGAGAAAAACTCTAGGAAGTCTCCTCTGATGCACCGCGAGTACGAGGGAAAAAACGGACAGCAGCACCAAGGACGTCCATCAAACTTCGCCGTTTGGACATTAAAACCTACAGAGAGGAAGCTACAAAGAACCGTTGTGGAAAGGCACGCTGGAAGGTTTCTTCAAGAGGTTCGTCTACAAGTCCGCCCCGGCGGAATAAACAAGGAAAGGGCACACAGGCACAACAGCCCCGCGTCTCAGAAGAGACAGAGCGAACAAAGCCAACTGCGGACACGAAAAATGTTGAACACCATCGGGGAAAACACCACTCCTAAAACCCGCTCACAAAAAGGCAACCAACAACCCGGGGGGTGCAAAATGGCGCCGACAACTCAGAAAAGCGCCGAAAGAGAAGAAACTCCGTGGACGAAGAAATCTGATGAGAAAAAAAGGAGAGGGACCACACATCCCTCGTAAAAAAGACTCTAAGGGAACACCTCCCAGAAAAGAACTCCCGAAATAGAAACCAGAAACCAAAGAAGGAGACTGACACCCAACCCCGCCCCCCCCCTAAACAAAGCAAGGAAAAGAAAATCAAAGTCTTCTACAACGGGGGAAACCGGCATAGGAAAACCCCTCCCCTGATAGCAAATCGACAAGGGGACAGAAAAAAGCGTTCCGGGAGTATGCTACCACACGATCCCCATAAGGAAAATCAAATCAAGACAACGCCGCATCCAAGAAGGAAGTCTCACATCCTAAAGGCCACCACCTCGATCACTCTTACAACTGTCCTGTCCAAAACACATATCCTCAAAAACCTAGAGGTTTTTTCATCATCTGCAAGGGGGAACAAAGGGACAAAGCGTCTAAAAGCCCTCCTCCCGCGGAAAGAAGACGGTCTGAGGACCAAAGTTTGCAGAAAATCCCCCTTATCAGCCCCACCTCATGGGGAACGACCGCAATTGGGGGTGGGAAAATCTTTCTTCTCAGGGGCGTCATCAGAAGACTCCAAGGGTCAACAAAAGGACCTCTGGTATCAAAGAAGGAAGGGAAGAATAGAAATAAAGAAAGCCTCAAAAGACCTAAAACGAACCGCATGAGCCTGCCTTGCGTCAAACAAAGAGTTAAGGGGTTGGAAAAACGACGTCCTTTGAAAAAAGGTCCAGAGGGGGGGGAAAGTCCTCGAATCTACCAAAGCCAATTCCCCCGCCGAAAAAGAAACTACAAAAAAGGGCGGCGACCAGAAGAGTTTAACAGAAAGTTCCCTTCTCTAACCTCCCTCAAATCCTTATCCGTTAAAAGAAACAACCCAATGGCAAACGGACCGAACGAACAAGGCCGCCCTTTTCAAAGGAAAGGAATGGATAAAAAAGTACAAAGGACCCTCGGCGGAAAGGAAGTCTCAGGGGGGGACCTCAGTCTAAGCGTAGCTAAAACAAGGGAGGGAATCGAGAAAGGAGAAAGAGCTCAGGAAGGCCGAGGCGAGGGAAAGACTACGGGGGCGACTAAAGGTTCCTGGGTGAAGCAGAGGTTCGTCGAGGGAAAGCCGGTGACAGGGGAAAGGTGCGGCTACGGAGTGTTTCTTGAGAAGGGAGTGAACAGAGGTCTGTAGGGTGGGCCTTAGGTTGCCGGGACTTTGTTTCGGGTACTATTAACGCGTGCGGGAGAAAGAGCTGAAAAAAAAGCTAAGTATGTCCAGATCCTGGGAGGGAACTCTTGTGTGGCAGCAGGAGAAGCAGGGGATTGAAAGAGAGTACTGGGAAGGCGAGAAAAGGTTGGCGAAAGAGGGCGACGAGCTCTTGGGGAGGGACTTGGCGTTGAGAAAGTAGGGTAAGAGGGAAAGAAGATGGGGCCCCATGCGCTGGGTCAACAAATTGGGGGTGAAGGCGATCAGGGTGAGGAGATCTAACCCGGCGTTTTCCACGAACTTGGTGGGGGAGGGGTCGAGGGAGAGGGTGTGGGAAGACGCAAAAGAACTTCTTGAGAGGGGTCGCACGGGAGGAGCGGGGGACGGAAGGTTTTGAAGGGAACGTTGTGGTTCCGGCGCTTATTTGTGCGGAGGGCGCCTTTTGAGGAATCAGGAAGGGGGGGGGTGGACTTGGGGGACTTCGAAAGAGATGTCGAAGAAGACGGCCGGGGCGCGGCGTCCGGAAGTATGCAGGGGGGGAGGTGGTATCTCGAGGCTACTTTCGTCAAGGAAAACTTTTCGGGGTTTGGACGTAGAAAATTGAGAAGGAGGGTAGGTCCTAGGAGGAGGGATCTAGTTAATTTAGGCTTTCGGTGCGCCGTGTGCGTCAAGGGGGAAAGGGTCGGGGGGGCGAGGAAAGTCTGCCGTTAGGTTTCCAGACAGATTGGAATTGAGAGGAGAGAAAAGGCGACTAGGTAGGTGTCGAAAAGGGCAGTGTTAAAGGAAGGGGGGGAAAGGGGAGACCTTGACTAAGGCCTGTATTGTGGAAACAAGATGATTTTGAACATTTTCCAAATTACGAAGGGGGGAGGGATTTCGAGTGTGGAGCCTTAGAAGCATCGAGATTTGGGAGGTCGTCCTCATTCTTAGTCGGAACGGTGTCGGGTGGATTCAGGAGGGGAAAAAGGCGGAGTGTTCTCCTCCTTAGCATGTTTGGGGCATCCTAAGAGGGAATTTGGTAAGTAGACAGGACCCTCTTATGCCGGATTTTCCAGGGTGAAAGGGTTAGGGGAAAACATCAAACCGAGGGTCTCTAGAATGTGGTTCTCGGAGGGTGCTTTCGAGGTGGTTGGTGGGCGCGGAGGTAAGGAACATGCTCGTCGAACAGAGATTTCCAAAAAGTTTGGGGGGGAGCGTATAGGGAAGATGAGGGGTCTTTGGGGAAATTCCGTGTCGTCTCCATCCTTGAATAGGGTGCGTAAACATGGGGGGGGGTTGAACGACTAATTCCTTTATGCATGTGGGCGAAGGTTGTCCCTTTGTTTCTCCGGTAATTGAACCAAGGGGAGGGAATGGTGGCGGAAAAAAAAGGCTCTGCGGAGAATTGGTCATCTGGCTGTTGCTAGGGCAAAGAAGGAGAGTTCTGGGAGGGCCTTCATGGGGGGTAGTTTGCGCGAGCAGCCGAGGGAGATGGAAGGTTAGGGTTCCCCTGAGGCTAAAAAGCAAAGGGTCCTATAAGAAGAGTGTACGGGAACTAATTAGGGGGGGGGAGTGGAAAAACCCAAGGTGGGGAACAGCGATAAACACGGAGGGGGGAAGTAGACCCCCAAGGGTGTGTAAGACACAAAAGAACAATAAGAGTTGGCCGTAAACCGGCCGGACTGCCCAATAGGGGAAGGGGAGGAAAAGGAAGGGGGGGGGAAAAGAAAACAGACTCCCCAAAGCGTGAAATCCAAGAAAAGGAATCTCATAAAAGAACGTTCAAAAAGTGAAACCAGAGGGAAACAGGAAACGCTCTCCTTTCCAGGGCAGCACATAGTTGCCCAAAGGAAAAACGCCCGAAGGCAAAAAGGACATAAAAAAAGAACTACCTACGCCAACTTTCCCTAAAGCAAAAAACGAAAAAACACAGTGACCTCAAGGAGAATAAACGCAAACCAAGGGTCTTCGACAGAAAATAACGTTTCCCGGGGGAAGGAGGCAGACAAGCGAAATTACATTACGAAGAGCAAAAAAGGGGCAAAAAAAAAGGGAAGAGAGAAGGGGAGACGGCGCCTGAAGCGAGTAACGAAAAAAAGTAAATCCAAAACCAATTAGAAAAATCGAAGAGACATTAAAAAAAAAAAAAAAAATAAAAAAAGAACCCTTTGAAAAAGAACGACCTCCACTCCTTTCAACTCTCCTAAACCGACTTCCCAGCTTAAAGGGGTCTGGGGGGGAACTCATGGAGGGATAACCCCTGAGGAGCCGCCCTTTCTAAGGTGTGAAAAACACCCCAAAAGTCCACTCAGCAAGATCTCGATAACACCCCCTCCCGACAGCCCAGAAGAGAGCCGATTGAGCGAATCTAGAACCAAGAAGGGAAAGAAGCTTCAATCCACTTCAAAATATCGGGGAAAAATGTTTAAACAGAAAAAAAAGCACCGTCCAGGGTCTTCCCAACAAGTAGCCTTCAACCAACTCACCGAGATCGTTCGGACATGAAAAAGAAACGTGTCGAGACTACTGCCCCCAAATCGTTGCTCAAGAAGAGAGCCTAAACCGTGAAAACGGGAAAAGAAATTATCTGACAAAAGAAAGCTATCCCTCATAAAGACATCGAAAAGCAAGGGAATCAAGATCTCAAAAAGGTCCATCATCCATCTCTCGAGAAAATCCTAAAAAGGGAAACTCCAATTTCAAGGGGGCCTTCCCACCTGACCGCCCAGGAGTGGAGAAACTTAGACAAAGGGAAATAGGAACCCACCGAAAGTATCCATTCCTTCGCCAAGCCGGACGAAAAAGCAACACCGGCGTAGGTGGAGGGCAAAAAAAAATCGCCAACCGGCCGAGAAAATCTAAAAATGAAAGAGAAGCTCCAAAGAAAAGGAGGACTCCTCATCTCCAAACCTACGATGCCACTCAAACACTGCGGGCGACAACCCAAGAAACCAAAAGGATGGTTTCATAAGGACCATGGAGAACCGAGAAAGGGGAGGATCAACCAGAAGCCATCGGAAAAAGGAGAATATTCAAACAAGGGGCGTATTTTACCCCCGGAGAAAGAAACGAAAAAAGGTTTATAGATACCCTCAGCAATCGTCAAACAAAAGGGGGGGGTGTACTCTTAAAATCAACACCTACAGTCACAATACAAGGAACCTGGGCTAGGTAATAGAAGAAGCCGGGAAAGCTCCAAACAAGCCTGCCTCCCGGTAGAGCCTGAGGAAAAAAAAGAGGGAAGAAATCCTAGGGGAGGGTGTTCTAATCCAATCTTTCAGTACTACAAAACAATAAAAATAAAACCAAAGAGGGTCTACCATCATCGGGTTTTTCCACCAAAGAAAAGAAGTAAAATCCACCAGAAAAAAAAAGAAAAATGTGAAACCTCCTTCGGAAAACTCGACGAAAGAGCGCAGTGAAAAAATAAAGTAGAAGGAGTCGAAAAAAAAAGGACAACAAATATCGCAGAAAGGACCTTCACATGAAAGGGGGTCGAAAAACGTCGACTTAAGAGAGAAAACACAACAAACGGAGAGGAGAAAAAAAGAGAAGGGAGAGAGACACATAGGGTGAAAAAAAAAAGGGAGTGGCCGACGAAATTTCCGGGCTCTAAAAGAAGGGGGCAGGGGTTCTTAAAAAACAAATCCTGAAAGGGGGGCTCCCCTCTTGGAGGGGAGTGGTTTGCGGAAATGCGGGAGGGGTAAAGGCAACGAGGAGTGTCTTTTCTCCTCCGGGGGTTTCTAGTCAGGCGGGGGAGTGAGGCTAGTTGCGGAAGCAGAAATGGGAGCCTTGAGAAAAAGGATGTAAAAAGAGGAAGGGCGTAATCTCTTTGTGAAAATGGCCGTATCTCCTGGCCGTTGGTCGTATGGAGGGGAGGGGAACAAGACTTCTTTGCAAAAAGAAAAAGGCGACATCTAATGGTTGACGGCCTGAGTTGAGTAAAGTTAAAAAGAAAGAACCGGGGGGGGGAAAACATATGGAAAAGGGCGGTCTATCCACCAAAGGGCGTTTGAAGGGTGGAGATTAAAAACGGGAACCCATAGGGTCAGAAGAACGGGGGCTCGTCGGAAATAAGTGGGCTACCCCTCGGGTGATCGGGTCTAAAAAGAGAACCACAGGAGGGACGAGGGATGGGGGGGAAAGGGGGGAGAGTGAATGAGGTAGAGTGCAAGGGTTCTTTGAGGGAGAGACGATGGGCGCGTTGGACTTAGGGGAGGGAGGCGGGAGAGGGGAGGGGAATAAAAAAAGCCGGGGGGGAAAAAAGTCCGGGGGGGAGGAAAGGGGTTTCGACGTACTTTATGAGGGGGAGGTGGTCTCAGGGCCGGTGTCGAGTGCGGGGGGTGAGGGGGCTCGAAAAGGGGTCGAGGGGGGGAAAAGGGTCGTCGTAGCTAGGATTCAGTCGAGGAAAGAGTGCGAAGAAGAGTTCAGTGAAAAAAAGTCTGGTTTTCTCTCTTCTCGACGAAGGTTTTGGAGAGATCATATTGCAGGGGGAGATAGGAAAGATTGAAAAAAAGATGGAGGGCGGCGCAAAGGGGGAGGGGCTCCGTACTCAGGAGTGCGTTTTGAGGCAGGGCCGAGAAGGGGGGGGGGAAGAAAGAAACCTGGGGACCTCTCGGGAAAAGCCTGGGATTGCCCGGGGCGATGTTATATCTAGGGAGCTGGGGGTGTGTCTGTTGAAAAAAACGGTACCTCGAAGGTAGGCAGGCGGCCTGGGGGGGGGGATGAGGGAGAGGGGGGGGGGAGTACGAAAAAGAGGCGAAAAGGCGTAGAAGGACCCCGACAAAAACGGCAGGATGGGTGGGAAACTTCCGAAGAAAAAACCGGATGCGAGGAAAGGGGGGGAGTCTAAGGAGGGGAGAGGACTCGCAAATCTACCGGGAAAGGGGCTCATCTCGAGTGGGTTTTGCGGGGAGATACGAGAATAAGAAAGGGGGGAGGAGGGCGCGGGAAAGGGAAGGGGCGTCGAATCAGATGGTTTTGGGACACGAGTCCTTAATGGTGGAAGGGTGATTGGAGGCGTAAGGGGGCGTTGAGGATGTAGGGGAGCTCCTGCGCGGAGAAAGAATTTGGCATACAGTGAGATCATGCAGGGGGGGGGAAAGGAGAAGAAAGGAGGGGGGGCAGAGAAGGGGGGGGGAAAAAGGAAGGGGTTGCGGCAGGGCAGCGTTGATTTCAAAAAAAGGGGGCTTTGGAGAGAGTTGGGGGTCAGTCGGGGGGCCCAGAATGGGGAGGCCAGGCATTGAATGATAGCAAAGGAGGGGAAACTTATTTTAGACTTTGGGAACAAAAATGGGCTACGAGAAAAAACAAAAACGGAAGGGAAAGAGAAAGGGGGGGAAAAGACCCCTTTTTGGCCCCTGCCAAAAAGTTGGGGGGGGCACGGATGTGCATCAGGTACGAGGAAAAGGGAAAGGTCCGGAGGAACCTCAGAGACCAAAAATCGCTGAACCCCCATCTTTAAAAAACACGCTGCAAGCTCCCCATAAAAAAAAAGAAAAACAGAAAATCGCAGGGGGAACATGCAACCACAGCAGTAATGCCAAATGGGGAGAAGACGCGGCAAAAATACAAGAACAAGAAATACAGAAGTAGCAAATAAAAGCCACTCTCTCAACACGGCATCAAGTAGTCCGGGATGGGGCCAAAAAAAAACGAGATGGGACTGGGGAAAGGGACTCAGCGAAGGACATCAGAGAAGGGGGGACTATCACCGATACCTTTAGAACCTTCTGCCGGCGCAAAAGAAGGGTGAGGATCCAGATCTAGGAGAAAGAAGCGTCTTCGGACGTTTGGCAACACACCCTAAGAAAAAATGTCCCGGCTACGAGGCGTTTGAAGGCGAAGAAGATGGAGAGAAAAAGTCCTCCGCCTTCAGGGTCCACTAACCCCTCCAAGTTCCGGGGATGAGGAGGGAATCAAAATCCAAAGTCTACTTCGGAGATATACACAAACGACCGAAGCAAAAAACTGAGCGGGGTGATGTTTAAACCCGTTGAAAAGAAATAAAATCCCCAAACCAGGAAGGGACTTCAACCCTCCCCGTACTCTGAACTTAAAAGAAGACATACATAGTAAGTCCTAATCTAGTAGAGGTTCAAATGAATCTTATGATCGGAGAAAAATAACGAGAAACTCCGCCAGTACCAAAGATCGAATTGAAAATGCCAGCATCATTACTGAAGAAGCTTCCGCAGAAACTTAAAAAGGCCTCCAATTGCCCCGGTATATCCTTCAAACAAAATCACAACCAGTGACTTCTGAAAAGTCGGACAACGGCCCCCGCTTGTGAAGTCCGAAACAGAGCCCTTCAGGATCTACAACTCGGAAATCAGGCCCACACGTAGGAAATCTCCCTACTACCATACCTCGGTGACCACTTAGGAGGGAAAACTCTTCCTCTATCGGCAAAGAAAAAGGCGCACTCCGGCAACGAAAAAGAGGAAAAAACTGGAATCTGGAACAACCCCATCATCGTCCGCACCAGGTGTCAACACGTATGAAGAAGAAAACCACCTGAAAATTTAAACAGAGAGCTCTAACGAGGGACCCCGCATTTGAAAAAGATACTCAAACACAAACCGCAGGGGGTTAAAGACCCGCCAAAGAGGCTGTGGGAGGAAACGCTTCTTTCTTTAAGGAACAAGGGGGATAAAAACCAGGCCTCAACAAGAGCCATCACGTCGAAATTGGGGAAGCGAGATCCAATGCCTCAGAGCGAATGAACAACCTCAAGCCAGGGGACGACAGAATGAGAGCTTGTCGAATCAAGAAAAAAGAGGGCACTCCCGTCCCTCGACCTCGGGGACACAACTAAAACTAGCTGCAGAAAGGGGTTCAAAAAAGGAAGGCCCCTAAAAACGGGGGAGCCGCAAACAAACCAACTACAAATCAACGAAGCTCCTCAAAAAAGGAATTAAGTTGCAAATATCCTATGAGGGAGACACCTTATAAACTGTTGGATATAGGGAGAGTGGGGGGTCGAACCTTAGAAGTGTGATCTCAACAACCACCACTTGGGGTATTAAAATATATAGGAGAGGAGAAAACCAAAAGAGTCGCCGCCTGTCGGGGGAGGGGTCTAAGGAGAGTAAAAGAGTCGAAAGTCGCTTCCTGTGAAGGAGATGTTCATCCGTATGTTTCACGGGGTAAGGGGATTGGGGATTAGGGTGGAGATGGGAGGAACGAGGATTCGGGCCGGCGTTTAGGGGGCGAAGGGAGTGTATCTTTTGTCTAGTAGAAGGACGCAAGAAATGGGAAAAACAGAAAAAAAGTCGATGGGTTAGGGGAAAACTTTGGTTGCCAGGAAAGGATGCCGCAGGCGAGGGTGAGGGGGGGCGGAGTTGATCCAGGGAAACGTCGCCTTTTTGAAAAGGAGGTCGACTATGTGGTGGGAAGAGTGTATGGGCTGGGATCGACCGAACAGAAAAGTTTCACTCAGGGGGAGATGCGCTGGCTGGACACAGAGGGGAGGGGGAGGAAAGATAAGGGGGGACCCATAAGAGGTGGGGGATCGTCTATTTCACAGGCAGAAGGGGTTGCTCCTCCCGGGGGGGTCAGGTCGAACCGGATTAAAACTGCTCGGGGAAGGAGGAAGAGGGGGGGAGGAGGTGTGTGACGATTGGCGGGTGGTGGGCGCAGTAGGGGGAGGACTTGGGGGGGCTAGAAGGAAAGGAGCGTGGACTTAAAACGGGTAGGAGGACGTAATGAAGCCATCCAAAAGGGTGCAGGAGGGGGAGTCCGGGAGGTACTGGGGAGAGAGGGATTTTTTAGCGCTGGGTGTCTAAAGTCGGGAACCGGGGAGTGTTTAGAACCAAGGGTCGGAAAGCTTTTACCGGAAGGAGACTTCGGTCGAGTTGTATCTAGGGGGAGGACGCGTAGGAAGGAGGGGGAGGGTTTTGGAGAAATGCGTCTCGAGTGTTAGGTTGGAAAATGGGGAAAGTCGTTCTTATAGAGAAAGGATCTGCGAATGTAGGTTGATCGGCGTACTTGATTAGGAGCATCGATTCGGGGGAAGGCTTCCTCTGCCTTAGATGGGAGGGTGTTGCAAGAGGGGGGGTAAAAAGGGTCCCCGAGGGGGGAGGGGGTTGATTTCATGTCGGGGTCGCTGTTTCACGGAAGTAACGGTGGGATGGTTAAGAAGACGTGCTTCGGAAAAGGGCGGTTTTGTCGTGGGCAAATCGACAAGGCCTGGTAGAAAAACGGGGCGCAAGGCAGGGGAAAAAACGAGGCCTCGTTCTCCGTTGGACGTGAGGGTGGAACAACAGATCTCTCGAAAAGGGTCTCTTGATTTCGACATACTTGTGCTCTTACGGAGCCCAGGAAGGCAATTAGAATATTGGGGGGGGGAGGGCCTATCTGTCTACTGGGCTAGTGTAACAAGTGGTCCCAAATTAGGGAGTAGCCCTTCCATGGTTTTTGAGGGACCCGAGAAAATGCTGGGGGAAAAGAGGGGCTTGGGGGGGGAGGGAAGGGGGAGGACCGGTAGGGGAGGATGTAGGGGGGGGGGGGCGCTTCAGTAGGGGGGAAAATTTGGGGGACCATGGAAAGGGTGATACCATTCTTCCAGATCCTTCTCTGAGTTGAAAAGATTTGAGTAGTTTTGCAAAGAGTAGCTGGGAGAAGAGGAGTTGGGTTTTGTAGTAGGGTTTCCCTTAGGTGCGGCAGGCTCATCGGAAGAAAAATGTGTACGAACTGAGGGGGGAGGGTTTGGCCAGTGGGAAAGGGGATCCATCGCACAAAAAAGGGGAGCTGAGATCATCCCACCTTTTTGTTAGGCCAACCAGGATTAAAGGAAACAAAAACTGACGACAGGGGAACGAATGCCGGATGCACCTCGGTAACGAAAAAAAAAAAAGGAGGAATCCAGTCTGCAAGGGACCTTCCCGATTCCCCTCTGGAGCTTATGATCAAAGGGGGGGAACAAGGGCAAAATTGGTCTGAAGAACTCGCGAGCCTAATACTCCCAATACTGGAATAACAAGAGGACATCTATTCCAAAAGGGCTCTAGCAGCAGAGTCTGTAAAGGAAACAAGGAAGGGAGTCCACCGAGGAAATGCTTTTTACAGAAACGCGGCCTACAAAGAGTACCGGGGAACTAGAAAGACCTGCACAAACAGATCTTTCCCCTCTCTTGCAAGTTCTTGTGCAGGAGTCCTTCCTGCTCTAGAAAAAAGGGTCATGAACGAATCAGGGAACCCACAGGCCTGCATAGAGCTTCGTTCGGGAAAACGACGGTGAGAAATTTAAAGTCTGGGCTAGGGGGGGAAAGGGAACCTTCGACCTAAAAAGATTTAGCAAATTCCATCCCCGAGAATGGGGGGGTCAAAAAAAACCACCTCGGACAATCATATGAAGGAGGGGAAAAAACGACTCCCCGTCTCTACTAAGAAACTTGCTCCCTCAACTCTTCAATCCAAGGAAAACTATCTGTTAAGGGTTACATAAGAAAGAGGAACACCAACTCACAGAAAAAAAAAAGAGGGAGGTACAAAATCGAAGGAAGTAACTACAACTAGCCGACAAAAGGAACACAAGAGTAGGTGCGGAAAGGCCCTCCTTATTAGCGGATAACTATCCCTCAGAGGGGCAAAAGAGAACGTCCCTCTTTCCTACGTAAAGGAAGGCCAATCGAGGTCCAATACTCCAGCCTAAAAAAAGTCCTCGACAGAAGAAGCCCGGCAACGCATAAACCCGACTGAAGTACCGGAGGGGAAATCAACAGCAGGCTTCTACTACTTGAACGGAAAAAAAAAAAAGGGCTTAAAAGAAGAGCCAAGAGGACACACCGGAATGAGGGTTGCCCGAATTAAGACGGGGGGGATCAAGGCCATCAGGGACGCTCCACATAACCACGTCTACTCCTCAGTCGAAAAAAACTTAAAAACAATCTTCTCTGGACACACCCCCTCATCAACTCCTCCACCTAGCAAGGTTGAAAGCAAGAGAAAAGAGAAAAAATCAGTAACTTCCTAAAAGAAGGCCCTCACTTAGGAAACAAATCTTTTTTAACGCGGGTTTATAATATCCTCTACGGAAAGAAATGTGTGGCAGAAAAAAAGCCAGGCTTTAAAATGTCTTGGAGGCTACAAAGGGAAGGGGAAGAAAGAATCAATGGACTGAGAAAGGCTACAAATTAAGAATGCGCCAAAAAGGTACATCCACTATCCTGTACCTTCCCCAAAAAGAAAAGGAAGGCTGGCAACTAAAAACAATATCCAGCAAGTAGAAAGAAATTCTGGGTTATCAAGAAGGGAAACTGCCCTCTACCGGACCCGTATCTCCACTCCCCTGACGCCGAAGGAGGAAAAAATACAGAGGGAAAGGGGGGGGTCCACAAAGGTTAAGGAGCAGCCACACCAAGCCCCTACAAGGTGGTCTCAACAAGGGGAAGGACACTACAACTTGAAAGGGAAAAGGACCACGTAGAAATCTCCAATCTCCGGGGCGTCATGAAAGGGGG